>Ga0075152_10000752_pt1 | contig 23591 bp, 24 predicted proteins | sample JI61114C2DNA_FD_70964 | JGI IMG/M metagenome (GOLD analysis project Ga0075152, IMG submission 70964) | Wastewater effluent complex algal communities from Wisconsin, to seasonally profile nutrient transformation and Carbon sequestration -... | ecosystem: Engineered > WWTP > Effluent > Algae...
TCTGTGCTCGGGTTTGTAACCACCAAATCGAGATTGTATTCGCGCTCCAAACGCTCACGAATGATATCCATATGAAGTAAACCTAAAAATCCAATACGTACTCCAAATCCCAAAACCGGCGAATTTTCTGGCTCAAACTGCAGCGCACTATCGCTAAGACTGAGCTTTTCGATGGCATCTTTGAGATCTTGATAATCTTCGTTTGAGACTGGAAAGAAACCTGCATAGACAAATGGCTTAACATCCTTGTATCCAGGTAGTGGTTTATCGGCTTTAGCCCGACGCACTGTGATGGTATCGCCGACTTTTGCATCACGAGTAGTTTTTAGGTTCGTAACAATGTAGCCAATCTCGCCTGTTTCAAGAGCATCTTCTGCTTTCATTGTTGGGCTGAGCATACCGACTTCAAGTGCCAGACCGCTAGCGCCAGTCGCGATCATCTGGATTGTATCGCCCTTTTTTATCTGTCCATCGACAACGCGAGTATACAGTATCACGCCTCGGTAGTCGTCGTAGTAGCTATCAAAAATTAAGGCACGTGTCGGATCATTTTCTTTGCCAACGGGCGGCGCGATCCGCTCAATAATGGCATCGAGCACTGCATCGACATTCATGCCAGTTTTGGCGCTAATCGAAATAATCTCATCTTTTGAACAGCCAAGTAAGTTAACTACTTCTTTGCTAACTCTCTCGACATCGGCCGCTGGTAGATCAACTTTGTTGAGCACTGGAATGATTGCCAAGTTGTGTTCTAACGCCAAGTAAACGTTGGCTAGAGTTTGGGCTTGAATGCCCTGCGAGGCATCAACTACCAAAACCGCACCCTCGCACGCTTGTAAGCTGCGTGAAACTTCATAACTAAAATCGACGTGACCGGGCGTGTCAATCAAATTTAGATCGACGTTTTTATAGCGCATACGAACAGGTGCCAGCTTGATGGTAATGCCTTTTTCGCGCTCTAGATCCATACTGTCGAGCAGCTGACTTTTCATGTCGCGCTTTTCAACCGTATTAGTTATTTCCATCATGCGATCGGCTAGTGTTGATTTGCCATGATCGATATGGGCAATGATGCAAAAATTACGAATGTTAGCCTGGTTCATCTCGTTCTCCTAGAGAAAATAACTGACTTTATCTTAGAAACAACCGGCCTTGCTTCTTCCAATTTTAGTAACTGACAGAACCATAAATACGCCCCAAAACTAATCGAAACAATTGCTGCAAACTTTGGCAAAGTCGAGACCACGCTTGTATCGTCGCCTTGTAGCTGGAGAACTTGAATTGTTAGATAAGTAACAATCGACATAAAACCAGTTGCGCTCATCATACGAGTCACTGCATGAACCATCGGCCGATCAATTAGTCCGTATTCAGTCCGTTTTTGCATAATCGTAAACAAAACTACTACCTCAACAAAAGCAACTATCGACTGAGCATACGCTAGACCATAAGCACCTAGGCCGAGTGATTTTGTAAACCAAAAGGCTAGCGCTACATTGAGTGCAATTGAAAAGATCGATATGTAAAGCGGTGTTTTTGTGTCTTGTTGAGCATAGAAACTGCGAGCAGCAATGTGATAAATTGTTCTAAACAATATAGCGATTACCAGTGCGCCAAGTAGGCCAGCGATCAGTCTTGCAATTGATAAGTCGCCACCCGACTTGATAAAGCTAACTACGTAGCCGCGCGCAAAATAAGTTATGGTGGCAACTGGCAGTGCGAGCCATATGATCACTCTGATGATTTTTTGTAGCTGTGTTACAAATGACTGACGATTTTCTTCGGCTAGAGTTTCTGTTAATTTTGGAAAAGCAGCCGTACTAATGGCGACGCCAATTAAGTTGATTGGCATCAAGTGAAGAGCTGTTGCTTGCTGGTAGGCGCGCGCTGTTCCTGCTTGCATATCGGATAGCAAACGTAGCTCGACCATACCAACAATATAGTCCATGCCTTGGTCAATCGAACGCGCAGGCAGCATCCGAATCGCTCGCAAGAAACCTTTATTTTTCCAATAGATTTTAAAGTTGTAGTCAAAACCAAGACCAATCAAACCAAGCGAGCTCACAACTAGCTGCATAATCGAGCCAAGCACCACTCCCAGTGCCACTCCCATGATCCCGCCTTTAAAAATTTCGATACCAAAAATGTTGATACCGTCTGTAAACACCATAATGCCAATAATAATGCCGATGTTATAAATCGCCGGAGCTAGCGCATAAAATGTAAATCGCCCAATCGCCTGCTGCATACTGGCAATTACGGTTGCAATTGCAAATAAGAATGGATTGATAGCAATCACGCGCATCATACTGATCGCTAGCCCGCGTCCTGACTCGTCAAGTCCAGGCGCAATCACATAGCGAATCAATGGATCGGCAAAAATCATGATTAAAATACTAGCGACCAGTGTCAAAAGCGCCATGAAATTAATCATGCTGGAGCTTAACTCCCACGCTGATTTTTTGTTACCACTAGCTAACCGCTGGTTAAACACTGGAATAAACGTCACACTAAGCGCGCCAGAAACTAGAATAAAAAACATAAAATCAGGAATCGAAAATGCATAAGTATAAGCATCGAGGCTGACCTTGTAATTATCGCCATAAAGACCATTCAAATATCGGTCGCGATAAAGCCCTAAAAAGCTCGACAGCAGCGTAGAACCTGCTAGCAAAATAGCGGCCGACTGAATCGTAAGCCGCTTATTTGCTCTTGAGACTACTCGCTGTACTCGACCCATTGTTTATCCTTTATGCAGCATGAAGCATCGCTGGTTTTGGTAAAATAGCATCTTTGAGAATCTCATTAACGTCATCTTCATCAAGTGTCTCTTTTTCTAATAGTGCATCTGCCAAATTATCGAGGATTTTTCGGTTGTGCGGATCGCTAATGATCGCTTCGGCGCGACGACTTGCCTCTTGAATCAAATCCTTGACTTCATCATCTATCAATTTTGCAGTTGCATCGCTATATGGTCGCTCGTGTGTGATTTTGTCGAAAACCATACCACCATTGTCTTCATGGAAAACCTGGTCGCGCAAAACCTTACCCATACCTTGCTCGATAACCATATCGCGTGCGATTTCAGTCGCCTTACGAAGATCTGATCCAGCGCCAGTTGTGATTGCATCGTCGCCATAAAGGATTTTCTCAGCGACACGGCCGCCCATTGCCCGCGCCAAAATGTCTTTGAATTCGTAGACATTGGTGTAGCGCTTGTCCTCGGGTGGCAAAAACCATGTCACACCACCTGTGCCGCCGCGTGGAATAATCGTCACTTTGTGAACAGGATCTGAATCGGGCAGTACATGTCCGACAATAGCGTGGCCACCTTCATGGTAAGCAGTCATGCGCTTTTCGTCTTCGCTCATCACACGCGCTTTACGCTCTGGACCAATTGCTACTTTCTCAAAAGCTTCAGTCAGATCATCGTTCGAAATCGTTTTACTATTGCGTCTTGCAGCAATAATCGCAGCTTCGTTCGCAATATTAGCAAGGTCAGCACCTGACGAACCAGCTGTTTTGGCTGCTAATTTATCGATCTTAACAGTACTATCAACTGGTTTGTTCTTAAAATGCACTTTCAAAATCGCTTCACGATCAGCTCGCTCTGGCAAAGTAATATTTGTTCGTCGATCGAAACGACCTGGACGAAGCAACGCAGGATCGAGTACATCGGCACGGTTTGTAGCCGCTAAAACAATTACGTTTGTATCTGTCTCGAAGCCGTCCATCTCAACCAAGATCTGGTTCAATGTTTGCTCGCGTTCATCGTGACCGCCGCCCATACCACTACCGCGCTTTCGTCCGACGGCATCGATCTCGTCAATGAAAATGATACATGGAGCATTTTTCTTGGCTTTTGTAAAAAGATCACGCACACGCGAAGCGCCGACACCGACAAACATTTCCACAAATTCACTACCAGAAATCGAGAAGAACGGCACATCTGCCTCACCTGCGACCGCTCTTGCGAGCATTGTTTTACCTGTACCAGGATTACCGACCAACAAAACGCCTTTTGGTATTTTTGCACCCAATGCTTTATACTTTTTTGGATGTTTCAAGAAATCAACGACTTCTTCTAAATCTTGTTTAGCATTGTCGTTACCAGCAATATCACTGAAAAGCACTCGCTCTTTATCGATACCATAAAGCTTGGCTTTTGACTTGCCAAAGCCCATCGCCTGACTATTTTGCCCTTGAGCTTGTCGCATCATATACATGAAAAAGGCAGCGATCAAAACGACTGGCACAATAATCATGGCAAGGTTCCACAAAGTCTCGCCAGTTTGCGACGGCGCGCTATCAGAAATAACCTTTTTCCTGTCGGCAGGAATCTTGTCATCAGCAAGTAAAGTAGAAACTCCGCCCTGAACATAAGATTTTTCGGTCGGTTTATCGCTATCTTTTGGCGTTACTAAAATATTATCACCTTGGCCTTCAACTTTTTTGACATCGCCAGCAATGACCTTTTGAATTACTTCACCAACTGGAATTTCTTTTAGGTTTTGATGGCCGCTACCAAAAGCCCAATAAAGACCTAGGCCAGCTATCAAGAATAGCCAAAATAACACTAGCCTTACTGAGTTGTTAAAAGTCGGTCGATTTTTTGGCAATTTTGCACTCGGCATTGTAGGCGCCTCCTTCTTGTTTCGTGATAAACCTTTCCCTGTATTGTATCACTGGTACTGCTGCTGCACAATGAATCGATCACGGCTAACTTTGATCTTCAAATTTTGAGTCACTTCAATCGTACTGTCGGAAGCTGCCGTTTTGACAAAAAGTAGTACACTTTCTTGCTGCGGTCTAGTCAGCGATTGACCAGTTTGTCTGATGACAATTGCTCTTAGCAATTCGCGAGCTGCTGCTTCTGGACAATGAATCAGCTTGTAGCGAGAATTATCGAGCCAATCGACTTGAATCGTTAGCTCTTTTTCGATCATAGGCATAAGATGAGTTTGCTGCCGCCAAAGATCCAGAAGCTTAGTGCGATCTAAGTCTGATAAATCATTGACAAACGGCCTTAATCGATTTCTAAGATAGTCAAGCGATCGATTGGTGCTGTCTTCGACCCACTCCAAACGATTTTCTAATGCGTAATCGATAATTTGCCGTTTGGTGTAATGCCTCAATGGCCGCACAATTCCCAAGCGTTGCATAACCGCTAGACCTCGCCAGCCAGTACCGCGAATATGGTTGATCATAATCGAGCCAACTACATCATCAGCATGATGAGCGGTGATAATCTGAGCCTTAAACTGTTTAGCAATCGCAAATAAATACTTATAACGCTCTGTTCGCGCTAGTTCTTCGCTGGCTTTACTATCAAGGTTCAACCTTGATGATACAAAAGGGTAGCCGTAGTAAGCCGCCAGTGCGGCCACGAAGCGCTCATCATCATCGGCATCGGCTCTAATGCCATGGTTGACATGAGCAACTATATATTTATTATGCTTATCATGACGCCGATAAATTTTATCAAGCAAAACAATTGAATCGACACCGCCTGATACAGCAACAATATAGTTCATCGTTTTAGTTTAGCGACTTTTATCAGCCAATACTAGCTGATCGAATTGTCGTAGCGTCGAGCTTGAACTAGATAAACAACACCTGCAGCAACTGCTAGCGGCAAAGTTGCAAATAGCCAAAGCCAAGGATTCTTCCACCAGGCGTCACCATCGGATCGACTATTATCAACATTTATTATCTGAGCGACTCGGCTTTCACTGCCGTCATTGAAGACAGTACGCTCGTATACAACATATTGACCTTTGGCTAACTTGGTAGAATCTAGAGCAAACGGCCGATTGGTTACTTTATCGATTGTCTTCATGTCATCGTTCAGATATTCGACGTAAGAGATACTGCCTGCACGTTTTTCATCGAGCACATTACTGACATCAAGACTAACAAGCCCTCTTACTGCTGTCTCGCTTTCGGCATTACTAACCGCTCGCTGCGCAACAGAATCATAAACGCGCTTATTGGTAGAGCTTGGCAAAATAGTCGGCTGCCTTGGTCGCGGCTCTGGATTTGGTATTTTGTCGCTGACTGTAACACTGATTGACTGCGTAACCACTTTGCCGTTACTGCTTACGCAGGTCAAGCGGTATGTTGTCGAATCTGTTAGTTTGGCGGTTATCCACGATCCACTCGAGCGCACCGACGTCATCAAGCTTGGTTGAATTCGACAGCCGTTAGGCCTTGCGCCATCAACTTGCCACGACAAAGTCGCTCGTTCACCTGGTTCAAAATTGTTTTGATTTGAGCGGAAAAATACGATATTTAGGTCGGGCTTAATGACGTTTGCCTGAACTTTTACAACTAGCGGATCGCTTGTTCGTTCGCCAGCATCGTTACGACAAGTGACTGAAAACTTTTTTTCAGACCGAATATTTTCGACGACTCTAGAGCCAATACCAGATTTAGCCGTGAAGCCGCCTGGATTGAGGGTGCACGATTTGGCGCGCTCACTTTGCCATTCAAGAGTTACTTTGCCACCAAGCACAACACTTTTTTTATCAGAGGTTAAACTTGGCTTTGATGGCAACTTATCAGTATCAGCTTTTGGCTTTACGATAACTGAGACTGCTTTTGTGGTTGTTTTACCTGTCGCATTGCTACAACTTAAGTTATATGTCTTAGTGCCTTGATCATCGTGAACAGGAGTTCGCCATGTTGTCTCAGTAGTTTTGGTTGGACCGTCTGGAGTGACACTACATGAGTTAGTGTTGCTTGTTGACCAAGATAGAGTAGTTCGTTCGCCAACTGTGGCCAGTTCTGGGTCAGCCTTAAATGAATTAATGATTGGATCTTTAGGTGCGCCAGCTACCTCGTTATTAACATTGATGGTTATCGAGTCTGAAGATTGACGATTGCCAGAAGTATCATAGGCAATTGCCTGAAGTTTTTTACTTCCATTACTTAATGTGCTAGAATTCCACTCAACGCTAAACCAAGGTGCTGATGAATCGGTGGCAACAACTTCATTATTGACCAAAACTTCTACTTTGCTAACTGATCTATTGTCAGCTGCAGTTCCTTCGATCTTGATGACGCCCTTTACGCTTGTGTCCGTTTTTGGAGAAGATAGCGAGATTGTAGGTTTTTCGGTGTCATCACTGCCACCATCCGATGATTCGGTCGTTAGAATCATACCCGAATGCGCTGGCATTGCATAGCTACCCGAAACTTCGTTGCCATCAAAATCTTTGTACTTAACGCCGCCAAGATCAACGAAGCTGGCGTCATTTGTCGGGTTAACCAAAGCCAGACCACCAGAGAATGTTCTCATATAGACGGCTTTGTCGGTTACTTTTTTGTATGCACCTGAGGCCGATCCAAGCGACATAGCTTTTTTGTAGTCATTTTCATACCACTCGGCGGCATTGCTTTTACTGTCGGCGCCGCCGTCACAATCACCTTGATCGCACTTATCGACATCGTAGCTAAAGTAGCTTTTGTCGCCAGCTCCCATGAGATATGACACCATGACAAAGCGCCTGACCTTATCTCGTGCCGCGTCACCGCCTGGGTCATCTAGGCAAGTATCCCGCTTTAGGCTACCGCCACCTGACCAACATTTTGACCACCAATAACCGCGCTTGCCTTTAGACTGAACATCGATAATCATGTCGACATCTTTTTTCCAAGCCGCTTCACCGATCCATTCATCGACAGACTTGTGTGGTTCACGGAAAATCCGCTCTGCCATACCGCCATAAATGGCATCGCTAAACAATCGTTTTGCACTGTCTTCTTGAAAATATGAGTTGCCGTTTGCTAGACCGTTAAAAATTAGCGACTTGCTATCTGATATACCGGTTTTTTTGGCCTGCAAAAGTTTAGACTGAGCATCAAGCCACTCCAATTTTGAGTAGGTACCACTTGTGCCTTCTTTCCAAACTGGGTCAACTAGGTAGCCAGGGCCAAGCGGAGCCACACCCATACTGTCAGACAAGATACCATCATAAGTTTTCACCTTTTCAGTAGCTTCATTTTTAGCATATTCTAGAGCCGCTGGGCTATCAGGTAAGATCAAAAAGTTATTTTCAAACTGCACAGCGTAGGTAGCTAAATTATGATTACGCACTTGGCGGGCAACTGCATCATTTGGCAGCTTATCAGCTCCAGCCTTGCCACAATTTTCTTTGATACTAGCACCAATTTCAGTAGGAATTAAACTACAATCCACGTACCTAGAGGTGACGTATGGACCCAGCGTGTAACGATAAACTTTAGCATTTGGAGCCAGAGCTTTGACTTTTGCCGGGTCCATGTTGGTGAAAATCTCATCAAAATATTTAACATTAGCCTTGTTGGCATCGCCACCAAGCATCCGCCAGGCTGGTGCAAACAACTTGAAGGTTGGCTTATCAACCGCTGCCACTAGTGACGCATTGATGTCTTGCTCGTTGACTGTCAAGGTCTCGTCTTGAACGACTGTTTTAGAGGCATAATATTGCTGAATAGCAACTCCACCCGACAGCAGAGCGACAATCGATGCGACCACTGTCACGCTCAGCAACAATCTTAGTCCCCTTTTTGAAAGCCTGCCTCGTATCAATCCCATAATCCCCCTTGTCCGATAATTGTTAAGGTTAATTATAGATAGATGTCATGCTGCTGTCAAGCAGGCATCTAATCGCCAAAATATCTCGATAGCCAAACTGCCACAAAGATTCCCAAAAACCCGCCAATCATGCCAAAAAAAACACTCGTCAAATCAAAAGAATTATAATCACCCCACAGCCAAGGCAAAACGCTGCCAACTGTCATGCCACCGACTGCTCCCATCATAGTTGTTCGCTTGTTCATAAAAACTACTATACACCTAAAAGTATCGGGTGCTGCCAAAAGGTACTTTTTGTTTGACCATGTCTGTTTTTATGGTGTGTGCCGAATGAACTGTTCGGTCGCCGTAGCGTTGATTAATTTCATCAACCGCCCTAGTTGCCGAACTAATTTTGGCAAGTTCGTCACCAAACAAAACCAACTGGCGATCGTTTGGCGCCGATAATCCATAACAGTGAATACCGATTTCTTTTAGCGGGTAGGGTGCTGTTTTAAAAAGCTCTTTGGCCAGTGAATAAATCGCTGCATCAGAAAAAAACGGTGCCGCCATCATGCGTTTATTGTGCCAGTAGCCCTGTTTATAACTACGAGCATGCACACCAACACCCCTTGCCACGAGTCCCTGACCTCTCACCTTACGACCAACCGACTCACAGAGATGATGTAGTCTCTCGAGCACCAGATTTTCTGGCACGGCATAAGCCTCCAGCACATACTGACGGCCAGCTGTACGAATTGGAAAGTCGAGTTTATCAACTTCCCAACCACGCAAACGATGATGCCACTGCACACCTGGCACGCCCTTAAAAACAACTTGGCTCAATGTTCTTAGGTCTGCTTGCAAAAAATCGACTGGCGTTTTTATACCAACTGCTTCAAGCCGATGACGATTACGACGGGCAATACCAGTTAAATCCTCCAGCTCCAACTTCTCAAATGTAGTCAACAAATTCTTGCTATTGATAACATCTAGGCCGTCTGGCTTATGCAAACCTGCAGCCGTTTTCGCCAAAAAGCGATTGGCGCCAATACCAACATTACAGCGCATCCAGCAGCCAATTTCATTCCTCAAACGACTCTTTATCTCGTAACCAATGCCTACTAGATCTTGCTCGCTAGCTCCCCTGAGACAAGCTTCAGAAAAATCAATCACGCCCTCATCGATACTTTTCATCCGAACATGCGATGAATAATCGCTCATGATTCTCATTAACTGTTTATAAACATAGCGATACTTCGACGGATCACTCTCGACGCCAACAAGATCAGGGCACAGTTTTTTAGCTTCTTTTAGAGTCATGCCTAGGCCAACTCCACGCGCCTTAGCTTCGTAACTCGCTGTCACGATCATGGTATGTTCACTCCGACGATTAACCACCGCCACTGGACGACCGCGCAGCAAAGGCCGAGCCTGCTGTTCGACAGTTGCAAAACAGCTATTGAGATCGATATGCATGACATGCGGCACCGCCTGATTGTAGTTTTTATGTTCAAGATTCATGCATTGCCGATAGCACTCAACGTTAAAAGACATGGTCGCCCTCTTGTGTTAAGTGCCAAGTCAGCCTCTCGCTATCAAACTCCAGCCGATAGTCAGCCTCACCACTTGTGACGTCAAAAATATGGATGGTTCGTTTACCCTGCACGCTAGGATGCCGCAAGCCAATCTCTGTTATCTCGATCTCGCGGCCATTTGCACGGCGAAATTTGTGAGGAAGACAAGGATTTAAACCACTACCAAAACTAGCAATCATCTGGACGCGTTCATTCAAAAAAAGTTCATCATTCATATAGAAAAATCTCCAAAAATTTTGTTTGAAGAAACGATTTTCTAGCTAGCGTTGCCCGTTCTATATCGCCGTTTCCTCTACGAAAAGCCCGAAGACAACTGATGATTCCTACTGACGAGGGACGCTTAGCTATAAAAAGCCAGTGAGTATCGTCGTAGCTATACAAAAATTATATTCTAACTGCTACCAAACGTCAAAATCGTCTAGAATCTCGTGCATTATCATAGTCGACAGACCCATAATCGTCTCGCGGTCGCCATCTACTCGTTCAATCATCGCAGGTGGCAGTGATTGTACACCGTATGCCCCGGCTTTATCCATCGGCTCGCCAGTTGCGATGTAGTCTTCCATCATCTCATCAGAGAAATTAGCTAGAGTAATCTGAGCCGTATCTACTTTTTCGATCGTTTTATCAGCACTGACCACAACAATAGCTGTCACCCCTTCATTAGTGCGACCGCGCAGACTCTCGAGCATTTGCCTAGCCTCATCAACGTCGCGCGGCTTCCCGAGCTGTTTCCCATCAATCGACACAATCGTATCGGCCCCAATCACAATCGCATCGGGATATTGTCTAAAAACATCTATCGCCTTGCCTTTCGCTAGTTCAGTCGCCACTTCTGTAACTGGACGCGATAGATCGAGTTTCTCTTCAAAATTACTTGGCACGACATCAAACTCTATACCGAGTTTCGACAACAATTCACGCCGACGCGGTGAACCGCTGGCCAATATAACTTTTTTCACAGAGTTAGTATAGCATCAAATTTGCCAAAGCCTCTAGAACCAGCGTCCGAATTTTGCTACAATATTCGAGATACACGGCACCGTAGCTCAGCTGGTTAGAGCGCAGGACTCATAAGCCTGAGGTCACAAGTTCAATCCTTGTCGGTGCTACCAAATCGACTTTTTCGGCGGATTTTCCGCCGATTTTGTTTATTAACAGATAAGACTCGATGTCTTTTGTGGTTCCAAACCCTGTTCCAGCACTGTAAGGTATGCCATTTGGTGCTATGAACTGTTGCACCATTCTTTTTACAGGGGTCTCGGATTGGTTCCAGAAGATTTCAGGGTTTTCTATAAACTGCATAGCATTGTCGATTATCTTCTTATAGTTTTCTTTGTAATCATCCAGCTCGGCTAATTCACGCTGTAATGCTCGTAGCTCTTTTCCGTTAGCTCGTTTCTGTAAATCTCGCTCGGCTTCGGTAATTTTGCCCTCGATATATTTCTTGTTTATCTTCAATTCATAATCATCACAGCGGTCAATCTGGATTTGTAGCTTTTTACTACCACTAATTGCTTGCTCAAATTGGTCGTTCCATCTACGAACTACAATCTGCTTAAATAAACGTGCTACGCCGTCGTTTAACGGCTTGAGAGACTTGAGGAGCCGCCTAAAGTCCTCGTGTGCTTTATCGACGCTTACACTCGGAGATATGCCAGTTACTTTCTTCTTACAGGTAGCCTTGTTGCAGTGGTACTGTGGATAGCGTCCGCCGCTTCGTCCTCGGGGTGCACTTGCTGTCATCGGGTTTAGGCAATTCCTACATAGCAAGAAGCCACCACGGAGAGGAAACATATCATCGCCGTGTAGCGAATAGTTATTTACAGTACCGTCGATAATGTCTCTATTCTTTTTAATTACCTCTAGAGGCACTAGCGGCTCGTGCAACCCTTTAACTACCTTATCTGTTAGCTTAGTCGTAACATACCCTGCATAAATATAATTACGGAGCATTGCTTTCATAGCGTCCGTCGTACGACGTTTACCAGATTTTGTCATAATACCCTTATCAAAAGCATATTTGGCTATGTCGGTGTAATTCCAGCCGCCTTGCGAAAACTTCTCTAGAATATCTTTTACAATCGGTGCGAAATGTTTATCTTTAACAACTCGTCCATCTTTCTTTAGGTAGCCTACAGCTGCATCGTGCGGCCATCGCCCTTGCTCTATACGAGACCGCATACCGCCCGTTGTTCGTATAGCTCGTATATCATTATCAAATTGTGCTGCGGCGGCCAGTATAGCCTCTAGAAAGCGTCCTACGGGGTCGTCATCAATTGGTTCTGTTACAGACACAATGCGAACGCCGTACTGATTGAGTGCCACTTTTATGCCGTAGTAATCGCCTAGGCTACGAGATAGCCTGTCAATTTTCCAGATATATAAAACGTCAATCTCTTTTTTATGTGTGCGAACGTACTCAAGTAGCCTTTGAAGCTCAGGTCTATCAGTTACTTTTGCAGACTCACCCTCTTCTCGAAAAATACAATCTTCCGATATAACAACCTCATCTTTGTCGGCTGCCTTGCGACACTCCGCAACCTGCATATCAAGACTGGTCTTATCGACTTGCTCTTTAGTCGATACACGAACATACATTAACCCTTTCATATCAGTAGTATAAATGTGGAACTACTTTTTTGAAAGTCTCATAGATTAGATGGAAACTTTTTCAGCAATAAATCCTTGTGCAAGCAGGTCTAGCTTCGTGACAATATCTTCAACCTGCTTATCGGTTAGCTGTTTAAAGTCTGTACCTAAAAGTTTTCTAGCTTCTTTTACGGTAATAATAAGTCGCTCGCCAGCCAGGGAGTTGCCTTGTGCTTTTGATTTCGACTTATTGCTCATACTCCTATGCTATAAAGCATTAGTTATATAAGCAGGGGGTGGATGATCAGGCTATTTATAACCCCTTGACGACACGCTTATACGATTTCCTAAACTCCTCTTCGTCTTTAATAGTAGGAGGGTGCTTATATCCATATAGTTTCTGGTTAGTGTAGTCATCGAATATATCTTTCATCTTTCGACTCTTGAGGACGTATTGGCGATGTATGCAAAACGCCAGCTCTGGGTTTATGGACTGCTTGCCGCCAGTGCCACCAATTTCTCGCTGTATGCTCTTTACGATTTTCCAGACGGCCTTAATGTCTGCCAGTGTTGTCTTACGCCCAAAACGCATTACTATCTCATCACCGTCCTGTGTGATGTGAGGGGTGTACCTTATGCCATATACCGCTGGGGCTTTAGCAGTAAGTAGCAGCCGTAAGGCATTTTCTTTGCTTATCCTAAATGTCTCGCTTATTTCATCAGCACAGGCGTACACCTTGCGAGCATTCTCATCATCGCCCTCAACCCTTTTCAGTAGCCCGTAAATACCCATAAACACATTCTTGAGATACTTTTGTTCGATTTCTTCGAACTCTGGACTACGCCGCATATCTGCTAAAAACACATCCTGATTTCCCCTCAGGCTGGAGCGGTATTTGTGGTGGACTTCATCGGACATAATACTCATCATTATACCGAAAGCACCTGCTTGCTTCGTAGTAGGCGAGAGGGTGCCTGCCGTCTTGCTTTGTAGACGGTGAACGCTCTTATTTCACATCCTGCTTCGTGGATGATTTACAGAGGCTATCTATCTTGCTTTGAGGATAGTTCAGCCTCTGTTGCTTAATGATGTTATATATACATCACTGACGTATCGTTATATCTATAAAAAATCAGTGCTATATACTATCTCAACCTGCTTGCTTTGTAGCAGGTAGGATATCTTACTTCGTAGTTACTGCACCCATTTTCACGTCTTGCTTCGTAGACGTGAGCTACTAATAGCAAGATTTGCTTCTATATTCGCTTTGAGCTGCGTTATAGCTCGCATATGCATTATTCTGCTGTGTAACTAGCGGTGCTTTTTCTGTCGTAAGTCGCTGTCTCTCGCTGGCTCGCCAGGCGTCTAGCTGGCTTTGGGTTCCTGTAAATCCTGGCGGTCGTGCGGTTGAAACATTCCGTAGCTGCGTATCAACGGCATTTACTTTATTTCGTGCCTCCTGATAGCTTGCATATAAGCTATCTACTTCCGCCTTTTTTGCAGAACACCACTGGGTATCTATTGCTGGCTGGGTGTTGCTGCCGCCCGATGGTGGAGTACTCCTCTGATTATTAGGTGTGGTACTTGAGCTGCTACCGCTTGGCACGCTAGAGCTTGCACTATATCGACTAGGGCTGTTTGAGCTTGGTGAGCTGTAATCGTAAGAGTTAGTTGATAGGTATGTATCCTTATAGCCCTCAGACGAGTCGATAGCACTCTTGCGAGCCGACTCGATAGATAGGCGGTTGGTTGCACTATTTTCATCGGGGTATGTATCGTAACACGCCAGCTGTGCGTCATAGCCAGCTATAAGTTTTGGATAGAAGCTGGGGTCGTCTTCATCGGGTGTTTCGTGATTACTCCACGCTTCATCTACACATCTCTCTAGCTCTGTCATTTCGCTGCTGCTTGGCTGCAATTTATCTGCCGTACGAACAGTATTATCTGATTGATTACCTAGATACGCATATGCACCATACCCAACTCCTGCAATGATGAAAAGGACGACAAACACCTTAAATAGTGGTTTAAACTTTTCGAACTTACTATCCTCAAAACCCGAGGCAAAATCATTATCGATAGCCACTTTCTTGCTTTGCTTTGGTAGTTTATTATTTAGTTTCATGTAGAAATTAACCTAATAACAGTTCGTATACGCCGTGGATCCTAGCGCATTCGTTATGCATGTTTTTCGATTTGATTGTTGTGCATTATGAGACTCCGATCGAACCTGGTAGGATAGTTGCTCATCTTCCTTTCTGGTGACAAGAGCCTGGATATCATGCTCCTTTGAGCTGGCTGTACTAAGCTGGCTGTGGCAATCTATCTGATCATTGTAGTAGGCGACTGTCAGGTTGTGCCCTGTATGCATGTCAATGCCATCTGACCATCCCTCGTCTAGCTTGTCCCATGCCGATTGGAGGCAGTTATTGAGTGCTTGACTGTCTGTTGCACGCGATTGATACTGATCGCTTGATTGCTGCTGAATAGCCCAGATAAGAAGTACTACCCCTGCCGCAAGTGCAAAAAGAATGGTTATTGCAACGATCGCTTGCTTCATTGTGGGACCTGGCTGTTTGGCTTGTGATTTCATATGCATCCTTTCTGCTCCAAATAAAAAGCGACACCGTACTAGGTGTCTAAGCCATTGATCCGCATTCAAGCTAAAAGCCTAAATGTTTCTGCACGGTGCCGCTTTCAAGGCTTTTCCGTACATAAAGCACCGCAAACTTAAATGCGTGTTTCAATAGCTTAGACGAATATTATTATACAGCGGTATTTGTGATTAGGGAAATCTAAACCTTAACAGGATCTATCTAAAATAAAAAACTCCTCTCCTGAGGAGCTAGAGACAGCTAATGACTGGTTAGACTATTTACATGTCTCCAGCTTATCGACCGAATTAAGCATGCGATAAAGAGAGTCGATATAGGACACTTGTGACTTCGGCTTACTGTTCCTGTAGTTAGTGGGGGATTTCCATATAACCCTAAAGCTACACGTTTGCGAGTCAAATGTCCCCACACTAATCCCAAACTTCATAAAAGTCTCGACATTCTTCTCAAGTAGCGCATGTTTTGCATAGGGCATAATCACATAGCTTCTTGCAGCAAAAGCCGTATGTCTTACTGCCTGTGTTAGAGCTTTCTGCCAATTGTCTAGCTTAAACTCAATGGAGACTATGCTGGGGCTTGGCAGCTCAAACTCTCGAGCAATTCTGTAGCCCTTACTTTCATTAAACTGTACAGCGCCAATCTTCTCGAGGTTTTTGAGAATTCTGACTGTATAGTGGTTAGACAACCCAGACTTATGGGCAAGTGCGTCGACACTTCTGTATGAGCGCTTATCTAAAATTACCAACACCCGTGCAGCACCCGTCGTGGATAGGATGCTGGAATGTTGCTTTTCAAACTCTTTAATTTTTGCGAGCTTTGCACCAGAAACAATCACAAGGTCTGGTATTCCATTGCGCGTCTCAAATTCTCTTATATGATACGGATCTTTTACTATTTTTGTTAAGCTACCCGATGTTATAAATCGAGTACCAAAGGCCATTTCTGTTTCTTGATTGCTCATATTGTTACCAAGTTAAGCATTATCACTATTAGTATATAACACCCTGCCTATACAAGGCTATAGCCTGCTTCATTACATGGGCCTTGCGAGGGCCTGTATTTTGCTCAAACTTTATGCCTGTATCAGCTAAAGTTCCGTATATTTCTATAGACTTATCAATCTTTGCCTCAAGGGCGGAAAGTTTCTCATCTTCCGTACTAAGTGCATCAATCTCATCTATTATAGTTTTTAGAGTTTGCCATTTATGACTAATTGCGACAGCGTCTGCCCATGGACTATCGTAAGGGTCGTCGACTAAATCCTTATCAATTTCGTTGTTCAAAGTAATCTTGTCAATTAACCCCAAAGTCTTCGCTTGCTGCAACTCAGGATCGATATTTATATTACTCAAAAGCTGGGGGGAGAAGTATTTTGTCCTTCGCCTTCCACCCCCAGACTCTTTAAACTTTTTCTGATTAAAGCCTGTGGTATTTTCCCACCAGCCTGTCGCAAGCGCCTTCGCACCTGTCGCAAGCGCAAGCAAATCAGGCGTATCTGCGTAGCCTAAAATAACATCATAACCATTAGTCTTGAGTGCGTTCGTAATATACATGACGACAGCAAGCGTCGCAGGGTTGGACCAATAGTTAAATGCTGACGTCGTCTTGTCGATTACAAGATAAAATCCCTTGAGGGTATCGTAGCTTGTTAGCGTATCAAGAAATTCTGGTAGCGAGTCTGTATTAGATAGTGCCTGCTCATTAATTAATATGCTGCCGTAAATATCGTCCACATCGTCACTACGGCTTGCTGCGATGTACTCAGCAGAGCCGCTCAATAGCGCAAGGGAGTTTGCTTCACTGGTATGATCAAAGCTTTCAATAATTACCGTGGGAGTAGTTACGCTACGCAACCCTACGGTGTCGAGCTGAAAGTCGACCACGCCCTTTATGAAGTCGGTAAGCTTGAACGGTGAAGACAGGTCTTTCTTAGTAATTAAATGCTGGTAGTAGGGGTAACCAGAGAACTTGCCGAATTTATCAGCTCCCATGACAGCATTGATGTAGAATTCGTTATCAAGTAACAGCAGCGCGCTGTCATCTATTTCTCGCAGGCTCTTAAAGCAATCTTGAAGAGTCTCGGGCTTCCTGAATAGTGTCGACACGATCGCACCACTGAGCGCGCCGTTAGAGACACCGTCTGATATACGGGTGCTTGCTTGAAATCCGTCCTGAGCCAACAACATATAACTACTCCTCTTCCTTGTTTAATTCTAGCAATAGAGCATCAGGATTGCGATACCTTGCATGCGGATACTTTTGCAGCAGCCTATCGATAATCGCAACTATACGCTCTCCATACTCATCCGCTGAGAGTTTTGGGTACACTGCGTTGGCGCGATTATATTCGAATTGCTCTTTACTCATTACTCCAACTGCAAACGGATGCATTCTCGCAAGTGCACAATACGCGGTAATGCCGAGCGCAAACAAATCAGACCTCGAGTCGAGCTCTCTCCGTTTTCCGTTTGCTTGCTCTGGAGAGAAGAATGGTCTTGTGCCTACCACATCAACAGACAGGGTGCCGTTCATCGGGGATAGATGTACGCCGCCATCTATTAGCACGAAACGATCATGCTCTTGATTGTAGACAATATTCTGAGGCTTAATATCTCGGTGAACTATGCCATCAGAGGCGTACAGGCTGAGCGCTTGAGTAACATGATTAATCATCTTAGTTACAGTGGCGACATCAAGACTGCCTCTCGCATTGATCATGTCATGCAACGACTCGTCTCCAGCGTAATTCTCTATAAACTTTAGATAGGTGAAGCCATTAATAACTACATAGTCTATTTCATCTGAGTAGAGCGAGGGGAGGTATGGCGAGCTATAGTTTTTGATTAACTCAATCTCCCTCAGCGCACGCTGCTCGGCGTCGACATCGCGCATGATGGTTTGGTTGCCAAACCAGAAATAGTCAATCTTCACTAACTTAATTACGACTTTGATGTCTTCCGAGTTGCTCCCTCGAAATACCTCTTTTTGTCCGCCTATGCCAATTTTTTTATCAATAGAAAAACCTTCGCAATATGGCTGAATATCAGCAATTAATAAGGTAGTCTCTTCATCTTCAATAGGCATACTTAATATCAGTATACTGTACTCTATCGACTAGCTATATAGTCAGTGCAAGTAAGACACCCCTCCTACCGTTCAATCCCTATCACTTAACACCTACCTCGAGACTAGAATAGTAGGCTTCGACTATCTTGCTCATGTCTATCAGTTCAATCCTAATTTGGTTCCATTTCGAGTCGAGCCAGCCTACCAAATTAAACATCCGGTTATGAGACCGGCTTTTTTATTTCATAAACATTTTGCTGCCTTGTAATCATGTTTCAGTATTTTTTCAGAAAGTATCGTTAATATGCTGTTATACCGTAATGTTTTCCCCCAAAACTGCTCGGTAATCGCAAATAATAACTAACGAGAGGAGAAATTCTTGAAGAAACAACTACTCACAGCTGGCATTATGTCGGCTGTCGGTCTTGCCGGCATCACTGGAGCCTCAATGGCTTTTGCCGACGACAATTCATCAACCAATAACTCACCGATGAGCGGTATGGTGACCGCAATTGCAGACAAGTTCAAGCTCAATAAAGATGATGTGCAAAAAGTTTTCGACGAACAGCACAGCAAGATGGAGCAAGAGCATGAGCAGCGCGTCAAAGATGAATTGGCAACTCTTGTCAAAGATGGCAAACTGACTCAAGAACAAGCTGACAAATTGGTGGCAAAGCGTGCCGAACTTGAAAAAGAACGCCAAGCTAACCGCGCCAACAATCAGCAGAAATCACGTGACGACATGAAAAAAGAGATGGATACTAAACGTTCTGAACTCGAAACCTGGGCGAAAGACAATGGTATTGACTCGCAGTATCTTCGCTTCGTGATGGGACGTGGTGGACATGGCGGCGGCGAGCACGGCGGGCCAAAAGGCTAGTTGGCGCACCGACCACTCTTTTGTAATCTAAAACAGCACTCCCAAAAAAATAGTTAGCGCCAAATTTGCGGCGCTAACTATTTTTAACTGTCTTTTAGAATTATGCTTCGCGGCTACCAGTCAAGGTAAAGGCCTTTGCAATTCCCCATGCTAGTAGTATATAGACTACAATTGCAACTAGGCTGCTCGCATCGAAGTACATGCTACCATACGTTGGTTCACCGAAAATACCCTGGAATGGTGCTGAGAAAAATCCGCCGACATTGTAAACTAGATCAACAAAGAAATTACCCTGCTGTGCGCCCAAGAGTAGCAGCACTAGACGTAGCGCCAAAAATGTAATGATAAAACCGGCAATATACCAGACAACACGCTGTGCCACAACATTGCCATCAGCTTTGCGAGCTGTTGCAACTGTTTGACGCTGGACATTAGTCGCGCCATCTTGCACTTCACTAGTTCGAACTTCTGTCGTTCGCTCTTCTTCGTTCATACGTTCTCCATTTTACTGGTTACGTTTTTATGATATCACAAATCAAAAACTTCGTCGTCAAACATATCATCGATTGCCTGATGTCGGTCCTCAACAAAGCTCCGTAGTTCGTCGAGACTACGCTCTCTGTTCCATGATAGATTTTCGTGCAACACTGAAGATTGTCCATTTATTGTGGCTTCCATTTGATTTCCTTGTTGTTTGTTTTATTATCTTATATATCTATTTAAGCATAAAGTTCATAAAAAAGCAATAGCTTTTTAACATTTCGTTCTTTTTGTCTCAAAAACTATTCTCAAGATGATACCACTTATGGTATTATGAGTTAGTAAAGGTACAAAAATAGACATGAGCGTATACGAATCTTGGGCAATTCTCATCTTGGCAGCAGCGATACATGCTAGTTTTCAGCTGAGTGTTAGCATGTTAACGATTCTCAGTGGTCACGCTTTGACTAAAAAAACTGCTCAGGCTCGCTTGATGCGCCTAATCAGCAGTTTTTTTGGAGGTGTGGCACTGATGGTAACTCTATCGCTATCGTTCTTAGCTTTTGCCGCTCGTGATTTGCTGCACAATAGCTACGCGCCTTCGGTTGTCTGGGCGGCAGTATCTGGCTTTGCCATCGGTGTTGGAGTGGCGGTTTGGGCATTTTACTACCGACACAAAACTCGAGGTACGGTTCTTTGGTTGCCGCGTAGTTTGGCAGATTACCTAGCTAGTCGGGCCAAAAAAACCAAACTTGCGGGAGAAAGTTTTGGACTTGGTCTAGTTAGTGTCGTGGCAGAATATCTATTTAGCCTAGCGCCACTACTAATCGCTGCACTCGTCATCATTCAGATGCCGCTTTCGGTTCAACTTGTTGGATTAATTGTTTACGTCGTGATTGCGACGCTGCCGCTTGCTACATCGGTCATCCTGATCGGTAGCGGCCACTCGATTGCCCGCATCCAGCGTTGGCGCGAGCAAAACAAGCGTTTTCTGCAATTTGCGGCTGGTAGCGCTCTGATTATTCTTGGAGTTTATGTCTATGTCGGCCAAGTTCTAGCGCCAACATTATCTGGAGGTTACTGATGAGCGATCTGGCACTGATCTACGACAAAACGACTCAGACCACATCATCGTTCTCAAGCGACTCGTTGGCTCATAGTCTAAATAACGCTTGTCTAGCCGTTGGATTGTCTGATGGCGTCATTCAAGATGCCGTAACGAGGGTTTGTCACAGCGTTAGTCAATGGCTTTTGCAAAAAGACGAGGTAACCAGTGATGATGTTCGCCGTCAAGCCGCCGCTGCCCTTTCAGTTGTTAGTGCGGAGGCTGGATACATATACGAAAACGAAAACGCAATGATATAGGAGAAAATCGTGGCACAATCTGGACAATTTGATTATGATCTCATCGTTATCGGCAGTGGTGCAGCTGGCAGCACGGCGGCTTTGATTGCCACCAAGCAAAAAAAGCGGGTTGCCTTGCTCGAAGCGGGCACTTTTGGCGGCGAGTCACCAAACTGGGGCGATGTTCCTACTAAGGCTATGCTGCACGCTGCAAATCTATATGAAGAAGCCCGACTTGGCAATCGTTTTGGAATTCGCAGCTCGATGCTCGGTTACAATTACCCATCAATCTTGCAATGGAAAGACAAGGTCATCTCACGCACAGGAGCCGCTGATAATCGCCAGTATTATGAAAAAAACGGCATTGCCACCTTTCACGGTGTCGCTCATTTTATGAGCCCGCACGAGATTAGTATTAGTCGTAAGCACCTTACAGCTCGCAACTTTTTGATTGCAACAGGCTCACATTTTGCAACACCAGATATCTACGGTATCGATAGCATCACCTACCAAACGCCAAAAACAATTTTGTCATTGCCAAAGGTACCGCATAGCATATTTATTGTTGGTTCTTCGAGCGAAGCCGTCGAGTACGCTCAGTTATTTGCGATTCTGGGCAGCAAAGTCTACATTGCCGAGCGCTCAATGCGTCTAATGCCAGAAGAAGATGCAGAAGTTGGCGAGTTGATCGAGAAACATCTACATAGTACCAAAGACATTTCTTGCCTAACCCAAACTCAAGTTGCCAGTGTCGAAAAGCGCGGCCTCGGCGTGCGAGTCTCGTACGCACGCGGCAACGCCATGCGATCTGTGCAAGTTGACGAGATTTTATTTGCCAACAACCGTGTCGCTTCAACAGATCTTGGGCTTGAAAATGCACTGGTCAATTACACAGCGGCAGGCATCACCGTCAATGATAATCTTCAGACTTCTTCACAGCATATTTATGCAGCTGGTGGCGCTATCGATGCATCGAGTCCAACCCAAGTCGCTATGCTTCAAGGACGAGTCGCTGCCCACAATATGTTCCATAAAGCCACTAGTCAGCCCGATTCAAGCCTAATCCCGCGCATTACATTTACCAACCCTGGTATTGCCTCGGTTGGACTAAGCGAAAACGACTGCATAAAACGTGACTTGGCGATCAACCAAGCCGTGGCACCACTAACGATGATCGCTCGCAGCAACACGAGTGACTTTAGCAATGGTTTTGTCAAACTTATCACTGACAAAAAAGGCATTTTACTAGGTGGCACCGTCGTGGCTCCACACGCAGGTGAAATTATCCACGAAGTAGCTCTCGCCATCCATGCAGGAATGAGTGCTAGCGACCTTGCCAGTATGCAGCACGCCTTCCTCAGCTGGAGCGAGGCAGTTCGGGTGGCCGCGGGAAAACTGGCCCAGTAGCGGTTCGTACAGCATTCGGTGGTGCTGAATAAAGACTGCCTTCTTCATTTTGTCTCACGAAACCGGATCTCTCATAGAATCTATTCCGGTCAGGATGACCTCCAGTATTAAGAACGATCCTGCTGATATTATTTTGTAGGCTTAGTACGGCCATATGGTTAAGAATTCCTGCTCCAAATCCTCGATTACGAACACTTCTAGCAATAGCCATCCTATCTATGCACAATGTCTTACCTAGAAGTCCTGATAATTCATAGGATGAGCAGGCACCTAGGACCTCACCCATATCAGCAAATAATACGTCAAGATCAGACTTGCATATCCTATCATTTACCTCTGCCAACTTTTCATCTGTGATTTTACGATCAGGAAATATCGACTCCAAGAATAACCGTGCTGCATATTGAGTAACATCATCTGGAGCTTTTTGGTCGTCGTCATATCTTACAATTTCAACCATATCTCTTGTATTTTATCATACTATGCAATATTTGTCAATACAGATGTAACATGTCAGGGTTCAACCCTGACATTTTTACACAAAAGATCAGCAATAGTCCTGAGTCTATATATATGACAATCTACCGTATCAAACAATTATTGTAGTAGCTTATCTAGGTCACGCTTCAGTTGATGATTACTCTCGAATAATATGCCTTTTATACCTGCGGCTTCTGCACCCATTATATGCCCTGGATTGTCATCGATGAAAACACATTCACTCGCCTTAACTCCCAATCGTTTAGCGACTAATGCAAAGATTTCTTTTTCAGGTTTTATATATCCAACTTCACTACTTATCACTATCTCATCGAAATATTTTTCTATCTGAAATTTTGCGATTTCCGCACGTATATAATTAGAGTTTGCATTTGATAGCAATGCGATTTTGTAACGCTTGCCTAATCCTGATATATAATCGATAAGTTCACGGTTTAATTCATTACCGTGTTCGAGCTCATACTCGACCGCCTCACCATTTTGTCCGACAAGTTTACCAATTTCACTAAAAAATTCTTTGTCAGTTGTCTAACCCCGATCATGCCTCTGT
>Ga0075152_10000754_pt1 | contig 23581 bp, 34 predicted proteins | sample JI61114C2DNA_FD_70964 | JGI IMG/M metagenome (GOLD analysis project Ga0075152, IMG submission 70964) | Wastewater effluent complex algal communities from Wisconsin, to seasonally profile nutrient transformation and Carbon sequestration -... | ecosystem: Engineered > WWTP > Effluent > Algae...
CTGTATTTAGAAAAAATAAACCCTATAGCTGTTACTGAAGACGAAACAGCAGTACAGCATTGGGGTAATTTATTGGAACCCGTTATACGCAAAGAATTTGTTAATAAAAATGATTTAATCGTAACCCTACCCGAGACTATATATCACGCAGAAAAACGCTATATGCTGGCTAATTTGGACGGCTACATACCTGCTGTAGATGCGGTTCTTGAAATTAAAACTTGTAACGCTTTTCAAGGTAACGAATGGGGTGCAGAAGGAAGCGATCAAATCCCTATGCAATACTTAATACAAGTAGCGCATCAATGCATAGTTGCTGATTGCACAAAAGCTTATATAGCGGTGTTAATTGGCGGCAATGACTATAGGCAGTATATATATGAACGCGACGCGGAACTTGAGGGTTTAATACATGATGCCGTTGATAATTTCTGGTTAAATCATGTTGTACCACTCGTAGAGCCAGCCTCAATTACAATAGATGATTCGCGCATAAAATACCGTAATGTAATACCTGCCAGCACTAGATATGTTAACAGCCAAATCAATCAACAAGTTAATGACTTAATGGACTTGCGACACAAAAAAAAGCAATTAGAAAAAGAAGAAGAACGAGCAAAAATGCTAGTAATGGAATATATGCAACATGCGGAGTGTTTGCTTGATGGCGGTGGAAAGCCTGTCGTAACGCTAAAAGCTAATGCAAAAGGCAACCGTGTGTTTTTATTAAAATAGGGGTTTTAAATGAATGATTTATGCGTTGTATGGAGTGATGAAAAATCACTAACAGAAATAAAAAAATTGTTTGCGCCAAAATTAAACGCGACAGAATTCGGTATTTTTACAGGGCTTGGCAAGTCGTTAGAGCTTAACCCGTTTTTAAGAGAGGTCTGGGCTGTTAAATATAAAGAAGATGCGCCAGCACAAATATTTGTAGGTCGTGATGGTTATCGTAAGAACGCACAAAAGAACCCAGAATATGACTACCATCAAGTAGACGCTGTTTACGCTAATGACTCATTTGCAGTTGAAGACGGCCTTGTAAAGCACGCTTATAAACTTACTAATCGTGGTGATTTAGTTGGTGCGTATTGCTGTGTTAAACGCAGGTCATCCAGTCGCCCCGTATATGTATTTGTTACAGTTGCCGAATACAATACAAAGCAAAGCGTGTGGAATCAAAAGCCAGCTACAATGATAAAAAAAGTAGCAGAAGCACAAGCCCTTAGAATGGCATTTCAAGAGCTATTTTTAGGTACATATGACGAGTCGGAAAAATGGCTTGACGCAGACGAAAATGCTATTTTAGTCAATGACACGCAAGGATTAAGCGCAACACAACGGATTAAACAACAATACAAAGCAAGGACGGTAAACACCTATGAAGCTAATTTATCTAATACGGATTATGTACCTACGAGCATTGATAGCACGAGCCATACAAATACAGAAGCAGTCAAGATGCAACATAGAATGGATGACCATGGAGAACAAGAAGCTAGAATTGATACAGAAAGTGCACAAAATAAAAGTGCGTCTAAGGAACAGATATTGGCTATAGAGCGCCTGTCTCACGAGAAATCCTTTCCCGTGGATAGATATAAAAAAGCTCTTAATTATTACGGCGTTGCGCTATTAAACGAACTAACCGAAAAAGACGCTGAGCATTTTATACAAATATTAATTAATTACAATCATTTAGATAGTTAATAATCAACTTCTTGGCTTCTTCTGCACCATTGCAGACAGAGGCCATATACCCCATAACTAGCATTTCATTTATAAATTCAACTTGCAGCAATGTAGGTTTTCTATATATGCCGTTACGGTCACAAGCTTTAAGTTCTACAAAAAGCCCAGCATAGCGTTTTGTGGGGCATGCTATAAATATATCTGATACACCAGGCATCATACCCATGCGCTTCATTAAAAAGCCGCGCTGTGGCGTGCGTTTGCCATCATTTGGGATTGAAAAAGAGCATTTTTTGATTCTTGGATGATTCCTAATCCAATTAAATAAATTTATCTGCTCTATCGTTTCAGGTTTCAAAGCCATAACACGTCCTTGTGTTTTACTTTTTAGTTGCTACAATGCTCGCGTGGCTTTACTTCATTTGATTTGCTATTAATTGCCGTATAGCCACACCATCAAAAGCAGCTACCAAGCCGCCCTGTTAAGCCACCCTTTTAAAGCCCATGTCATGTTAGGATTTGCAGTTACAATGCTTACATAGTAGTTTTTGGCGCAAATGCGAAATTCATCCATTATAAGCAAAGGGCATTCATTGTTAACGGCTTCTAGCGTTTGCTCGCCTATTATGCCATCTACATCTATCGGTTTATTCCTAAGTCTATTAACGGATAATTGTAAAAGCTTATGCGCGGAATTTGCAGGCATGTTAACGGCTAAATCAAATGTTTTAGTGCATAAATCATTATCTTGTATTAGATAATATTCGTACTTAAGCCACCAATGTTCTTTGTAGAGCTCTTTAGCACGTGGCTTTGTAAGTACAATAATGTCTTGCGCATCTACGTCGCCATCTTGGTCTATATCTAGGCCGTGAGCCTTTAAAAACCGGATAGATATACCCCAGTTAGTGATGCCTCCAGGGTCTTTTTTATTGTTGCTTAAGCGACCTTCGTGTTCTAAAACAACATTGACAGCGTAATTAAACTTTGATTCATTATCCATGCATAATCCTTTATTATTAAATACATACGGTCTATTTTTATCGTATACTATTTCATTTTTTAAAGCTATTATGAAAAAACTTAGGGTATTAGTTGCTTGTGAATTTTCCGGTGTAGTTCGTGAAGCATTTAGAGCAAAAGGCCATGATGCATGGTCATGTGATTTGTTAGATGCTGATGATTTAAGCCCTTATCATTATCAAGATGATGTTAGATATGTTTTAGCGTGGAAGGATTGGGATTTAATTATAGCTCACCCGCCTTGTACGCATTTAGCAGTTAGTGGGGCGCGGTGGTTTAAAGACAAGGCAACAGAGCAAGCCCAAGCAATTAAGTTTTTCATGCATTTTGTTAATCATCCCTGTGAACGAATAGCTATTGAAAACCCTGTTTCAATCATGTCAACCCAATACAGAAAGCCTGATCAGATTATACAACCGTGGCAATTTGGGCATGGCGAAACAAAGGCAACGTGTTTATGGTTAAAGGGGCTTCCATTGTTGACGCCTACCAATATTGTTACTGGACGTGAAGCAAGAATACATAAAATGCCACCATCTAAAAACCGATCTAAACTTCGTTCAATCACGTATAGCGGAATTGCAGCAGCTTTTGCAGAGCAATGGGGCTAGATATCATATCTTTGTAAGTGCATGCTTTTTGGTTTACAAATAAAACCGGAATTAAAATAATCTTCACCAAAAACTCTTACAAACAACCACATTTCAAAAGCAATAAATTTACTAACGCCTTCTTTTTTTAATGTTGCGTAAAATATATCATCTATTTGTTTTCGCGATAAATTTGCAGGGCAGAGATAAAGATAATCATGCAATATAGCCGGCATAACAAACCCTGCATGTTGTGGGGGCAAAAAAGACCATAACCATTGCGGTATTGATGCAAGGTCGGTGTTGAAATTTTGCGGTATACGGACATGCTCGTGATTAATTTTAACAGTTATTTGTGTGCATGTTTTGTAAAAATACTTTTGATATGGCTTTATACACGGTTCGTCTAAAAAAACTATGCGATAATTCTCTATGCTATTAACCATTAAGTCATTTATATAAAACGTTAACAACGTTACACAGAGTAACAAATAAATACCTATACAAATCCGTTTTGTTTTTTTCCGCATCGGCAGTCCTTGATCAAGGGGCTGGAAAGCGTGGAGAAAACCAACCCCTTGATTAATAGTAGCAGATAATAATTGTTAAAGCCTAATGTCTTGTTGTGCTAAAGCTTTATATATAGTCGCACGAGAAACGTTCATATCTTTAGCGATGGAACGTATAGATTGCTTGTTGTTAAATTTTTCTTTTGCCAAGGATATAAACTTAGCATCAATTTTGTGCGGTCGACCAAGATGTTTACCTGCTTTTTTGGCGGCATCTATGCCTTCACGTTGGCGAGCTTTAATCATGCTTCGTTCAAACTCAGCAAAAGCACCCATCATGTGTAACATAAGATTTGCAAGTGCGTCTTCTTTGCCCGTAAAAGTTAGATTTTCTTTGATAAATCGTACAGAAACGCCTTTTTTTATAAGGCCGTCCACTATTTCTTGTAAATCTTGCAGGTTGCGTGCCAGTCTATCTATGCTATCAATAACAAGTTGATCGCCTTCTCGCACATAGGCAATGCATTGCGTTAAGCCTTCGCGGTTTTTGTTACATCCTGTAACCATGTCTATAAACTCCTTGTCTAGCTTTATCCCTGCTAACTGTCTAGCTGAATTTTGCCCCTGTGATGATACACGTATGTAGCCTACAACTTGATGAGTCATTATTGTTACCCTGGAAAACTACCGTCTACAAAAGTTTTGCCGCATTTGTCGCACATCATTAAGAAATGAGGGCTAAATGATTTTATTTGAAATTCATGCTCGCAATAGTTTTCAATCAGTGGTTTTATTTTTTTAGCAAGATTTTCATACCACTGCTTGTCTGAGTGCGCATCAGCCCAACGCCATATTGACTGCAGCTCTTCTTTCGTAAAGTCATTCATACTAATTACCCTAACTTAATGGTGACAGCATTGCATTCAGGTGTCCTGGTCATTTGTATGCTCTCTTGTCGCTTTTACGACTTCCCCGTGCGGATTTACACCGCTGCTGTCATAATGGGCGGGATTGGCGGTTATTATCCAGCAAAAAAAGAAGAGGTACGCTGCATTCATTCTTTATCAGTGGTTAATTAGGCCACCTATTCTTGACGCTCCGGCCAGTATCGTACGCCTCACCCTTCCGAGTGACTTCAATCCCATGGAAATGATACCACCTTTTTTAACAATGTCAATTAACGTGGTTAAAATAATTTGTTACAGGGGTTTATAAAGATGTAATGATGAACTGTCGTTGAGTATACCTTATTTACATCTATTAAAAATAAATTATAATATGCTGGAACTAATTAAAAAAAATAAGGATAGATAATGGAAGGCCTGTTTACTTTGAAACAATTCATAGCAGAGCAAAAGTTATTTACAGAAGGAGCCGTTCGAAATATGATATTTAATCGACACAAAAATGGATTAGAGGAAAGTGGGGCAATAAAAAGATATGGAAGAAAAATTTTAATTGATAAAGATAAATTCTCTTCTTGGATTACTTCTTTACCTAGCAAAGATTATTCACAAAAAAAGGACTCTGCTTCATAAACCCACTCTAAATACATGGCTTGTTTTTCTGTATAGCTTCATCACAACGACGTACAAGCTCTTTCTGGTTTTCTAGAAATTCATCAATACTTAGACCTTTCAGCCTCATTGTAAACTCAAGAATCATGCGGGTACTTTCATGCATTTTATCAAAGTGCTTTATTATTCCCTTGGCGCATTTTCTAAGTTTTTTTATTTCGGCTAGTGTATCAGGCGTTAGGCTCATAATTATAAATCCACTCCTTTTGATTGGTCTTTTGGTGCCTCCGGATAATCTGCATATGGAGGACACATTGCCATTATGGCTTCGTTGTTCATTCAATTACCTTTAATTCTTCGGATTGTTGAAGAAGAATTGCTGTTAGGAAAGAATCAACGCTTTCTGCATCTTCACGGCGCCCACGGTCATGCATAAATGAAGCAAGGGCATATGCCATGTCTATCAATTGCATTATTTGTTTTTCAGAAATAATCATAATACAGCCCTTCCAAGATTATGTTCGCCAATTTGTTTCTGAGCAGCTTCGTTAATGGCGTTTAATAACTCATTTAAAGTGCAATTCAGTCTATAAGTGGCTTCAAGCAATAAAGCGCCATAATGCAATAATTTTATGTTATTGCTAAGCTCCCCATGTGTTTTAAATTCTTCTATTATTTGGGCGTGCTTTTCACTGATCGTCATCTTTGAGCCTTACATGTCTAAATCCCGCTATTTGCATATCACCACATTCTGGACAATGGTACATTCCAATTGCGCCTTTAGTATCTCTTGGATCGTGCTCGCAATATTTATCAATCATGGATTGGATTTTTTTTATCATATCCGACCAGATATTAATATAAGTAGAACCCTTAACGGGCTTGTTATTTTTGTAATGCTCTCTTACCGAATTTTTAAGAAATTCCAGCTCTTCTTTCGTAAAGTCATTCATCTATAAAACTTTCCGCACTTCTTGCACTCATGCCATCTACACCCGCTAGAATCATTTATCCAATTATTCATATTAAATTCATGCTCACAATAGTTATAAATCATATCTTGGAGTTTTTTAAAAGGGATATCATGACCCTCTTCTATAAACTCATCTTTTCCGATGTTTTCTACTCTATCCATTCCCCAGAATAACAATATTTGTAACTCTTCTTTCGTAAAATCATTCATGCCCCATTCCTTTTAATCGCCCCTAAATGGCGTCTGTGGCCGCTCAATCTCCGCATCAGACACAGTGGCATATAATAAGGGGCTGTTAAGTAAGTCTAATCGTTGCATCTCTTTCTCAATCAAAGCCTGTGCGTATCTGTCTTTTGTGATGATAGCTTTAGTATGTTTTGTTCCTAGATGTTCTGCGTACCACTCAAATAACGGGCGGTTATAAGCGATAGTTGACTGCATATGTTCTTTTGTGAAATTCACACATTCAACGAATAAAGATTCTATTTGTAATAATTCTTTATTTATTGATGGTGCAAATTGAAATTGTGTGTTTGTTTTTTTCCCTAAGAATTGCATTTAAATTCCTCTTTTTCTGTATTAATTGTACTTTTAATTAATTTTTCAGCTAAATTTTTATACATGTCAAATTGTTTATCGACTAAGATTTCCATAGCTTTAATGACACACTGTTGGTCTTTTATTTTTTTATAATAATAATGCGACATGACTATATAAAAAAAAGACGAAAACATGTAAGTTATAAAAGCTAGTGTATTTAATATGTTAGTCATTGCGAATCATCCATTTTTTGTGTAATCCCATAGTAAATTAAAAAACGCGAACCATGTGCATCATAAATGACGTGTAATATTTCATAGTTTTTTGACTTTCTATATTTTTTAAAAAAATCTGAAATTGATATTAATCCTTGTTTTGATCTACATGAATTAATATCATAATTGTCATAACCTGGGATACCATCCCATCCGGCATCACATTGCATAACCCCTATAAAACCTTTATCTATATATTGATGGCTTATTAAAAGAGATTGCCCGTTATTAACTTCATTGGCAATTTGCGTTCCCTGAATGGCAGCAGCAGAGGCCATACCAACCGGTGTATAGCTATGGCATACACCGCAAATCAACATTAATAGATAAAAAGTAAATTTCATTGCGAATCATCCTTATAAAATAAATCTGTAAGCTTTTCCTCAAACCATGAGTCAAGCTCAATAACTTTATTTTTTATATCTATGTCGCCAGATTCTTCTGTCATTGAATGTATTACCGAATAAACGAAGCCTAATATAAATGACATTTTATCGCATCTATCCTGCAAATCTTTTTCATTTGTCATTGCGCATCAATCCTTTTAGCAAGTGCAGTTACTTTTGGCATCGTATCTTTCGAATATTTCTCAGCAGCGCACTCAAGTGTTCGCTCAAAGTCTTTATCGAGCCATGTTGTTTGATACAAATATCCTGTTGCGTCAGTGCCTCTGACATCTGAAAGCGTTATTTTGCCGTTAATGTCATACTTCACAATGTCTTTGTTAATACGACTAGAGCCGCCACTCAATAACAAGTTTTTTTCTGTATAGGCGCACACACCAAAATCTGTTGAAAAGAACGATACACCACCTGTCCAGCCTTGATCGGGAATGAACGCACCAACTGGCGCAATACCTATGCGGTCTTTAATTAGCGCCTGCGGTACGTCTATAAATGTATATGCAAACCTTATGTTAAGCGCGGAACGTCTTAACCCTGTATTGATATCACGCTGAAAACTTTGTCTTTGAAATTCATCTTGAGCCGTCTTGCTAAAATTTAAAAGTTCTTTTGCTCTGATGCTGTCTTCACGGACGTAACCAAGTTTTAATAATTGCTTGCGTTCTGCTTTGTGTTTTTCAATGACAAAATCAGGCATTTTAAGCTCTGATTTATCGACTAATGTTATGCCGTCATTCGGGAGCGGTAAACCTTCTTTTTGCAAATAGGTTAATTCTTCTTGTGTTCCTGCATTTGCGATCATTGGGGCTATTAATAACCCTAGTATTGTTTGTTTAATCATAATTAACCCCACCATCCATTATAAATACTGCAATCGTGTACATCTGTCTTGCCGTCAAAAACTTCTCTATCATATATATAGTCGTATGAATAGTGATAACCAATTACGCGCCATCGCCCAACAGGCCATCTGTCAACGGATTCACCCCAATGTACCGCTGCTTGTCGCCACGTGTAAGACCATCCAGTATTAACCGTGTGATACCATTCAGAATTTTCTATTTTAGGATAATGAAAACTCACGACAAGCCAAGTATCAGGGTTGTTCGCATACCACGTTATAGACTCGTTATTGGCACAATTTGCACGGCTGTGTATAGTCTTACCAAACGCACCAGCCATAGCCCCGTTGCTTATTAAGCATAATAAAAATACAACTATAAAACGCATAAAACCCTCATTAATTACTTACTGTAAATTTCTTTTCTATGCCCTACGGCTAAAACAAAAACAGTTATTTCTTTGTCATTGATTTGTGAAATTATTCTAAAATCACCGACTCTATATCGCCAGAAAAGACTTAGCTTCCCTTTAAGGGATTCTCCATAGGCTCTAGGATTTTCACTTTTTACTAGCTTTAACATAAATTTTTCAATTTGTTTTTGCGCGGAAAGGCTTAGTTTTAAAAAATCTTTACTGGCTTTTTTGCTAAATTTAATCGACCAAGTCAAGTTCTTTCCTTAAATCATCAAATGATACAAATTTGCCGGACTCCTCTAATGCGGCAATAGCCAATAAATAGTCCTCACGATCTTCAATAAATCCCTTAATAGCCTTTTTTACATAATAACTTTTAGTGCGACCTGTTCTTTTGCATAGACTCTCAAGCCTCATTTCAGTATCTTTATCTAATCTTACGCCTAGCATCTTTACACCTATTTGTTTAACAAAGTTAACAAATTAAACCATTATACATGCTAAAAAGCAATTGATTAATGCTCACAAAATAGGCATCATACGCAAAAACGTGGAGGTTTTATGATAATTGATGAAAAAACATTAACAGCGGTCGCGGAATTTCTTAATTTAATGTCAGGTAAGATAATGACGGCTTTGAAATCTGATAATCCAGAAGCGGTTTTAATGCAGTTGAGTGAGCTTGTGACTACGGAGTAATGACATGTGGCTTACGGCATAACCCGTAAGCGCACCACATAAGTTAAGCAATAGTTTGTGAAAATCTAAGCATAATACCGTAAAAATCATATTCAGACGCAGCAGCATTATTAACGGTTATTTCAAGCACATACTTGCTATCCGCGGTATTATCAAATGCTGGTGTTGTAACGGTGCAGTTTGTTAAATACGGGTTTGCTTGTACTGCTGTTGCAAGAGTTGCTGTTATTGGAACTGATGTAACAGATACGGCAACGTTATCTGCATAAGCAATTCTATCCAACACCGCTGAATGAGCATCCAATGCGTTTGCGGCAATGCCATATGCATAATCAAAACTATCTAATCTAAACCCTTTTGATGCTGCCGTTCTAATTTGCGGTGTAATATCTATAGCGATAATTGATGTTTCATCGGCTGGCGTATGGCGTGATACATAGTTACCCTGTGCAATACGTGTGACTGTCCATGTGCCTGTTCCAAAAGTTAATACTTCGCTTATTCCTACAAACTCCTGCATCGCTAAAATATTAGATGCGCCTGTGTCTAATAAGAAGTTGGCAGTAGCCGCACCCGCATCTGGGATGCTAATTGTTTGTGATTGCCCTACAGATGAAGCATTGCTTATTGTTGTGCTAAAGTTGCCTCCTGCATTATCAATGGCCGCTACACGTAGAAATTCTGCTGAACCTGTGCCAGAAAATGACGTTAAAGCACCAGCGCCAGCCGTAGAACCCGCTGTAATATTTCCTGCTGTTGCGGTAACGCTACCTACGGTTAATGCTAAAGAGCCTGTCGCGATGGTTTGTGTTGTTGCATTATCAGTTAACAAGAACGAACTTGCGGCTTGGCCACCATCAGGAATAGTATAAACACGGGCTGCTGCTTGTGATGCGTTTGTAATTTGCGTAACGGTATCACCTGCGCTATTAGCTGCTACAAATCTTAAACTTCCGCGGGCTGCTGTTGCTGGGAAGCTAGCAAAGTAGCCGGCCGTACCAGAAAGTCCCGCTTGTATGTTTCCCCCGCTTATAGCCGTTGCTGGGTCTTCTGATAAATTTCCTGTGGTGTTCGTATAGGTTGCTATATGGTTTGCAATAGTAGGTAATGTAACACTGCCTGGTGCTGCTGCTGGCACTAAAGACCAATTAGCACCTGACTTTGACACTTCAAGCCAGCCTACCTGTGTAGTAGTTGATGATGGGCTGGTTTTTGTTGAGACCAACGCCATGTCATCCTCCTTAAATACAAAGCCTTGTTGTACAGATTTGTTCAAATATCCCGCTGTTGTGACCGTTGCTAATGTGTCATCTGTTTCTATGTATACAACACGTGGATTTACGCCTGCCAAACCTGTGACATCCGTTGTAATCGATAAAATTGCCATGTTAAAAATCCTTTTAATGGGTTAGTTATTTTATTGCTTTTTTCTTTACCATTTGTTTTATTAGCTTTTTGTCCATAGCAACATCGCTATGTTTTGCAGGTTGTTTTGCAGGTTTCTTCGCTTTCATTGATTGCTCCGTAATTAAACAACTGTCCATCCTGAATATTTAGTTTGACCTGCTGAGCCAAATAAATCCCACCGCACTTGTTTATCATCAACAACAACGGTGCTGGCTGATAAATTCGCACCTGCTGCAAAAAACGCTGTGTATGGATTATTACTTGCGCCAGTTCTAATTTTTGCACTATTAACGCGTACATTAGCAATTGTTGATTGCGCATTAAGCCATATGCCCGCTGTAGCTATATTGGTATTGCCGTTGTACATTTGCAGTTGGTTAAATTCCATGCCTGTAATGCCGTAGCATTGGATATTCATACCGCCATTGTTTTCAAAGCATAAATTATTACCGAGTATATTTGACCCAAGGCCAGCGCCACCTTCAATGTATAAGCCACGGTTTTGGCATTCCACAAAAGCTGAGTTGTTAAACTGTAGCATCTGACCGCGCCAATACATGCCGCCACCTATAGCACCCGCCGCAGTGCCGCATGATTGTATAGTTGTATTATTGATTGTCATAAATGACACTTCGTTGTTTCCTGAGCGCACATCAAGGAATATTCCCCATTCTGTACAATTTTCAATGCGACAATTAGAAAAAATTAAATGATTACTTGCGTCCATGTCTCCGGATGTACCTTGGTTTTTAATTGATACGCCTTTAGCAAAACCGCTCATAATAAATAGGTCGCTAAATTCATAACTGAACAACCCTTGTGGCCTAATCGCTTTACAGCCTGTTTTTCCGTTTGGGTCAAAGCGCATTCCAAGAATGGCGCCCCCGTATTGCCAGTTGTAGTTAACTGTTTGAGTAAATTGCAATATCTCTGTGTTATTACTACGCGCTTTAAGCACAGAAGCAAAAACGCCATCACCTACTAAAGAATTACCTTGGTTGTAAGCTGCGCCTGTGTTATATGGCATCACTAAAGTATCTGTTAAATATTCACCGGCTGGAAAATAACACCACGTTTTAGAAGCATACGCAGCGTTAATGGCGGCTTGTAACGCTGCTGTATCATCTGTAACACCGTCACCGACTGCGCCATAGCTCATAACGTTTACTGACATGCTATCTCCTTACTAAACGAAATATGTAACTAAACCTTGAAATGATCTTGCAACGCCTGTTGTTATTTGTGCCGTTGTAAATATAGTTTGAGCGGTTCCCGTTCCTTGCCCCACTAGAAATATGCTTGTGGTTCCTAATGCTGCTACACAATTTAACTGTGTAACGCCTGCTGGAAAGTTAACAGCATTTAAAGCAGAGCAAGTGCCTATAGCTCCTACGGACGCGACAGTGAGCGGAAGACCTGGAATTGAAAAATTTCCTGCCGATGTTGCGAATGTTGGGGTAAATGTAATAACAAATCCTGCTACTACTAAATTGCCTATCCTTGTATAAAATCCGCTTTGCGTCGCATAAGAGACTGATAAATCCCCCACCGTTGCAAATGTTGCGGTAGGCGTCCATGTTCCACCAGTTATATAATTTGCTAGCGAGCTACCACCAAAATTTATACTTGTAGCGGTTGCAGCCCCCAGTACAGGCGTTATTAAAGTAGGTGTATTTGCACCTACGAAATTACCTGTGCCTGTAGACCCAGATAATGGAACGTTTAATTGGTTATTAGTAGCCATTTCATAATCCTTTATTAAGCGACTGTTAAGCCTGCTGATAAGACGTAGTCAACTGACCATGTAGTATTTGCGACAAGGCCACTTACATAAACAGTATCGTATTGATTCGCTGATGTAAGCGTACCGCCCGCGCTTGTTGCTGATGAACCTATTTGTATTGTGTCTCCTGCTGTAGCAGTTAAAATCCAGCCTCCCGCACCCAATCCTTTAATGATAACAACATCACCAATTGCGAATGTTGCTGGCAACGTAATTGTTGTTGCTCCTGCGTTTGCAACTATGTAACGTGTATTAACTGCTGCTGCCTGTGTAGTTCCTGCGATACTGGCAGTAACAATTACCCCAGAACCACCTGTATATGCGACAGTTCCACCTGTACCAAAATTTATGGTTGACCCATCTGTTCCTGTATAAGTAAGTGTGTTGCTTTGTGTAAGCGTTTTCCCATCCGCAATGACCAATGTTGCGCTAGTAGCGGGAGCGGTAAATGCTACTTTGTTAATGCTTGTTGCCGATGCAACGCCTAAAACTGGCGTGATAAGTGTAGGTGTATTTGCGCCGACAAATGTTCCTGTTCCGGTTGACCCTGATAGGCCAACATTCACTGCGTTATTAGTAGCCATTTTATGAAATCCTTTTCATTAAACAATTGTTAATCCGGCTGATTGTGGCGCTCCGACTAAAGACCACTCTGTACTTGCAACAACACAGACCAATCTTAAAGAGTCATATCTGTTAGTAGATGCAACACTACCTCCGACGCCCGTTGTAGATGCAACGCTACCAATATGCACTATTTGTCCGGCATTTTGCGCGATTATCCAGCCACCAGCACCAAGACCTACCACTGCTAATGTATCTCCAACAACAGACACCGCTGGCAGTGTTAATGTAACAAGACCAACATTATTTGTAATATATCCATTATTAACGGCCATTTGTTGTGATGTTGCCGTAACATCCACCCATGTAAACGATACATTTGCTGTGCTATAGCGTGTAAAAATGATGGCTGTTGTTCCAATGGTAAATGGGGCTGCGCCAGTTTCTTGAAATAATAATCCAGCATTTACCGTTCCTTGATTAACTAAAACGACATCGTCTTCTTGCACTTCTGCTGCTTGGTCGTAATCAGTTGCGCGCGTCATTACCCAATTAGTTGCGCCAGAGCCTAATGTCGTAACCGTATAAATACCATTTTGCGCTTGCGATGCTTGGTTTTTAACTAAAACCCTATCACCTAAAGAAAGCGTGACACCATCTATAGCGATTGCAGCTTGTGCGCCAGCGTTTGTTAATGTTGCGCCAACGCCTAAAACACCATTAGCATAGACAACTGTTAACGCACTTACGGTGCCAACACGGCAGGCTTGTAATGTACGTAATCCTTGCGCTGTTAAGTAAAAGTTAAGTTCATCAGATCGTATATATTTTTTAGTTGTTCCGCTTGCAGCTTGGGTTGTGTCTGTTGTATCAGTTGCTGGTGTTTCATCTGTGCCTTTTGGGCTTCCAGTCGTCAATGCACTGATTTTTATTTGTGCCATGTCTCATCACTCCGTTGTGAGATAATCACCATTTTCTATTAGTATAAAAGCGCTGCCTTCCGTTAATATTCCATCCTGTGTGGGCGCAGAACTGCCGCCTATATTAAACTGATCAACATAGGGCGAATCTATTAATGGGTTATTTACAACATTTTGACCAAGGGCTGTATTCCATACGCTCATAACTAATTCCCAAATGGCATTACAATTAAGAATTCAACATAAGCCATAGCCCCAGCAACATCTGACGTAATAAAGCTTATAATGTCACCTGCCTTTACATATCGTGCCGATGGATTAAGTTTTGCTGTAGTGGCTGATGCTGCCCCTGTTGGTGCGACGGCTGTAGTTATGCCATTCACCCATACGGTTGCCCCTGGTGTATAGCCAAATATTGCAATCCAGTTAGGGTAGTTATCAGGAACGGTAACGGATTGCGCGACTCCTGCTGCTAAAACCATGCTGTAGCCATCTTCTGCAAATGGAATCCCAAAGCCGTTATAACCAGCAACGTCCCGTGTCATGTTAAATTTTGTACTCATAGAAAATCCTTTTTCTAGTTTCTGGTTAAGCTATTAAACCGAGTCGCCCATCTCTTGTGTAATGATAAATAATCCAAGTAGAAATATTAGAGCCTGAGGCTTCTGTTAAAAAGCTTGAGTCATTATTTGGAATATAAGAAACACCTGTGCTTGATTTCTGTGTTTCAGTCCAGTTACTAGAGGCTATATCCCCTGAATCACCGCCACCAGTTGACGCAACATTAATAAAGCCAAATACACTTGCAGAGGTTCCAACTTGTGGGCTATATAAAGTAACCGTAGGGTTGTCGGTTCTGCATATTTCTTTAAATGAAAAGCCAAAAGGTCGTGTTGTTAATACGTCGTTAAAAGCGACAACACGTGTACCTTGCTGCGCTAATAAGGCGCCCCCTGCAATGGCCGTTCCAGGAAGAACGTTTTGGGCATAGCTCTTTTCATAATACATTTGACATTCACGCAAAACCTGGTCGTAAGTTTGTGGAGGTGTATCTAATGCAAACTCATTAGGCACAAGTGATATTTTGTCAAAATAAACAACATCGGGCGTACCTGCTGAATTAAGCGTATTTACTGTGTATAAAACAATGCCTAAATATTTAGTTCCTGCGGCGGCTGCTGGTAATTGAAAACCATTAAAAGCAAAATCCGTAATGGTTGAAGAACTAATTGTGTATACATTATCAAGAGGTGGGGTAATAGCTGTCCATCCTGCCGTAAATGTTGGGTCAGTTGATGCCCAAGAGCTTATTGGGTCAACCGCTGGCGGTACGTTTGCGCGGTAAATTAAACGCATTTTAAATTGCAATGCCGTTCCATTTGTTGTGCTAATAGAAGCTTTAACAAGTGATGAAACTATTTCACCCCAATACGGGGCAATTGTTCTTGTGTCTACATATTGTATGATTGCAAATTTTCCCTGTGCAGCAGCGCCAACAGCTTGAACTCCAAAATATCCTGTATTAGTTCCTGATAATGACTGCAATGATGACCCAGTTTGCACAGATACTATTGTTTGGTCAGCCGTGTATTTAGATGCCACAATTGTGGTTGCAGCCGTCGTTAAAAATTGCCATGGGTTTAATGCAAAATTCCATCCAGTTAAAATGGAGGCTTTAGGCTGTATTATTATGGAATCTTTATAATAATGAAATAAATGGTCTATTTGTCGTGCTGTTGTTTGCTGTATGTAATCTGCTGCTGATGCAAGCGTCTCAACCCCGACTATTTGCAAGCTTGTTATTTCTATGTTAGCAGCGACAGGAATCGATACACTTATGTCTACATAACCAACTGCGCCAGAGTCAGTGTTGCTGTTGTTGATGGCCGCTGTGTTACTTAATGTGCTAAAGTTTCCATCTGTTGTGGTAAGCCCATCTATTAGCGTTACAGGAGTTCCAGTTGATGGCGTATAAGTCATTACTAATTGTATAGGCGTTATACCTCCAGCGTTTCTCGCTGTAAGTGAGGCTGATATAAAGCCATTTGCCATAAATCTTGGGCTATTGTTAAGCCGCTGTCTAAGCGCAAGTGTTGTAATTCCAGATGATGTAATATTAAGCGCGTAAGGTGGGTTTGTAGGTGCGTCAACGTCTGTTATTGCGACCCAACTGACCGTAACCGAACCTGAACCGTCTGTTATTAGTGACCAATCTGGCGAAATAACCGTTTCCGTGCCAGAGCCACTCACCGTAAAAACTTTTGCGGTCGTCGGGCTAAATGAAACTTCTACAAATTGCGGGTTTGCTAATTCGTTTTCTGTTTCTTGAAAAGACGCACTCCCACTAGACCCCATTGATACATTAGGTGGCCATGCTTCACGTGTTAATTGTAAAATGCCTGTTCCTATCGGCGGCAATGCTGCATATACAGTAATGTAATAAAGCTCTACCTCACCACGAACTGTATCATTAGGTGAGCCAGCATAAGGGTACAAAAACGGTATTATGTCTATGCCATTATTATCTTGGAATGTACCAACGGCAGATAGCGTAAGCGGATTGTTTAAAGCAACAAAGGCGTAAGTATTATCAGGTAACTGGACTTGCTGGTAAACGTCTTTTAAAACAGTTCTATTCTCATCTTCATAAAACGTAACAATTCCAGCCGATAAGGGTAATCCCGTATCTTTATCAACGATTAATTCTTGTAATGGGAATAAAGCTTGGAAATTACTGCTTGGAATGGGCATGAAACAACGTCCTGTTGAGTCTATGCTTATTATATTACGTTATTATTAAATCCAATGAAAGCTACGCGGCATTACTGTTGCTTTGTGTATTCATTTAACAATAATTCCATTGGCTTACGTTTAGATTCTGGGATCGCAGTTGCTTTACCGCTTTGTTTATAAGCCTCTCGCAATAACTGTTCAATGCTGCCTTGCTTAATGTTTTTGGGCTTAACATTAGTATCATTTAAGTAGTGCTCTAAAAGCTCTGGCATTGTAAACGCTTTGTTTATGGCGCGGGCAGCAGGAATTGCAGCGCCTAAACCTTCAGCTAAAAACTTTGCAGGTAGGTTATGCAGTGCAAACATAGCTACCCCTAGACCGCCTGCTTTTAACGGGCTTATGTTTTTAACTGAATCGGTTATAGCGGGAACTTTAGTTGTCGGCTTTTGGAATCGCTGCTTCAGTGCTGCACCTAACCGTTCGTTATTGGCTAATTCTTTTTGTTCATTAGCGGCTATTTTGTCTTGCAACCTCTCTATTGTAGCTGGCGCTTTTGCTGTAGCTTTTGCAGTCCTAACTTGATCGCCTAAATTTTCTAAATATTCCGTTAAATTAGGGTCATGTTGATTAAATGATTCTCGCGTATTGCTTTTAACATTATTAAATCTTTTTGCAATTTCCTCTGGCGTTAAGCCATGGCCGCGATTGCCATACTTTCCTTCGGTTAATATCTCATAGATAGAGGCATTCTTAGCTTCAGCAGGTAACTTATTAAATATTGGTCTCGCGTTTGGCTGGTGTAGCTGCTTAGCCAAAGATACGCGTGTTGTATCAGTTAATTGATGCGCCTTATCAGTAACAAGTTTTTTTAATTCTCTGTGCTTGTAAAATGGCAAAACATCTTTCTTAAATAGTTCGTCGCCTTTTTCGAGTGCGTCTACCGCTTCATTATAGCCATTTTCTCGCAATATCGCTTTCATATCGTCTTTAAGGCCAGCAGCCATTTTGTTTAATTGCGCAGATTGCCTGTGCTTTCCTGCCGCAAAAGCTTCTTCTGCTAAACTTTGTAGGTTTCTTATATGCGTAGTTATGGCTTCGGGGTTTGCTTTTTTAAAATTAAATGGACTTGTTTTTGTTGTTAATTGCTTTCCGTCTGTTTTAGCGGGTGCTTCATCAAAAAACTCACCGGCTTGTTTTACTTCACGAGAAATGTTATTTCCCAAATCTTGATCAGTGTCGAATAATTCTTTTAAAGATTCTGACTGCTCTTTAAGTTCATCATAAGCGGTTCTGTATTTAGATTTAAAACCATTCGGCATAGGCATTGCATTTAAGTCAACGTCAAGCTTGTTAAATGGCTCATAGGCTTTGCTTGTTTGTGTTTGTGCAGTGTCGTAAGCTTCTGTAGTTGCTTGCTTAAATAAATCATTGTGGGGCGTTGTTGGATGTCGTAAGGATTCTAGCGCCTGCGGTGCTTGCTCTGTAATTTGTGTTGCTGCATTATTTTGCTCTGCCTGTGCCGTTGCATCTTTTAATTTGTCTGCGTAACCTGCACGCTCTGCAACAATATTATTCTGCTCCGCTTCATGCGCAAGCATAGCTTTTGCATCAGCTTTATCAAACCCTTGCTTAACTAATTGTGTAATTATCTTTTTACCGCCAGTAAATGGAATTTTTGACGTAAGCTTAAATATGTCACTTAATGTTTTATTGCCCACTAATGTACCGATATCAACGGGCATTTGCTTGCCTTCAATATTGGTGTAGTTCATTAAACGATTATGTGCCGCTTGGTTTTTTGTTAAAGTTCCACCTGATTCTAAATCTTTCCTAGCAGTTTTTAATGCAAGATTCGCAATATTTGCAATACGATTTTCTTTAAATTGTTGCCATGATTTTTTTGTAATTGGCAGTTTTGCCGCGGCTTCTGTAATTTCAGGCGTTAATGAAAAGGCAGCAGCTTGTGTGACAGGGTTTTGATTTTCTGCAACACCATATGTTGCGCCAGCAGCAGCACGTTGTTTTAATCGGCCTAATTTACTGGCCTCGCCAAGCTCACCAAGACCGCCATAAGCTGTTATTTCAGGCAGTGAAGATAATAGTTCATCTCCAGCCCTATAGCCTTTTCGGCCTAATGCTTCTTGATAGTTGTAATCTTTTGGGAGTATAGATTCAGGAAGCCTAAAGCTTGGCGCTCCCTCGGGAATCACTTGTTTATCAGCCAAATAATCTCGTATATTCCCTAAACTGCTTAATATGCCATGCCCTAATTGACCAAAGCCACCACCTATATTCTGCGCTACGCGGGTAAGGTCTTGTGTATCACCTGCTTCTAATGGCTTTGCTGCTTTAACAAAAGGTCGTAATCCTCTGTCAACAATTGTCGCTAAAGGATTTGACGTCCAATTATTGGCTAAGCCTAGTTGCTGTGCAGCACCTTTAACTTCGGCAGGGAGACCCATTAAGCCATGATATATAGTGGGAATAGCATTTAAAGCCCCTTGCCCTATGTCTTTTGCAATGCCTGAGAATCCTTTTGTTTCTGGTTCGTCTATATCGAAGTCACTGGCAGTTGGCTTATATGGTTTTTCAATGTCTTTAAAGTCTTCTGCTGTTGGTTTATAGCTCGCCATATTAACCCCCTACGTGTTCTTTTTTTAATGCCATTTGCTCGGCAGGCGTTAATGTTTTAAGCCATGATTGAAATTGCTTTTGATTAGTCACTGACGCTGGTATTTTAGGTGCACTTGTTTGCGTCTGGCTGCTGTTTTGGTTTGATAAATTTTCTTTTCCTTTAAGTCCGTAAGCTTTAACGGATTTACCCATAGCCTCAGATATCCAATCATCCATTTTTTGTTGAACGCCCTGCCATACTTCTGGTGACATTCCGCTTTGCAATCCTTTAATGTTAAATAAGGCTTTATCTTGCATAGATTTTATTGCGTGAACTGTTCCTTTTGCGCCTGATGCTAATAAGCGCATATTTGTTAATTCTGGCATAATTCCACGGGCTGCATAAAAATCAATTTGTTTGTCCTTGTTTAGCCTGCCTGCGTAATCTAGCAGTTGCTTAGGACTCCACCCTGCAACAGTTGACGCATATTGGCCAATCCCTTTTTGTACCTTGTCAGATAAAACATTCATTTCAGCTAATGCGGCTTGCCTATCTTTAAGCTTTGTCACATTGCCTTTTGTGGGCATAAAATCTGGTTCTGGCAAATTATTAGGGTCAAAACCATTTTCTTTTGCTAAATCCTGAATAGTCTTACCACTTGCAAATGCATCAACTGCTTTATCAGGGTTTATTCCCATGCCTGCTGCTTGCGCTAGTAAGTAAGATTTTGCGTCAACAGGTGCTGTTGCGTAAGCAAAGGCATTCGCTCTTTTTTGCTGGTAATCGGATTGCGCCTTATTCTTTGCGTGACGCTCTACCATTCCCTCTAAAATACGCTGTGAATATGTCTTATTCTCCTGCTGTTGCTGTTGGTGCGCGGGCTGTTGCATATTAGCATTAGGGTAATTCATATCCAATTGCATGGGCTGTTGCATGTCTTGCTGTTGGTTAATAGCGGGTATAAAAGAACTCTGGTCATCTGTAGCAAGCGCATTTGGCTGAGCATATTGCGGCATTCCTTGGCTACCTTGTGCGGGTACGCTAGGTTGTTGCATAGCGGGAAAGCTTTGGCCACCCCCTGCTGGCATTTGCCCGTTATTCGATAAACCACTATTTAATTCTGGATGTTGCCCTAAATATATTGCTGCCGCTATTTGCCCAGCATCTCCAGCCGCTCCGAGTAATGGATTATCTAATTTAAACTTCAATCTCGCTGCTTGCTGTCGCCTTAAGTCATTTAAAGTCGGCAAACCTTTCATAAGTTCATTTTTATATTGCGTGCCAACCTGTTTGGCTTGTAAATCAGCCATCGTAATCTCTTCTGCATGCTCAGCTTTAGGCTTGTTAATCATATTCTGTAAATGCTGTGCCAATAGCGCTTCAGCCAGCTTCTTAGGTGTATTAATCGATTCCTGTTCTTTCCCGAAATCAAGCATACCTTGATGAAAAGCTTGCCCATAATCACCATAGCCCGCTTCTTGCGGTGTTAAGCGAAAAGCATTGTTTGGAATATTAAGATTAAAGGCCATGCTTATTTTCTCCCTAAATATCCTGCGACAGCGTTACCTAAGCCGCCAAATATATTTTGTATGCCAGTTTGCTTTCCTGCGTTCTGCCCTGCGGCTCCTGAGTACCCATAAGCGGCTTGTTGGCCTAAGGTGTTGCCAAGTGCACTAGCGTAGTCTGTTGAGGCGTTGTATCCCTGTGTGTTTAGGTTCTGTAAGCCCTGGTTACCCATTCCTAACACACCCATAATATGGTTTATATAGTCGTTATAATCCTGCGCGCCTATATCATTAGCTAACTGCATAGCTTGCTGTTGATGTTGTGGTGAGCCTAGCATGCCTCCTGCTGCTGCCGCATTGCCACCAGCTTGCATAGCCTGATTAAGCTTAAATTGATAGCCAGGTGATTCTTGATACCCTTGGCCTAAATTATTGTAATAGGCGGCGGGGTCTGTAAACATCTGATTATATTGCGGCTGTAATTGACTAAGCGCTTGCTGTCCAGATTGTATATAGGGCTGGAAATATGGTTGCACCGCCCCTGGTATTTGCGATAAATATTGGTTCGCTACGTTTGCAGGATTTTGGCTTTTTTTATTACCAAAAAGGCTACCGATGCCACCTGCTAATTTTCCAATTCCTCCGGCCATTAATGCCGTGGCTCCTAGTGGCATGATATCTCCTTATATTAAAACGACTTCCTTAAAAATGGGGCTTCCTGCTCCATTATCTATAGTAACAACTATTCTGTTATTTGTTGAATCATAAATAAATGTACCGTATTGACATGTAGGTACTGCCGCTCCACCTGATGGGTTAACGGTTGTGTTGTTCTGTATTATCGTTATATCTGCTGCGGTTTGTGTAGGGGCTACAATCCCTTCATTGCCTATAATATTCGTCAAACCTGTGACTAGGTTTTGTCTAAAGGTCTGCTCTACATCTGTAGCCTCACCTTCTTCGTTAACTATTTTCCCTATTGGTAAATCAGGGATTCTGTTTGGCGGTTGCTGTGGCATTATTTATATATCTCCAGTTCACCATCAAAACATACAAATCGTTCAAAACCAATAAACTTTAATTGCATGCTGCAATCATTAGCACGACCTAGTCGTTGATAATTTAAAATGCTTCGCCTGCGGCCTGTTGGCTGCATGTTATATCTAAATGATGTACCAAATGTTTCCCCGCCATCCCGTGAAATGGATAAGTCTATAGCGGCTTGTGATAGCGTTATGACGTTTACACTGTTATTTGCGTCTTGCTCTGCTGATATAAGTACGCCGCCTTCTGTTGTTATGTCGTCACCGCCTTCTGTGGCTAAAGTCAGTTCATCGCCTATTATGTCGCGTTCATATTCTGTGTATGTGTTTGGCTGCCCATTTTCTATGGTAAATGTTAATTTACGAGCTATATAAGGCGCGCTATCTGGCAGCCTAAAAGGTTCGGTTACCCTTATGCGTGGGATTTGTTTTATGTCATCTGGCGCATATTCATAGTTAGTATATTGCGTACCCATTGCATATAAATTACCGCCGTTTATACTTGTAAAATAATATTTGTTATTAAACAAAACTACTTTTCGCGCTATGTGATAGTCATTGTCTTCATCTGTTGCTGTGAAGAATAAGCCTGTATTAAAGTCATAAAGATAAGTCAAGTTATCGGCTATAAATGTAAACTGATAAATTAAATGTCCATCTTGTTTGAATAAAAATGCAGAGCAATTTTGTGGGGCTACAAGCTGTGACAACTTAAAGTCTATGCCATCTGTGCTTATTTGCTTTATAGCGCCTCCATTGCAAGTCATGACAACAACACCTGATTGCTCATTGACAGCAAGCCATACAATCATATTTTCAAGTTCTGCAATCGTTGTTGCGTTTATACAGCCGTAATCTATGTTAAATGTTGATGCTTTTTGGTATGGGAATAACGCAGCGCCAATATCTGTCCACTTCTCAGTAACGTTTTTACCAAATACAAAGGCAACGTTACCGCCGCCTGGCATTGGAACAACTGCTTGCACAGAATCAGGCTTTGTTTGTAATTCTCCTATGTGCTGTGCATCATTAGGCCATGTAGTGCCATCGTTAAAATCTGATAAAACCCAGTTTGTTGTGCCAAGTGCTGCGACTAAAAAGCGACCATTTTGAAATGATATATATCCAGGGCTAAACGTAAATGAATATGTAAAAACAAAGTCCACGCCAGATACTTTAAATGTATTTAGCTGGTAATCGTATATATAAATATTTACTTTATCTGTTATGCCTATTTCACCACCATTGTTTTCTGCTATAAACACTTCACCTGTTGAAGTTGCAAGAGTTCCTATAAATGTGGCTGTTAATGCATTGGATATTTTATAAACCTGTGACCCGATTACTTCAATTATAATAGATGCGCGAGAACTAGAGTATATGCCACGACCTCGGCCAGTTGGTGCTATGGTTAAAACAGACTTATAGCCAGCATAATCAACAAGTGCATTATCGCTTACGATCATATTAAAGGTTTCTTCGACACTAATCTTGCTATAACGGCCGAAATTATTTCCACCCACGATCTTAACT
>Ga0075152_10000755_pt1 | contig 23550 bp, 28 predicted proteins | sample JI61114C2DNA_FD_70964 | JGI IMG/M metagenome (GOLD analysis project Ga0075152, IMG submission 70964) | Wastewater effluent complex algal communities from Wisconsin, to seasonally profile nutrient transformation and Carbon sequestration -... | ecosystem: Engineered > WWTP > Effluent > Algae...
TGGAACCAGGCCCCGCAAGACTTACCATGTAAAGCACCCGTAGATCTACGATGACCTTCGAGATGTGGTTCCTATGCGCGGTGATCGCGCTAGCCGTGGTGCTTTTTGTCACCGAGAAGGTGGGCATCGACGTCACGGCCATTTTTATCGCGTTCGTACTGATGGTGAGCGGGCTGGTCACTGTGCCGGAAGGGCTTTCGGGTTTCTCCAACCAGGCAGCGCTGGCCATACTCTCGTTGCTGATCCTGAATACCGGGCTTGAAAAAACGGGGGTGTTGTTCCTCGCGACTAAAAAATTGGTGGCCTTCACCGGTGGCAAGCCTTGGAGCGTTTTATTGGTTCTGCTCCCGTTCGTGGCTATCCTTTCTGCCTTTACCAACAACACGGCGGTAATTGCGCTATTTCTGCCCATGCTGATCCTGATGGGCAACAGCAAAGGCATCAGCCCCAGCAAGCTGTTGATGCCGATGGCGTTCATCTCGATCCTTGGTGGCCTTTGCACGATCATCGGAACAAGTACGAACCTGCTGGTGAACAGCATCGCGCGGCAGTATGGCGTGAAGCCGTTCACATTCTTCGAATTCGCTGACATCGGCATGGCCATGGCGGCTGCGGGCTTTGTTTATCTGCTGCTCATCGGCCACCGGTTGCTCCCATCACGCCGCAAGCCCTTGGACATGAACTCGGAGGACCGGGAGGGCAAATACCTCACGCAGGTGGTCGTTCTTCATGGCTCGCCTTACCTCGGCACGGTCACCGAGGTCCGTTCCGCATTGAAGCCTTACGGAGCGGAGCTGTTGGACCTGCGCACAGCACTACTGGCCGCCAAATCGACGGGGGAAGATTCACCGGTGGAAGCAGGCGACCGGATGTTGTTGCGGGGAAGCGCTTCCGGCATTGCCCGGTTGAAAACGGGGAACAAGTATGCCATGACGGCCCGGCTCAGCATGGAGCGAGCCCTGCTTCATAATCAGGAGACCCATGTGGTGGAAGCGGTAGTTGCCCCGGGCTCGGAACTGATCGGAAGAAAGCTGCGCGATCTGGACCTGCTGGCGTTGTACGAGGCAGTACCCTTGGCACTGCGCCGTTCAGAACGGCCAAAGGAAGAAGTGCTTGCGGACACCGAACTTCGGTTGGGTGACGTACTGCTCATAGAAACCAACGGCAACTTGGCCACGGACCCGGAAGTGGGGGAGGACCTGATCTTGTTGGACACCATGCCCATGGTGCGCAGCTTGCGGAAACGCTGGACGGCGGTGCTCATTTTCGTCGGGGTGATCGCTGCCGCCGCAACAGGCCTGGTTCCCATCGTAATCTCCGCATTGGGCGGTGTAATGCTGATGGCTGTTACGAAGTGCATCCACTTGAACGACGCTTACAAACGTGTGGAGTGGAAGGTCTACTTCCTCATCGCGGGCTTGATCCCGTTGGGCATTGCCATTCAGAACACGGGTTTGGACGCGAAGATCGCGGGCGCTTTTCTCAGCGTCGCGGACGGCCTGTCGTTGGCTTGGGTCATCGGCATCCTTTTCGTATTCACCGTGGTGATCACGAATGTGATGGCGAACAATGCCACAGCACTATTGATGGCGCCCATCGCGGTGAAGGTGGCGCAGCAATTGGGCATAGATCCAAAGGCGCTACTGCTCACGGTGATGTTCGCCGCAAGCACGTCGTTCTTCACGCCGGTGGGCTATCACACGCTAACGCTGATCTACACGCCGGGCCGCTACAAGTTCAAGGACTACTTCATCGTGGGCTTGCCGCTCACCATCATCGTGGGCAGCGTAGCTTGCTGGATGATCTGGCAACGCTATGCACCGGCGTGATCTGCGGATCACGTTGCCGGTAGGTGGCAGTGCCCGTCGTTAAGCTTTTTCCGCCAGCAGCTCCACCATTTCCAAAGTCGGCGGTTGGGCCAGCAGTTCGCCGGCTTTCGCCGTCAGCGCTGCCGCAATGGGGCCGTCCAAATGGGCTTTGCGACCGGCTTCATCGCGGAACGTATCGAAAATGCCGAAAGTGCTCGGGCCGATCTTCAGCGCGAACCAAAACGTAGTGCCGGGTTCGGCTTGTGCCAATGGCAGGGCGCTTTTGAGAAAAGCTTCCAGTTCCGCCTCTTTTCCGGCTTTGGCCTCTAGGCGCGCGAGGATGGCAACAGTGTTCATGGGTTTTTGGTTTTGTCGTGATGTCCTTGAAAGGACATACGGCAACATCCATGAAAATGGATCGCCTGACCCAGAAGGGATCACACCCGTGGGGGCGGCTGCCGCGTGGGCAGGATCCACTTCGGGGCCACGTTCCGCCATGCCAGGTCCATCGCGTAGCGGAACAGTCGGTCGTTGCAGTAGGCCATGAACACATTGGTCCAGCCGTGTTGGCCCCACTTGTTCGACACGGGCGCGAAGGCATCGGGAAATTCCGCGCTGAATGCAGCTTGCTGAGCTGGAGTGAACTTCAACACCGCGCGACCTTCATCAAGCCAAAGCGTGATGTAGATCTTCTTTTTCACGCTGTAACTGGGGCGGCCGTAGTGGTCTTTCTCGGCGGTGCCGGGCATGTCCAGCGCCATTTCGCGTGCGTTCTCGAAGTCCATTCACGCAAGACGGGCGATGCCGGAAAGGAGCGGAGCAAAAAAGTGGTCCGGAAAAAGCGCGCCGATCAAGGCAGCACTACGCGCTTGGCCTTCGTACCCATCGCGCCGGAAACCCGGACGATCAACATGCGGCCATGCAAACCTCCGGTATTCCAAGCCCAGTTGGCCTTGCCGGATGCAGCTACAGTGTGCGAAGCCATCAGGGCGCCGTCCACCGAGAACACCTCGAAGGTCACTTTGCCGTTCGCAGGCCCATAGGCCATTAACACACGGTCGTTGCCTTCATCGGCGATCAAGGAGAAGCTTTCGGCTACGGACAGTTCGGCCACGCCGATGGTGGTGCAACCGATCGTGTCGCCATTGTTCGTTTCGCCCAAAGAGTTGCACATCACGATGAAGTCGCCGTTGTTGTTGTCGGTGTCAACGCCATCCGGGAAGCGACCAATGCTGCGGTTTTCGTTCACGTTATCGTCGCCACCATCGAAGCCGTTCCCTTCGGCATATCCGGCCAGGAAGCCTTCATAGCCCAAGCGGTCCACAAAAGAGCTGTCGCCGCGGAGGATCAATGCGATGGCATCCGTGGCTCCGTTCTGGACGGCATTGCTCGCAGGCATAAGGCGGGCATCGCAACCGGCGGTGGTGTCACCACAGAGGGTAAAATAGGCTCCGGGTGCCAGCATCGGCCAATCTTCGGAGAAGTAAGAGGCGTATACCACACCAGTACCGCTGCTGCCGTTCACCATCATCACCGCGATGGTGGACATGTCGACAGCGGTGGAACCCGTGTTCTTCAGTTCAATGAACTCGGCACCGTCGTTTCCAGGCTGGTCATAGTCCACTTCATTGATCACCAATTGGCCGAAGCTGGAGAGGGTTAGTGAAGCGCCGAGGAAGAGAAAAGCGTAACGTGTTGCCATTGTGCGGGGTTCGGGGTGTGGTTGAAATGCGGTGGAAAGATAGGTAAGGCACTGTGTGTTTGGCAAGTGTGCCGCTCAAGTTGCCACCATGCGTTGGTGGAAACAGATTGCAACCGCACAAAATAACGAGTGAAGCCAAGGGACTGGAGCGGCTCAACCGGCCTCGGCGATTGCCTTATCCACCCTATCCCGCATGTCCTTCACCGCTTCGGAATCCGTGCGTAATTGCAGCAACAAGCCCTGCAATTCGTGACGGATCGAGCGATCACCTTTTCCATAGTCCCAGATCGCGTGGATGGTTCCCTTGAAAAGCTGATCGAAGGTCCAAGAGCGTACTGCAATGCGCAGGCGGCCATCGCTCCCGCGTAAATGAGCCTCCGGATGATGTTGCAAACGGTAGGTGAACAGTTGGAAGAGCGCGCGCAGACTGAGCATGGCCGTGCCGGGATCATTGATCCCGGGGCTCAGGGCTTTCATGGCGATCTCCGTGAGCTGCCGGAACCCGAAGGCATAGTTGGCTTCCACCGATTCGGTTTTTGCAAGTGGGATGTACGCCAAAAGCTCCTCCTGCAGGTTCTGGTCGATCGGCCGTTCTGTGGAAACCACGGGAATGCCCTTCAACAAGAAGGTGCCGGGCAGATGCTTACACTGTACGGAAAGGTCATTTCCTCCGCAGAATGCCATGAGTCCTTTTGTGTCGAAGTTTTCGTAGACACCGGCGCTGGTCGTAAGCACTTCAAAGGGAAGCGTGGGCAGCGGGGTGTCTTCTGGCGCATGATCGAGAAGACAATGTCGCCGCATCGAAGTCATGGCTTCACCATGGATTTTGGCGATGATCACTTCGTACTTCACTTCCTGCGTGATGAAATGCAGGAAATAGATAAAGAGGATGATGTCCACGATGGCGGCGAGGATCAACAAATAAGTGCTGAGGGCGGGCACGGAGGATCCAGTGTCGTGCTCACGGATCGTGCTCAACAGCAGCAGTGCATACACGATGGTACCGATGTACGCGCCGAGCACCAACTGCTGGAAGCGGTTGCCGATCATGCGGTCCAGCAGGCGGTTGCTCAATTGTGAAGCGGCCTGGTTCAGCACGATCATCACCATGGAAAAGCTGAATACGGTGAGCGTGATGATGCCGCCTGCAATGGTGGAGATGATGGCGCGTGCGGCGGATGCGTCCTTCAAGCTCATCCAACCCATGTTCCCCTTCAACTTCAGGCCCGGCCCGGAAAGGTCGAACCAGATCATACCAGCTGCCACACCGATGTACAGCAGCACCATCAACGCCGGGTAGAAGGCGATGCTGTCCACCACTTTGTGGAGGTGCGTTCGTGTCCAAGTGCGGATCGTTTTCAGCATGGGGGTAGGTGGATCGGTGCTAAAGGTCGGCTACTCGGGAACACTACGGTGTTGTCCGACGCGTGTTCTCAACAAAACCCGGCCTGTTCTGGTTCACAACGGATTTCCGTTAGCGTCCGTGGTGAGCACCGCGCTGAAATGGTCGAACAAAGGACGCACGCTTTTGAAGCTGGCGCTCACCGCATCCGCAAATCCCGGAGCAAGAACCTCCTTGTCGGTGAAGGAATGGCGGAACAGGAACTGTGTGTGCCGCAGTAGCTCGATGGCTTCGTGGTCCTTGGGAAAGCCGCGCGGGGCGGTCTTCAATTGCTTGCCTTGCAGCTCGCCCAAATGCTTCCGGAGGGTCTTTCCTTTCAGCAGTCGCTCCCATGTTTCAGGCTCGTACATGATGTCCGTGCGGATGCGTTTCAGGTCTTCTGCTTCCGGGCCAAAGAAGCCGCAGGCAATGAACGAAGCGCCGGGCTTGATGCTGAAGTAATAACCGCCGCGCAAGGCCGGTTTCACCCTTGCTAAACCGCCGCCGAACCGCGGGTTGTAGGGTGGGCGGTCCTTGTGAAAGCGCTGGTCGTTGTAGATGCGTTGGAGGCTCGCTTTTCCTGATGGAGTTTCTATCCGGTCGTGCCGGTTCATCCGCTCGATCAAGGCGCCCGCGAAGTCGCGCATGTTCTCCAAGGCTACTTGGTAGCGCTCCTTGTGGGCAAGGAACCAATCGCGGTCGTTGTGTTTGTCAAGGTCGCGGAGGAAGGTGAGGGTGGTTTTTTGAATAATTCCTGAATTCCCTTTCATGGTCCGATGGCTTTTCCGTGCCGTTTGCAAGGTATCCGGATTGTTGCTCACCTTCGTGGCATGCGATATTTTACTGCTTTACTTCTGCTATTCACATCGGGGCTATTTGCCCAAGTCGAAAGCGCCGTTCAAACCACACCGTTCGTCCTCGGCGATGTGCTCACGTTCCATTCTGAAGTGCTCGACCAAGAGCGCGTGCTGAACGTGTACCTGCCGGACGGCTATGCCGATAGCACGTTAAGCTACCCCGTGATCTATGTGCTGGACGGCACGGCCAACGAGGACTTCCCGCACATCGCAGGCTTGGCGCAGTTCATGAACATGTACGACCTGCTTCCAAAGAGCATCGTGGTGGGTATCGCCAACAACGGCAAGTCGCGCTACCACGATTTCACCGGGGCAACTCAAAGCGACAGCGACAAAGTGTGGATCCCGGCCTACGGCGGTTCCGCAGCGTTCATCAGCTACTTGGAAAAGGAAGTTGAGCCGATGGTGCAAAAGCACTACCGCACATCAGGCCATCGCACGCTGATCGGCCAATCGTTGGGTGGGCTGTTAGCGGCGGAAGTGCTCTTAACGAAGCCGGAACTCTTCGATGACTACATGCTGATCGGCCCCAGTCTATGGTGGAATGATGGTGCCATTGCTGCGGGTGCTGAAGCATGGGTGAAGGCAAACAAAAATCTGCACAAGCGCGTCTTCATCGCTTCCGCCGGCAACGAAGGCATGATGAAAAAGCAGGTGGGCCAAGTGGTGAGCGCGTTCAAGAAATACGGAAAGCCATCGTTGGAATGTTGGTACGAATACTTCCCGGAGGAGACCCACGCCACCTTGCTGCACCGGGCGGTGTACAAAGGCTTTGAGGTGCTTTATCCGCCTGCGGGAAAGTGAGGGCGATCAGGAGCGCATCATCGCCAAGCGATGGCCTAACCATGCCATCGGCAAGTAGGCAACTACAAGGTCCAATGCGCTGAACCACACGGGGGCGTTGGGGACCATGGTTACCGCCATGATGCCGCCGAGCAAAAAGACGGCACCGATGACCATGGCCATGGCCAAGTGCCGGGTGGCTGCCAGCTTCGCCGTGAGGAAGGCTCCCACAAGCACGCCCGCAGCATGAGCGATGAAGGGCGCCAAGAGCTGCAACACCGAGTATTCCCGGATGTGCGCATTGATGCTGGCGATGTCGTTCACGTCCACGCCGGCCGGTGGTGGAAGGAATTTTCCGCCGAGGATGATCAAGCCCATATTTACGATGCCGCCGACGACGATGCCGACGATCACAGCGAGGATGTTGCGGAGAATGGGATTCATGGTGGTGAATGTGTTTGGTTTCACCAAGTTCCCGCGTAATCCAAAGGAACCTTGGTGTTTGCTGCAAGGTAGGCATAGCGCAAATTCACCAGCTGCCGGATGTGGTGGAGGTCGTGTGCCACCCAGTTTGTCAGCAGCAGGTCGCAGCTTACCGGGCCCACCTTCGGATGCATGTATGCGTTTCCCCACAGCGGATCCGTCAATCCCCGGAGCCATGCCACGGAGCGCGAGCGTTCCTTCAGGAATTGGTCGAGTACCGTGTTAAAGTCCTGTTCCACGTACTTGCGCTCTGTTACCCATGCTGCCGGATCGATCTTCGGCCATGGCACCTCCGGCGATCCCAGCACAAGCATCAAGCGCGCAGGGAAATCCTCGCGTTCTTCATCGTGCAGGTGGCAGATGACCTCCAGCGCGCACCATTTTTCAGGCGAAGGCTTCCAGCGAAATTCGGCAGGGGAGAGGCCGGAAAGTAACGAACGGAACACATCACCGTGGCAGGCCAATTGGTCAGTAAGGGCAAGGCGTTCCATCAATTCTGCGCCTCGGCGTAAGCCTTGAACCGGTCCAAGATCGCTTGCCATCCGCCGCGCTGCATCTCCTCCGGATTTTCCTTCTCCGGGTCGAAGGTCTGCTTTACGGTGGTTCCATTGCCATCGGGGATGAAGAGCACCTCCACGTTGCGGCCATCTTCCAAGGTGTAGGCGATGCGCTTAAGAAGTTCGACAGCCGTGTACACCCCCCGGAAGTCGAAGCTGAAACTGCCGTCGCGCGCCGCCATCGTGGAGGAGAAGGCACCTCCCACGCGCAGGTCGTTCTCCGCCTGCGGGCAATGCCAGTCGTCGCTTGCCGCGTTCCATTTCATGATGTGTTCGGGCTTGGTCCAGCAGTTCCAAACCAATTGTACCGGTTTCGCAATGCGCGTGTTGATGGTAATGGGCGGCATGAGCGTTCAATTGTGGATGTCCACAAATATGCAGCGCAACGGCGGAAGGCGCAAAGACTTGGTGCAAGACGAACGGAAAGGATAGCTTCGTCGCATTATTCCGTTCCTACCATGAGCACCACAGCCCCTTGTCCCGTTTGCAAATCCGCCTTCGCCTATCCCACCGGCCAAAGCCTGATGTGTCCCGAATGCGGCCACGAATGGAACCCGGAAGAAGTAGCTGCTGAGGAAACCGGCCTTGTAGTGAAGGACGCCAACGGCAATATCCTGCACGACGGCGACGATGTGGTAATGGCCAAGGACCTTTCGGTAAAAGGCGCGCCCAAGGCGCTGAAGGCCGGTACCAAGGTGAAGAACATCAGGCTGGTGGATGGTGACCACAACATCGATTGCAGGATCGAAGGTTTTGGCGCAATGGCGTTGAAGAGCGAATTTGTGAAGAAAGCGTAGGCGACCGTTCACCTTCCTGTGCGCTGAAGATCCAAAAGTTGCTCAGCTCGCTTTCTTTGGCATCTTGGACCAGAACAAGATCGAAAAAGCCAGCCCCGCGAAAAATACGGAAGCAGCACGGGCCGTGTTTCCAGACTGGAGGCCCAGATAAGCCGAAGCTGTGCAGGAGATCATGATGCCGGCGATCAGTAGCAGCATGACTTTGCGAAGTAGCGCTGGGTTTTTCATGTAATCCAAATTTTGGGGACGTGGACATGATTTACTGGTATTCGCTCCGATTATCCAGATCCGTGTCGCCACCTCAATCATCCAACCCCATCCCTTCCAAAATCCTGTCCACGTTCTTCTCCACGCGTGCCATGCGCGTCTTCGCCTGCTTGGCGGAGGAAAAGTGCAGCAGGTATCCCCGCTGTCGTCCCGGCGTAAGCGCGTGGAACGCTTTCTTCAACTCCGGCATTTCCTTCAGTGCTTGTGCGAATTCCTCGGGCATGTCGAAGGCCGCAGTTTTCTTCATCGGCACCTTCGTTCCGGCTTTTTCCACCGCGATAGCGTTGTGGATGTAAGCCTTCAACACCGGCGCCAGCTTCTTGATCTCCTTCAAACTTGTAAAGCGGATCTGTCGCGCACCTTGCACGTTTTCCGTCTGTTGCACGAGAATGTTCGCATCATCCTTCAGCAAGGCGCCTTTGTGGAACAGCAGCGCGCAGTATTCCTTGAAGCCATGCATCAGCACTATGTTCTTTCCATTCAATGTGTAGCAGGGGTGTCCCCACTTCAGTTCCTCATCAAGACCGGTATCCAACGCGATCTTGCGTAACGCGTTGAATTCCTCCTGCCATTGCGAGTCTTTTTCGAAATACCAATCCACCTTTGGGTTCATCTTCGTCTTGCTTCAGTTAACTGGAATGAGCCTTCGCTCCGCGGGTCTAAAATACCACGACACCACGGTGAGGACCAACAAAAGCAACCCCGGAATTAATTCAACGAGCGGGTCATTCATGGCGATGTGAGAGAAGACCGCCCCGCTCATCAGAAAGAAAAATCCGGCATACGCCCATTCCTTCAGCAATGGAAACCTCGGGACCAACAGGGCCAAAGCGCCTAACAGCTTCCAGATGCCCAAGAGCGTAAGCAAGTAAACTGGGAAGCCCAGGTGCTTGATGCCGAAAACGCCCGGAGGTGCTAAAGCGCCTTCGGCTTCGGCATGCAACAGTTGCAGCATGCCCGTGGCGATCATGCCCAATGCCAGCCATCCTGTGGCGATCCAGTAGATGATTTTGTTACGCTTGGTCATGTTCATTCTTTTGTTGAAGTGTGAACTGCGAATCAGGAATTTCACCGTCCTTTCTTCGGTTCAAATTCCGACAGGCTGAACGAGTTGCCACTATCGTCTTTGAAAACGGCGAGCATTCCGAAAGGCTGTTGTGTGGGCGGCATGGCGAACTCCACGCCCTTGGCGTGCAGCTCTTCGTAGGTCGCGCGCACGTCCTTGCACTTCATGGCCGCGAAGCCGAACAGGCCTTGCTTTACCAGGTCGCGCATGGTGGCGGCATTCGCAGCGTTCCACATCCCGAAGGGGGCAGCGGGCATCAACGCGATCTCCAATTCCGGTTGTTCTGGGGGCGATACCGTGAGCCAACGCGCGCCCCCGTGCATGGGCATGTCCGTGTGCTTTTTGAAGCCGAGCTTTTTCACATAGAATTCCAGCGCGCTGTCTTGATCCAGCACGAATACGGTGATGTGGGTGATGCGTACGTCCATGGTCACAAAGGAACATGGCGTGCGGCGTTGGCACTTATCCCGGATTGCTCAATTCCGTCCAGCCCGACCAGAGCGCGTAACACGGTGGGATGAACGCCATGGGCTGCGCCACCATGCTGCGGATGCGTTGTGCGCGGGTTTCCCGGTAACTCGAAGGCGACGAACCCATGCGCCGCTTGAACGAACGGCTGAAAGTGGAGAGGCTCTGAAAACCGGCGGCATTGCACGCATCGGAGACCGGCGTGCCCTCATCCAACAACAGTTTTGCGCGGTCGAGCCGAAGTTTGGAGAGGTAGGCCCGTGGTGTTGCACCATAGACCTGCTTGAACAAACGGATGAAGTGGAATTTGGAGAACGCGGCCTTGTTGCTGATCGCGTCCACGTCGATCGGCTCCGCGAAGTGCGCATCGATGAAGAGCTTGGCCTTCACGATACGGCGATAGAGATAAGCTTTGGGGTAGGCGTTCACGGTGTAAAGGTCTTAATCTCCGCAAATGTTGCGGAGATTAAGAAGGCTATTCTCCGCAAGGGTCGAAATCCGGAATGTCCGGACACGCGCCCGTATCAACGCAACACCGTAATGGAACCGCTCAATTCCTTGTCGATCACCGTCCCGCATTCCGACCGGAAGGCCACCTTGTAGAAGTAGGTTCCTTCAGCCACGTCCTGTGCGCGCCAAGAACGCTGCCCGCCGTTGCCGGTTTCATACACGAGCTGTCCCCAGCGATCAAATATGTTCAAGTCGAACGTGTCGAAAAGTGAGGTGATGTCCCTGGAGGGATCGGTAGGCAGGTATGGACGCCAAACGTCGTTATGGCCGTCACCGTTTGGGGAAACCACATTGGGCAGTAGTAACGTGCCCAGGTCCACGTTGGTTATCGAGGTGGTGAGGATCACCACCGAAGCTTCATCCGAGCAGCCGGTAGCCTCATCGGTAATCAGCATTGTGTAGATGCCCGGCTGGGTGATCTCGGGGGCTAGACTGCTGCTGAAATTGGTGTCGGTTCCGCCCGCTGTCACGGCGGTCCATTGGATCTGTACGGGCTGTTCAGGCAACACTTGCGCACCTTCAATGGTGATCGAGGTATGCGAACAGGAGAGGCTGTCTTGATCTTCCGGTATAACCGCTTCGATGGTATGGTCCGGGATGTCCAACAACTCGAATATGTGGCAACCGGTGGCGTCGTCTACCTGCAAGCCGTATTCACCGGGCACGAGCCCTGTTGCGCTGCCGCCTGCGATCGTCGCGCCGTTCAGGTAATAAATGAACGGGCCGGTTCCCCCGGAAATGTAGTTGACCTGTACACTGCCGCCCGTGCCGTTGCAGGCGGTTGCGATGTCCACCGCATAAAGGAATGGTGCGGTAATGGACACTTGGAATGTGGTGTCGACCACGATGTTGCCGCACAGGTCCTCCACGTTCCCCGCCGCGGATGTGATGGTAAGTGTGTACATGCCACCTTCCGTGGGGGTAGTGCCCAGAACGAAGCTATAGCCTGTTTGGGCTTGGGCGGTGGCATTTCCGGGGACCACCGAACTAAAGGATAAGACAGTTCCGGAAGGGGAGGTGAGGGTCGCATCCTCCGGGGTTACCGTGCTGGTGACGACCGGCTCGCTGAACACCAATTCGAAGTTCTGGTTGGAACAATCCGGGGTTACCGACACCAGTGATGGCGGGAGCACATCGTAGATGGACGCCGTGCTCTGGGTGAAATCGATGTTGTACCCGTCCGGGCTGCCGGTCCAGTTCATTACCACCAAGGCGTAGGTCTGTCCCACTATCACAGGAAGGTCCGCGTTGAAGGGAGGTCCGTTAATGTCGCCGGGACCGTTCGAAGTGCCCGTTCCCCCGTTGGCGGTGGAGATGCCGGTCTGTCCGTTGCCGAAGAACGTTCCGTATGAGTTGCAGTTTACCTCCGGCGAAGTGCCGTCCTGTGCGTTGATGCCTGCGCAGCCTCCTTCAGTGATGTTGAACAATCCCCAGTCATAGTCGTCGAAATCGTTTGCGGGATCAAGCACGAAGCTGAGGTTGCCGGGATCTTGCACGGTGAAGGTGTACCACAGACTTGCGCTCTCCAGGTTCTGGTTGCAGGTCCCGGTGAACTCGAAAACGTTTCCCGTTCCCAAGGGCGCTGATGATTCCGTGTACACCCCGCCGCAGAGCTGGATAGCGCCGTCGCAGTCGCTGGTGGTTGTGGGCGGCTGCGCCAAAAGCGGACGCGCGAAGGCGAATGCTAGAATTGCGAAGGATAGGAGGTGTTTCATCGCAACGAATATAGGTAGGTGGGACGTGCGAGGGCAAGCCAAGTGGGTTTGTCCGCATGTGACGCTCTTTCGAGCGTCTATTCCCCCACGTCAATGGGGATTTCACCCATGGGGTGCGTCACCACGGCCCATTGGTAGTCCGCTACCATCTTCCGCAGCTCGGTGAGGCGTTCCTGCTGTTCGGCATCCAGTTTCTTTCCATCCTTCAGCAGCAGCTCCAGGTCCGCCAATTCCTCATCCTGCGTGTCCACACTGGGGCTGTGGTAGGAACGTGATTCCTCCTTGACAAGGAAGAAGTTGTCCTTCACTTCGGAAAATTGGTAGTAGCGCCGCGATTGCCATTGCCACGCGCTGCCCCCGAAGAGCCCCACGATCAACGTATCGCCGCTGATGAAGATGCCGCTGCAGCACTCCTCGCCGATCGGATCGAAGAAACCACCGGCGGACCGGCCGGGGAAGAAGTCGGGGAGGTAGAGTTTCTGTTGAAAGCCGCTGTACGTGGTGAACACGATCTGCAGGTCGCGGAGGTTATTCTCGGGATCCGCGATGCTGTCATCTTCCAAGGCGAAGACATAGTCGTTCACCTGGTCGCCGTTCAGGTCACCAATGGCCGTGCGGAAAGCATGCTTGTGCGCAGGCTTTGCGGAACGAAGTGAAAAGCGTTGCACCTTCGCTGGTTCTTGCGTGGGGAACTTCGTCATCCAATGCCGGGTGAGGTCCAGTGGCGCGCGTTCAAGTTCGTATCGTTCAATCGGCTCGCCGCCCTCGTCCGGGATGTACATGATGCCCTCCAGTCGTTTTTCGTAGAGCAAGGTGTCGATCAAGTAAGCCATCGTATCGTTCCCGTCGCGATAGGTTTCGTGCGTGGTTTTCGCAATTGTGAAACTGCCCGAAGGTTCCCAGTAAGCATATTCCTGCGTGGTGAACTGGCCATCGCCATAGCTGGAAACCAGCGTATCGATCCCGTTCAACCGGTTATCTTGGTCATAGCTTAGCCACAGCACATCGTTGTCATCGTTGTGCGTGCAGAGGATGGTGATCTCGTGCATGTGCGGCTGAGCGCGCAGCTCGGCGAAGAAGAAGAGTTCGGCACCGCTGAAACGTCCGGCATAGCGTTGCAAATAAGATGCGCGGTCCTCTTCGGTGAGCTTCACCAGCCCAGCGGTACGGCCACCGCTGTAGCGTGCGGGGAACAAGGTGTCGGGGCGAACGACGTGGAATTGTGTTGGGTCGAAAGGGCTGTTCGTTGATCCGTTTTCGAAAGTGTTTATTGCGTCAATGACAACTTCGGTTTGCTGCACTTGTGCGTTGGCGGAGTTCCAGTTTCCCAACCAAAGGGCGGTGAAGGAGGCCAGAACGTAGCGATATGGAATTGGCCAGTTGGTCTTAAGTAAAACCATTGCGCATTACAATAAAAGCCATGGTGCGGAAAGAGGAGGTGCTGTGGGACACATGCAACGCGTGCGGTAGTAGGGGTCATTGGAACTGCCGGTCACCCGTTCGCGCCTGAGAAATACGCCGGCATCAGATCCGTCCGCTTCTTGGTGGCCAGGTCAATGTGGTCGAAGCGTTTGTAGGAGCAATACGAGCCCATGTCGCGATCGCCATTGATGAACACCGCGCCGATCTGGAACAGGTGCTTGCAGGGGTATGCGGTCTTGGAGATCAGCAGGTCGATCTGGGCGTCAATGGCTTCGTAGATCACCTCCGTGGCTTCGACGATCCGCTCCTCGGCGTTCATGATCCGCTCTTTCTTGGCCAGAAGGATCTGTTCCAAGGTATTCATCTGGTGATCGATCACGCTTTCAGTTCCCGGTTTGATCCCGCCGGCGACGAGCTTGGCCAGACCAGCTTTCGCGGCACCGCAGCAGGACGAGTTCGCGCTTTGTCCATAGCGGTTGATCTCGCCGATGGTGCCCGCTTTGGTCACCCCGATATGCGGTGCGTAGAAGATCACGATGGCACCATCCTCTGGCACGTGGTGGGCGAAAGCACCCATGCCGGTTAGGCCGGCAAATGGGTATCCGTCCAACCCGCCGAGTTTGAAGGGGCCGAGCATTTCGTATGCCCGTGGCGGGTACTGGATGGCGTTCACATCATCGCAGCACAAGCTGTCCGCGTGCATCAGTTGGTGCGGTTTCAAGCCGTACTGGCTTTCGATTACGTCCAGCAAGCGGTTCACGGTGTTGTCCGTGGTTTTGGCGTTCGGGTAGAATTGGCGTACAGTTTTCAAGTAGTTGTCCATGGGTTTGGTCACATTAAAATGTCGTTCACTGCTACCACCGGGCTGGGTAGTTCGGTTTCGCCCAGCATTTCGCGCAGATCTATTTCGATCGTGCGGCTCAGGTTGGCCATTGGTATGTCGTTTGCGCCGCCCTCGAATGGATTTTCCGTGGCTACTCCTATCTTTTCCATGGTATGGAACACCCACGCCACGATCATGGTGAAGGGGATCGTCATCCATACGAAAGGCTCGCCCAACTTGCTGTCAACCTCTTGCAGCATGCCTAATGGCACAAGGACGATGAACAACCAGATGAAATATACGTTGAACGTGGCAAACTGGCGCGGGTAGGGGAAATTCTTGATCCGCTCGCACTTGCCCTGCTGGTCATACAGGTTCTGCACCAAGCCCATCATCTCCACATAGGGATAGGCATCCAGCAATCCGCGCTTTCGCAGTTCGCGGAGGTCTTCGGATTGTAGGCTGAGCAGTTGCGTGGCGCGGTTCTTCTTCGCCGCCACGAACGCCATGTCCGCTTCGGATAGGAAAGGTGTGATCACCTCGCTCATGTCCACTTCCCATTCCGGGACACTGTAGAGTTTCCGGTATTCCTTGGCGTGCGGTTGCTCCAAACTTTCCCATGCCTTGGGTACGCGGAGTTGATAGCGCAAGGCGGTCAGCCATGCCACCTGCCGATACATCAAGCGTTGGTGGATGGCATGCAGTTCCATGGCCTGGACGGGCTCATGGGCTGTTAGGTTGCACACGTAGTCCTTCGCCATGATGCCCCAGGTGCGGCTGGAATTCACGATGGAACCCCATGCCATGCGCGCTTCCCACATGCGACCGTAGGAGGCGTTGTTCTTGAAACCGACCAGAAAGGCCACCGCCGTGCCCACCAGTGCAATGGGCAACCAGGGTATGGCGATCCAGTGCCAGCCCAGCACTTGGTACAGCACCGTGGGTATGGTTCCGATGAGGGCGAAGGTGAGGATTTCCCGGCGCGTCCAGAACAGCACTTGACGAATGGTGAATTTTCTACCGGCGTTCATGTTTTAGCCCTTGCGCTTGTGAATTTACTGATAAGGATGCCCACCAAAACCACCGAGTAAAACTGCCCAATGATGCCGAAAAAGGAGGCAATAAGCTTGGTGGGAACGGATTTGGGTGTGATATCACCGAAGCCTATGGTGGTCTGTAAAATAGTGGAGAAATAGACCAGGTCCACATACGTGGCCGCAGGACTGCTGCTTGCCACATTGTTGAAGGCATCGGGTTGCCGGTAGTAAAGGGCTTGGAACAAGAAGGTGGCCGTTTCGATCAACAGTAAAAAGCCGCAAGCCGAAGCGGATATAATGTCGACATCGATATAACTGGGTTTGATCAGGAAGCGCAGGATTTCAGCAAAGATCAGCGCGAAGAACACAGCGTAGATCAGTGATAGCACCACCATAAAGCGAATGCCGACATCGGCGAAGGAAAGTGCGAGTGGCAGGCCGAGTACAAGCAGAAAGAAGACGGCACGCAGCATGTTCCAAGCCCGGCCGTACTGGGCGAACACGCCGATGCAGGCAATGCCCAGCACCACCATGTTGATCGGCCAGATAACCCGCGTATAGAGGTCGAGGTCCGTAAGGAAAACTCCGATAAACAGGTGCTGGACCAGCGCCACCAGCAAAACCTCGTACTTGCGCCGTTGAAGGAATTGGATCAAAGCGATGCTGTTCAATGTACCTGCCCAATATCCAGCCCATCAAACTGGCCCGCGCTGTTCTTGTGGAATTTGAAGAACACAATGAAGTCGCCCCATTGCTCCGTGTGGAACGCCCCGGTGATGTCCTTCCCGCCGTTCTCCACCTTGTCGATGCTGGTAAAACGCTCGTGCCCGCAGGCATCCTTCACGAATTTCTTGAAGTCCCGCGCGTTGCCGTCGTCGGTGAATTTTGCGTCGGCGGTGAAATGGCTGAGCCATGCGGCGGCATCTCCGGCCTGCCATGCTTCAAGCGCAGCCTTTACTGTTGGGTCGGTCACGGTGTTCAGGTCCATTTTATTCGGATTTGATTTTTCTGTTTTCCCGTCCTGAGCGCATGCGCCCAAAGCGAGCAGGGCCGACAGGGCCAAGGGTAGCAGCGCTCTCATGCGGTGGTGGTTTCGCTCAATGGGTGGTGCAGGTAGATCAGCACGAAGTTGATCAACAGGAACGGCAGTTCGATCGCGAATCCCTTCAGGTCACGGTCCATCAAGTGGAAGCACATGATCAACAGGATGCCTGCCGCCATCAGGAAGTTCCCCCATACGAAGGTCTTGGGGTGGAGCAGGAGCAAGGCGCTCAACATCGTGATGGCACCATTAATGGCCAAGCCTGTTTTGTTCACATTCCATTTGCTGAACATGTCCAGCATTTCGGGCTTGCCGGAAAACATGGCCCAACCCTGCTTGAGGCCCATGAATACAGCGACTAAAAGCAGAATTGCACTGATGATCTTGATGGCCATGGGCTTGACGTTAAGTTGTTGGTTGGTGGTTCCGTCGCCGGTGCAAGAGGTTGGCCGACGCTGGCAAAATACGGCATTTGCAGGTATTCGACTTTTTCCAGACTGGCGTTTTCTTTTTCAAGTGCTGGGTCTCATTTGGCACCCTGAACTAACGCGAGAGCTAGGCATATCGAACCATGCTCAAGCCGATATCTGCTAATCTCATTTTATCACCATTCCATCCTTCGAGTAGACATGCCCCTTCCTTATTCGCCCATCGGTTGTGCGCATCCATCCTGTCCCGGACAGGAACGGCATTTCTTCTTCTTGTCCCGAAATGGTGACATCGATGTGTGCTTCGATCACATGGTCGCTTGGCAGCAATAGCTGGTCAATGGTGGAAAGCACATGTTGCCGAAGCGTGGGTAAGTAGCTGAGAATCGCTGGGGTAGCGAATTCAACTGGTGTGATTGTTCCTTGCAGAATATCAATGTCTGCCACACGAAGTCCACTACTCATGGCCACGGACAACAGATGGTCAGCCATGTATCCCGTACGGTAATAGGCATCTGTGCTGAAGTACATCTGCACAAGGTCGTTCGGTAGACCGTTCAAGGCTTTTAACGCTCTCATTGGCGGCTTTACTTAAAGAATAGTTCTATTGTAGCGGGTCCGCTAACCTGATGCTCACGAATGGAGCGAGTAAATAGGCGTAAAATCGAAGACGATCGCACGCGGGTGGGGAAAAACCCGGGCACCCGGACGGAGCCACTAGTTTTCTCGGCCCGGCGTATCCAATCTCCCTACCAATACCGCGAATTTGCCACCGCCATTCGGGTAGTAGCGGAAGCCGAACTTCCGGTCAGGCTGAATGTCGCCTTTGGCCGTTCCGTTGCCTTTTGAGGTGGCAATGCTGAAGTCGAGCGTGTGCAACAGGCCGTCCTCGTATTCCGTGCTGTTGATCTGAAGGTCCACGCCCAAGGGTTTTACGGCCCGTTGGATGCTGTCCAGGTCGGCTTGGTCCATGTCCTGGGTGAACACGACCTCCACGACATCCTTCGGGTTGTCTTGCGACATGAGGGAGGGTGCGGGCGTCGGGCCCAATTCCCCAGCTACCACCGCGAACTGGGTGCCCCCTTTCGGAGAGCAGATAAAGCCGAATTTCCGGTCGGGGCGGATCTGACCTCTGGCAGAACCGTCGCCAGTCCCGGTGGTGATACTGAAGTCGATCGTGTGTAGCAGGCCTGCTTCGAATTTCGTGTTGTTGATCTGGAGGTCCACGCCCAAGGGTTTCATTGCTTGTTGGATGCTGTCCAGGTCGGCTTGGTCCATGTCCTGGGTGAACACTACTTCCACGACATCCTTCGCGCTGTCTTGCGCAGCAAGGGTGGAGGCAGCGGTTGCAAATGCGAGCACGAAGCCAAGTTGGAACAAACAGTTCATGGAGTGGTGTGTTTTAGGGATGGGAAGGAATGGCCCATCGAAAGTAGGGTCAAAGTTGGCTGATGCGCTTTTTCTAACACTTTCTGTAATTGCGCGAGCGTCTTTGCTCGTGCTGATGAATTGTGCGATCGGTCAAACACACGAGCGAAGACGCTCGCGCGAAATCGAGTTCATCTTTTGATGCCGACCTTCGGAATATGACAAAGCGGTTCCATCGCAGATCTATTCGGTTGAAAGGGTACGATTACACCCTCGCCGGGGCGTATTACGTTACCGTGTGTACAGAAGGCCGGTTGCATCAATTCGGTGAGGTAAAGGATGACGAAATGGTTGTGAACGCATTTGGCGCGGTTGTTCAACGTTGTTGGGACGCGATACCGGAACACATGCCCATGGCGGTATTGGATGAATTCATCGTGATGCCAAATCATGTCCATGGCATCCTTGTCATAACAGATCGGCAGGCGGTTTCACCCCCGGTAGGGGCGGGAAATTTCCCGCCCCTACCGGGGGTGAAACCGGAAACCACGGAACCACAACCCGATGAACCGGATTATCCCAAAAAACGCCCCATCGCCATCATGGTGAAAAATTCATTGGGCCACATCATGCAGACGTTCAAGGCCGCGGTATCGCGGCAGGTTTATAAGGACGGTCTATTGCCACGCGGCACACCGGTGTGGCAGCGCAATTATTACGAGCACATCATCCGCAACGATGCCGAATGGATGCGCATCGCGGATTACATCCGCGACAACCCGACCAATTGGAAAGGGGATAGGTTCAACAGGTGATCGGCATTCCGCGTCATTGTCATCACGGATCGGCAGGAGGTTTCACCCCCGTAGGGGCGGGAAATTTCCCGCCCCTACGGGGGTGAAACCGGATCCCCCGGAACCATCACAACCCCATGAACCGGATAAACCATGTAACAAACGACCTCAGGAAAAACAAACCACCGCAACAATGACCAACCCCAAGGCCGACATCCCGACGACCCCGGAAAGTTCAAGTTGTTCGTCCGCCCAATAATCAAAGGTTTTACGCCTGCCTGTTATGTGGTAAAGTATCAGCGCGCCCGGATAACGAAAGATAAAGACAGTGAGGACGTAGCCAATGATTTCACCCATTACTCGTGAAGCCGTTCAACATTTATCTCCATTGTAGATGGACTCATCGCTGCAACCTCGAGGATTGAGCATCAAATCCTCGTCTTCATTAACTCCCAAACAGCCTCGCCAAAGGGAGTGCGTCTTATTTTCGGAGCTCTTGGATGCGGGACTATTGCAATCTTGGCGAAAAGCCCGCTGTTTGAAAGCAATGCTATCAAAGGGTGAGCCAAGCGCTCGTCGTCCGTCATTCTATCATAGTCAATCATCGCGTCCCTTAGCTTATCGTTTTTAGCTATGACTTCTTCAAAGAAGAGAGCAGATTCGGCAGGCATAAGCATATCCCCTCTATTTTGAGAATGCCTGAGTGTCATATTTTGATTACCAGCATCCTGAAGTTGCGCTTCGAGCCTTTTGATTTTGAATTCACCTTCTTCGATTTTTTTATCTGAATCGCGAATTGTTTCCAGCAGATTCTCGCGATCTCTGTATGTGAGATGTATATTCACATCACGTTCTTTGCGATCATTGCTCCGGTCGATGATTGCCTGATACCAATAGCGGTCAAGTTTGTTCAACCATCCGGGTACGTATCGGGTAGCAATAAATGCTGTTGCAATTGGTAATAGGTAGATGTAGCAGATGTGTTTTATTACATTGGAATAGAGGACATCGTCGAGTTGTATAAATCGGTCTACTAAGCTTACATCGGACGAGGGAAATATTATTACAAGGATACCTCTCCAATTCCATAGGACGAATGCTATGATCCAAGCACTATAGAATGGATTTTTGATTCTATGCTTGACCCCTTTCCATAATTCAGAGTATTCCATGATTTTTCGGTTTTTGAATGTGACTACCAGCTCCTTTGATTTCCCCTCCAATGATAACCGTTTTCCCATTACAACGACCCCCTGAACCAACGCGAACATTCACGCTCATGCCATGAGCATTGAGAATGAAATACGCGCATGAGCGAAGATGCTTGCTCGCGAGTGGGTTTTCACAATGGCATAATGTTTGGCTTCGGATGAACTATTGTTACTTTTCATTGCCATGGAAACAGTTGAGACCAGCATTCATACCCAGAACACTTGGGCCAATGACGTGACTGGGAAGCCTATTCACATTACGGCTGCTCCCAGCGGAAGAAGAGGCTACTTCTGCCTAGGCTGTGCTAACGCAATGCAAGCGGTCAAATCCGGAAGTCCATTCCGCGCATCTTACTTCCGACATGATCCGAAAGGGTTGCCCAAGAATCAGGTTAAATGCACTTATTCCGATGAGACACATCGTCATGTGGTTGCTAAGGAAATACTTCAACGGCTCAAAACGATCAAAGTCCCCGTTCTGAATAAGTATGCTCCTCCGGATATGGAAGGGCCGCCAATGCTATTGATGAAGCCTCACTTCGTCATTGCCGATCAAGTGCGCAATGAGCTTTACTTCTATGAGATGCCGGATGGTCAGGTCGGTTGGTCCAAGAAGCTCCCGAGTAATGTGCATGAGCTGGTCAAACCGGACGTGGCCTTCTTTAATCAGAACGGGTTTCCCATTCTATTGATAGAACTCGAAGCTACACACAAGGTTCATGAAGAGAAGAAGGCCCGGCTCCGCCGCTTAGGAATTGATGCAGTAGAAGTCAGCTTGCCCACAGGTCCTTTTGAAGAGATCGAAGAAGCATTCAAAACCACACATCGGACAAAATGGCTCTATAATGCAAAAGAACATGGGACATCATACGTACGACCTGCCGATCGAGGTGCAGCGGATGTATCATCAATTGATGAACTCCAAAAGCAACTTTTTGAAGAGACTTACGCATGCAGAAAATCAATCATTAACAACCTCATACGAACGATTGATCGATACTTGGAATCGGAACCACATCGGAGCACTGAGGAGCGCCTTAGAGCAGACCTCGCTCGAACTACGGAGAATGCAGACCGAACTCGCATCGAACTTCGAAGAGTTCAGGAAGGGCACAAGAGAACAATTGAAAGCGGATTTGCTGAAGAGGTCGAAGAGCTTGAAAGTACAGAGTCGGAGCTTCGACAAAAGTTCGAAGAGCTTGAACGACGCAGTGCAGACTTGGAAACACGATATTTTGCAAAGAGAAACGAACTTGAGGATGCTGAGGGCGCGATTCACGAGGATCTCAAAAGGGCAGAACGAAATCCTGCAATCCGCGGAAAAGAAATTGAAAAGCAATCAGACCAGATCGGGTTTGCTAACGAAGGAATACGAGCAAGCCTTGATGAGCTTAAACGCACTGAAAACAGAGAACTTGGAGAAGCGTCAACAGAAGATAAACGACTTGAGCAAGAGAGTAGCGAACTTGAAGCTGAGGAAGGTGGATTTCCTCAATGGACTAGAGAACAGGACCGAGACTGGCGAGCCGAACAGGACAGACTTATTCGCGAGGAAGAAGGAAGCATCAGAATCCTTGAGCGTGATACGATTGAAGAATCAGGAAGCCTTGAGCACCGAAAGGAGCAACTTAGAACAGAATTTGAGGAACTACGAAGAAGAGTTACTGAGACAGTTGCAAATCGATCTGTTGAAGGAGGATCAAAACTTGCCGAAAGAATTAAGGCAGTTCTTTCTAACGGAGAGCACCTCGCTAGTATCGCGGAAGCTGAATGTGATCGAAAAAGAACGAAAAGCATTGTCCAAGATCTTAGATCGGGAAAGTTTGAAACGTGGTATAGACCGAGCTGATCTCGTTAAACAGTTCGATGCAAGTCAGTCCGGTTAATCGAGGGTTGGGTTCCTTGCTGCTACCATCCATCAAACGCACGAGCGAAGACGCTCGCGCGAGATGGGGGTCATGACTACTGATGTCATGGTGAGCGTGGCGAATACGTTGGCTGTTCCGGGGAGTTCAACGCCGAAAGACCAGCTATACCCATAGCTGAGAAAGATGCTAATAATTGAGATAATCGCGCCGAGAATTCCAAGGATGAGGGGTGCCGTGATTTGGAATAAGGCGATTGGAAAACCAAAAACGACCGCCAAGGCTCGGCTAATCGGGGTGTGATTCCAAGCACTAAAGAGAGTACTGAGCCCCATTAATCCGAGCATTATACTGACAACAAGCACGAGGGACCACTTTTCTGTTCCGGCGAACCAAATTGCAAGATTGGAAAGGACGACCAAGGACAGTCCTAATCCAACCCTGAGTTGTTGTTGAGACCTTCGTTCCTTCGCGCACGCGTCCTCTACCGGTTCGGGCATTTTGCTTGTTTGGTCATTACGTCAATTTCCCCTGCGTCTGCAACACCCCCATTTTAAACTCCCTCGTAGCCGGGCTCTGCGCCGCCGCCTTGTTCTTCATGATCACATATTGAACTGGTATCCGACGATCTTCAATCCTCCGTCTTTCCTTTTCAGCACCAGTTCCTCAGTGGACGTTCCCTGTGTGTAAAAGCACTTCAGCTCTATCGACTGCTCTTCTGTTGTGTCCCCTTCAGCGACCGTGAACACGCTACCCGTGGTCGTGGTTTGAACACTATCCAAGTCTCCCCGCATGGTCTGGATCGTGGTCAATAATTTCAATGCGTCTTCTTTCGAGAGATCGGAATGGCTGATGAAGTTGGTTGCTTCCTCGAAGTTTCCCGCTTGCACCTCGCGATAGAAGTCGCGAGCGAGGTCCATACCTCTGCTCATATCATCCGCATCGTTTCGTCGCGTAATCGACGTCTGGCAGCTGCTCATGATTGTGAGGAGTAGGAGGAAGACTAAATATTGCTTCATGGCCTACACCTGCAAAACTCCCATATTAAACTCCTTCGTAGCCGGGCTCTGCGCCGCCGCCTCGATCCCCATGCTGATCCAAGTCCGAGTTTCCAGCGGATCAATAACCGCATCCAACCATAGCCGCGAGGCCGCATAGTAGGGCGA
>Ga0075152_10000758_pt1 | contig 23477 bp, 10 predicted proteins | sample JI61114C2DNA_FD_70964 | JGI IMG/M metagenome (GOLD analysis project Ga0075152, IMG submission 70964) | Wastewater effluent complex algal communities from Wisconsin, to seasonally profile nutrient transformation and Carbon sequestration -... | ecosystem: Engineered > WWTP > Effluent > Algae...
GAGGTGGGCATCGACGATATCCACGTCGAGCACATCGATCAGCGGGACCGTCAGCTCATCGGCCGGTACGAGCAGGCTGAACCACAGGTGCTCGGCGGTCAGCACGAGCGGGCCGTTGCCCCGGATCTGGGCGCTCCCCTTCGACTCGCGACCGAAGCAATTGGCGGCCGGCTCGCTCAGGAGCGCCTCGCCGGGTCGGTAGCGCGATTCGATGCGCTCGCGGCCCTCCGACTCGATCCAGCCGCATGCAGCGGCGACGGGGGCAGCGGCGGCGAGGACGGCGGCGAGGAGGGGGGGGCGGCGCATGACGGTCAGTATCATTGGGGCTCAGGTGGCCTGGAGGACCGGCAGGCTGCGGCCCTTCCTGCCGGAGATCTGGCGGTAGATCGCCTGCATGTCCGCGGGCAGCGGCACGCCGCCCGCGATATGTACGTCGGCGCACAGCTCGGTCGGGTCGGTGCGGCTCTCCTCGATATCGTAGTCCTCGCGGCTGAGGGCGCCGGTCTCGACGGCGCGGAGGAGCAGGCGCTCGCGGATGTTGTACTTCCAGCTCGGGCACGGCAAGATCGCCGCCTCGCCGCGCTGCGAGCCGCCGTGCACGAACTTATATGCGCATGCTCCGGCGCAGTTGGGGAGGATCTTGCAATTGCGGCAGGTCTCGTTGGCGAACGGGGTCCAGCGCAGCCACGCCTTGCCGAGCTCGCTATGATTGAGGGCGTCGAGGTCGAAGAGCGTGCCGATCGCCCGGCTCGGGTCGGAGACGGTATCCCAGCACTTGTGCACGTCGCCGCTCGGGACGACCACGAAGCCGCGCGGGCGGACGGCCGCGCAGGTGCCGTGGAACCGCGGCGGGTAGGGGAGGGCGGTCAGGCCGGCCTTGAAGCCGTGGCGATAGAGCTCGGCCTCGAGCCGGGCGTAGCGCGACTTGCTCATCGTCACATCGGTGACGCCGTGGCAGCCCTCGGTCATCGCCTCGATGGGTGCGAAGTACATCTTGAGGTTCGGGCGGCCGCCGAGGCCCTCCTCGGCCAAGAGGTCGATCAGGCCCTCGATGTCCTCGCGGTTGCGCTCGTCGATGTTGACGCGGACGCTGAGGGCCAGCTCGGGGACGGCGTCGACCACCTGCTTGAGGTTGTCGACGATCCTGGCGAAGGTGCCCTTGCGCGAGTGGAGGTGGCGGCGGGCGTCGTGGTAGCTCGGGAGCCCGTCGAGGGTGATCTGCGCGGCCCGGACCTTGCGCTCGACGAGCATGCGCGCGACCTCGGCGTCGAGGAAGTAGCCGTTGGTCACGATCATCGCGTCATAGGCGAGGCCGTGCCGCTGGCAATGCTCGATCACGCGGTCGGACAGCGAGGCGATCAGGTCGCGCCGCAGCAGCGGCTCGCCGCCGTACCAGGCGATGTGCAGCCGCCGGATCGCCGGGGTCACGCGCTCGATCAGGCCGAACAGCGCCTCCTGGACGTCGGCCCGCATCCCCTCGTTCGGCTTGTCCTGGCCCTGAAAGCAGTAGTCGCAGCCGAAGTTGCAGGCGAGCGTCGGCGCCACCGTCAGGATCATCGAGCTCATGTCGTGGCGGTGGGCGTTGTACTGGCGCTCGATCAGCGCCAGCTCGTCGACGCCCGCGGGCACCACGAAGCCGCCGTGGGCCAGCTGCGCGACGCTCTCCTCCGAGTCCTCGTCCGCGTCGCCCGCGGCGATATGCTCGTAGGCGCGACGGTCCTCCGCCTCCCACAGGGCGAGCGCGCCGCTCAGCGAGTTGTAGGCGAGGACGCGGCCGCCGCGGAGCGGGGTGGTGATCGTATAGCGGGACGGTGTGTACATATGGGGCTCGCCACGGGTCAGATGAACGGGAGGATCGGCACCATGTCGACGCCGCACGCGTCGACGGCGCAGGCGTCGGCCGGGCACAGGTTGACGCCGCAGGCGTTGTAGGCGCAGGCGTCGGCGCCGCAGAGGTCGATCCCGCCGGCGTTGGTGACGCACAGCGAGGCCCCGGTGGCCGCCACACCGCAGGCGTCGGCGCCGCAGGCCGCCGCGCCGCAGGCCGCCGCGCCGCAGGCCGCCGCGATGCAGGCCGCCGCGCCGCACACGTCGGCCCCGCACGCGCCGATGCCGGTCGCCGCGGTCACGCAGGCCGAGATACCGCCGACCGCGACGGCCGCGACGTCGACGCCGCAGGCCGCGTAGGAGGTCGCCGCCGCGGCGCACACGCCCACCACCGAGTTGGCGGCGGTGCAGGTCGCGGCGCCGCAGGCGTCGGCGCCGCAGAGCTCGGCGGGGCACACGTTGGCGGCGCAGGCGTCGCCGCCGCAGGCGGAGGTGCGCAGCTCGGGGGCCACCGCGTTCACTGGTTTGAAGCTGGCGACGCGCCACCGCGACTTATCCTCGATCTTGGTCGCGTTGGCGTCGACGGCGGCGTTGTTGTTGGCGACGAGGTAGCGATCATGGGCGATCGAGCGCAGCGTGAGCACGTCGTCGCGGCTGACGAAGCTGCGCATCTTCGAGTCGCCGCTGCGGATCACCTCCCACTTCTCCCAGCTGCCGATCCCGTCGCGGTTCGCGTTGGCCGCGCCGTCCTTCTCGGCGACCACGTATTTGTCGTCGGGGGTCTTGAGCGAGACGATGTCGCCGTAGCAGACGTGCGAGCGCAGGACCGAGGTGCCGCTGCGGATCAGCGTGAACTTCTGCCGGTTGTTCAGGTCGATGGTCTGCGTGGTGCCGAGGGCGCCGCCGGCCGGGTCGAGGATGCCCTTGGTCCCGACGTTGACCAGGCTGATCCGGCTGCCGTAGCGCAGGGTGTCGTCCGGGATGTAGAGGCCGGTCTGCTTGACGATCACCGAGGACACCCGGTTCGCCCACGCGGCCGGGAGGTTCGGCGTGTCCTCGGTGACGCTGATATAGTCGCCCTTGAATTTGTCGTGCTCGAAGAGGATCACCATCAGCCCCCGGGGAACCGTCAGCGACCTCAGGCGGTCGTTCCCGACCCAGTTCTCGTTCAGCTGCTGCGCGAGGTAGCGGCCGATCCCGATCCGGTACGGCGAGCTGCCGGTTCCGTGCAGGGACACCACCTGCTCGACGATGATCGACGAGATCCTGTCGTTCCACACGTTGAGCGCGGCGACGTCGGCGTGGTAGCTGTTGCGGGTGCCGGAGAAGTGATGGTCGGCGAAGACGGTCACGCGCAGCCCGGCGGGGACCTTGATCGAGCTGATCGTGTCGTTTCCGAGCCGCAGCTTGTCGATGTCGAAGCTGCCGATCCCGAGCGGCTGGCTGGCGCCCTGGAAGTTCCCGTCGGCGTAGATCGTGGCCGTCAGGTCGGAGAGCTCCTCGTTCCACCTCACCTCGCTCAGCATCCATTGCTGATTGATCTTGTTGTGTCCGACGTGCTGATAAATGACCCCGCCCGCGCCCTTCGTGTAGTCCTGGAGGTCGAAGTGCTTGCCGCTGTGGCGGGCCGCGATGGCGAAGGTGCGCCCCGGGTCGCCCTCGAGCAGGCGAAACTGCTGGTTGTGCCCGTCGTGCCGGTCCCACTCCTGGATCCGCACGCCGTCCTCGGTCGACCCCCCGTCGACGTCGAGGACCTTCCCGCTCGACGCGACCTCGATCACGCACCATGCGCCGTCGACCGGGATGAAGCGAAAGGTCTGGTGCGCGCCGGCGACCCACGGCTGCTGCTCGAGGTAGCGCGACCCCGGGGTGATGCTGGCGGCCATGCCGGTCTGCGGCGCGAGGATCGCGTAGGTCCGCGCCTTGTTGGCCTCCGTCCCGGGCGTGTTCAACGAATGACAAACAATCGGCTGCACGAGATACTTCATCGCCACTATCCCCCCGCGTTCACCCGTGGGCCCAACGCCGCGGGCCAATGTACGGGGGCGCCAGAGCGGCCGTCAATGGATCGAGATGGCCGAAGACAGCCAGCGGTTGACATGTCTTCGGCCAGCACGGGCACAATGGCGCCCGGCCGCCGCGGTCCGCCGTGAGCGCGGGCGCGACTTCGGGTAGTCTGCGCGGGCCGTGCCCGACCTGCTCGTTGCCGCCGTATCGATCGCGCCGACCCGTCGCCGGCGGTTCCTGTGGGCCGCGTGGTGGACGGAGCCGCCGTCGCGGTCGCCGTTTCGCCGCCCCGATGCGTCCGAGGGGGGCGCTCGCACGCGGGAGGAGGCGCTGCGTCAGGCGCAGCAGGCCGCGGGGCGCTCTCTGGTGGAGATCGAGGGGCTGTGGGCGCGCGCGTGGGCCCGCGTCTTGATGGGGCAGCCGCCGTTTCCGCCGCAGGCCGCGGGCGCGTCGGAGCCGGCCGGGCCGCGTGCGCGCCCCGGGGCCGAGCCCGGCTCAATTTGGGAGGTGCTGGGCGTCGAGGCCGACGCCAGCGTGATGCAGATCCGGGCGGCGTTTCGTCAGCGGGCGCTGATCACCCACCCGGACCACGGCGGCGATCCGGAGGCCTTTCGTGCGCTCGGCCGGGCCCGCGACGAGGCGCTGGCGCGCCGAGCCCGGGCCGCGAAGCGCCCCGCGAAGCGCCGGTCGCCGCAATGATGGCAGCCCGCCGGTGGCCGGCTACGGGCCGCCGCCGGGGCCGGGGGCGCCGAGGTCGACGTTGACCGGGCCGTTGTAGATCTGGATGATCACCTGGACGAACTCGACGTTGTCGGCGTTGTTGTTGTCCCAGTAGTGCAGCGTCAAGGTGCCCTCGGTCAGCACGGTCATGCTGAGGTGCGTGCCGACGCTGAAGAAGGTCTTGCCGCCGTCGAGGCTGCCGACCAGCGCGCCGTACAGGAAAGACTGCTCGCCGCGGCGATACAGGCCGAACTTGCCCCCGAGCGGGTTACCGAGGCCGTTGGCGTTCGAGTAGCGGTTGGGCTTGCCGGCGGCCCACTTGTCGTCGGGGCCGGCGGTGATCGTCAGGATGTCGCCGGGCTGGAGCTGGAACCCGGTATTGAGGCCCTTGCCCCCCGAGACGCTGTGTGCCTTTGCATCGACCTTCATTACGCTGTTCGGCATGGTGCTGCGTCCTCTCTCGACCGCGAGGTCACGGGGTATCTGGTGTAGTTCGTAATGGTGTCAAGCGACTATTCCCGGGCTCGCGGACGAACGACGCTCCGGGCGGCGAGCCGGCTCTGCCGGAGGCGCCGCCGTTGTGGCCGGGCCGGCGGCGCCTTTGGCGGGCGCTTCGACGGCGGAGATAGGAGCGAGAGCGCGCCGATGATGCCGCGGATATCGCCGATGTCGTATTGCGATATGCCCGCATGCGCCGATGTGCCGATCGCGCTGGCGGTCGGCCGGCGGCGGCGACCGGCCGTGGCGAGCCGCGGGAAAATCCGCTAGAAGGCTGGCGGACCCCCCGCATGCGCAAGACACCGGCCCAAATCGACGCGCTCTCGAGCTTCTGGACCCGCGAGTTCGCCCATTACCTGAACGAGCACCGCAACCCGCTCAATCGCGCGACGCACATGGTCGGCGTGCCGCTGCTGCTGGCGACCGCGATCGTGGGTCTGTGCCAGCAGAACTGGACGATGGTGGTGGTGGGTCAGCTGGTCGGCTGGACCATCCAGATCGCGGGGCACCGCATCGAGGGCAACCGACCGGCGCTGCTCAAGCGGCCGATCTCCTTCCTGATGGGCCCGCTGATGGTGCTGGTCGAGTTCGGGGAGCTGCTGGGCCTGCACTTCGGCTTCGCCCGGCGGGCCCGCGAGGCCATCGGCCTGTGAGGCCGTCGCCCTGAAGCCGGGCGTAGTTCTGGTGTAAGGTGGCGGTCATGCTCCGGTCCGCCCGTCTCCGAACGATCTGCGCCGCGCTGCTGACCACGCTGGCGCTCGCCGGTCCCGCGGCTGCGGACGAGGGCCAGTGGATGCCCTCGCAGATCGCCGAGCTCGACCAGGCGCGGCTGCGCGAACTCGGCCTCGAGCTCGCCCCGGAGCAGCTGTGGAGCGCCGACGGCGGCCTGCTGCGCGCGGCGGTCAACCTCAGTGGCTGCTCCGCGGCCTTCGTCTCGGCCGACGGCCTGATCGCCACCAATCATCACTGCGCCTACGCGGCGATCCAGGGCAACAGCAGCGTCGAGCACGACTACCTCAACGAGGGCTTCGTCGCCCGCGAGCGCGGCCAGGAGCTGCCGGGCAAGGACCTGACGGTGCGGGTGATCGAGCGCATCGACGACGTCACCGCCGAGCTGCAGGCGGTGGTCGACGCGGCGAGCGACGACCGCGGTCGGGCCCAGGCGATCGAGCGCGCCCGCAAGCAGCTGATCGACGCCTGCGAGAAGTCGGGGCCGAGCCGCCGCTGCGAGGTCGCGAGCTTTTACAGCGGCAGCGTGTACCAGCGCTTCACCTACAAGGAGCTGCGCGACGTCCGGCTGGTCTACGCGCCGCCGGCGGCGATCGGCGAGTTCGGCGGCGAGGAGGACAACTGGATGTGGCCGCGGCACACCGGGGACTTCGCGCTGGTTCGCGCCTACGCCGGCGCCGACAATCAGCCCGCCGAGGCCGCGCCGGGCAACTTGCCCTACCACCCGGCGCAGTTCCTCCGCCCGTCGGCGAGCGGGGTCAAGGCCGGCGACTTCGTGGCGGTGCTCGGGTACCCGGGGCAGACGCAGCGCTACCTGCCGGTGGTCGAGGTCGAGCGCTTCATCGATCAGGTGTTCCCCGCGCGCATCGACCTGTACGGCGAGTGGATCGCGATCTACGAGCAGCTCGGCGGCCGCGACCCGGCGGTCGCGCTCAAGGTCGCGGCCAGCAAGAAGTCGCTCGCCAACCGCTTCAAGAACGCCCAGGGCATGCTCGCCGGCCTGCGCGCGATGAAGCTGGTCGAGCGCCGGCGCGGCGAGGAGGCGGCGCTCGAGCAGTGGGCCGCGCGTCCGGAGAACGCGGCCTACACCGACGTGCTCCCGGAGATCCGCGCCATCAGCGGGCAGCGGCGCGCGGGCTTCTCCGGCGAATTCCTGCTCGAGAACCTCGGCGCCTCCGGCAGCCTCGTCGGCGTCGCCATCGACCTCGTGCGCCGCGCCCGGGAGGCCAAGAAGCCCGACCTCGAGCGCCTCGCCGGCTACATGGACCGCGACAGCAAGCGCCTCCGCGACCGCGTCGAGCGGCGCCTGCGAGACCTCGACCTCGAGGTCGACGTCCAGCTGTTCGCGGCCCTGCTCGCCCGCGCCGCCGCTCTCCCGACCGAGGCCCGCATCGCCGCCCTGGAGCCGCTGCTCGCCGGCGCCAGCGGCCGGCGTGAGGCCTTCGTACCGGCCGCGCGCGCGCTGCTCGCGGCCTCGCGCCTCGGCGTCAAGGACACGACCCTCGCGCTGCTGGAGGTCGACGAGCAGACCCTCGCCCGCAGCAGCGACCCGGTGCTGGCGTTGGCGGTCCAGCTGGTGCCGGCGCTCGAGGCGCTCGAGGCCCGCAACGAGGCTCGCAGCGGCCGGGGCCTGCGGGTCGGGCCGCGCTACTTCAGCATGCTCCGCACGGTGCGGGAGGGGCCGGTGTACCCCGACGCCAACGGCACGCTGCGCTTCTCGTACGCGACGGTCGGCGGCTACAGCCCGCGCGAGGGCCTGGTCGCGACCCCACAGACGACGCTGGCCGGGCAGCTGGCGAAGGTCACGGGGCTCGCCCCGTTCACGCTGCCGCAGCGCATCATCGACCTGGCCGAAGGGGCAGGTGGTACCTACTGGTCGGACCCGGCGCTCGGCGACCTGCCGATCAACTTCCTGGCCAACGCCGACACCACCGGCGGCAACTCGGGCAGCCCGGTGATCAACGGCCGCGGCGAGCTGGTCGGCCTCAACTTCGACCGGGTCTGGGAGAACATCGCCGGCGACTTCGGCTACAACCCGGCCCGCTCGCGCAACGTGATCGTCGACGCCCGCTACCTGATGTGGCTGCTCGACCGGGCCGAGGACGCGGGCGCGCTGCTGGACGAGCTCGGCGTCGGCGGCCTGCGCGGCGCCGGGCCCCGGCCCGCCGAGCCACCTGTCCCCGCGGCCAGCACGCCCGGCACGGCTCGCGCGGCGCCGGCTCGCGCGGCCCCGGCCGAGGACTGCGCGCGCAGCCGGGCCTGCGGCTGCGCAGGCGGCGAGGCGGCGGGCTGGAGCGGCCTGGTCGTGCTGCTGCTCGCGGGCCGACGACGGAGGCGCCCGCGGTGATCGTGCGGGGGGCGGTCGAGACCTACCTGCACTGGCTGCAATGGCGGCTGGGGCACGCGCTGGTCGACGACCTGATGTCCCCCGATCAGGCGGTCGCCTGGCACGAGCTGTGCCGCGAGCTGCGCCTCGGCCCCGACCCGCTCGACGAGGACGCGGCGGAGGCCGAGCTGGCGGGGGCCGGCGCGGAGCTTTGTACATGGCTCGAAGGACATGTCCATGAGGACAGCCCAGGACTGTGGCTGGTCGGCACGGCGCGGATGGGCGTGTGCACGCTGCTGCACGATCTGGTGCTCGGCCTGTGCGGTCCGGGCGGCCCGCGCTCGCGGGTGAAGGTCCCGATCCCGATGCTGATCTGCGGCAACGCGACCCGGGCGTCGATCTGCATGCTCGGCCTCACCGGGCCGTGGCAGGGGCTGTCGGCCGCGGAGGCGCTCGATCGCTGGTGGGCGGCGGTCGAGCTCGACCTGCGCCGCCACATCGACCGCAATTGGCGGGCCGCCCCGCTGCGCACACCATCCATTCGCGGCCCCGAGGCGATCGAGCCGCTGGTGATCCTCGGCGGCGTCGACGAGCTGCGCGAGCCCGGCGCCCAGCAGACCGTGCTCGCCTGGACCCGCGAGCTCGTCGCCGCCGGCGTGCGCGTGATCGTCAGCAGCCGCGAGCCCGAGCTCGGTGAGCTCGCCGAGCTCGCCGAGCTCGCCGGCCTCGAGGACCCCGACGCTGCGCTTCGCGGCGGACTCGAGCGCGGTGAGGCGCGGGCTCTCGCGGCGCGCCCGCCGGCGCCGCTGCTGCGCCGGGTCTTCGTCCTGCCGCTCGCCCGGCCGCCGATCGAGCGCTTCATCGCCAGCTGGGCCCGCCTCGACGGTCGCGGTCGCGCGGGGCCCGAGCCGCTCGCCACGGCGCTCGCCGCCCAGCCCGCGGTGGCCCGCCTGGCCCGCCGCCCGGCGGATCTGGCGGTGCTGGCGGTGCTGTCGGCCGCGGGCAGCGAGCCGCTCCCCGAGCGCGTCGACCGGCTGCACGCCGCGATGCTCGGCGCCCTCGACCTCGGGCATCCGGGGCACCGACAGCTGCTCGCGCGCGTGGTCGCCGACCCCGACAGCGCCCTCGACATGGCCACCCGCCGGGCCTGGCTCGCGGCGCTGATCGCCGCCGCGGTCGCCTGCGATCACGTCGACCTCGGCGAGGCCCTCGGCCGCGACATCCGCCTGAGCCCGACCGGCAGCGACCTGCTACTCGCGGGCACCCGCGCGTGGGCCGATGGCGGCTGTCCTTTGCGACCTGTCCTCGCGGCCAGCCCGGTACAGGTGCCGCGGCCGCGCTGCGACGCGGACCACGACGACGAGATGGCGCGCTTGCTGTGGCTCGGCCACCACGCCGGCTGGTGGGGCCCCGAGGCGATCTTCGTGCTGCGTCGGGCCGTGCCCGCGCGCGAGCGCCTGGTCGACCTCCACGCCGCCTCGCTGCGACCGCGGCCGCTGCTGCTCGCGCTCACGGCCCTCGACGCCGCCTGGGGCCCCTGCGCCGCGCCGCTGCTGCGGGCCCTGCCGATCGGGCTGATCCTCGCCGAGGGCGGCACCCTCGGGCCGGTCACCGCGGCGGCGCTCTACGCCGACAACCCGCCCGCCGAGCTGCGCCCGGTCCGCGAGCTGTTTCATCGCTTCCTCGAGCTCGAGCTCGGCCTCGTCAGCCTCGCCGCCGACGACACCACGTTGCAGCTGATCGTGATGGAGATGGCCGCCGCTCGCGACCTCGACCTCGACGGCGCCCTCGACCTCGTGCTCGCCCAGGAGGGCGCCGGCCCGGCGCGCCCGCGCAGCCCCGGCGCGCGCGAGGAGCCGGGCGAGCGCGGCGCGTACCTCGACCTCGCGCTGAACCTCGCGGCGCGCCTGACCCCCTGCGGCGCGCCGGCCCTGATCGCCGAGCTCGAGCGGGCGCGCCGGACGGCGATCCTCTACAGCGACAGCGACAGCGGCAACGGCTCGGGCGGGCCGCTGCGCGAGCGCCTCGGCCAGCTCGCCGGCTTTCTCATCGTGCTCCTCGTCTACGCGATCGACCGCCGCTTGCTGCAACCAGCGCGGCCGAAGCTGCGCCGCGGCGAGGTGCAGGCGCTGCAGCAGCAGCTGTCCGCGCCGGAGCGGATCGCCGCGGCCTTCCCCGAGGAGCGGCGCGCGGAGGTCACGGCCGACTGGAAGTGGTTGATGCGCCAGCCCTGGGCCCCGCACCGAATCGCCGGGCACCTGCTCGCGCGCATGCCCGAGACCCTGGACCTCGCGCCCGAGGCCGTGCTGCCGCGCTGCCTGACGTGGCTGCGCGCCTGGCTGGCCCGCAGCGAAGTCGCCGCCTGAGCGCCAGCTCCGGCCGAACATTCGCCAACGACGTCGGCAAAACACGCGCCCAGCGAGCGGCGGGTAGATCGCCCACGCGCGGATCCGCGACGCGTCGGCAGCGACGAGCGAGGCCACATTCGCGCGGTCACGGACCTCACCCTTGCGATCGCTGTATATGCGTCATCTTCCGCGATCGCAGGTCGCGGACCGCCCCGCTCGCGCGCGGTCGCACTCGCCTGTGATCGCCGCAGACACCGGCCCGGCGCCCGCACTGACGCAAATCCCTGGTATGGTGCGAGCCTCGATTTTTTCATGCGTCGCCCTGCCGCCCTCACCTCGCCCGCGGCTGGACGCCCATAGGAACGACCCCAAGGCACCCCGATGGCAACCCACTCTGCAGATGACCAAGCCCTCGCAGCCGCCCTCGCAGCCGCGCGCAGCGAACCCGATAAGCACGAGCACTGGGAGCTCGCCGAGCAGCTCGCCGAGGTGCTCCAGCGCGTCGACGAGGTCGCCTCCGCCTACCGCGAGGCCCTCGCGCACGACCTCTCCCCCGAGGTCGCCGAGCAGCTCGGTCGGCGCGCCGCGGCCTTCCACGAGGCCTGGCTCGGCGACGACAACGCCAGCCTCGCCCGCGTCCTCCTCCGCGTCCTCGCCGTGCAGCCCGGCGCCGACTGGGCCTTCACCCAGCTCACCGCGGTCTACACCCTCGCCGAGCGCTGGCAGGAGCTGCTCGCCCTCTATGACCAGACCCTGGTCGCGCCGGTCGGCGAGGCCCGCCGCGTGCAGCTGCTCGAGGAGGCCGCGAACATCGCCCACGACTTCGCGGGCCAGGCCGACCGCGCGGTGGATTACATGCAGCAGCTGCTCGCGCTGCGTCCGAGCGACGAGCGCCTCGAGGCCAGCCTCGAGCGCCTGCTCGAGCGTCAGGACCGCTGGCGCGACCTGATCGCGCTGTGGAAGCGACGCATCGAGCTCCAGGGTCGCGAGGCCACCTCGGGCCTGCAGGCCCGCATCGCCGAGGCCGCGCTCGACCGCCTGCACGCCCCCGAGCTCGCGCTCGAGGAGGCCCAGACCCTGCTCGCGGAGGCCCCCGGCGACCGTGAAGGCGCCGCGCTGCTCGAGCGCATCCTCGTGCTGACGAGCGCCGCCCCGCAGGTCCGCGGCGGCGCGCTCGACCTGCTGCGCAGCAACTACGAGGACTCGCGCCGCCCCGAAGAGGTGATCCGCGTGCTCGGCGTGGCCCTGCCGCTCGCCGACGCCGCCCAGGCGATCGCCCTGCACCGCGAGATCGGTGAGCGCCTGGTCGCGATCGATCGCGCCGCCTCGGCGATGGAGCACGGCGTCGCGCTCCTCGGCCTCGCGCCGGACTCCGTCGACGACCAGCGCCGCCTGCGTCACCTCGCCGAGACCACCGGCGAGTACCTGCTCTACGTCAGCGGCCTGCTCGCCGCGGCCGAGGCCACCCGCGACGGCGAGCGCCGCGTCGCCCTGCTCGCCGAGGCCGGCGACGTCCAGCACGAGATCCTCGACGACACCGCCGCGGCGATCGACCTGTACACCCGCGTCCTGGCCGAGCGCGCCGCCCCCCAGGGCACCGCGCTGCGCGTCGCCAGGCTCCTCGGCGGCCTGCTCGAGGCCACCGGTCGCAGCAGCGAGCGCCTCGCGGTGCTCGAGCGCCTGTGCAAGCTCGAGGACGGCGGGAGCCGGGCGAAGGCCCTCGGCGAGGCCGCCCGCCTGGCCGAGACCCTCGGCGAGACCGAGCGCGCGCTGACCTGCTGGCGCGGCCGACTGACGATCGACAACGACGACCCCGTGGCCCTCGCCGCGGTGATCCGCCTCGACGAGCACCTCGGCCGCTGGCCGGAGCTGGTCGGCGTCCTGCGCCAGCGCGCCGACGGTCCGGTCGCGCCCCACCAGCGCCGCGCCGACCTGCGCCGGGTCGCCGCGATCCAGGCCGAGCAGCTCAACGACGCCGCCTCCGCGATCACCACCTGGGTCGCGATCCAGCGCGAGTTCGGCGAGGACGGCGAGACCGTCGAGAACCTCGCCAGCCTGCTCGTCCGCGTCACCCGCTGGCACGAGCTCGCCGACCTCCTCGGCCGCGCCGCCGGCCGCGAGACCGCCCGCGTCGCCGACCTCTCCGCCCGCCTCGGCGACGTCTTCCGCGGCCAGCTCGGCCAGATGAAGCGCGCCGTGGCCTGCTACGACGCGGCGCTGTCCGCCGACCCGAGCCACCCGGCCGCGCGTGAGGGCCTGCTCGCGGTGCTCGACGACCGCGACGCCCGCCCGGCCGCGGTCGAGCTGCTCGGCAAGCTCTACCGCAAGCGCGAGGAGTGGCCCGAGCTCGCCGGCATCGTCGAGGCCCGCCTCGCCGTCGCCGACGACGCCCGCGCGCAGGCCGAGATCCTGCGCGAGACCGCGGCGCTGCAGGAGCAGCACGTCCGCGATCCCGGGGCCGCGCTGGTGCTGCTGCGCCGCGCCTTCTCGCGGCTGCCCCGCGACCGCGAGATCGAGCGCGACCTGGTTCGCCTCGCCGACCTGACCGGCGACTGGCGCACCGCCGTCGACGCCCATCGCGACGCCGTCGCCGGCCTCGTCGGCGATCCCCGCCGCAGCGCCGAGCTCCGGCTCTCCGAGGCCCGCATCCTCGAGCACAAGCTCGACGAGGCCGAGCCCGCGCTGATCGCCTACACCGCCGTGCTCGCGCTCGACGCCCGCGACCCCGACGCGGTCCGCGGCGTGGTCCGCATGGCCGCCCGCGTCGGCCGCTGGGACGCGATCGTCGGCGCGACGGTCGCCCAGGTCGCCGCCGAGGGCAAGGTCGACGCGTCGCTGGTCGCGCTCGTCGAGACGCACGCCGCCGACTTCGCCGGCTGGGAGCCGCTGACGCTCGCGCTGGAGGCCGCGCTCGGTCGCGCCGACCTGCCGGGCCCCGCCCTCGGGTTCCTGTCGGCCCGCGTCGCCGTGTGGCACCGCGATCATCGCGGCGATCCAGCGGCGGCGATCGCCGCCCTGCGGCGCTCGCTGGCCGCCGAGCCCGGTCAGGTCGAGCGCCTGGAGATGCTCGCCGCGCTGCAGCGCGTCACCCCCGACACCCACCTGATCGACACCTTGCTCGCGCTCGACGCCCAGCGCGAGGACAACTTCGACGAGCTCTACGAGGCCAGCGAGCTGGCCCTCGGCCTCGACGGCGACACCCCGCGCGCCCGGGAGATCCTCGTCCGCCTCAAGGACCGCGCCGCGGCCCTGTGGAACCGCGGCCTCGCGGCTCGCGGCAGCCGCAGCGCCGAGGAGAGCGTCGCCTGGGCCGCGCAGCAGCTCGGTCGCCTCCACGACCAGGCCGGCGAGCGCCGCGAGGCCGCCGACCTGCTCAGCCGCGTGGCGACCCTCCCCTTCGCCGCCGAGACCTCGCAGGCCATGCGCCTGCGCGCCGCCGCGATCCTCAGCGAGCTCGGCGAGCGCAGCCAGGCGATCACGCTCTACCGCGGCGTCGTCGATCAGCGCCCCGACGACCTCGAGGTCGTCCGCACCCTCGGCGCCCTGCTCGCGGCCGAGGAGCGCTTCCCCGAGCTCCTCTCCCTGCGCCACCACGAGCTCGCGCGCACCACGGACCCCGAGCGCAAGCTCGAGCTGCGCCTCGACGTCGCTCGCATCGTCGGCATCGTCGAGCAGCGCGGCGGAAGGATCGACGTCCTCCGCCGCAACCTCGAGGAGCAGCCCAGCCACGACCCCTCGCTCTCCGCCCTCACCGAAGTCCTCGCCGCCAAGGCCAGCCCCGCCGACCTCGCCGAGTTCCTCGGCCAGCACGCCGAGCGCCTCGAGGCCGTCGGCGACAAGCCCCGCGCCGTCAGCCTGTGGGCCCAGCTCGCCGAGCTCGCCGAGCAGCGCCTCGGCGACGTCGAGCGCGCGCTCGCCAGCCACCGCCGCGTCGTCGCCCTCGAGGCGCGCACCGAGGCCCTCGACGCGCTCGCTCGCCTGCACATGGCCCGCAGCGAGCCCGCCGAGGCCGTGCCGTGGCTGACGCAGCGCCTCGAGCGGACCCCCGCGGGCGTCGAGCGCACGCCGGTGGTGCTGCGCCTCGCGGAGGCGCTGCTCGGCGCCGGCCGCAGCGAGCGCACGATCCAGGTGCTCGCGCGCGCCGTCGCCGACGAGCCCCGCGAGCCGCGGACCCGCGAGCTGCTGATCAAGCTCTACCGCGACGCCCAGGCCTGGGAGCCGCTGAGCGCGCTGCTGCAGAGCGCCGCGGCCCACGTCGACGCGCGCGCGCAGATCCTCGCCTATCTCTACGAGGCCGCGGCGATCTTCCGCGACCGACTCGGCGCGCTCGACCGGGCCATCCCCGTGCTCGAGCAGCTGCGCGGCCTGGTCCCCGACGACCGCGGCGTCCAGCAGAGCCTCGGCGACGCGCTGTGGTCCGCCGGCCGCTTCGCCGACGCCCGCGCGATCTTCGAGCGCCTGCTCGCGGACTTCGGCCGCCGCCGCTCGGCCGACCGCGCCGCCGTGCACACCAAGCTCGCCGCCCTCGCCCGCGCCGAGGGCAACCGCATCGAGGCCATCGCCCAGCTCGAGCTCGCGACCAACATGGACATGGGCAACATCCCGGCGCTGCAGATGCTCGCCGAGCTGTCCCAAGAGGAAGGTGACCCCGCCCGCGCCGAACGCTCGTACCGCGCGCTGCTGCTGGCGGCCCGCCGCCGCCCGCAGGACAGCGAGGAGAAGGTGCTCGGCATCAGCGAGGCGCTCTACGAGCTCAGCCGCCTCGCCGGCAAGCGCGGCCAGGACGGTCAGGCCGCCGAGCTGCTCGAGTCGGCGATCCAGGGCGCGCTGCAGGACGACCGCGAGGCCCGCAAGCTGCAGCGCACGCTGCGGACCCGCGGCGACGCCCCGCTGCTGATCCGCGTGCTGCGTTCGCGCCTGTCCCATGGGCCAGAAGGCGAGCTCAAGGCCGAGATCCTCGGCGAGCTGGCCGACGCCCTCGACGCCACCGGTCGCGCCGACGAGGCGCTCGGCCTGCGCCTCCAGGCGCTGCAGGACGCCCCCGGCTCGGCCAGCCTCAACCGCGCCGCCGCCGAGCAGGCCGCGCGCCTCGGCCAGAGCCAGCGCTACGTCGACGCCCTCACCGGCCTGATCGAGCGCGCGCGTCGCAAGCTCGAGGCGCCGCTCGCCGCGGACCTCCTGATGCGGGTCGCCGAGATCACCGAGCGCGAGTTCAACGACCTCGACCAGGCCGCGGAGCTGTACGGCCGCGTCGAGGCGCTCGAGCACCGCGTCGTCGAGGCCTGGATGGGCCTCGCGCGGATCGCCGCGGCCCGCGGCAACTCGGCCCGTCAGGTCGAGCTCTTCGAGCGCATCTCGAGCGCGCCCGACGACTCGATGAGCCCGGAGACCCGCGCCCGCGCGGCCTTCGGCCTCGCCGAGATCCACCTCGGCTCGGCCGAGTCGCGTGACGCCGGCGTCGCCGCGATGCGCAAGGCCCTCGAGCACGACCCGCGCTACGCGGTCGCCGAGCCGATCCTCCGCCGCACCCTCGCCGCCGCCCCGGACCACCCCGAGCTGCTCGCCCTCTACGAGCAGGTCATCCGCCACATCGGCGACCGCGCCGGCCTGCTCGCCTTCCTCGAGCGCCGCGCCGCCAGCTCCGACACCGACCCCGCCGTCGCCCGCGAGGCCACCGAGCTCGCCCGCGAGTCCGGCGACCGCGAACGCGAGGTCGCGCTCATCGTCCGCACCCTCGAGCTCGCCCGCGCCCGCGGCGGCCCCGCCGACGAGCACACCATCTGGGCCCTCCTCGAGCTCGCCGAGCACCACAAGGCCGCCGGCGACCTCGTCAGCGCCATCGCACACCTGCGCGACGCCACCGCCCTCGCCGAGCCCGCCAGGACCTTCGCGCTCGGCCTCGAGCTCGCCGGCCTCGCCGCCAAGAAGCCCGACACCCTCAGCCTCGCCGCCGAGCTCTACGAGGACCTGCTCGCCCAGGACCCCGGCAACCGCACCGTGTGGGCCCCGCTCATGGAGGTCTACAAGCAGCTCGACGACCAGGGCCGCCTCCAGCAGCTGGTCGAGTCGACCCTCCAGACCCTCAGCGAGCCGCGCGAGCGCAACGCCCTGCGCCTCGAGCTCGTCCGCAACCTGCTCGCCAACATCGGCCGCGAGACCGACGCGGTGCGCCTGCTCAAGGACATCCTGATGGACGAGCCCTCCCACAAGGAGGCCGAGGGCATGCTCGCCGAGGTCTTCGAGCGCACCGGCTACGACGCCGAGCTCGTCGAGCTGCTGCAGACCCAGCTGCTGACCGCGCAGGAGGCCGGCGACGTCGACGGCGTGGTCGCCAGCGCCCTGCGCCTCGGCGAGCTGCAGCGCCGCACCCAGCCCGACGAGGCGAAGTCGGTGTACCGCATGGCCCTCGACTTCGCGCCGCACAACCGGGCCCTGATCGAGGCGCTGCTGACCCAGTTCGACGCCGACCACGACCCCCGCGAGCGCGCCGAGATCACCGAGCGACTGCTCGCCGTCGAGAGCGGCGAGGCGGCCGTCGGCCTGACCCTCGACCTCGCCAGCCAGTGGGAGAAGCTCGGCGACAGCGAGGCCGTCGCCCGCGTGCTCGAGCGCGGCTACAAGGCCGCGCCCGAGAGCGAGGAGCTGCGGGTCCGCCTCGAGGCCTGGTACCGCGACCGCAAGGACTTCGAGCAGCTCGCCGTGCTGCTCGTCGACTCGGCCGACCGCGCCGTCGAGCCCTCCGAGGCCGTCCGCCTGCTGCGCGAGGCCTCGACGCTGTACGCCGACGACCTCGCCGACGCGGCGCGGGCCGCCGAGGTGCTGCGCAAGGCCGTCAGCTACGACCCGATCGACATGGACCTGCTGCGCGAGCTCGTCAACCGCCTCGCCGACACCGGTGAGCACCAGGCCGCGATCGACGAGCTGACCCAGGCGATCGACTGGCAGCCGCTCCCTGAGCCGACGCTGGTCGAGTTCCTGCGCCGCCGCGCCGAGTTCGGCATGATCGTCGGCGCCGAGGAGCTGAGCGCGAAGGACCTCGAGCGCGCCTACGAGATCGTCGGCGCCGAGCTGATCCCCGACCTCATCGACGGCCTCGAGCGCTGGCGCGGCGCCGCCACCCGCCGCGCCGACCGCACCGGCGAGCGCGCGGCCACCCTGCGCCTCGTCGAGATCCTCGGCAAGGAGGGCGCCGCCGAGCAGGCCCGCCACGCCCTCGCCGCGTGGGTCGCCCGCGAGCCCGGCGACACCCAGGCGCTGCGCATGCTGATGGACCTCGACAGCGCCGCCAGCCGCTGGGAGGCCGTCATCGAGAGCTGCACCGCCCTCGTCGCCGCCGAGACCGGCGACGGCCAGATCAAGGCCGTGCTCCAGCTCGTCGAGGCCACCGAGAAGGTCGGTCGCCCCGGCGACGCCAGGGCCGGCCTCGAGATCGCCAACAAGGCCCAGCCCGCCAACGAGGCCGTGCGCGGCCGCCTCAAGCAGATCTACGAGGAAGAGGAGAACTACCTCGCCCTCGCCCGCATCCTCATCGGCGAGGCCAGCGGCGTCGAGGACGAGGGCGCCCGCTTCCTCATGCTCCGCCAGGCCGGCGAGCTCCTCCTCGACGAGGACGCCGCCTCCGCCGCCGAGGCCCTCAAGCAGGCCCTCACCCTCAAGCCCTCCGACCAGGCCGTCAACCTCCTGCTCGTCGAGGCCTACACCGCCGCCAAATTGTTCCGCGAGGCCGACGGCACCCTCGACGCCGCCATCGAGGCCATGAAGGGCCGCCGCTCCCCCGAGCTCTGCGTCCTCCAGTACCGCAAGGCCGCCGTCGCCGGCGCCATGGACAACAAGGAGCAGCAGCTCTACTGGCTCAAGGAGGCCCACAACACCGACCGCAACAACGGCGACGTCGCGGTCGAGCTCGCCGCCCTCGCCGAGAAGCTCGAGGACTACGACCTCGCCATCCGGGTGCTCCGCAGCATCGCGCTGATGGAGGCCGCGCCGATGAGCCGCGCGGTCGCCTACCTGCGCCAGGGCTACATCGCCGAGCGCCGCGGCGACCGCCAGAAGGCGGTCCTGTGGGGCCGAAAGGCGCTGATGGAGGACCCGAACTGCAGCGAGGCCACCGACTTCCTCAAGCAGATCGGCGAGCTGTAAAAGGTCAGGCCGCATCATCGGCCCGCGGACAACGGTGAGCCCGCGAAGCGCCAGCTTCGCGGGCTCACGCAATTGCGCGAGCTCGAGCGAATCTGCCGCGACCTCCTGCGCCCTTCGCCCACGACGCCGTCACGAGGGCGCGGCGGTCGAGTCGATGACCCTTGAACAAATGCTGGCGAAGTACAGCGATTGACCGTGCGATGCGGCAATGCGCGGAGAACCACGAGTCCGGGCAGTTGACATCGTGTTGCCGCCGGGCTAACCGGGCGCGCCATGTCGATCCTCGTCTATCATCATCCCTTCACGCGCGCGGCGATGACCGTCTGGATGCTCGAGGAGGTCGGCGTCCCCTACGCGCTGAAATTCGTCGACGTGATGGCCGGGAAGCACAAGGCGCCCGAGATCCTCGCGCTCAACCCGATGGGCAAGCTGCCGCTGCTCACCGACGGCGACGTGGTCGTCACCGAGTCGGCCGCGATCGGGCTCTACCTCGCCGATCGCTACGCGCCCGGCCGCCTCGCCCCCGCGCTCGACGACCCGGCCCGCGGCACGTACCTGCGCTGGTCGCTGTTCGCCCCGTCGGTGATCGAGCCCGGCGCGATGGCCAAGATGGGCGGATGGGAGGTCAAGGAGGGGAGTGTCGGCTGGGGCTCGCACGAGGCGATGCTCACCGCCATGGAGCAGGCGATCGCGGGTCGTGACTTCATCCTCGGCGCCACCTTCTCGATGGCCGACATCATCTTCGGCGGCACGATGCGCTACATGCTGACGTTCAAGATGCTCGAGGCGCGGCCGGTGTTCACCGCCTACGTCGAGCGGCTCGAGCAGCGACCGGCGCTGCAGCGCTCGATCGTCCGCAACGCGGCCGTCGCCGCCGAGCACGGGCTCAAGTTCGGCTGAGCGATCCGCGGAGCTGGTCGCGTGATAGGCTCGCGGCCAATGCGCTGGCTGCTGCTCGGCCTGCTCGGCCTGCTCGGCCTGCTCGGCCTGCTCGGCCTGCTCGTGCTCGGCGTGCTCGGCTGCGCCGTCCCGCGCACGCACGGTCGCTTCCTCGCCGCGGTCCCGCACGCCGACGCACCGCTCCCGCCGCGCACCAAGATCTTCCTGGTCGCGGGCGGGACGGATGTCGCCAACTTCGCCGCCGAGGTCGTCGCCCAGCGCCGCTTCTGGCGCGCCCGCGGCTACGCCTCCGACGAGATCGCCTGCTACTGGGCCCACCCGGCCGCCGCCGCCCTTCGCGGCGACCGCTCGCAGTACAGCGAGCTCGCCGCGGAGCTGCGCGCCTGCTATCCGGCCTCCCCCGCGCTCCTGCGCGAGCACCTGCTGCAGACCAGCCGCCGCGCGCCGCCCTTCGTCTACCTGTACGTCAGCAGCCACGGCCGCGAGACCCTCCTGCCGCGCGGACCGACGGCCGACGGCGGCATGCTCTCCCACGAGGTCGCCCTCCTCGATCAGCCCGTGATCCAGCTCGGCGGTCGAGACGGACGCGGGTCAACGACCGCATCCGTGATGCTGGACCTCCGCCGCGGCCGCGACCCCGACACCCTGCTGTTCTCCCCCCGCGTCCTGCGCGACCTGCTGCTCGGCTTCCCGGCCGCGACCCGCAAGCTCGTGGTCCTGCAGGCCTGCCACAGCGGCGGCTTCCTCTCCGACCCACGACCCGCGCGCCAGGCCGACACCCTCGCCACCGTGCCGGCCCTGACGGCGATCGCATCGGCCCGCCTCGACCGCACCAGCTTCGGCTGCGACTCCGGCGCGCAGATGACCTACTTCGGCTCGGTCTATCTCCGCGTGCTCACGGCGCAGGTCGGCCCTGCTCACCGCGCCCTCGACGATCGTCGCATCGACTGGGTCGCGCTGTTTCAGCGGCTCAATACCGACATCACCGCGCTCGAGCGCCGCGTCGACGTCCAGCCCTCGCTGCCGCTGCTGCTGCGGACCCCGTGACCGCGGTCAATCGCTCACGTGCGTGGCGATCCACCCGGCCGCGTCCGCGATCGCGTTCGAGTCGGGGTGCGGCGCGCGTTGCAGACCCTCGAGCCCGCTGCGCGCGAGCCGGAGGATCTCGCCGCGCAGGGCCGGGGTCATCGCGCCAGTGGCGGTCGCCTGGGCCCACAGCGCGCGGGCCATGGCGAGCTGTGCGGGCCCGAGGCCGAGCTCGTTGCCCGGGCGCGTCGCGGTCTTCAGCGCCCGCTGACACAGCCGGAGCGCGGCGTCGTGCAGCCCGAGGCGACTCGTCGTCGCGCACTCGCCGATCAACGGCTCGATCAGCGCCACCGCCGAATCGCCGTGCTGCCGCTCGCTCAGGGCCAGCGCCCGGGCGAAGCCGGACTCCGCCGCCGCCAGCCGCCCCTGCGCCAGCGCGACCTGGGCCAGGCCGAGCTGCACCTCCGCCCGCGCCGCGAGCTCCTCGCCCGACATCGTCGCCATGACCTCCTCCGCCAGCGCGTAGTCGGCCGCCGCCGCAACCAGCTCGCCCCGCCGACGCTGCACCCCGGCGCGCGTCAGATACACCCGCATCAGCGAGGGGTCGGTCGCCGGCAGCGCGGCATGGAGCAGCTTCGCCGCCCGGTCGAGCTGCGTCGCCGCCTCGTCGAAGGCCCCGAGCCGCGCCTGCGCCGTCGCCAGGTCGAGCAGCAGCCCGCCGACCTGCGGGTGCTCCGGGCTCAGGCTGCGCTCGCCCAGCCGCAGCGCCAGCGCCAGCTGCGTCGCCGCCTCGGCGTTGCGGCCCCTTCGCAGCAGCAGCCGCCCGATCGCGTGCAAGGCCTGCGACTCGGCCCGACCGTCGTCGCTGTGATCCACCAGCAGCGCCGTCAGCCGCGGCCACAGCGCCGCGGCCTCGTCGTCGTGGCCGCGCTCGCCGAGCACGTCCAGCAGCAGCGTCAGGATGGCGATCTGCAGCTCGTCGTTGCGGCTCGCCTCCGCCGCCGCCATCGCGGTGAACAGGCTGCGCTCGGCCGCCGCGGCGTCGCCCCCGGCCAGCTCGAGGCTCGCCTGGCGGTGCAGCGCCTGGGCCTGCAGCGACAGCCTGCCGGCGCCGCTCGCCGTCAGGGCCACCCGGCGCGCGACCGCGAGCGCGCCCTCGAGATCGCCGAGGCGGCCGCGCACGCTCGCGCGCTCGAGCTCGATCCGCGCGGCCTGATCCGCGGGCTGCCAGGCGCTCGTTGCGGCGGCGCAATTGCGGGGCGGGGGCAGGGCCCAGGCCGCCTGCAGCGCCCGCTGGACCGTGCGCGGCTCGGCCCGGATCAGCGCGTCGCTCAGCTCCTGCAAGCCGGCGAGCTGATGGCTCAGGCACGCGAGCTGCGGCTCGAGCGCGGCGCGCCCGGCCTCGTCCTTGATCGGCGCGCAGGTCGAGCTCAGCTGCTCGCGCCAGCGCCGGGCGTGGGCGTCGAGCACCTCGGTGACGCGACGCCCGGTCGACTCGGCCGCGGGCACCCGCGAGCGGGCGAACGCGGCGGCGACCGCCTCGCGGCGCGCGGGGCTCCAGCTGTCGGCGAGGGCCGCGTCGGCGTCGCACAGCGCGAGCGCGGGGGAGGGCGCGACCGGGGCGTCGCGGACCAGCTCGCGGGCGGCGATCGCGACCAGCCCGGCGAGGCCGCAGGCGCCCGCGATCGCCAGCCAGCGCCTGGCTGGGGGCCGCGGGTCGTCGGCGAGGCGCGCGAGCAGGTCGTCCATGCCGCGGTAGCGCTCGCCGGGCATGACGGCGAGGCCGCGCGTCAGGATCCTTCTCAGCCAGATCGGGACGTCGCTGTCCTTTGGGACATCCTGGATGCGCCCGCCGAGCACCGCCTCGCGGACCACCGCGACCCGCTCGCCGAGGAAGGGTCGGAGGCCGTAGAGGCCCTCGAAGAGCGCGACGCAGAAGCTGAACTGGTCAGTGCGGCCGTCGGTGGGCTGGCCGAGGTACTGCTCCGGGGCCATGTACGCCGGCGTGCCGGTCATGCCGCCGGTCCTGGTGATGCGCATGTCGAGCATGCTGCTGCCCGACATCGACTTGATCGCGTTGGCGTAGGTGTCGGGCCGCGCGAACATGCCCGGGCCGCCGTCCGCCCGCGCGAGGCCGAAGTCGACGACCCGCACCCGACCCTCGCCGTCGATCAGCACGTTGTCGGGCTTGAAGTCGCGGTGGATGATCCCCGCGCGGTGCGCCGCCGACAGGCCGCGACCCGCCTGCATGAACACCCCGAGCACCTCCCGCCAGCCCCGCTTCTCCGCCTTCATCCACTTCGTCAAGGTCATGCCCTTGACGAACTCCATCGCCAAGAACACCTGGTCGTCCAGCGTCCCGACGTCGTAGATCGCCACCACGTTCGGGTGCGAGAGCTTCGCCATCGCCTGCGCCTCTCGCAGCAGCCGCGCTCGCCCCGTCTCGCGCCGCATCTGCCCCACACGCGTCCGCAACACCTTCAGCGCGACCTTGCGGTCCAGGTCCGGGTCGTACGCCGCATACACCACCCCCATCCCACCCGAACCCAGCCGCTTCAACACCGTGAACCGACCGATGTGCGACGGCACCGCCTCCGACTCCGGCGTGACCGGTGGTAACACCCCCTCCATCGGCGTCGGCGCCGATGCCATCGGCGTCATCCCAGGTGTGTCCCCAGGCTCCAGCTCCGCCTCCAAAGGCCGCGCGCGAGGCGACGACGCCGCCTCGTCTGCCGCTCGCGGCGGGTCGCCGGTCACCGGCGTCAATGGAGTGGCGTACGCCACGCTCCACCCTAACACGCCGCCAGCCGTTGCCGATGCCCCGCCCACTCCGCTAACCTCGCCGCCCATGCGCTCGCCTCGCCCCGGCCCCTCTGCGCGCTGCGCCGGCCCCTCCGCGCTCGGCCCCTCCGCGCTCGGCCCCTCCGCGCTCGGCCCCTCCGCGCTCGGCCCCTCCG
>Ga0075152_10000759_pt1 | contig 23469 bp, 19 predicted proteins | sample JI61114C2DNA_FD_70964 | JGI IMG/M metagenome (GOLD analysis project Ga0075152, IMG submission 70964) | Wastewater effluent complex algal communities from Wisconsin, to seasonally profile nutrient transformation and Carbon sequestration -... | ecosystem: Engineered > WWTP > Effluent > Algae...
CAATAAAATGCAACACAACGTATTAATTTTAGATTTCGGTTCGCAATACACCCAATTAATTGCCCGAAGAGTTAGAGAATTAAACATTTTCTGCGAGATTTTTCCATTCGATAAAATTCCAGCAGATTTATCATCATATAAAGCCGTAATCTTAGGAGGAAGTCCATGTTCGGTTCGCTCAGAAGAAGCCCTTCATCCCGATTTATCTCAAATTAGAGGAAAAATGCCATTATTAGCAGTTTGCTACGGAGCGCAATATTTAGCCCATTTTTCAGGTGGAGAAGTGGCGGCTTCAAATACTAGAGAATACGGAAGAGCTAATCTTTCATACATCAAAAAAAATGAAGTGTTTTTAGAAGGTGTTTCTGAAAATAGTCAAGTTTGGATGTCGCATTCAGATTCTATCAAGAAACTTCCGACAAATGGTGTAATGATTGCTAGTACAAAAGATGTAGAAAACGCAGCATATAAAATTGAAGGAGAAACAACTTATGCGATTCAATTTCACCCAGAAGTATATCATTCAACAGATGGAAAACAAATGTTGGAGAACTTTTTAGTGAAAATTGCTCAAGTACCTCAAAATTTCACGCCAAATGCTTTCGTAGAAGAAGTGGTTGCTGAAATGAAAGCTAAAATTGGAAATGACAAAGTAGTTTTAGGACTTTCGGGTGGTGTAGATTCAACTGTAGCGGCAGTTTTATTGAACAAAGCTATTGGAGAAAACTTGTATTGTATTTTTGTAAACAACGGATTATTGCGTAAAAATGAATTCCAAAATGTACTAAATCAGTATAAAGGAATGGGCTTAAATGTAAAAGGAGTGGATGCTTCGGCACGCTTTTTGGATGCATTAGCTGGGTTAGATGATCCAGAAGCAAAACGTAAAGCCATTGGAAAAGCATTTATCGAAGTTTTTGATGATGAAGCACACCAATTAACCGATGTAAAATGGTTAGGTCAAGGTACGATTTATCCAGATGTTATTGAATCAGTTTCAGCAACGGGTGGACCTTCGGCAACGATTAAATCACATCATAACGTAGGTGGATTACCTGATTTTATGAAATTGCAAGTGGTTGAACCTTTACGAATGTTATTTAAAGATGAAGTTCGTAGAGTAGGAAGATCATTAGGAATTGACGATGAATTATTAGGGCGTCATCCGTTTCCAGGACCAGGGCTAGCAATTCGTATTTTAGGAGATATTACGCCAGAAAAGGTAGCTATTTTGCAAGAAGTAGATGCGGTTTTCATCAACGGATTAAAAGAGCACGGATTATATGATAAAGTATGGCAAGCTGGAGCTATCTTGTTACCCGTAAATAGTGTAGGAGTAATGGGAGATGAGCGTACATACGAAAAAGTTGTTGCATTACGTGCAGTAGAATCTACAGACGGAATGACTGCAGATTGGGTACATTTACCGTATGAGTTTTTAATGAAAATTTCAAATGAAATTATAAATAATGTTAGAGGTGTAAACCGAGTGGTGTATGATATTAGCTCAAAACCACCAGCAACGATAGAATGGGAATAAAATAAATTTTCAAATTCAACATATAAATTTCAATAGCAATTATTTTTATTCTATTTTTACGATATAAATTGCTATTGAAATTTTTGTTTAGTATTGTTTTTAAATTAAGATTATGATAAAAAGAGTTGTTTTTCTTTTCAGTTTGATTTTTCTTTTCGCATTACCAGTTCAATCTCAGATTAGGCATGTAGTAGCTAAAGGAGAAACCGTTTTTCAAATCGCAAAAAAGTACGAGGTTACACCTTTTGATATTTACCGATTAAATCCAGATGCGAAAAATGGTGTAAAAGAAAACACGACACTACTAATTCCTAATGGATCAGTTAATAAAGCAATTAAACATGTAGTAGGTGAAAAAGAAACCCTTTTCGGAATCGCAAAAAAATATAACGTTTCGGTTTCTGATATCGAAACTTGGAACAAAGTTGTATTACAAAATGGTTTAAAAATTGGCCAAGAAATATTTGTTTCCAAACCATCTGCATCAGATATTAATGCTAGTCAGGCGACTTCTTTTAGACCAAAAGTTGCTACAAATGCAACTACTCACTTAGTAGAAGCTAAAGAAACTAAATACGGTATTGCTACAAAATATGGCTTAACGGTAACCGAATTAGAACAATTAAATCCACAAATTGTTGGTGGTTTAAATATTGGACAAATCTTAATTTTGAAATCTGGAGTTCAAGTTAAGAAACCTTCGAATGTAACTTTGATTGAGTATGAAGTGCAACCTAAAGAAACGCTTTATAGCCTGTCAAAAAAATTCGATATTGCGCAAGGCGATTTAATTACCCTAAATCCAGATTTGCAAGATGGTTTAAAAATCGGAATGCTTTTAAAAGTGCCTTCTAACGAAACTCTTATCACAAAATCGAAAGATTCGGTTTTGGTAGTCAAAAACAAAGTAAATTTGTTAGCTACGGTTGATAAATCGAAACAAAAAAACATGGTTTTATTATTACCATTCAATATCAATAAAATTGAAACAGATTCAGTTAAAACCCAAACGGAGCAGTTAAAAACGAATAAATTCTTAAACCTTACTCTTGATTTTTATGCAGGAGCGCTTATGGCGATTGATTCGGCTAAAGTGTTAGGATTGCCTGTGAATATTAAGGTTTATGACGTAGAAAGTACTAAGTATTCATCCAATGTAGCGTCTATTATTTCTAAAAATGATTTTGAAAATGTAGATGTAGTTGTGGGACCTTTCCAAAACTCAGTAGTGGAAACAACAGCGCAATTGCTTACAAAATATAACACACCAGTAATTTCGCCACTTTCAAAAGAGCGAGGATTACCTTTATCGAATTTATATTACACTGTTCCTGCCGAAGATCGTTTGCGTGCTTCGATGTTTGATTATTTTAAATCGAAAAATGGAAATGTGGTAGCGATAATTAGTGCTAAAAAAACGACTTCTAAAGATTTTATAACGGCGAATCATCCAGAAGTTAAGCACGCTTTAATTAATGACAAAGGCGCTTTAGATGTGGCGCTTTTAAAAACACAATTAGTTAAAGGACAAAAGAATTTTGTTTTGATGGAAATTGAAAAAGCAAGTACTATTATAAGTATTACCAATATTTTAAAAGGATTACAAAAAGAATACGACATTCAATTGGCTGTTTTCGAATTGTATGATGCGTTGAACTTTGAAGAAATTCCAATGAAGAATTTAACGGATTTAAAATTGTTATTTCCATCAGCAACTAAAGTAGCCGAAACACCAGAAGAAAAAATATTTGAAAAACAATTCAAGAAAATTAACAATATTTATCCAAACGCAGCCGCTAAAAAAGGTTTTGATGTTACGTTTGATGCCATGTTGCGTATTTGCCAACCAGAAGGTTTTGTGAAATCAGCAGCAACTACCAAAACAGAATATATTGAAAACGCATTTGATTATAATTCTAGTAACGGATTAATTTCAAATAATGCAACTTATTTATTATATTATGATAGTGATTTAACGATTAAACAGGTACAATAATGTAACTAAGGTAACACTTAGATAATTTACGCACTGTTCTATACAATTTTAATCAGGTTTAGATACTATTTCTGTTACACCTTTAGACAACAACGGAAAAGAAGAAGTATTTTCTCAATACTGTTGATTAACGGATTAGCAAGTTACATATTTACCGTTATGAGAATCAAAGCGCATAATTTAGATGTAATTTTTTAGGTTTTACTGTAGAAGTAATCAAAATTATGGAAACTAAACCAAGAAGAATTACAGAAATTCACGTAACTTTCAATTTTCCAGAGATTATTTGTTTTTTTTAATTTAAAAAGAATTATTTTTTTTATATTTATAGAGTTTTAAAAACAAAAAGATTCTCTATTTCTCTAAAATGACCAACCAAGAACTTCTCATCAAACTTGCTCATACTAAAATGTCCTTTGGCAAATATGAGGGCTATTACTTAATCGATCTTCCCGAGTATTATGTGGTTTGGTATGTTAATAAAGGCTTTCCAAAAGGACAATTAGGCGAACAATTAAAATTGGTATACGAACTCAAGCTAAATGGTTTAGAAGAATTAGTGAGAAACATCCGTAGAAATTTCCCAAAAAAATAAAATTCTTATTAACTAAAGGGACATTGCCCTAAAAGTGTGTAAGTTAAAAATAATTGGGTTTTAAAACCAATTATTTTTTTGTTTAATTTTAAATTTTACACAGTCTTATGAAAAAAGAAGATTTATTGTCGGAGTGACACGGAGTTTTGCTATAAGTGTATGAAACAAAAAAATATTATATTTGAATCACAAAGAGCGTTTTCAATAAAAGGATGAAGATTCAGATGAGTACTTTGACCAACTACTATATAATGAACTATATAAAATTGATAGAACAAATAAGTTTTCTAGGTCGTTGCTAAGTAAGTTTGACACAACAATAGCTAGCTGGTTAGGTTTTAATTATCTAGCTCTCATAATAATTGAACTATTTTTTCTAAAGTTTAAACAACTTCGTCATTTATTTCATATCGTTTTTTGATAATTTGATAAAACTTTCATTTTAAATTACGAATTATTCAATATATTTTTATTTTTCTTGTTTTTATTGAAAAACAAATATCAAAATAGAACCTTTGTAAATAATAATTCTTCTATTTAGGCTTTTTATTAAAAATTTTTAAATCTGATTAAGATTTATTAAATTTGTATCACCAAAAAAATACAACAAACACTAATTAACTTATTTATATTATGGCATTAGTTACTGAAATGAATCTTTATAAAGAGTATATTAAAGAAATTGAAGAAAGAAAAGGTCAAGGATTAAACCCAAAACCAATTGATAGAGTTGATTTGTTAAATGAAATCATTGCTCAAATTAAAGATACAAATAATAAAAATAGAGAAGATTGTTTGAAGTTTTTTGTCTATAACACTTTACCAGGAACAACTCCTGCGGCTGGAGCTAAAGCAAAATTCTTAAAAGAGATTATTCTTGGTCAAGAAGCAGTAGTAGAAATTACACCAACTTTTGCTTTTGAATTGTTATCGCACATGAAAGGTGGACCTTCAATTGAGGTTTTATTGGATCTAGCTTTAGGAAATGATTCAAATATCGCAAAACAAGCAGCTGATGTTTTAAAAACACAAGTTTATCTTTATGATGCTGACATGTTTCGTATTAAAGAAGCTTTTGAAAATGGAAATGTAGTTGCAAAAGACATTTTAGAAAGCTATGCAAAAGCAGAATTTTTCACAAAATTATCTGAAGTTGCAGAAGAAATTAAAGTGATAACATTTATAGCAGGTGTGGGAGATATTTCAACAGATTTATTGTCTCCAGGTAATCAAGCGCATTCGCGCTCAGACCGTGAATTACACGGAAAATGTATGATTACACCTCAAGCGCAAGAAGAAATTAAAGCGTTGCAAGCACAGCATCCTGATAAATCGGTAATGTTAATTGCTGAAAAAGGAACAATGGGTGTAGGTTCTTCTCGTATGTCGGGTGTAAATAACGTAGCACTTTGGACAGGAAAACAAGCAAGTCCTTACGTACCATTCGTAAATTTTGCTCCAATCGTAGGAGGAACAAACGGAATTTCTCCAATTTTCTTAACTACAGTTGACGTTACTGGTGGTATCGGTTTAGATTTGAAAAACTGGGTAAAAAAGACAGATGCTAATGGAGAAGTAGTTCGTAATGAAAGTGGTGATCCAGTTTTAGAAGAAGTATATTCTGTAGCAACGGGTACTGTTCTTACCATCAATACAAAAACAAAAAAATTATATAACGGTGATAAAGAATTAATCGACATTTCTAAAGCATTCACGCCTCAGAAAATGGAATTCATCAAAGCTGGTGGTTCTTATGCGATTGTTTTCGGTAAAAAAATTCAAACATTCGCTGCTAAAACTCTTGAAATTGAAGCACCACTAGTTTATGCACCTTCAAAAGAAGTTTCAGTTGAAGGACAAGGTCTTACAGCGGTTGAAAAAATCTTCAATAGAAATGCAGTAGGAACAATTTCTAAAAAAGCATTACACGCAGGTTCTGATGTTCGTGTAACTGTAAATATCGTTGGTTCGCAAGATACTACTGGTTTAATGACGGCTCAAGAATTAGAATCTATGGCAGCTACTGTGATTTCTCCAATTGTTGACGGAGCGTATCAATCAGGTTGCCATACAGCGTCTGTTTGGGATAAAAAAGCACAAGCTAATATCCCAAAATTAATGCAATTTATGAACGACTTTGGTTTAATTACAGCTCGTGACCCAAAAGGTGTTTATCATGCTATGACTGACGTAATTCACAAAGTATTAAATGATATTACGGTTGATGAATGGGCTATCATTATTGGTGGAGATTCTCACACAAGAATGTCTAAAGGTGTGGCGTTTGGTGCAGATTCAGGAACGGTAGCTTTGGCTCTTGCTACAGGTGAAGCTTCAATGCCAATTCCAGAATCGGTAAAAGTTACTTTCAAAGGAGAAATGGCAAGTTACATGGATTTTCGTGATGTAGTTCATGCTACACAAGCGCAAATGTTGCATAAATTTGGTGGTGAAAACGTTTTCCAAGGGAAAATTATCGAAGTACATTTAGGAACATTAACTGCTGACCAAGCATTTACTTTTACAGATTGGACTGCCGAAATGAAAGCAAAAGCTTCAATTTGTATTTCAGAAGATGAAACGTTAATCGAATCATTAGAAATTGCAAAAGGAAGAATCCAAATCATGATTGATAAAGGCATGGATAATAAAAACCGTGTGCTACAAGGATTAATCGATAAAGCAAACAAACGTATTACTGAAATCAAATCAGGTGAAAAACCAGCTTTACGTCCAGATGCTAATGCAAAATACTACGCAGAGGTTGAAGTAGATTTAGATCAAATCGCGGAACCAATGATTGCTGACCCAGACGTAAATAATAAAGACGTTTCTAAAAGATACACACACGATACAATCCGACCTTTATCTTTCTACGGAGGTAATAAAAAAGTAGATTTAGGATTCATCGGTTCTTGTATGGTTCACAAAGGTGACATGAAAATCTTAGCTCAAATGCTTAAAAATATTGAGAGACAACAAGGTAAGGTAACGTTTAAAGCGCCTTTAGTGGTTGCACCACCAACATATAATATTGTTGATGAATTAAAAGCAGAAGGTGATTGGGAAGTGTTACAAAAATATTCAGGTTTTGAATTTGATGATAATGCACCAAAATCAGCTGCTCGTACAGAATATGAAAACATGTTGTATTTAGAGCGCCCAGGTTGTAACCTTTGTATGGGTAACCAAGAAAAAGCATCTAAAGGAGATACAGTTATGGCAACATCAACACGTTTATTTCAAGGAAGAGTTGTTGAAGATGCAGCAGAGAAAAAAGGAGAATCTTTATTGTCATCTACTCCAGTAGTAGTTTTATCTACGATTTTAGGAAGAACACCTTCAATTGAAGAATATAAACTTGCTGTAGAAGGAATCAACTTGACTAAGTTTGCTCCATCTCACAAACTGTTGGTAGGATAATACAAATCAAGACAATTTAAAAACTCCTGCATTCCGTAGGAGTTTTTTATCTCTAATTTAATAATTTCTAAAAAAAATATGATAAAAAAAGTTTTAATCCTTTTATTTCTTGTATTGGTTAGTGTAGCGGTATTTATTTTTTTAAAGAGCTGTTCTAAATCTAATAATTTGGTAGAACCAAATTATATTGCATTTGAAAAGCAGCAAGTAGTAAATTTCTTTGAATGGTCGTTAATTGGTCCAACAGGAAAAACTAAAAACATTTATATTGATCAAGGAAATACAATGATTATCCATTTTTGGGATGCTAAGGATTATAAATCAGTTGAAGAGTTAGAAACTTTTCAAAAATTGTATGATGATTATAAAACTAAAGCACAGTTTTATTTTGTAACTAATAATTCTCAACCTGAAGTTAGAGCTTTTATAGAGAGAAATCAGTATAGTTTTCCAGTTTTTTTTAGTTTGAGTCCTTTACCAAAACCATTAGAAAATAAAATAATTCCATCAACTTATGTATTGAATAAGAAGGGTAGAATTATTGTTGATTCTAAAGTTTCTGCCAATTGGAATTCGGATAATTTTAGAAAAGTTTTAGACGAATTAGTTAAATAATTTTTTTATTTAACTACTAACGTTGGTTATAATTAATTTTTGATGATTTTCGATAAGAAAATAGTATCAGCAGAAAAAAAATAACTAAAAATGAAATGGTTCTACTCAAATATATTATGTTTTATTTCACAAAAAATACTCAAAATTTATATTTTTAATAATTCCCGACGGATTTAAAATTATTTATTAATTATTTTGTAGAAGATTTAGGATTAGTGTAATATTCGGTAAGACCATAATTCCAATCAACTTTTTCATAAAAAAATTCAATTGATGTTAATGTCCCTTTTTGAGTAATTATACAATTACCAGTTATAGATGCTTCTTTACCAATAATTATTTGACTTTTATTGCTTTTTAGCTTTTTATCAATATAAAGATTAAGTATTTCTTGAGCAATATTTTTTCTAATTTCCATTTTAGCATTATAAGTGCTTACAATAATAGTACTATCGTTTTGTTTTGAAATTATTTCTATACTATTATGACCATAGTTGTAGGTTTTAACTTCATATTTTTGTTGTGCATTTACTAAATTAAAAAAAAAGAAAATGTAAATTAACGAACTTTTCATAGTATAATAGTCTTTTTAGACGCTATTTAAGTGTGTTTTTAGTTAAATAAATGTCAAAATATTATTAATACGTTAGAATTATTTATGCTTTATAAGACTTTATTACAACTAATTTTAAAAGTATTTTTTAATTTTATTGCAGATTTTCTTTACATTTTCAATTTTATTTTCTTGTTTTTTTTACATTAAAAAGCTTACTTTAATCTATTTTTTTCCATCCCGTAGACTTTTTTAACAAAACTTATTTTATTAATAATAGCTATATCTTCTTACTTTGGCAATATATTTAGCTAAACGAATTACTTGGTGGCTGTAACCGTATTCGTTATCGTACCAAACATACATTACAATATTTTTCCCATCTCCAGAAACTATAGTTGCGTTACTATCAAAAATAGCTGGAGCCGAAGTTCCAATGATATCTGATGATACTAACTCGTTGTTTAAAGAGTATTTAATTTGCTCTACAAGATCACCTTCTAAAGCGTATTTTCTCATAATGTTGTTTACTTCTTCAATCGAAGTTTCTTTTCCAACTTCTAAATTCAACACTACTAATGAACCATTTGGAACTGGAACACGAATAGCATTTGAAGTTAATTTTCCAGCTAAACTAGGTAAAGCCTTTGCAACTGCACTTCCAGCTCCCGTTTCAGTAATTACCATATTTAGAGAAGCTGCACGACCACGACGGTATTTTTTGTGCATATTGTCTACCAAATTTTGGTCATTTGTATAAGCGTGAATAGTTTCTAAATGTCCTTTGATAACATGTAGAGTATCTTCAATAGCTTTTAAAACAGGTGTAATAGCATTCGTTGTACATGAAGCTGCTGAAAAAATATTTACTTCATCTGGTGCATATTCTTCATGGTTTACACCATAAACAATATTTGGAACACCTTTTCCAGGAGCTGTTAATAAAACTTTCTCAGCACCTTTAGAACTTAAATGACGTTTTAAAGCTTCTTCTGTGGTGAAAGCTCCTGTGTTGTCTATAACTAAAGCATCTTCAATTCCATAGGCAGTATAATCAATTTCTTCTGGAGAACTTGCTGTAATAATATGAACGGTTGTTCCATTAATTAACAAGGCATTGTTTTCTGGATCTGCGATTACTGAACCTTGAAAATCGCCATGAACAGAATCGTATCTTAATAAAGAAGCTCTTTTTTCTAATAAAATGGAATCGTTTTTATCTCTTGTAACAATAGCTCGTAATCGTAATTGTTGTCCTTTTCCAATTTTACACATCATTTCACGCGCTAATAAACGCCCAATTCTACCAAAACCATATAGAACAACATCTTTTGGTTTTATTTCTTGAAAATTTTTGGCATTTTTTAATTTTTCAATAACAAAAGCTTTGGCATCATTATATTTATCATCTTCTAAATGATATTCATATGTTAATTTACCGATGTCAATTTTTGAGGGCGGTAGATCTAAATCGACTATAGCACTTGCAATTTCCACAGAATCAAAAATATTGATTGGTTTTTTTACAAATGCCCCTGCATATTCATGTAAGTTGATGATTTCGCTTACGTTTTTATCGATCAGCTGATTACGGAATAAAACTAATTCGATTGATTTGTCATACCATAAATCACTAATTATTTTTATAAATTCAACACCTGCTTTTCTTCGGTCTGCCTGAAAAGCTATTTCTTTTTCATACAAAGTTGTATTGTTCATGTAAATAGTTATTGTGTGTTTAAGAGTACAAAAGTATAGATTTCAATTGTTTTTGTAAAATTTTTTTCATTAAAAAAACCAGTCTTTTTTTGAAAGTCTTTTTTTGAAAGTTTGGATAAATAATTACATGATAATGCTATACATTTGACCTGTTTTGGTAATTATTTGATAACGAGCTTTCTGATTTTCTTTTTTTGCTAAATAACTCGAAACTGTTTCCATGTCTTTTGCAGCTTGACCATCAATGCTTAAAATTACAGCGCCATTAAGAAATTCTGCATATTCTGCATATTCTTGGTTTGAAATAGATTTTATTTTTATGCCTTCTTTAATTCTAAATTGTTTTTTGTCAGTTGCATCTATATCTTCAAATTCAATTCCGTTGAATTCATAGTTTAGTATTTCTTTTTTAGTCAATTTTACAGGAATTGTTTTTTGTTTTCCATCTCTCAAAATACTTACTTGTACGATATCATTTGGTCTTTTTGTATTGATGTGAGCTGTTAATTCGGCAAAACCATTAATTTTTTTATCATCTAATTGTACAATGATATCACCTTTGGTTAAACCAGCTTTTTCGGAACCAGAATTTTTAGTTACTTTATTAATGTAAAATCCTTGAGTTTGGTTTACGCCTAATTCTTTAGCAAAATTTGAATTTAATTCATTACCTTCAATACCTAAAACACCTCTTTGAACGTTTCCAAATTGCATTAAATCTTCAATAATTTTTCGGGTTAAGTTAGATGGAACTGCAAAAGAATATCCTGCATAGCTTCCCGTTGGAGAAGAAATCATAGTGTTAATTCCTATTAATTCGCCACGAGTGTTTACCAATGCGCCACCACTGTTTCCAGGATTTACAGCAGCATCAGTTTGAATGAATGACTGAAGTCCGTCGTTTGCTAAATTTCTCGCTTTAGCTGATACAATTCCGGCTGTAACAGTCGAATTTAAGTTATACGGATTCCCAACCGCCAAGACCCATTCGCCAACTTTTATTCCGTCAGAATCACCAAAAACAGCAAATGGTAATTTCTCATTTGCATCAATTTTTAACAAAGCAATGTCCATTTTAGAATCTGTTCCTACAAGTTTTGCAATGTACGATTTGTTGTTGTTCAAGGTAACTTCTAATTCGGTGGCATCTTTGATTACGTGATTGTTTGTAACAATGTAACCATCTTCGGTAATAATAACACCTGAGCCTGTTCCAATTTGAGTTTGTTCTCTGTCACCTCTATAACCATAAAAGAAATCTAAATAAGGAACCTTTGAAATGGTTTTATTTTTAACATGAACTACTGTATGAATCGTGTTTTCCGCTGCAGTAGTAAAATTAATATTTTCAGCGCCTAAATTTACATTTTTGGCATAATTAGGTGATGCAAGTGTCAGTTTTCCTACACTATTTGGTTCTAAAAAGAATTTGTAAGCACCTAATGTTACAGCTCCACTCAAGAGAGATACGAGTAATAAACTTCCAAATTTTTTCATATTGTATTAATTTTTGTTCATTCAAAATTATAACAAAAAATATTCCAAAAAATTACTTTAACGCTCGATTAACAATGTTTAACATCTTATTAATATTTGTATTTTTGTATAAAATAATTTATAATGAAACTTACATTTTATAAATATCAAGGAACAGGAAACGATTTTGTAATGATTGATAATCGTGATGAACTTTTTCCAAAAGAAAACAAACAACTTATTGAAAAATTGTGCGATAGACGTTTCGGAATAGGTGCAGACGGACTCATTTTACTTGAAAATCATCCACAACATGATTTTAAAATGGTTTATTATAATTCCGATGGAAACGAAAGTTCTATGTGTGGAAATGGAGGAAGATGTTTGGTTGCCTTTGCAAAGCAATTAAATGTAATTTCAGAAAAAGCAGATTTTGAAGCTGTTGATGGGTATCATTTTGCAACAATTGATGCAAAGAATACAGTTTCGCTTCAAATGAAAGATGTAAATGCGATTAAAAACGAATCAAATTATACCTTTTTAAATACAGGTTCTCCACATCATGTGCAATTGGTTGATGATTTAAAAACATTAGATGTAAAATTGGAAGGAGCAAAAATTCGTTATTCTGATTTATACGGAAAAGCCGGAAGTAATATTAATTTTGTACACCAATTGTCATCTGACATTTTTGCAGTACGTACGTATGAGCGTGGTGTAGAAGATGAAACTTTGTCGTGCGGAACTGGTGTAACAGCTGTTGCAATTGCCATGCATCAAACAGGAAAAGCAAAAACAAATCAAATGGATTTAAACGTAGAAGGCGGAAAATTAAAAGTTCAATTTGAAGAAAATAACGGAAATTATACCAACGTTTTCTTAATCGGACCTGCAACTTTTGTTTTTGAAGGAACAATTGTTTATGATTAACGATTAAGATTGAAGATTTTTGAACTTGTAATTGAACTTGAATTCGAACTTTAAATGATAACATTAAAAGGAACCAACATATATCTACGAGCACTTGAACCCGAAGATTTGGAGTTTATCTACAAAATAGAAAACAATGAATCGGTTTGGGAAGTGAGTAATACGCAAACACCATATAGTCGATTTTTGATTCGTCAGTATTTAGAAAATGCTCACCAAGATATTTATGAAGCCAAACAATTGCGCTTAGCTATTTGTTTAAATGATACTTTTGAAGCTATTGGTCTAATCGATTTATTTGACTTTGATCCAAAAAATAGTAGAGCAGGAGTTGGCATTGTAATTTCAAACGAAAGCAATAGAAATTCTGGAATAGGTTCAGAAGCATTACAATTGGTAATTAATTACGCGTTTAATCAGTTACAATTGTATCAGTTGTATGCAAATATTGGAAGAAATAATGAAATTAGTTTACAACTTTTTATTAAATTTGGTTTTCAAAAAATTGGTACAAAAAAAGATTGGATAAAAGTAAACAACGTTTTTAAAGACGAAATACTCTTTCAATTAATCAATAATTAAAAATACAAAACCTCTTGAACGTTAAAAAAACAATTTCTATCATTGCTGTTGCTGGAATCATAATTGCAGCTACGGTTGGTGTTTATGTATATTTTAGAGCATTTACACCAAATACTCAATTTTCTCAAAACGAGGTTTTTGTTTACATTCCTACGAACTCAACCTATGAACAAGTAGCAGAAATTGTTAAACCGCTCATCAAAGATTTTGAAAAATTTGATTTTGTAGCAACTTCAAGAAATTATAACACAAATGTAAAAGCTGGGAAATTTCTTTTCAAAAAAGACATGACTAGTTTTGATATGATAAGAAGTTTACGATTAAATATGCCTCTGAATGTAGCATTTAATAATCAAGAAACTTTAGGAAAATTAGTTCAACGCCTGTCAACGCAATTAGAACCAGATAGTTTGGCTTTAGAAGTTGCTTTTACAAATACACCATTTTTACAAGAAAACGGCTTTACTGAAGAAACAATTTTAGCCTTGTTTATTCCAAATACCTATGAGTTTTATTGGAATACACCTGCAAATAAAATAGCTAATAAATTGGCTAAAGAATATAATAAATTTTGGAACGAAGACCGATTAGATAAAGCAAAATCTAAAAATTTGACACCAATTCAAGTCTATACTTTAGCGTCAATTGTACATAAAGAAACAGCAAAAGTAGACGAACGTCCAGATGTTGCTGGTGTTTACCTAAATCGTTTAACACAAGACATGCCTCTACAAGCTGATCCAACAGTTATTTATGCTATCAAACTAAAGTCAGGTGATTTTGACCAAGAAATCAAGCGTGTTTTTTATAACGATTTACGCATCAAGTCGCCATACAACACCTATATTAATAAAGGTTTACCACCTGGACCAATTGCAATGCCAGATGTTTCGGCTATTGATGCAGTTTTAAATGCTACTAATCACGATTATATTTATTTCTGCGCAAATCCAGACAAGCCAGGTTATCATGCTTTTGCATCAACCTACGAAGCACATCAAGTAAATGCAAAAAAATATGCAGATTGGGTTAGCAAATTAGGTATCAACCGATAATTTCTGAATCGAATGCTATGGGCTTTATCAGTAATCCATTTTCCTGATTTCCATTTCAATCTATGCTTTCAGCATAGGATTTTCATTACAATCAGGGCTATTTTGTTACCCGTTTTTCTGTTTTTTTCTGTTTTCAGTCAGTCACAATCATCTGTTAATTCGTTTTTAAAACCTTCAGATACGCTCAATAAACCAAGAAAAACTGGTGTTTATGTTGGTGAATCTATTGCATTAGGAGCAACACTTGTAGGTTTAAACCAAATTTGGTATAAAGATTATCCACAAACCAATTTCCATTTTATCAACGATAATAAGCAATGGTTGCAAATGGATAAATTAGGTCATGTGTATTCCTCTTATCATATAGGTATAGTAGGAGCCAATTTATTACAATGGAGTGGAGCATCACAAAAAGAACAATTAATTTATGGTTCTACTTTAGGATTAGGCTTTTTAACTGTAGTTGAGGTTTTTGATGGCTTTTCACAAGAATGGGGCGCATCATCAGGAGATATAATTGCCAATGTAACAGGAACAGCATTGCATGTTTCTCAAGAATTACTTTGGAACGAACAACGTATTACTCCAAAATTTTCTTTTCATCAAACCAAATTTACGTCACAACGTCCAGAAACACTAGGTAAATCTCTAAATGAGCAAATTTTAAAAGATTACAATGGTCAGACGTATTGGTTGTCATTTAATATACAATCATTTACCAAAGATAGCTTTACACCAAAATGGTTAAATCTAGCTTTTGGTTATGGTGGAGAAGGCATGTTATATGGAAAAAATGCAGAAGCTGTTCAAAATAGTGTTTTCCAAGATCTATATCGTCAATTTTACCTAAGTTTAGATTTGAATTTAACGAAAATTCGTACAAAATCACATTTTTTAAAGACACTTTTTTCGGTTTTTAAGACCATAAAAATTCCTGCACCAACTTTACAATATACTAAAAACAAAGGGTTTGAAGGGCATTTTATTTACTTTTAGTATTTTTTAACACTCTGTAAATCAATAGTATAATATTTTTCATATCTTTGCATCGGTAATTTCAGATGAGTGACAGACGCTGAGAAATAACAATTCATGATAAAAAATAGGTCTTACATTTTAGGATTGACAGTCCTAGTTTCAGTAGTTTCTTCAGGTTTTATTAGCTTAGAAGAAAAAAAAGTAAAAGGGTTTCACTTAGCAGATAACGAGGTAATTAAATACCATGTTGCTAACGAATATGAAAACGAAGAAAAAGTAGCGGTAGTAGTACCGCATGTTGGAAAATCATTTGTTGGTTTTGCTCAAAAAATGGCTTACAAAGAGTCAAGGGGTATATTACACTTAGTTAATCCTTACGGTTACATGGGTAAATACCAATTCGGAAAAAGTGCACTACGTATTGTAGGTATTTATGATTATCAAGAATTTTTACACAATGCAGAATGGCAAGACAAGGCTTTTCAAGCGTTAATTGGTCGCAATAAATGGGAATTACGTAAAGAAATTGCAAAATTCTCAGGAAAAGTAATCAACGGAGTTGAAATTACAGAATCTGGTTTAGTAGCCGCAGCTCATTTAGGTGGTGCTAGTTCAGTAAAAAAATATTTAAAAAGTAACGGTAAAAACGGTTTTAAAGACGGTTTTGGAACTTCATTATCAAGTTACATCAGAAAATTTGCTGGATATGATATTTCTCACATTGAAGCAGATGTAAATGCTAAAGTGAATTTTTGAGTAAATTTACATTTTGTGAATAATAAAAATACAAGGTCGATTATGTAAATCGGCCTTTTCTTTTTTCCATTCGTTTACAGTTTTTGTTTTTATGTATTCTGTAGGCAAAGTAATATCACAAGCCACACATAAATAGGTGTTTGGTTGTAAAATTTGCAACAAATCTTCTATTAATTTATTGTTTCTATATGGCGTTTCAATAAACAATTGCGACTGATTTTTTTCTTGAGACAAACGCTCAAAACTTTTTAAAGCTTGTTTTTTATCGTTTTTTTCAATGGGTAAATAACCATTAAAGGCAAAACTTTGTCCATTCATTCCGCTTGCCATTAAGGCTAATAAAATGGAACTTGGACCAACTAAAGGTACAACTTGAATGCCTTTTTCATGCGCAATTTTTACAATTACAGCGCCAGGATCAGCAATTCCAGGACAACCCGATTCACTCATTAATCCAATATTTTCACCATTTAAAAGCGGTTTAATAAAATCATAATGTTCAGCAGTTTCCGTATGTTTATTCAATACCAAAATTTTTAAATCGGGTTGTTTTTTTTCGGGATAAATACTTTTTATGAATTTTCGAGCTGTTTTTTCGTTTTCAACAATATAATTATCTATAAAATCAATTGCTCTTTTGATGGTTTGAGGCAAAACATCTTCAGGAACCACAGTAGTTTCTCCAGGATTAGAAAGTGTGATAGGAATTAAATACAGTTTGCCTAAAGTGTTTGATTTCATAAGTAAATTATTTGAAACAAAAGTAATAAAAAAAGTCCCACCGAAGCAGGACTAAAGATTTTCATCTACGGCATATAGCCTTATTGTGATAAGATTAAAGATTTGAAAGTTTAATCAGTTGCAAATGTAATATTTTTTTTAATTGGTTTATGGTTTCCCGTAATGCAATTAATTTTCTTTTTATTACTTTTAAAAATTGATTAAACAGCATATAGTTATGGCAAAAATTTTAGGGTTAGACTTAGGGACAAATTCCATTGGCTGGGCGCTTATAGACAATAGGCTAAATAAAATTTTAGGTGTTGGCAGTAGAATATTTCCAATGGGAGTTGAGAATTTAGGTGATGGTGATGGAGAAATATCTAAAAATGCAAGCCGTACTGGAGCACGTGGCGTGAGAAGGCAATTTTTTAGAAGAAGATTGCGAAAAAAAATATTACTAAAAGCCTTATCTGAAAACAGTATGTGTCCAATGGTTGTCAAAGATTTTGAAGATTGGAAAAAAACAAAAGAATTTCCATCTGAAAAATTAGCTAATTGGTTTGCTTTAAATCCTTATGAGTTGCGTCAAAAAGCATTGTGCGAAAAATTATCTTTAGAAGAAATTGGCAGAATATTTTACCATTTAATACAAAGACGTGGTTTTTTAAGTAATAGTAGAAAAGGCGGAAGTGATGACGGAGCTATTTTTAAAGGAAATCCAAAAGAAGGTAAAATTGGTATTACCGAGACACAGGAAAGTATTCAAGATAAAACATTAGGAGCTTATTTGTTTGAAATTTATCCAAAAGAAAACCAACCTTTTCAAGATTGTTTGGAAAGAATTCGTAACAGATACACAACTCGTAAAATGTATATTGACGAATTTGAGTTAATTTGGAACAAGCAATCACAATTTCATAAAGAACTTACAGAAGATTTAAAAACCAAGTTTGGCGGAAGAAAATTAGATGGTTACAAAGAAGACGGAATTTTATTTCATCAACGTCCTTTGCGTTCGCAGAAACATTTAGTTGGAAATTGTTCTTTTGAACCCACAAAAACCAAATGTCCTATAAGTGCTATTCCTTTTGAGCAGTTTAGAGTTTGGCAATGGGTAAATACAGTGGAATATAATGGCAAGAAAATCTCGCAAGAAGAAAAAGAGAAAATTGTTGAATTTCTTTATACAAATGAAAAGCCTGATTTTAAAAAAATTAGAAAAGTAATTGGTAAAGAAAGTGCCGAATTCAAATTTAATTATAAAGATGATGATAAAATAGTAGGAACACATACCATTTCAAACTTATCAAATAAAAAGTATTTCGGTAAAAACTGGTTTGAGTTTTCAGAAAAAGAGCAAGAAGACATTTGGCACGTTTTGTATTTTTTTGATAGCAAATCAAACCTAAAAAAATATGCTCTAGAAAAATGGAATTTTACTGAAGAGCAAGCAATAGAAATTGCAAAATTTAATACTGCTGACAAGAACAAGAAAAATGGTTATTCAAGTTTAAGTAGAAAAGCAATTTCTAACATATTACCATTTTTACAAATAGGTTTTACTTATGATGTTGCAGTTGTTCTTGGTGGAATAAAAAATGTTTTTGGTTCTGATTGGGAAAAGCTATCTGAGGATAAAAGAAATTATTTAATAGATAATGTAGAAGGAATTGTTCGTTCCAAAACTAAAGGCGGATTTATTGATGTTATAAAAGATATTTTACGAAATGATTATGGCGTTTTAGATAATCAAATGAGAAAATTATACCATCATTCTGCAACTATTGATGTTACTCAATTATTAGAAAAACTGCCTTTAGGTGCAGCTGCGGATAAGGAAATTCAAAAAATTAAAAATCCAATTGTAATAACAGCATTGTTTGAGTTAAGAAAATTAGTCAACGAATTAATTGAAGAACACGGCAAAATTGACGAAATAAAAGTAGAAATGGCTCGTGATTTAAAAATTTCAAAATCACAACGAAACAAAATTCGACGAGAACAAAAACGATTAGAGAAAGAAAATGATAGAGTAAAAGAAAGGTTAAAAGAAGAAGGACAGCGCATTACTCACGACAATATTTTATTATATAAACTTTGGAAAGAATGTAAAAAAACATGCCCTTATACAGGAAATCCAATTCCTTTGCATAAATTATTTACTGGTGAAATTCAAATCGAACACATTCATCCTTGGAGTCGTTCTTTAAATGATAGTTTTTCCAATAAAACGCTTTGTTATGCAGATGAAAATCGTAAAAAAGGAGATAAAACACCTTTTGAGTTTTATGGCAGTGACGAATTAGATTGGAGTGCGAGAAAAGAAAGAGCCTTAAAATTATTTTCAGACACAAAAGAATATCCAAATGCCTATCAAAAGTTTAAACGTTTTGTACAACAAAAATTTGATGACGATTTTTCTTCTAGACAATTAAATGATACTCGATATATAAGTAAAGAAGCGAAAGATTATCTTTCTAAAATTTGCAAAACGATTATTGTTTCTCCAGGTCAAGCAACTTCAAATTTGAGACAAAAGTGGGGAATGAACAATATCTTGAATGATGAAAACGAAAAAACAAGAGAAGACCATCGGCATCATGCAGTTGATGCCTTGGTTATGGCTTGTACAAAAGTTTCCTATATTCAAGAATTAGCAAAGTGGAATCGTTATAATAGAAATTCAGAATTGAAAAATTTTCCATTACCATGGGAAACATTTAGAAAAGATGCCGAAGTTGCTGTTGAAAAAATATTAATTTCACATAAAAAAGTTTCCAACGATATTACTATTAGAACTCATACTACAGAAAAAAATGGAGTTAAGTATAGAAATATTGGAGTTGCAGCTCGTGGACAATTACATAAAGAAACTGTATTTGGAAAACGAACTTTTAATGGTGAAGAAGCATTCCATGTAAGAAAACCAATTGAAAGTTTAGAAACTGCAAAACAAATAGATAAAGTTGTAGATGAATCAACTAGATTGTTAATTTTAAAAAGAGTTAATGAATTAGGAGGTTTTGTAAAAGACAAAGTGCCTGCCAATACTTTTTTTATTGTTGATGAAAATGGAATCAAACAACCACAAATATTTTTACCAAATAAAAATGGAGCGCCAGTTCCAATTTTAAAAGTAAGAGTAAAAGAAAATATTAGTGGTGCAGAAAAGCTAAAAGAAAATGTTAATCAATGGGTAAACCCAAGAAACAACCATCACGTTTTAATTTACAAAGATGATAAAGGAAATTTAAAAGAAGATGTTGTTACTTTCTGGACAGTTGTAGAACGTAAGCGAACAGGTCAATCCACTTATCAATTGCCAATTGATGGAAAAGAAATAATAACTACATTACATATTAATGATATGTTTTTATTAGGTTTAAATGAAGATGAAATCAATTGGGAAAATCCTGATTATGATGTGTCGAAAGAACATTTATATAGAATACAAAAACTAACTTCTGGAGATTATTTTTTTAGAAAACATAAATCATCAACTATAACAGATGATGATTATAAACAGATAAGAGGATTTGGTGAAGGTAAAACAGGATGGTTTACATTTAATCCAATAAAAGTAAAAATATCCGTTTCTGGAAAAATTCAAAAGTTGTAAAGTAATTTTAATTGGTGTATATTTACACCACTAAATAATTGTAATTATGGCAAGGCAAAGCATTACTTTAGCCAATCAAAATGATGAATGGTTAAAAGAACAAGTAGCAAATAAAGAATTTACGAGCAAAAGTGAAGCAGTAAATTATTTAATCAAGCAAGCACGAGAGCGCGATGCATATCATGAATTTGTTCAAATGAAAATTGATAGAGGTTTGAAAAGTGGGTTTGCTCCTAAACAAACTAAAGAAGAAATGTTAGCCGAGTTTAAAAATAGATTAAATGTCCTATAGTTATTTTTTAACACGAGAGGCAAAAGAAGATTTATGGAGAAATTATGAATTTGGCGTTTACAGATTTGGAGAAACTCAAGCAGACAGATATTTAATAATGCTACATGATTATTTTGACAAAATTGCTTCTAATCCATTCATGTTTCCAATAGTGTCAAATTATAAAAACGTAGAACGATTCTGTGTTTGTGGTGTTGATACTATATATTATAACATCAAAGGAGATGAAATTGAAATCATCACGATCATTGGAAGACAAAATTTTTAAAAAGTTCTTTGACATAAAGTTTTTCAAACACTTAAACAGCTCAAACCACAACGGAGTTTCCACGCAGTCACTTCGTTGTGGTTTGATTAAAGATTTGAAAACACTATATTCAGCCCAGAATGTTCTTTTATTCCAGCTAGTTGTGGTTTGATTAAAGATTTGAAAACACTATATTTTCAGCAAACGCAGAACTTAATTAGAATTAGTTGTGGTTTGATTAAAGATTTGAAAACACTATATTTGATGTTGATATTATAAAGCCTTTAGCTTTGTTGTGGTTTGATTAAAGATTTGAAAACACTATATTTAGGATAATAGGATTAGTAAATGTGCCTAAGTTGTGGTTTGATTAAAGATTTGAAAACACTATATTCAGTTACTCCCTACTGAACACTATTTGCAGTTGTGGTTTGATTAAAGATTTGAAAACACTATATTTAGTTGGCTCATTACCTTCTAATAATCAATAAATTATAGTAAAATATCGTACTAAAAAATGTTTCTTTTTTGCAATGATAAGGCAAGATTGAAGCATTTTTTTATTTTAAAATAATTCTAATTGAGTAGGCTGTGGTGCTTTTGGTATTTCGGTTTTGCCCCAAAAATTCTGAATATTGCCAAATTGTTTATCTGTTATTCGTAAAACACTTACTTTTCCTAATGGTGGTAAAAGTCGGTAAATTCTTTTTTCGTGCACATCGGCACTTTCACCACTGGCACAATGTCGAACATAAACAGAATATTGCATCATGCTAAAGCCATCTTTTAAAAGACTATTTCTAAATCCCGAAGCGTTTCTTCGGTCTTTTTTGGTTTCGGTTGGTAAGTCAAAAAATACAAATAGCCACATAATTCGATATCCGTTTAGTTCCATAATTTGGGATATTTAATTTTTTTCCGTTCACCCGTATAGCATTGTTGTAACGAACTTGCGGTTTTTTGTAAGGCAACCATTAACGGACTTTTTTCATCTTTAAAATAAACCGTTCGAGTTAAAATTTGCAATAATTCAGATTTAATCTGTGTGTTTAATTCTTTTTCATCATAATTTTGCATAATTTCGGCAACCTTTTCATCAATAATTGGTCGAAATGGCTCCATAATGTCATCTGCCAAAGCCAAGGCATTGTATTTATTTTTATGATGAATGCCTAAAGTATTCAACAATCCACTACCCGATAAAGCTCTGGCAGTTGCTGCTCGTAAAATAGCATAACCATAATTCAAAAAATTGTTGGGATAATCGCCAAATCGTTCACGCTTAAATTTATGTTCAAAAAAAGTTTTCCAATAAAAATTGGCAGCAACTCCTTCCATGTTTGAGCTATCGCCACTTAAAACTTTTGATGCTAAAAAGGCAAAATTATTTTTTTTAGAAGTAATTTTTTCTAACAATATACCCTGATTGGTAATTTTTTCAATAATAGTTTGTTGCCACAATTGTTTTTTTAATGGAACACTTGCATTAATTTGATTTCTAAAAATTTCTTGCTGAATGTGGTGGCTGTTGAGGTTCAAAAACATTCCGTTGGGCAAATGGTTGGTGTTGCAAACAATTACTGAAGTGTTGTTTTCAATCAACAAATTCATTGCAGGAATGCTCAAATAAATTTCAGAATTGTCAATTACTAAAAATCCAATATCTTCAATAGGAATTGTACTTTCTCGGATTTCAGATTTAATTACTAATTGAAGATTTTTAGTTGAAATTGAAGCTTTATTTTCAAGGAGAATTGATTTTTTTAGCATAAATATTTCGATTTTAAGTTAAGTTATTAAAAACGAGTTATTTATGTTTGTTTAGTCTATGAAATACCGAAAAATTAGGTAAAAGGTTATTTTATGAGTTTTCTTGCAATTTCTTCGCAAGCTCGATCTAACATTTCGAAAACATTTTTAAAACCATCTTCTCCACCATAATACGGGTCAGGAACATCTATGTTTTCGTTTGGAAAAAGTTCGTTTAAAATTAATTTCACTTTTGATTTTGCTTTTTCATTCGGTGCTAAGGCTAATACATCTTTGTAGTTAGAATTATCCATTACGAAAATATGGTCAAAAGTGGTAAAATCTGAAACTTTAAATTGTCGTGCTTTTTGATTTGTAATATCTAAACCGTTGTTTCTCGCAATCGCAATGGAACGTTTATCTGGTAATTGACCTGCATGCCAACCGCCAGTTCCAGCAGAATCTACTATAAAACCTTCCGAAAGTTTAGAAAGCAAAATACCCTCTGCCAAAGGAGAACGGCAAATATTTCCTAAGCAAACCATTAAAATTTTAATCGACATTTTACAGCGATAATTTCTTGTTGATATCGTCAACAAATTTTTTGAATTGTTTATCAGT
>Ga0075152_10000760_pt1 | contig 23448 bp, 15 predicted proteins | sample JI61114C2DNA_FD_70964 | JGI IMG/M metagenome (GOLD analysis project Ga0075152, IMG submission 70964) | Wastewater effluent complex algal communities from Wisconsin, to seasonally profile nutrient transformation and Carbon sequestration -... | ecosystem: Engineered > WWTP > Effluent > Algae...
TATCGCGTCGGCAATTACCAGCAGAAGCGCGACTTCTTCGACAGGATCGCGCGGGCCGAGGGTCTGCGCAAGGTCTTCACCGTCGTCGAAAAGCAAGACAGCAAGTCCTGGCGCAGCGTCGGATTCTCCCGTGAGGGAGCCATTCCAGGCTATTTCCGCACCGCTGACGCCTACATCATGAGCCGGGTCTATACCGAAGAAGGCGAGCCCATCCAGGGCGGCGCCCCCAAGCTCACGGTCCCCCCACTCCCCACCGGCAAAGAGCCCAAGGAGAAGGACCTCAAACACACCGCCAAGCCCCGCGGCCTCACCTTCGAGGTCGTGAGTGATATCCCCAGGCTGCAAGAGATGACCCGGGAGGTCGGCGCCAGCGGCCTCTACGCGCCCTTCCGCCGCGGCGTCTTCAACCCCGACATCGCCGTGCACGCGCAGCTCAACAAGCGCGACTTCTGGGTCGGCGCCGAGACCGACAGCTCCTTCGGCCACGCCAAGGTCGACATGCTGACCCCGCCGCTCAAGGACGTCGAGGTCCCGGTGCTCGAGTTCTGCGTCAAGACGCTGCTCGACGAGCTCATCAAGGTCGACACCGCCAGCGTGTTCACGCTCTGCGCCGCCGACTGGACCCTCAGCAACCAGATCTACGGCGAGCTCGGCTTCAAAGTCACCGCCCGCCTCACCGACCATATCACCCGCGAGGACGAGTTCATCGGCGCCCAGCTGTGGCACCGCCGCCTCGTGCACCTCCCGACCCCGAAGCTCTCGAGCATCCTCGTGTAGCTGAAGCGGGGCCGGGCCTCGTGCTCGGGCCCCCTTGACGCGCCCCGATGGCGCTTTACCTTCCCCGCCGGCCGTCCCCAGTCGAGGCCGACGGCGAAGTTTCGTCTCGAGCAAGCCAAATAGGTGCCCACGTGAACGAGAAGGCAGAGAAGCACGAGTTCAAGGCCGAGGTCAGCGCGCTGCTCCGGCTGGTGACCAACTCCCTCTACACGAACCGGGAGATCTTTCTCCGCGAGTTGCTTTCGAACGCCTCCGACGCGCTCGACAAGGCCCGCTTCCAGGGCCTGGTCGACCCGGAGCTGCGTGACCGCGACGCCAAGGCGGCGATCCAGGTCCACGCCGACGAGCAGAGCGGCGTCCTGGTGATCGAGGATACCGGCATCGGCATGACCCGCGACGAGGTCGCCCTGAACCTCGGCACCATCGCCCACTCCGGCACCCTCAATTTCCTCGAGCGCGCCAAGGCCCAGCAGGAGAGCGGCCAGAAGCCCGACCTCAACCTCATCGGCCAGTTCGGCGTCGGCTTCTACAGCGCCTTCATGGTCGCCGATCGCATCGACGTATACAGCCTCAGCGGCGTGCCCGGCCACGACGCGGTCCACTGGAGCTCGACCGGCGACGGCACCTTCACGATCGGCGCCAGCGAGCGGGAGATCCGCGGCACCCGCATCGAGCTGCACCTCAAGGCCGACGCGAGGGAGTTCCTCGAGCGCTATCGCCTCGAGTCGATCATCCGCCGCTACAGCAACTACGTCATGCACCCGATCCGCCTGCAGGTCGCGGACAAGGACGGCAAGACCGACGAGGACAAGCAGGTCAACGAGGCGACCGCCTTCTGGATGCGCCCCGCCAAGGAGCTGAGCGAGGCCGACTACAAGGAGTTCTACAAGCACGTCATGGGCGGCTTCGTGCTGCCCGGCGACGAGCCCCTCGGCCACCTGCACATCAGCGCCGACGCCCCGATCCAGTTCGTCGCCCTGCTCTACGTCCCCGGCAAGCCGCCCGCCGACCTGTTCCAGGAGGACCGCAAGTCGCTGCAGCTGTTCGCGCGCCGGGTCCTGATCATCGAGAACTGCGACAAGCTGCTGCCGCCCTACCTCCGCTTCGTGCGCGGCGTCGTCGACTCCGAGGACCTCCCGCTCAACGTCTCGCGCGAGATGCTGCAGGAGCACAACACCCTCAACGCGATCCGCCGTCAGCTGACCCGCAAGGTCCTCAAGCTGCTCGCCGACACCGCCAGCGAGCGCCCCGACGACTACACCAAGGTGTGGGACAACTTCGGCCCCGTGCTCAAGGAGGGCCTGCACACCGACGGCGGCCACCAGGAGGAGCTCGTCGGCCTGCTGCGCTTCCGCAGCTCGCACAGCGAGGGCAAGCTGATCTCCCTCGCCGACTACGTCGCCGCGATGCCCGAGGGCCAGGACGCCATCTACTACATCACCGGCGAGTCCCAGGAGGCCGTGGCGATCAGCCCGCACCTCGAGGCCTGCAAGGCCCGCGGCTATCAGGTGCTGTTCCTGACCGACCCCATCGACGAGTGGATCGTGCAGGACCTGCCCAACTTCAAGGACAAGCCGCTGCGCAGCGTCACCCAGGGCGACCTCGACATCCCCGAGAAGGACGACAAGAAGGACGAGGACCGCGCCGACATCGCCCCGGTCCTCGGCAAGGCCCGTGACCTGCTGAGCAGCCGCGTCAAGGACGTGCGGGCCAGCAAGCGCCTGCGCGAGAGCGCCTCCTGCCTCGTCGACGACGAGGGCGGCCTGTCGCGCAACATGGAGCGCATCCTCAAGGCCGCCCGCCAGAACGTGCCGACCCGCCAGCGCATCCTCGAGCTGAACCCCGAGCACCCCTTCGTCCAGGCCGTCAGCAAGATCGCCGCCGAGAGCCCCGGCGACGAGCGCGTCGGCACCTGGATCGAGCTGCTCTACGACCAGGCCGCCCTCGCCGAGGGCGTCGTCGCCGACCCCGCCGGCATGGTCAAGCGCATCCAGGCCGTGCTCAACAGCTCCGTCAAGCCCTGACGACCTGGCCGTCGTTCACGACGCCCCGCGCCGCCGAGCCGCTGTCCCACGCATCCGGGTCAGCGGCTCGCCGCGTTCATGCCGGTTCATGCCGGTTCATGCCGGTTCATGCCGGTTCACGCCGGTTCACGCCGGTTCATGCTTGTCAGCGCCCCGCCGCGTCGCCCAAGCTCGGCGCGCATGACCTGGGAGCCCGCCATCTACGAGAAGTTCCGGGCCGAGCGCGCCCGCCCGTTCCACGACCTCCTCGCCCTCGTCGAGCCGGCGCCCGACATGGACATCGTCGACCTCGGCTGCGGCACCGGCGAGCTCACCCAGCACATGCACGCGCACTTGCGCGCACGCAGCACCCTCGGCCTCGACAGCTCGCCGATGATGCTCGCCCGGACCTGCCCTGAAGGCCAGGCTCTCCCGACCCCGTCGCCCGCGCTGCTCGCGGCCACCGGCCTGCGCTTCGCCCTCCAGGACATCGCCGGCTTCGACCCCGGCCCGCGCTTCGACCTCGTGCTCTCGAACGCCGCGCTGCACTGGCTGCCCGACCACCACGCCCTGCTCGGCCGCCTCACCGCGATGCTCCGCCCCGGCGGCCAGCTCGCGGTGCAGATCCCCTTCAACGAGCACCACCCCGGCCACGTCCTCGCCGCCGAGCTGGCCAGCGAGCCCCCCTACTGCGACGAGCTCGAGGGCTTCATTCAGCGCTTCGTCGCCCTCCAGCCCGCCGAGTACGCCGTCCTCCTCGAGCGCCTCGGCTTCGAGCCCAGCCTCGTCCGCCTCCAGATCTATCCCCACCGCCTCGACGAGGGCGCCGCGGTCGCCGACTTCCTGCAGGGCAGCCTCCTGACCGGCTACAAGCGCCTCCTCGCCCCCGCGCGCTACCGCGAGTTCTTCGCCGAGTACCGCCGCCGCGTCGCCGAGGCCCTCGGCGCCGGCCCGTACCTCTACGCCTTCGAGCGCCTGCTGCTCTGGGGTCGGCTGCCCCGCGCCGGGTCCTGATACGCTGCGACCGTGCTCCGCCGCGCCCCCCTGGTCCTCCTCATCGCTCTGGCCGCCGCTCTGGCCCCCGGCCTCGCCGCCGCCGCCCCGATCGAGTTCGTCGAGCAGCGCCGCAACTTCATGGTCTTCGACGACGTCGACGGCAGCGTCGCCAACGCCAACTGGTTCACGCGCGAGCCGTTCTACGCCGGCTACTACGCGATCGAGGACGGCTTCTTGAAGGTCCACCCCGACGACAGCCAGTTCATCGTCGTCTACAGCACCTTCAGCCTGGTCCAGGGCGTCGGCGCGTTCTATCAGTCGCTCGCCAACGACGTCGCCGGCATCGGCTACAAGCAGGCCGCCGAGCTCGACGCGGTGATCCCCGCCGAGTTCTTCGACGACACCCCCAACAGCCAGATGGTCGGCATGCTGCACATGAACGACTGGCGCAACTTCATCCTGCCCGGCGACGCCGGCATCGACGACGAGTGGATCTCCCTCGTGTTCGGCCAGGAGCTCGGCCACGCCTGGCTCGCCTTCGTGCACGCCAACCTCGGCGACGCACCCCTCGACAGCATGCTCGGCCGCGCCAAGGCCCACTGGAACTTCTACCTCGACACCGGCGGCTCGCCCGTCGAGGGCCACAAATGGACCGACAACGGCGACGGCACCTTCACCGCCGCCAAGCTCGACGAGTACCAGTTCAGCGACCTCGACCTCTACCTCATGGGCCTGATGAGCCCCGACGAGGTCCAGCCCTGGTTCCTCATCGAGGACCCCCACGACTGCGTCGACTCGGGTCTGGAGAACAAGGAATGCGCGCCGCCCGACGGCTTCAGCTTCAAGGCCGACCAATACACCGTCAGCGGCACCCGCCGCGACATCACCATCAAGGACGTCATCGACGCCGAGGGCCCGCGTGTGCCCGCCTACCCCGACGCCCCCAGCGAGTTCAACCTCAGCTTCGTCCTCATCAAGCGCCCCGGCGAGACCCTCTGCGACGCCGAGCTCGCGGCCATCGACGAGATCATCGACCGCTCGCTCGCGCAGTGGGTCGACCAGACCCGCGGCCGCGCGAGCCTGATCAACCGCACCCACGTCGAGGGCCCCATCGACCCCGGCCCGCTCTGCGTCGACGAGGGCACCACCGGCGATGGCGAGTCGACCGGCAGCGCCGGCAGCTCCGGCGAGGCGCCGACCACCGGCGAGGCCGACCCGACCACCAGCGCGGGCAGCAGCAGCACCACCACCACCACCACCACCGGCGGCTCCGAGACCGGCGGCGACGCTGCCGGCGGGCTCGACGACCAGGGCTGCGGCTGCCGGCAGACGCCCGCGGCGCCGGCCCTGCTCGCCCTCGGCCTCCTGCCGCTGCTGCGCCGGCGGCGGTGCTGATCCTCACACCTGGCCCGAAGGCCAGGTCCATTCATTCGCGCTCAGGCCGGCGCGAGCGCGGCGATCGGGCTCATGCGCAGCGCGGCGGCCACCGGCCAGGCGCCGACCCGCGCGGCCCGGCGCGCGGTGAACTGCGCCAGGGTCCGGGTCAGCTCGTCGGCGTCCGGCAGGAACACCGTGGCGACATACACGAAGCCGATATCCTCGTAGTCGTCCTCGGGCTCGCTGTGACACAGATATCCGCGCCGATCGAGCCAGAGGGTGCGATATCCCCGGTACTGACCGAGCTCCTGGACAAGACGAGCGACCTGAGGATCGAGCGACACCGGCTGCATGCACGACCCTTGTCACAGGCCGATCCGCGGCACAAAAAATCGGCGAAGCGCTACAGCCCCGCGATCGCCCGCGCCATGATGCGCGCAGCCGCGAGCATCCGCGGCCCCGGCCGCCCCGAGAAGCGCTCGTCGAGGCGGTACACCCTGCCGGCGCGCGCCGCTCCCAGCGCCGCCAGCCCCGGACGATGAATGAGGTTGCCCGGGTCGAGCTTCGCCTCCGCGACCCCGCACCACGAGACGAAACAAACCGCCGGATCGGCCGCCAACAGCTCCTCCGGCGTCACCTCGACGCTGGCCCCCGGCCGCCCCGCGAACACGTTGAAGCCGCCCGCCAGCGCGATCAGCTCGTTGCTGTAACAGGCGGCCCCCGGCGAGAACATCGGCCGCGGCCACCACTCGAGGTACACCCCGACCGGCCGCTCCGGCCGCGCCGCCTGCAGCGCCGCGCGCTCGGCCTGCATCTGCTCGCAGACCGCCGCCGCGCGCTCCGGCAGCCCGAGGTCCTCGCCGACCAGCCGCAGCTCGGCCAGCACGTCATCGACGGAGCGCGGCGCGAGCACCCGCTGGCGGAGCCCGCGGACCCGCAGCCCGGTGACGTTGCGCTCCATCCCCGGCACGCTCAGCGAGCTCAGGGTCAGGTCCGGCGCGAGCGCGGCGACACGGTCGAGGTCGGGCCCGAGGTCGGGGCCGAGACGCTCGCAGCGCTCCACCTCTACAGGCCAGTCCGACGAATCCTCGCAGGCCAGGACCCGCTCGAAGGCCCCGAGGGCCCCGAGGATCTCCGCGTTCGACGGGCAAAGGCTCACCAGCGTCCGGGCAGATCCTTCCGCCGGCTGTGACAGGTCGGCCAGCGTGAAGACACCTTCAGCCAGGACCTCACCGCCAGGGCCACGGAGGTCGAGGATGCGTGCACCGCGGCTCGCCAGCCAGGCGCGGGCCGCGAACTCGAGGTCAGGGTCGGCCGCCTCGGCGTCGACGACCTGCCGCGACAACGAAAAGCAGGCCCGCGCCGACGGCCCGCCGCCGCGCCGCCGCAGCTCGAAGGCCTGCACGGCCGGCTCGCCCGCCCGCTCCGGCGGCACCTCCGGCAGTCGCACGGCGACGAAGCGCGCCGTCTCCCACTGCTGTTCTGGCTTCTTCACCGCCCCGACCCTGGCCTCCCCCTCACGACCCGTCAAGCCAGGCGAGCGCTGAACAGATCGTCAGAGCCCAGTCGGCCACGGAGGATCCGAACTCGGCAAAGCGAGTGCCGGATCCGGCAAGATTTCTTGCCGTAAATGCGCCGCGCGATCCGACTTCGGCTAGGATGCGGGTCGGCAACCACGCCCAACCGACGAGGACCTCATGGAGATCTCCATCAAAGACGCCGCCGAGCTGCTCGGCAAGAGCGAGCGAACCGTGCGCCACATGGCCCAAACCGGCCGACTCCCCGCACGCCGCATCGGCGCCCGCTGGCTCATCAACCGCGACGACCTCCTCGCCCGCAAAGCGGCCGGCACCACCGACGATGCCGACACCGATGCCGACGCCGACTTCGAGACGGCCGAGCTCGAGAACGACGACGACTCCACCTCCGAGGACGGCCATGCCCCGCGCAGCCCGTCACGCCAGGGCTTCACCGTGGATTGGCAGCCCCGCGCCGCGAGCCTCGGCTTCGACCGCGCCCTCCCGCCGGGTGCCATCACCTCGGTCCGCGAGCTCCCGAGCTTCCACGTCGCCACCGACCTGCTCGCCGAGCTCGGCGAGCTGCGCCGCGAGGTCAAGGACACCTCGGTGCTGCGCGAGGCCGAGGGTCACCTGCGCGAGTTCGTGGCCCTGCTGGCCGATGGTTGCCACGCCGACCTGCACACCCGCCGCGACCGCTTCCGCGAGGCCCAGTCGCGGGCCTGCTCGGCGCTGACGGACGTCATTCACTTCAACGTGAGCCGGGCCGAGCCGAACCTCGCGCCGCTGGCCGAGCGCCTCGAGCGCGACCTGATCGGCTCGCTGCAGGTGCTGCTCGGCGAGACCCAGCGCCACCTGAGCCTGCGCGGCCGGATGATCGGCGTCGCCGAGCGCACCGTGGCGCGCGTGCTCAGCCGCCTGCGCGGCCTCGCCGGCGAGGGCCGCTTCGCCGAGCGCATCGGCGGCCTGCAGCGCACGCTGACCCAGGCCCTGCACGCGGCCCGCTGAGCGCCTGTCCTCAGGGACAGTCGACGGGTGCCTGTCCTCGCGGACAGGTACCCGTCCTCGCTAGCGCTCAGGAGATGCGCTCACCCGGGCGGCTGCGGCCGTCGAGCTCGAGCACGGTGACCGCGTCGTCGCTCGCGCCGGCGGCGAGGATCATGCCCTCGCTGAGGCCGAAGCGCATCTTGCGGGGCTTGAGGTTGGCGAACACGACCACGTGCTTGCCGATCAATTGCTCCGGCGAATAGCTGAGGGCGATGCCGCTGAAGATCGTCCGGCTGCCGAGCGGCCCGAGGTCGACCACGAGCTGCAGCAGCTTGTCGGAGCCCTTGACCTTGACGCAGCTGACGACCTTGCCGACGCGCAGGTCGACGCCCTTGAAGCCGTCGATGCTCGCCTCGGCGGCCAGCGGCTCGACGGTGTAGGTCGGGGCCTCGGCGGCGGCGGTGCCCTCGTCCGGGGCCGCGCCCGCGAGCGACTCCTTGCTGGCCTCGACGATCGCGGCGAGGTGGGCCGGGTCGAGCCGCTCCGCGAGGATCTCGTAGGGCCCGATCATGTGGTCGTCGGGCAGCGGGTCGGCGCCGTTCGCGAAGGTCAGCGGCGCCGGCAGCAGCAGCATGCGCTCGGTCTTCTCGGCCCACGCCGGCAGCACCGGCTTCAGGATCGCGGCGATGATCTTGCACGCGTGGATCGCCGCCGAGCAAACCGCGCGGGCCCGCTCGGGGTCGCTGGTCGCCAGCTTCCACGGCGCCGACTCGGTCACGAACTGGTTCAGGTCCTCGGCGATCTCGATCGCCAGACGCAGCGCCTTGCCCGACTCGAACTCGCGGAACAGCCCCGGCACCTCGGCCAGGCGCGCGGCGGCCCGCGCCAGCAGCGGCGCCGCGTCGGCGGCCGACGGCCCCAGCTGCGCCCCCAGCCGCCCGTGCACGAACTTCACGCAGCGACTCGCCAGGTTGGCCGCCTTGTTGACCAGGTCCGCGTTCACGCGGTTGGCGAAGTCCTCCATGCTGAGGTCGATGTCGTCCTGGTCGGCCGACAGCTTGGCCGCGAAGTAGTAGCGCAGGTAATCCGCCGGCAGGTGCTCGAGGTAGGTGCGCGCGAGGATGAAGGTCCCGCGGCTCTTCGACATCTTCTCGCCGTTGACCGTCAGCCAGCCGTGCACCTGCACGCGCGAGGGCGTCGTGTAGCCGGCGGTGTGCAGCATCGCCGGCCAGAACAGGCAGTGGAAGTAGACGATGTCCTTGCCGATGACGTGGACGATCTCCGCGTCGTCGCGCCAGTAGTCGTCGAGCTGGTGGCCCTGGTCGTCGCACCAGCGCTGGGTCGCGCCGATGTAGCCGACCGGCGCGTCGAACCACACGTAGAAGAACTTCTTGCCCTCGTAGCCGGGGATCGAGAAGCCGAAGTAGGGCGGGTCGCGCGAGATGTCCCAGTCGCGCAGGCCCTCGTCGACCCAGCGCATCACGTAGTTGCGCACGCTCGGCTGCAGGCGCGTGCGGCCGCCCTCCTCCGGCGCGCGCAGCCACTCGCGCAGGAAGGCCTCGTGCTGGCCGAGCGCGACGAACAGGTGCTCGGAGTCGCGGGCCACCGGCGTGGTCCCGCAGATCGAGCAGTGCGGGTCCTTGAGCTCGGCGGGCGAGTAGGTCGAGCCGCACTTCTCGCAGCTGTCGCCGTACTGGTCGAGCGCGCCGCACTTCGGGCACTGCCCGCGCACGAAGCGGTCCGGCAGGAACATCTGGTCGTTGGGGCAATAGAGCTGCGAGGTCACCCGGGTGTGGATGAAGCCGCCGGCCTTCATCGCCGCGTAGATCGCCTCGGCGTGGCGCCGGGTCTCGTCCGAGTGGGTCGTATAGTAGATGTCCGAGCCGATGTCGAAGTCGCGGAACACCGCGGCGTGCTCGGCGTGGGCGCGCGAGATCAGGGCCTCGGGCGTGATCCCCTCCTTGCGGGCGCGCAGCTCGATCGGCGTGCCGTGGGTGTCCGCCGCCCACATGAATACGACGTCCTCGCCCGCGAGCTTGCGCGCCCGGACGTGGACATCGGTCTGGATCGCCTCGAGCATGTGCCCGAGGTGGATCGACCCGTTGGCGTAGGGGAGCGCGGCGGTGACGAGGACGCGACCAGACATCGCCGCGCGTATATCACTTACCAGCCGGCCCGCCTACCCCGCCGCCCTCACGCGGCAGCCCGCGGCGCCGCGCGCTTCATGCTCCGTGGCGAGCGCGACGACGAGGCAAGCCCGCCGCGCCGCCCAGCAGCAACAACAGCAGCGAGCCGGTCGGCGCGTCGGCGCTGCGGCAGCCGCAACCACCGCCCCCGGACTCGCCCCCGGAGCCGCCCGCGCTCGCGTCCGTGCCCGTGCTCGCGTCGACCCCCGTCGTGGCGTCCCCGGCGGTGGTCGCCTGCTCGTCGCCCGTCGTCGGCGTCGGGCCGGAGGTCGTCATCATGCCGGTGGTGCTGGTCGAGCCGTCGCCGGTGTCGCCCGACCCGGTGCCGGACGCCACGTCGCACGCGTCGCCGACGCCGTTTACGTCGCTGTCGGCCTGGTCCTGATTGGCGAGCTCGGGGCAATTGTCATCGCTGTCGAAGACGCCGTCGCCGTCGCCGTCGCGGCGGACCTGCAGCTCCGGGGCGACGAGCTCGATGCCCTCGGGCTGGCCGCTGTCGACCTGGGCGATGTTGACGACGGACTCGAGGTCCGGCACGTCGCCGAGGACGAGGGTCAGGACGACGTCGCTCGCCTGCAGCGGGGCCAGGGCCAGGCCCTCGACGATCATGGTATTGCCGAGGCTCTTGTCGGTACCGCCGGCGGCGTCGCTGAGCAGCCACGACGCGGCGGCGGCGGGGATCTGGTCGATGACGGTCACGACGCCCGCGGTGTCGCCGGTGTTCTCGACGTGGATCGTGTAGGTGATCGTGTCGCCGGGCGAGGCGACGCCGTCGCCGTTGACGTCGCCGGTGAGCGCCCAGGACTTGCCCGAGCTCGCCGCGAACTCGCCGCCGGTGATATCGGTGACGTCGACGCCGACGATGTTGAAGGCGATCCAGTACTTGTCCATGCCGGCGCTGTAGGTGATCTCCAGGCTGGTGTCGTTGGGCTTCAGGACCGAGGCCAGCGAGAAGCGGTCGATGTCGACGCCGGTGACCCCCTTCTTCGGCGACGCCATGGTGTTGATCGTGCGATTGAACGGGTTGTTGGCCGGGTTGATGTCGTCGAACAACATGCCCGTGCCGCCGCCCGGCTGGCCCTTGAGCTGCACGAACTCGCCCTCGCCGATCGTGACATCGCCCTCGAGCGCGTACCAGGTCAGATCCCCGGCCGGCGAATTGCTGACATCGAGCTGGTCGAGCGTCACCGTGGCGCTCGGCGTGCCGACCGCGGACAGCGCGAACAGGCCGTCGTAGAGCGCGATCCGCCGCTCGTTGAGCCCGTCGGCCTCGTACACCAGCACCAGCGCGAACGAGGCGTTGGCGGTGTCCGTATTGGCGACCGCCGCGGTGAAGTCGGTGACCACATAGTCGCCGGTCAACTTGTCCACCAGATCATTCACCTCGGCGCGGCACAGCTGCATCTCGTAGGTCGCCGAGGACGAGCAGTAGCAGACATCGGCCGTCACCATCGTCGGCACCCCGCCCGGCGGCGTGAAGGTCACCGTGTCGTCGAGGTTCGCCTTGTTCGCGCACTTGGTCGGCAGCTGGGTGCCGCCCCAATATAGATAGCCGTTGTCGAGCTTCGCCCCGTCCGGCAGGTCGTCCGCCGTGACCTTCACCGTGGCCGGCTGGGTCAGGATGTCGACCTTGCCGTCCATGTCGCTGTCCTTGGCCAGGGCGGCCCCGGTGCTGAAGAACCCGTAGCTGCCGGACCAGCTCTCGCGCAGCGTCAGCGGCTCATCGGCGCGGGCCTGACCCGCCGCGCCGAAGCAGGCCAATAGGAATAATGCCGGAAAGATCCGTCGCGAGGATGCCATGATCGTCGGTGCCCCCTGAGTGAGGACAACCGTGGATCGAGTTCGCCGGCCGCGTGCAAGAGCAACGCTCCGCAGCGCGTCTAATCGCCGCTGAGACCGCTAACGCGGTGGGTCCTTGACGAGCGGGTCGCGGCTGGCCGCGATGTGCGCCTCGAGACCCTCGAGCTGCTCGAGCATCGACTTCGCGGTCTCGCAGCGCCGCTCCATCTGGGCCACCAGGTCCCCGACCTGATGTGACAGCACCTTGATCAGCTCGGGCAGCAGGTCGACCGCCGCGTGGCGCAGCGTCCGCGGCGCCGAGAGCAGCGGCGTGACCGCGCCCGGGCGCTCCGAGGCCGCCGCGACCCGCGACTCGACGATCTTCACCGTCTTGATGCACAGGTGGTACTCGCTCTGGATCCGCAGGTAGCCGAGGAAGCTGAGCTCGATCACCTGCTTGCCGTCGCGACCCACGCTCATCAGCTCCTGCAGCGGCCGCGGGTGCACGTAATCCATGCCGATCATCAGCCGGGCCAGCGCCCGGTCGATCGCCGAGATCAGCGCGTTCAGCTGGTCGGAGCCCTCGTTCAAGCGTCGCGCCGCCTGCCCCAATTGATTGAGCCGTTCGTTCATCACCCGCTCGTCCTTCCGGAGCCCGTCAGGGCCGCGCCGGGGGGTTTGCGGCCCGACGCAGCGCTCACGCTAGTCCGCGGCGCCGCGGCCGACAAGGGCCGCAAACGCGCTCTACGCCGGAGCGTCGCGCGCGTCGCCGCGCGCGCGCCCTGGAACTAGAAGTCGATGTTGGCCTCGACCTGCGGGTCGATGGCGTTGACCCACCGCGGGAGCTCGCCGCGGTACAGCAGGCTGTAGGCCGCCTGGACCTCGAGCACGCGGCGGGTGTAATTGGCGGTCTCGCGGAAGGGGATCTCGGCGATGAAGACGTCGAGCTCCAGGGGCTGCCCGCCCCCCGCAGGGTCGGCCTTGGCCCGCAGCCAGCGCTCGACGTTGAAGGGCCCGCCGTTGTAGCTGGCGTACGCCATGGCCGCCTGGCCGTGGAACTTACTCAGCAGCTCGGCGAGGTAGTAGGCCGCGAGGTGCACGTTGGTGTCGATGTCGAACAGCCGGTCCGTGTCGCCCAGCGACTCGCCGAGGCGAGCCGCCAGCAGCTCGCCGGTGTTCGGCATGATCTGGATCGCCCCGCGCGCGCCGACCGAGGACACCGCGTGGCGACGAAACCGCGACTCGGTGTACATCAAAGCCCACAGCTGGGTCGGGTCCACCGCCCGCGCGGCGGCCTCGCGCTCGACCGTCGCCCGGTACGCCCGCGGATGCCAGCGCGCGCGGTAGCTGCCCGCGGCGCCGGTCGTCAAGCGGGCCAGCCGGTGCGGCTCGCCCAGCGCCCAGCACAGGCCGCGCAGACCCTCGCGCAGCCCGGCCACCGCGTCCGCGTCGCGCCGCAGCGCCCGGGCCTCGCGCGGGGCCGCGAGCTTGGGCTGCTTCCAGGTCGCCAGCCACGCCAGCCCGCGCACGTGGTCCTCGTGCCGCGGCACCCAGCCCGACTTGCCGAGCGGAGCCACCAGCTCGAGCGTGTCGACGGCGATCCGCAGCTCGCGCTGGGCCTCGTCCCACCAGCCGGCGGCGTACAGGAACTCGCCGCGGCGCAGCGCCGGGATCGCCGCGCCGTGCTCGCTGACCAGCGCCGCGAAGGTCGCCCGCGCCTGCGCCGGGGTCGGCGGATCGGCTGTCTCTGTGGACATGGGCGAAAGGACAGGTACTGGGCCGGGCTCCTCACCGGCGTCGAGCAGGCGCTGGCGGGCCATCAAGCCGTAGTAGTCGAGCGGGCCGGCGGCGACGATGGCACGCAGCAGGCTGACGCCCTCGGCGCGGTCCTCCGGGGATGCGAGCAGCAGGCGGCCGCGAAAGTAGCGGGCGACGCCGGCCAGCTCGCCGCGGCGGCGCTCGAGCGCCGCGAAGGCCTGGATCGCCGCATCGCGCTCGCCGAGCCGCAGCTTGAGCCAGGCGTCGATCCACGGGCGATCGCCGCGCAGGCGGTCCTTGGGCGGGAGCCGCTCGAACAGCGTCCGCGCCTGGCCGTAGAGCCCGCCGCGCATCGCCTGCTCGATCGCCTGGGACAGCGCCGCGGTCCCGGCCGCGCCGCGCCGCTGGGCCTGCGTGAGCCACAGGTCGATCGCGTCCTGATGCCGGCCCGCGCGGTCGAGGGCCCGCAGCAAATCACCGCGAAGATCCGCGCTGGGGCTGGCCCGATACAGGGCCTCGAGGTCCGCCGCGTAAGTGGCGAAGTCCCGCTGCTTCGACGCGGTGTAGGCCCGCGAGCGCTGCGCCAGCGGCCGCAGGTGCGCGGGGGTCCGCGGGTCACGCAGCAGCTCGTCGAGGATCTGCCGCGAGGCGTCGAAGCGCCGGTGACTCCGGGCCGCGCTGGCGCGCTCGAGCTGCTCCGGCCCCGACCAGCGCGGCGCTCGACCGAGACCGACGAGCGTCTGCTCGGCGCTCTCGGCCTCGGGCGCGCCGGTCTGCTCGATCGCCACCCGCCGCAGCGCCGCGATCGCCTCCGACTGCTTGCCCGCCCGCTGCAGCGCCAGGGCCCGCGCCAGCTCCAGCGTCCCCCGGCGCGGGTGCGCGGGGTAAGCCTTCAACACGTCGCCGAGCGCCTTCACGGCCGCAGTCGCGGCCGCGCGTCGCCCCGCGCCCTCGCCCTCGATCGCCGCCAGCGCCTCGGCGTGCCCGACCCGCATCGAAGCGAGGTTGCGCACGGGCTCGAGCTTGCTGGCCTTGTGCCACACCTTCGCGGCCGTGCGCCGCAGCGCGTCGGCCTCCCGCTGCGGCAGCGTGGCCGCCTGCGCCATCAGGCTGCGCGCGTACTCGTCGGCGATCAGCTCGCGCGGCAGGCCGGGCGGTGAGCGCCGGGCCGCGACCAGCGGGGCCAGGGTCGCGCTCGCCTGCTCCGGCCGTCCGCGCAGCCGCTCGGCCCGGGCCCGCAGCGCCTGTGAGACCCACCAGTCCCACGAGTCGAGCGCCGCCGCCGGCTGCTGCGCGAGCGCGGCGAGGGCCGGCTCCGGCTGGCCCGCTGCCAGCAGCGCGGCCGGGTCGGTGACGGTCGGCGCCGCCGGCCCACGAGCATCGGCCGCCACTGCGCGAGCGTCGGCCGGGCTCGGCCCCTGCACGACATTGACGGCCGGATGTACGCGCTGCGCAGCCTCGTTCACGGCCGCGGGTCGGCACGCGAGGATGCCGGCGACGGCCAACGCCCAGCCCAGACCACACAGTCGCGGGTGCACGCGCATCGACCACCGAAGCTAGCACGGTCCACGCCGGCCTCCGATTTTCTCGCCGTCGCATGTCGGCGGACGGACGGCGGATGGTCTATGGTGCCGCCCCGTGAGTCTCCATCGTCCCACCCATTCCATCACGGCCACGGTGCTCGGCGCTGGCACGATGGGGGCGCAGATCGCCGCCCACCTCGCCGCCACGGGCATCCGCACCTTCCTCCTCGACATGGTGCCGCGCGGCACGCCGGAGGGCGCGCCGAAGGCCGCCCGCGACGCCCTCGCCCTCGGCGCGATGGCGCAGCTGCTCAAGGCCCGACCGGCCGCCTACACCGACCCGGCCCACGCCGCGCGGATCACCCCCGGCAACCTCGAGGACGACCTCGAGCGGGCCGTCGCCGCCAGCGACCTCGTGATCGAGGCCGTGGTCGAGCGCCTGGACGTCAAGCAGGCCCTCTTCACCCGCGTCGCCGCGGCCGCCCGGCCGACCACGATCCTGACCTCCAACACCTCGGGCCTGGCGATCGGCGCCATCGCCGAGGGTCTGCCCGAGGCCGCCCGCGCCCGCCTCGTCGGCATGCACTTCTTCAACCCGCCGCGCTACATGCACCTGCTCGAGGTCGTGCCCTCGCGCTTCACCGCGCCGGAGGTCAGCGAGGCGCTGGCCGACTTCTCGGACCGCGTGCTCGGCAAGGGCGTGGTCGTCTGCCGCGACACCCCGAACTTCATCGGCAACCGCGTCGGCATCGCCGAGATGGTCCTCACCTTCCGCGCCAGCACCGAGGGCAGCTACACCGTCGAGGAGGTCGACCTGCTCAATGGCCCCTTGATGGGTCGGCCGCGCACCGGCAGCTACCGGCTCGGCGACATGGTCGGCCTCGACGTCGTCGGCCACGTGATCCGCAACCTCAACGAGGTCCTGAGCCGCGACCCGAGCAGCCCCAACTACGACGAGCTGTTCGAGCTGATGGTCGTGCCGCCGATGCTCGAGCAGATGCTGCAGCGGCGCATGCTCGGCGACAAGACGAAGGGCGGCTTCTATCGCAAGGTCGGCAAGGCCATCCAGGCGCTCGACCTCGCGACCCTCGAGTATCGCGACCCCAAGGCCGCCGAGTTCCCCGAGCTCGCCGAGATCAGCAAGCTGCGCGACCTCGGCAAGCGCGTGCACGCGGCCCTGCGCGCCCCCGGCCGCGCCGGCGAGTTCCTGCGCAAGGTCTACCTGCCGCTCTTCAACTACGCCGCCCACCGCGTCGGCGCGATCTGTGACACCCCGCGCCAGATCGACGACGCGATGTGCTGGGGCTACGGCTGGCAGCTCGGCCCCTTCGCGTTGATGGACGCCGCCGGCCTGGCCTGGTGCATCGAGCAGCTGAAGACCACCGAGCTCCCCATCGCCCCGGCCCTGCTCGAGCTCGTCGCCCAGCACGGCGCCGACGCCCGCTGGTACGGCGGCACCGTCAGCGCGCCGACCCAGCAGGTCCCCGGTCAGGGCGTCCGCCCGGTCCCGACGCCGCCCGGCGTGCTCCTGCTCGCGGCCGAGAAGGACCGCCGCGGCGAGCTGCACAAGAACGACACCGCCAGCCTCATCGACATCGGCGACGGCATCGCCTGCCTCGAGTTCCGCGGCAAGATGAACGTGCTCGACGACGGCGCCGTGCGCATGCTGGCCGAGGCCCTGCCGACGCTCGCGCGCATCGGCGGCTTTCGCGGGCTCGTGATCGGCAACCAGGCCGAGAACTTCTGCGCCGGCGCCGACCTGCGCACCGTGCTGGCCGCGGCCGAGGCCCGCGACTTCGCCGCGCTCGAGCGGGCCGTGGCGACCTTGCAGGACGCGCTGATGGACCTGCGCCACGGCGCGCTGCCGGTGGTCGTCGCCCCGCACGGCATGACCCTCGGCGGCGGCGTCGAGGTCGCATTGCACGGCGACGCGGTCGTCGCCGGCAGCGAGCTCTACATGGGCCTCGTCGAGATCGGCGTCGGCCTGCTGCCGGCCGGCGGCGGGCTCAAGGAGATGTGCCGCCGCGCCTCCGAGTGGGCCGCCGAGTCGCCCGACGGCGACCCCTACCCGCTCGTCCGCCGCGCCTTCGAGAACGCCGCCGCCGGCAAGGTCTCGACCAGCGCGCACGAGGCCCGCGGCCTCGGCTTCCTGCGCGCGAGCGACGGCGTCGTGTTCCACCGCGCCCGCGTGCTCGCGGCCGCCAAGCGCCGCGCGATCGGCCTGGCCGAGGGCGACTACGTCCCGCCCGACCGCAACGCCCCGATCACCCTGATCGGCACCGGCCGCGGCGCCAGCCTGCTGATGGGCGCGCAGGTGTTCTTCTGGGGCGGCTTCGCCTCCGCGCACGACCAGAAGATCGCCCAGAAGATCGCCCACGTGCTCGCCGGCGGCATGACCGGCAAGCCGACCGCGACCGCGCAGCAGCTCCTCGACCTCGAGCGCGAGGCCTTCTGCAGCCTCGCCGGCGAGCCCGCCACCGTGGCCCGCATTCACAACATGCTCAAGACCGGCAAGCCGCTGCGCAACTGATTCGAGCCTTCAGGAAGGAACTGCCCACCATGTCCACGCTACAAGATGCTGTCCTCGTCGCCGCCCGCCGCAGCGCGGTCGGCCGCGCCCTGAAAGGCACGCTCCGCAACACCCGCCCCGACGACCTGGCCGCCCAGGTCCTGCGCGGGACCCTCGCCGACCTCCCGGGCCTGCCGCTCGACCTCATCGACGACGTCGCCCTCGGCTGCGCCATGCCCGAGGCCGAGCAGGGCCTGAACGTCGCGCGCGTCGTCGGCCTGCGCGCCGGCCTGCCGAACACCAGCTCGGCGCAGACCATCAACCGCTTCTGCGCCTCCGGCCTGCAGGCGATCGCCAGCTGCGCCGAGCGCATCCGCGTCGGCGCGATCGAGGCCGCCGTCGCCGGCGGCGTCGAGTCGATGAGCATGGTGCCGATGGGCGGCAACAAGGCCGTCCTGAACCCCGCCATCGTCGCCGAGCAGCCCGAGCTCTACATCTCGATGGGCCTGACCGCCGAGAACGTCGCGCGCCTGTTCGAGGTCTCGCGCGCCGACCAGGACGCCTTCGCCCTCGCCTCGCACATCAAGGCGGTGGCCGCCATCCAGGCCGGCCGCTTCGCGGGCGAGATCGTGCCAGTGACCACCGCCGAGGGCGGCACCTTCGCCGTCGATGAGTGCCCGCGCGGCGACACCACCCTGGACGCGCTGGCGCAGCTGCGTCCGGTCTTTCACGCCCAGGGCAGCGTCACCGCCGGCAACGCCTCGCCGATGAACGACGGGGCCGCCACGGCCGTGCTGATGTCCGCGAGCCGGGCCCAGGCGCTCGGCCTGAAGCCGCTCGCGCGCTTCGTCGGCTTCGCGGTCGCCGGGGTCGCGCCGGAGCTGATGGGCATCGGCCCGATCGCCGCGATCCCCAAGCTGCTGGCGCAGACCGGCCTCACGCTCGCGGACATCGACCTCATCGAGCTCAACGAGGCCTTCGCCAGCCAGTCGCTCGCGGTCATCCGCAAGCTCGGCCTCGACCCGGAGCGGGTCAACGTCAACGGCGGCGCGATCGCGCTGGGCCACCCGCTCGGCTGCACCGGGGCCAAGCTGACCGCCTCGCTGATCGCCGAGCTGCACCGTCGCGGCGCCCGCTACGGAATGGTCAGCATGTGCATCGGCGGTGGCATGGGCGCCGCCGGCATCTTCGAGCGCATGTAGCCGCCCCGGTCTCCGGCGATCGAGCACCGACGGCGCGGGCCCTCGCACGAGGGCCCGCGCCGTCGCGCGTCGGTCGAGCTCGTCGCGCTCATTCCTCGCCCATCGGGCCGGCCGACCGGCGGCGCCGAAACCGGGGGCGCGCGCACGCGGACGACAAAGTGACAGTCATCGCGCTGCATGGTCTTCGAGACATGTCCCGAAGCGCGAAAGAGACAGCGCCCAAAAGCCCTCTCTGACCGCTCCCACGCCCGATCTGCGGATCCTCGGCACCTGCAGGGGCCCGCTCGAGCGCCACGGCCCGCCGGCCCTGGCAAAAACCCGCCCGCCAGAGACCGCGCAGCGCGAGAAATGTCCGCGGACCAATGACCGCACCTCATGGCCCCACGACCCCACGACCCCGCGACCCCGCGACCCCACGACCCCACGACCAATGACGCGCACCCACACCGCGCAGCGCTGCGCTGCCGATCGCGGACTACCACCACTGGCAGCAAAACGCCGCGCACGCGCATGCAGCGGGCGAAAACTGTCCGCTGACAGCAACCATCGCGCGGCACTTTGGGATTTGACATCCCGACAGGTTGCCCGCATAACGAAGGAGTTCCCCCCGTGACCGCGACGGCCCCCCCGGCCGGCGTGCGGTCGCCCAGGATGTCCGCAACCCAAGAAGCAGGAGGTCCATCGAGGTTCAATGTGTTGTTGAGGCGCAGAAGCGGGCAGGGAAGAGGAACCCTGCCCGCTTTTTTATTGCCGCCATCACGACCTGACCCCGCGGCCATGTCCCCGGGGTCAGCCGCGACCGGCGCCCGCGGCGCCGCCGCCGCCCGGGCGCGATTCACTGTACCTGCAAGCTCAGCGCATACGCCCCGAGGACTACAGCCCTCCACCGCCCCCATCAGGGGCTCCGGGCACCCCGACGGCCGTCCACGCGGCGTGCACGGCCGCCGCCGCCTCGGCACCGTAGAGATCGGTCGCGGCCTGGGCGGTCGCATTGCGGGCGTCCTGGAAGCTGGCGTCGCTGGCCAGATAAGTGGTCAGCGCGCGATAGTAGATCGCCGACGCCCTGTCGACGCCGAGCGCGGGCACCACGGTGCTGGTCCTGGCGCGCGGGTGCTTGCCGCCCGCGACCGTGAGATAAAACGCCAGGTTGGCGATCCCCGAATTCAGGTGCACGCCCCCGTTGTCCTCGACGCCGGTGTAGCGCTCCGGATAATAGTCCCTGGACTGTCCATCCCGGGTCGGGTCGTTCATGTAACGCATCGCGTCGCCCGCCTTCCCCGGCGTCCAGATCCCCTCCGCGAGGTCCCAGGTCGCCGCGCGCACGCCCCCGGCCCCGTGGGCGTCGGCCGCCGCCGCCATGATGTCGGAGAAGGCCTCATTGAGCGCCCCCGACTGACCCTGATAGACCAGGTCGGCCTCGTACTGGGTCACCGCGTGGGTCAGCTCGTGCACGACCACGTCCGGGTCGCGCGCGAAGGCCCCGGCATACACCCCGTCGCCGTCGCCGTAGACCATCTGCGAGCCGTCCCAGTAGGCGTTCACGTACTCGTGGCCGAAATGTACGCTCGAGCGCAGCGCCGCCCCCGAGCTGTTGAAGGAGTCGCGCCCGAACTTCGCCTTGAAGAAGTCGTAGGTCTGTCCGGCGAGCTCGTAGGCGTCCTGCGCGGTGGCGTCGTCCGAGTCCCCGCCCTCCTCGATCAGCAGCTGTCCGGGCAGCGCCTGCTCGCCGCCGCTGTCGTACACGTAGCGCTTGAGCGCCCGATGGTGCTGCGGATGCCGCGTGACCAGCTCGCCGGTGAGCGCGTCGACGAACACCCGATCGCGCTCGGGCCCGTCCACGCCGGTGTACCGGACCTCGGCGCTCCAGGCCAGGCGCGCGCCGTCCTCAGTGACGACATAGACCAGATCCGGCACATCGACGCTGACCGCGTCGCTCGCCAGCGCCGCCAGCGTCGCCGCCAGCGCGGCCTCACCCTCGAGCGCCGGCTCGCTCGCCAGCGCCTCACCCGCGATGAAGCGCCCCGTGACCGCGTGCACCCGCCCGCTGAGCCCATCGGCGTGGACCGTCAGCTGCCCGCCGACCACCGGCAGCCCATTGAGGTACTGCTGAAAGCGCACATGCGACTGTCCGAGCTCGTCGCTGCGGCTGCGCACCGGCTCGAGCTCGCTGCCCGCCGTCATGCGAAACACCGGCCCGACCGTCCGCAAGAACTCCGCGGCCGCCCGCCGCCCCTCGCCCCTCGCCAGCAATCCGAGGTCCCCCGCGAGGAACACCGGCACCCCGTCGCTCGCCGCGATCATCCGGTCGACCCGCGGCAGGCGCCGGAGCGCCGCCTGCTGGCCCCACCGCGGCGCGGTCCCGGCATCCCCGTCCGACGCCGTGATGAGCCCCCGCTCGGCGGTGAAGCCCTCCACGTCCTCGTGGCAGCCAGACAGCAGCGAAAGGCAGACGATCGAGGCGACGATTCCAGCGGTGTGAAGCAGCATACAGAACTCCTCTTCAGACGCTCAGGATCGCCCGCGATGGGGCAAACCTGGCCTGGAGACCATGTCGAGAGATTGCCCGCCCCCGGGGAGCGGTGGGTCACTTCGACCCCGAACTTCATCAACCTTAGGAGCGCCCTGCCAGAAAGTCACACCCAGGAATCCCCACACGCACCACCCATCCTGCCGGGCATTTACGTGATCTAAACTACACAATTTTCCAATTACGAATCCCAATGACCCGACATTTCGAGCCCCGCGCACGGCGAGAAAAGACCTGCGACCACGGCAACAAATAACGCAGACAACGATATTCTCAGACTCTAATGGGCGGATCCGCGGATCCGGACGCCCGCACCCCGCGGAGCGCCCCGCGCCGCTGGCCAGCGATTTCTTTCGATCAGGGAGGAGATCTCGCCCTCGCCGCGCGCGGCGCCGCGCATCGCTCGCCACCACGCTCACGCTCCATCGCGAACCCGCAAGATCCCCCGCGACCCGGAGCCGAGCCCGCCCCGCCTTGCCGATATCGACGAGCCCGGTCACGGTTGCGGGGATGCCAGTCCGCCCCCGCTTCTCCCTCTCGAGCCTGCTGTTCTGGCTGACGCTCTCCTTCGTCCCGGGCCTCGCCGGCATGGCCTTCCCGCCGGGCGACTGGTACCGGGGGCTCATCAAGCCCGACTGGAATCCGCCCCCGTGGGTGTTCGGCCCGGCATGGACCCTCCTTTACATCCTGATCGGCGTCGCCGTGTATCGCGTCGCCCGCCGCGACGGCCCGCACACCCCGGTCGCCCTGACCTGGTTCTTCGCCCAGCTGGTCCTGAACGCCCTGTGGACCCCGCTGTTCTTCGGCCTCCACCGCCCCGACCTCGCGCTCGTCTGCATCGTCGCGCTGTGGCTCGCCATCGTCGGGATGATGCGGGCCTTCGCCCGGGTGAGCCCCGGCGCGAGCGCCATGCTGACGCCCTATCTGCTGTGGGTCAGCTTCGCCACCGCCCTCAACGCGGCGATCTGGCACCTGAACCGCTAAGCGCCCGCGCGCCGCGACCACCACCAATACACCGGGATCCCCGTCGCCAGGATCAGCAGGTCGACGCCGAACACCAGCGGCTGCTGGACCGCATAGCTGATCAGCAGGAACAGCGAGGCCCCCAGGAACAGCAGCGGCACCACCGGGTAGCCCCAGGTCCGATACGAGCGCGGTCGGTCCGGCTGGCGGCGACGCAGCACGAACACCGCCGCCACCGACAGCGCATAAAACGGCCAGATGCCGATCACGAAGTGCTCGGCCAGCTCGGCGAAGCTGCGCACCGACACGAACACCGCCCCGAGCGCGACCGACAGCATGATGCTGCCCGTCGGCGTGCCGTAGCGCGGGTGCACCCGCGCCAGCGCCGTGAAGAACAGCTTGTCCTCGGCCATCGCGTAGAACACCCGCGGTCCGGTCATCATCGAGCCGTTGAGCGTGCCGAAGGTGCTGATCATCACCGCCGCCGCGACCAGCGTGACCCCGAGCGGCCCGACCAGCGCGGCCGCGACGTCGGCCGCGATCAGCTCCGAGCCGACCATGCGGTCGAGCGGCACGACCCGCAGATATACGAAGTTGGCGGCGAGGTAGAGCCCGACGACCGCCGCGGTCCCGAGGATGAACACCTTGGGCAGCGCGCGCTGCGGGTCCTTGATCTCCCCGCTGACGAAGCCGACGTCGCACCAGCCGTCGTAGGCCCACAGGATCGACACCATCGCCAGCACGAAGGCCGCCGGCGCCGCCTCGCTGGCCGCCGGCGCGACGTGCACCGGCAGCGCCCCCGGCGTCAGCACCAGCCCGATCGCCACCAGCCCGAGCAGCGCCGCGACCTTGAGCACCGTGCTCAGGTTCTGCACCATCGCCCCGAACTCGACCCCGCGACGATTGATGAGGCCCACTGTCACGATCATCGCTATCGCCAGCACCTGCGCCCGCGACAGCGCCACCGGTCCGAGCGACAGCGCCGCCTGCGTGTGATCGGCCCCGAGCAGGCGCCACGCGTACTCCGACGAGGTCACCGCGATCGCCCCGTAGGCCGCGGGTCGCAGGATCAGCAGCTCGGCCCAGCCGAACAGGAACGCCGGCAGGCGCCCGAACGCCTCGCGCAGGTACACGTAGATCCCGCCGCTGCGCGGGAACATGCACGCCAGCTCGGCGAAGGTCAGCGCGCCGGCCAGCGCCACCACGCCGCCCGCGATCCACGCCAGCGCGAACACCGGGACGCTGTCGATGTGCTGGGCGATCGCCGCCGGCGCCCGGAAGATCCCGCTGCCGATCGTCGAGCCGACCAGCACCGCGATCGTGCTCCACAGCCCGAGCTTGCGG
>Ga0075152_10000763_pt1 | contig 23422 bp, 37 predicted proteins | sample JI61114C2DNA_FD_70964 | JGI IMG/M metagenome (GOLD analysis project Ga0075152, IMG submission 70964) | Wastewater effluent complex algal communities from Wisconsin, to seasonally profile nutrient transformation and Carbon sequestration -... | ecosystem: Engineered > WWTP > Effluent > Algae...
CTTGCGAATAGCACCCCAACTGCTGCAACAATCCATGTTTGGAACTGCCCGCTTGCGAAGGTTGTATGCCTTTTATTGAGCATGTGACAAATCGATACGTAGATTGCAGCTATCAGTGCTTCTGTGAGCATATCCCTCCTAAGCCACTACTATCCTTCATATGTGATCGTCGGGGATCTAATCTAGCCTTGCCATCTTAGTAGTATGACATTTACTGTGAAGAAAGTACAGCGCGATGCCACCGCACATCGCTCCGAAGATCTGCGAGAGGATGTACACCACGACAAAGAGAGCGGGAAGTTTGAATGGTTTGTTTGATTTGAATACCCAGCTGAGTGTGATCATGGCGTTAAGATGGGCACCTGTGAACGGTCCGGACAGCACATTAACCCAGAACACGATGTTGGGGATGCAAATGTCGTTAAGTGTTGAGTACGAGCAGCTGGTTGCACCTACTGACAAAATGAAGGCACCCACTGCCTCGAACCAAAAGATTTTCTTGAGAGTAAGCTAATCGAAGTAGGGCGGGTAGTCTCTCTCTTTCTTTGCAGTTTGGTGGGAAGTCTCGATCATGTCCGATAGTTATAATTATTATGCTGGAGTACCTGCAGCAAAGGTAGTCCACTGCCAGACAAAAGCCAAGATCCCTGTCTCGAACTGAGATGAGCCAAGAGAGACTCAGACCCTTCCAGACTATATCCAACAAGTCGCAGCAGCAGCTACCGATACAACACCAAAACATACGACCTAGTAACAGCAAACGCAAACATTTTTCTGGATCAAAGGGGCGTAACAGTGCTGGCTTCCTTTCCAACTATGATAGGTTTCGGCCTCTTGCATCACACAACAGTCGAGAGCTTGAGAAGCCTTTGATGGAGAAGAACTACAATGAGGACATCATCCGCAAAAAGCTGCAATAGCAATAAGAAAAGGAAGCCCACAAGATTTTGTTTATGAAGGCTCTATCGTCATACAAGAAGCTAAGTAGCAAAGAAGCACAAGAGCATACCGAACGAACAGTGCGAACTGAAGACGACCTCGACAAGAAAAGGGAATCTCTGTACAAACAACTCTAAACCAACAAATATCGTATTCTCGAGGAGCAATCCAAGACCAGCCGGGATCAAAAGCAAAAGTTCAATGGGAGGGGCGTTGTGCTGGATGGTTATCAGGCCAATCTCGATGAAATACGTCGGGAGCAATAACTAAAGATGGAGGAGTTTATTAACAGGGAGCAATAGAGAAGGCAAGCCGAACGTTTAAAATATGAACGATAGTAACAGGAGAGACGTGAGAAGTAACGAGCAGAATACGAGGAGCAGGAACGCAGGAGACGAGACGAAGAGAGAAGAAGAAACGAGGAAGAAGCAAGGTAACGTCGAAAGCAGGAGCAGTTGAGGTAGAGGCAGCTATAATAATAACAACAGCAGCTGAATCAATAAAAGCTCCAGAAAGCGAAGTAGCTTGCTAATTCAAGTAAGACTACGGTATCGACCAACGAACCGAAACGAGTGGAAGTACATCACCAACACCAAAACTCTATGGAGATTCCCAACATCGACATTTCTAGAACAGGTGACTTGAAGGGAGGTGAGCATAAACAGATAGCAGGAACGAAGCCAGTTACATAGGAAGCGAGTAAAAAGGTGCCTTCAGTAACTCCCAAAGCAGGACCGTCCCCAAAGCTTCAGCAGCCACCTGCCCTTCAGCCACCACCACGGAGGGAACAATCACCAGACATACTGGCTGCTGTTGAAATCAAGACGTACGAAAGGCCCAAAGAGCCTCCAAGGGTTGAACTGAAAAAATAACTACCACAGCCACTAAAGAAGGAGGCACCGATAGTCCAAGATGTCAAAAAGGTCAAATAGGTAGTACCTAAGACTATGCCCAAGCCAAAGGACGACGACGATGATGAGCTGGAAAGTATTAATCTTGAAGGAGGCAAGCCCATCCTAACCAAGCCTCCTGAACCACAAAAAAAACCTCAGAATATGGTCGACTCAGGCCAGAAGTCTCCACAACAACCTTACCCTCTTCCAGCTCAATCGAAATCAGGAAAACCACCATTGCCATCTTCACCTGAAGTTAAAAAGCCACCTGCTTAGAACGAATAAAGTGAGGAGTAGGAGGACATAGATGAAATGAAGCAAGCCCTAAACATGGTCGGCTAGACGATCGGCCATGGCTCACGGGACTTGAAAGGTATTGATGTGGGGTGGATGACCCCATGTTTCTTCCTGTATCGCAAGTTCTACCAACTGCGAGAGATACTGCTCAAACAGTATATCGACCTCCTGCAATGCGGTGATGCTACCCAGCAAGAGATCAACGAAATGAAAGACGAGAACAGCAAAGTTAAGAACAGTCTGTAGAAGATGTCGATGGCTTGCATTAAACGCAGTAGCGACCAATTTATGAAGGATAAATTCAGCGAGAAATTTGAGAATCCCGTGAACGAGCACCTCTATAGATACGCGTAGGAATACATCAAAGATGTCTCTGCCAAATAGGAAACCCTCTCCCCAGAGAATTTGATGAAGGTGAAGCTCCATCTGCTGGAGATACTCAACAGTCTATTGGTGGTGCAGCACTTCTAGGGCCGTTCAACAAAACCTCTGAGCGCTGAGGAGCTGATATCCAACACTACCCGCAAGAATATTGACAAGCTGCTGAAGATGCATCACACGGAAGTGCGGCGACACAGCGGCATCAAGCATTGATTTTACATATAGATATACTTCCGTCATATCTTCGATTACTCCCTCTTTGCACCAAGAGTTTACAGTGTGAACTTAAACTCCTCGACTGACTGAATGTGTCCGATGTCCTTGAGATGTTTCTTCATGTGCTCCACGTACTGGGTAGTCTCATCACAGACCCTACACATCGTTGTTTTCTTCAGGCGGTCTCGCTCCTTTATCGCGGCCAACAATCGGATACTCACTTTGTTGAAGTCCATATTCTCATAATTGGCTTACACGATCTCACCGATGGGGAAACTGAAGGAGAGCGCAGAGAAGCTGACGAACTTGTAAGTGTTTTGCGGGAGTTGCTTGATCGCCAAAGGGTGACCGTTGGGACATCCACACACCTTATACTCGAAATCGATGCCAGAATACATAAGCCCGGTACAGAAGCTGTTACCCATCTCATTGAAGTTAAGTTCCCTAATGGCATCGGGTAAGGGAATAAACTGACGGTGACTGTTTTCATCGCGGTGTTTCACATCGTTGGCGCGACAGATTGGGGTTGCGCATGAGGTACAGCAAACAATAGCCTGATCGTTCTGTACAAAGTTAGTGAGCAAGCTGAGATCATCTAAGACTTATCTCTAGAATTAACCGATTCTATACCTTCCAGGTGTTATAGAGTGCGATATGGCTCAGGTAGTCTTCAGAGCTGAGATGCTCCGCTGAAAAATAGTGGTTCCGAAGGGTCGGAAAGTAAACTGCACCCATGAACTGCGCTTTAACTTCGACCTCAGGTTGCTAGCTCTCCATGTAGCTCTCAGGTAACGGTAATTTACGCTGTTAGAGGAAGCTTCTTTGCCAACGATCTTCCTCAATCATTGGCAACCGTGGTTTGGTGAGCAGCTTTTTAAGTCCTGGCCAGAAGCTCCTCATTTCCTCCGAATTCCATAATCTGAGGTCGAGGCTATAGAACTTTTTGAGGAGATCCCTGAGTACGTTAATGTTTTCCATATCATCCTTCATCAGATTGAAGTCCAGTTTCACTTCGAACCGTTTTTTTACCTTCACACTTTCGTACCGAAGGCCTTTCCGATCGGTGGTAACGCTAGCATAGTGCGAGAACACCAGCAGGGTTAGTGGACAAGCTCCTTTCATGCGGGGCAGCATGCATGTGTAACTGCAATTTATGCTCGATACCTTATCAGTCTTGCTATTCGTGACGAGGTAAGCTGTGTCGTTGCTGCTTCCACACACGATCAGTCTGTTCACAGTATAGGGATCGATGTTTATGGGGGTCCGCATATAGAAGTCCGAAGTTGATGCTTCGTGGAGCACTGTGATTTCCCCCAGGGAGGCCAAGACATTATCGACGGTTACATAGGAACTTTGTTAGTGAGCAATTGTTGGGAAGTTGAGATTGGCGTCTGCTCCTGATCTTTTGACTTTGGTTTCTACCAATACAGGCTCGGTAAAAGATTTTCGACTGCCGCCTTCGTTACAGAATTTCGTGAAGAGCAGCTTGCAGATGTCAGCAGTATCAGCGAACTCGGCGCAGCAGAAGCTGTTATTGATTACTAAACGAGGTTCTTTGGCCAATCTGAAGGTCCTCTTGATGTTAGCAGCCCATGTTTCACACAGGGCCTTCCTCCGTTCATGTGGAACATTGCAATTGATGAGCCAGGAGTGCAACAGAACAGTTCTTCCGACATCGAGTCCAAGCTCCCTTACCTTTCGCTTGATGGTCTATCGCTTCTCATCGACTTGCCTGACGTTGCCTCGAATCAGATTTTAGATGAAATTGCTGCACACGAGCATCTTGAACCGAAGTTCGAAGTCAGCTGCACTTCTGAACCGTTCTGCACACTCAAAGAAAGTTAATGACCCGTCCTTGCTTCTTAGACGTTTTACCCTTCGGTCCAGCTAGTTGGCTAACATTTATACCTCTTTGCTGTTGAGATTGTCCAGCACTCTCCGACCGTTATTTTCGGGTTGCATGTCGTATAGGCGAGCCAAAGAGTAGAAGTCACACAACTCCGAAGTTGCCATAGCCTCCCAATAGTCCAGAGGCCTATTGTTCTGAGTATCCTTCCGGAAAGGGTTACGATGTTGAGAGAGGATTGCCACTAGCTTGAGTACTTCGTTATAGACTCCGAATAGCACTGACAGGATCAGCATCTTGGCGTAGACGATGTCAATGGGTATGTCAACATAAAACCTACCCAATTCAGTAAGGTGTAAATCTCCATCTGAAATGCTCAATCCACCATTTTAGAGAAGAGCCGAAACAGCTGAATCTATATTCTTGAGGGCTGGCGGTTGGATAGCCTTTCCCAAGACTTTTCCAGGATCTCTGAAGATGTCCATACATATATCTCCTTCCTTCAACCCCTCCTTTTCCTGCTCATGCAGGAGCTTGATACGCAGAATAATGCGGTCGAGTGAGCTCCTTTGTATCTCGGGAGTGGAGTACTTGGGGAACTTGGTCTAGTAGAACTCCTTCGAGACCAGGCGAAAAACATATCCATCACAGACCCTGCCGGTCCTCCCCGCTCGCTGATTACAACTAGCATGGCTGGCCCATATCAACTTCAAGTTCTCAAGCCTACTTTTGGAGTCGTAGTGGATTTCCTTAGTAAGGCAGAAATCAATAATGTACTTAACCCCGAAGATAGTGATGGAGCTCTCTGCAATGTTCGTGGCCACGATAACCTTGCACCTCCGCATATGAGTTTCGTGGAGCTTGTCCTTAATCTATGAACTCAATGTCGTGGAATGCAGTTCGATGATTTCACAACGGTTGCGTTCCTCCTCACTGCACATTGTTCTGATGCTTTAGATGGTCTGCTGAATCTCCGCATAGCCTGGCAAGAACAGCAGAATGTTGTGGTTTTCTCGATTGATTGCCAGGATTTCCCTGATGAGAGCAGCAGCAACCTCGTACAGCTCCTTGTTAGCAATGGCACTCTTCTCGATCAAGTCGATCTGTCCCCAACGGACAGAAATGGGTGCCTGTGCGAACTCAGCAAGTGTATCCAGATAGTAGATCTTCTTATTGTAACAACCCTTATCTGTAATACAGATCTCTGGGCATGGGTCGCGGCACTTCATGAACTCCTCAGCCAGGTCACGAGTAACCTTGAGATCCTCCTCGTCTTCCGAGCTGGAGAATCTACGTTCACGGTCTTTCTTGGGTTTAATCTTGGCGAGCTTCTGCACGTAAAAGTTCTACTTGTTTAGGAACCGATCGATGTGGTCACCAGCGAAATACTGTTTAAATAGGTTGTTGTCGAGGGTCGCGCTCATCAGTACAACTCGAATTTCGGGATAGTTTCGTAGAATGTGCATCAGAGCAAGAAGGATGAAGTCGGTATCGATATCCCGCTCATGCACTTCGTCCAACACTACAAACGGGTATTCCTGAAGCAGTTCCCGGCAAGAGTGGATCAGCCGCTGCAAGAAGATACCATTAGTCATATACAGGATCTTTGTCTCGGGGTTCATCGTATTCTACATACCGATTTGGTAGCTCACCCTACCGTACTCCCTGATTTGATCTCCTAGGATTTTGGTGAGGTTCATCGCTGCAAGTCGCCGTGGCTACACACACAACACCTTTCCTGGGTGTTTCGCAGCCTTCAAATATTACCATAGGATTCTCGGAATTTGAGTGGATTTCCCACAGCCAGTCTCACCAGTTATCAGCGTTACTTGGTTGTTGAGGATTGTATGTAGAATCCTGCCGTGCTGCTTGTACACAGGCAGCCTTAAAGCTGCCTCACTCTTAATTGACTCTAGCAAATTCAGATCAAGCATTTCGTACAATCTCAGTTTGAACTCTGGTTTAAACACCGGTAGCTTGCTCATCCCGTTCTCGCGCGACCGAGAACGTGATCTCTCTCTTTTCCTCTCTTTCTTTGGTTGGGCTCTATTGGAGACTTCACTTTGAGCATCATCGCGCTCCTCCGCCCTCGCTTCCGATGCTTTCTTCTTCTGTAGGAGCTTCTCATAGATTTTTCGTAGTTGGTTGCTGTCGTCGTCGGTGGCGGGACGAGGGCCGGACGCTTCTTCAGGAATCATAAAATAATAATATAGAATTGGTCTCACTCACGTCTTTAATTATTGACTGCTTGGATCATATTACATGCGGGCCTTAGTCGTCATCGATCGAAGCTGTCTCGTCGGAATGCGAACCTGACATCACGCGGCGCAGCGTGTCCACATTGACAATGCGATGCAATGGTGCCAACGACTCGTCGTCCTTCCAGATCCCAAGTGGGTCTGATCGTGACTTGACCTTGAGTTGTAGGTGTCCGTAGATTTCTGATAGGATTACAGCCTACTCAAAGGTGCAATGAGGGCAGTCCAGGCTACGATAAAACTATTCTTACAATACGGTGATGGTATCTCCGACCTTGATTGGCTTATCGCTTAGATCATCGTCACTGTCCCATTCAGGATCTCCGAGCTTGCTCTCGCTCTACTCGCCAGTAAGTACTGTCGAATAGTCATGTGTTAACATTTTCGTGAGATCGAAATAGGCGGAGGCGCTTTTGGGAAGTTGAACTCCATGAAGCATGTGGAGGAGCCTGTCACAGGGAGGTTGCTGGGTTAATTGTAAGCGATACATTCTTTCTGGCTAGCTCTTCAGCTGGCTCCTGCTTGTCTTTCAGGTACCCGAGAATCGATCGAACGAGATTCTGTTCGGCTCGGAGGTACTCCCTGAGTTTGGTATTCTTTCTGATTGTCTGCGTTAAGTGAGTGTATACCTTCATGAGCCACTGCTGGATGATGTTGACTTCGACATAGTACTTCTTATTCTCCTCCAAGCCAATTTTGATTTCAGCAATGCCGTCGAATCTCCTGAGCTGGTAGTTATCTGGAATCGCGATCAGCTACTTGAACAGTATGAAGAACGGACGGAATTTGGTGCTTTCAAGTACCTTGAGTGCCTTTCCGATGCACTTCATAACTTCTTCGCTGAACTTAATGTCTTCGATGGCCAGCAGTACAAGGTACTGAACCACTTTGCGCATGAGCTGTTTGTTCCTAGCATCTTCCAGTGCTTTGTAGATTACAGCGTGGTTGAGGAATATCATGGACAGCTCTTCCTTTTCCAAGAGATGCTTTGTTTCGTAGAACAGGTCAGGATAACTACCTTTCTTTTTTAGGTCGCAGTGCCTAATCAGCTCTGTCATCAGGTACCAAAAGTATGTCTTGTCGAAGTCCATTCTCACCTTATTCAGCGCAAGGATATCATACCTTGACTACTTCTGATCAGTTTCGTTGGCGTGACCAATAATGTTCCGATCTGGACGCACATGGAATACCATCTTGCCGCTGGTCGAAGTTGCTGGATCTTTCTCGAGGTAGTTCTCAAGCAAGAGTGTCACTGCACGCTTCTCAAGGAGGTAGTCCGAAATCTCGCAGCCGAGGAGGGACAACTTAGTCAGTATCATAAGGAATTCGTTGCTGCTTGCTGTGTACTTTTCGTTTATGGACTTGAGAATGAGGTTGATGAGGTTGGCCAGTGCTGTCTTCGGGTGTGGGTTGTCCGGATTCTCTTCAGTTTCAAACAGACGGTTGTTAACACCCTCCCCTTCAAGTGGGTATGCCCACCTGCAAACATCCACGGTGATTCCTGCTAGTAACTTGCGCATGTCCTTGTTCGGGTTGTTCTTGATAATCTCTAGGAGAGTGGGTTGATCGTTGAAAACATCCATCAACCAGGCTGAAAATTCATGTGAGATCTTGATTTCCTCTCGAATAAAACTTGCAAGTTCGAAGGCAGTCTTCTTGTCCTTCTCTCGGATGCTGCGGGTAAACATGAAAAGTGTCACGTACTTGAACAACTACAGCCTGTCGGTGGGCTGCAAGTGCTCCCTTTCTGCAATGCACTCGTTCAGAAAATCTTGGTACTCCCTTGCGAACAGTAAATGATGCAAGGCCGTCAGTTCATTCTCCAGCTTCAGTTCCTTCAGAAAGTTTCTGCAGTAAGGTGTTTCTTCTCGATCGATCTGCAGTTCCAGCGGTTGAATTCTGTTGCCTTTGGCATCGAAGGTCTGCTTGCGATCGTATATCAGCACATAGGCGTTTCTGGTCTTTTCCTTAAGAGTAGCTTCGTAGTACCGTTCTTCCTTGCCTCCAAAAGCCTAACCCGCAAGATTCTCAGGATCAAACTTCTTTACGACGGTATCGTTGAACTCAAACCAACCTTCGTTCCTCCCTCCACGCTTTTGGATGAAACTATAGTAGTGACCACTGTCGGCTGAGCCGGTATGGATGACCACTCCCTTGAGTTCATAAGAGAAGTATTCGTCAGGTAGCACCACCTCATCTTCATCCAGCTTCGCTTACTGCTCCTTGCTGCGGAGATGTTGCTGAGAGTAGTCCTTGAGGTTAAGCTCAGTCGGGAACTCACAATGATCGTTGATCTTGTTCTTGGCCATCGTCTCGTAGTTGAATTCGAAGCGTTTCAGTACAAGAATGAGGTGATTCGGCAATCTTTTCAAGCACATGCGCTTAAGTGCTGGAACCTTCTTGTTACACCGGTCGCAGTGGTAGGCATTTTCTCCTTCCAGCATTTCTCCCTTGATCATGGTCTCCAACGAGAGATAGATATTCTTTTTGTCTTTAACCTCCAGGGGAACTGATAGGAAGGTTTCCTCACGCTCAGAGTAGTGCTGACATCCCTTCGAAATGATTTCGTTGGATATTATCCCACCAAAATGTTCCTTGATAAAGTTCTCCCCTGGCACACCCTTCACCTGGTTCTCCAAGCGGTCGAAGATTACTCCGGAGAACTCATCGATATCCATTTGTTCGCTAGTGTTGATCGGCTTGTTTTAGTAGTCTTTAAATGAGTGGCAGAAGTTGCGAGGGTTGTAGTACTGCTGCTCGCTCTTCTACAAGGCAATGAATAGAGTCTTGAGCTGGTACAGTAAGTTGTCCTACTGCTTGACCTTCTAGAACTGAGGGTCCTCAACGGAGAAGACAGCCTGCCGAAAAGAAGGAATCATGAACATCTGCTGTAGAAAGCTATTCATGTAGCAAATGCAGCCCAGATTCTTAATGCCCACATATCCAGTAGCAGATTTCTCATTCATCTTTGGAGTAATCATCCAATCATTCAATCTCTTGCCACGCCACTGGCCCTTCAAATGAAACTGCGAGAGAAAATTCAGTGTTCTTATGAAGTTCGCTGGGTTTAGCCACATCAGTGTGGAAACGAGTCGGAAGGCGCACAGCCTTGCCTTGTAGGTCTTACACTTTGGCTCCTTATTTTCAGGGCTCATGGCAAAGAGGCACACTTCAAGTAGGTACTGGAGTAGCTTGCCTTCTTCAATTTGCTGGTTCAGTTCTGTCCTAGCAACGATAGCCTTCAGGAGATACAGAACGCCCCATAGTACATCGCTCATCTCCCTTGCAGACTTTTCAGGTGGCAAACTAAAAACTAGCTCGCAGAGTTTATTGAGCAGATTTGGGAGACTCTCAAGAATAGACTTAGCAATGCCGATTGACAGTTTGTCGAGGAGTGTAGCACAGAACATGAAGAGAAGGTTAGAGCCCTCTTGTACTTCCACAGCCTAATTCAAAGTCGAAGTGAGCGCAACATTCATGATTTGCTTGACCTGCTCTGGCTCATGCTCGGCGACTTTTTCGGAGTCGCTGATAAGCTTAGCTATGTTGTGACAGACTGTCTCTCTGAATTTCCGATTGGCAGTGCCAACGAGCCCAGTGCTTAGTATTAATTCCAAATGGCCGCTTTCCAGTAAAATCAAAAGGACATCGATATTGTTGCCTATCTTAAAGGTGTGCAGCAGCTGAAAAATGTTGTCAGCAGCAGACTTCTCAAACTCTACTCGCTCATTGGAGGCTTCAGGTTATTTGCCCGTATTTTGTCGCCTTGCTTTTATGGCAATGCACACTTTGCTGAGTGTCTTCACGAGATCAAAGGAAAGTCTTCTTCGAATTTCATTATCATCCTCCATCGGGGCTTCCCGGTAGTATTTTAGAAGTAGCTTCGTCAATGTGCTCAAGTAGTCTGCATCGACTTCGTTTCGCAGAGATATCTAGCCCCGGAGTTTGCTGAGAAGTGTACGAACACCTCCCTTTTCAACGAACTCCAGACACCACTACACTTCGTCCATAGACTCAACGACCCGCAGAATGTACAGCTCACGGTAGACGCCACCCGAGATGAGTTCCTACCAATTCTATGCCTTTTCTATTTTTTCCTTGAATTGAGGTGAGATGGGAAGTTGTGAAAGTAACTGCCACACGACATTGGAGGATTCCGTTGAGAGGAGAGTGAACAGTAAGTCAAGGTGCTTATTGACTTCTTCCTTGACGATACTGGGTTCGGGGTCTATTGGCGTAAAGTATAATGGTTGGCTGAGCCCTGAGTCAAAGAAGCTGATTTGGTCGATGTCGAAGTTGATGATGCTGTTTGTTTTGGTGGCGAGTTGAAATGCGTTCACAGGAGTATCAAATTCTTTTGCAATTTTGCTGCGGAGACAGCCCAACGGCAGCGTATAATTGAAGTTTACACTTCTCCTTTCGTTGGTCTTGGTGTTGATGACAGATATGTCGTAACTGCCTGCCGAAAGTTGTCGGGTAGTTGGGGTATGCTCGAATTTCCCTTCAGTTTTGCTGATGAGTTTGAGCAATAGCATCACGCAATTGTCAACCAGTCGATAATTCTGCTTCTGGCTGCCAGTGGTTATGAGTTACAGGCATTTATTGACTAGCTTCACAGTCAGCTATTTACCCACTTCGGCGAGCAGCCTTGCAGATAGCCGGATGGTATAGTTGCATATGGCATCGGCCACTCTTGAGATAACGGGTTGCTGTTTGTTGTTGAGGAATAGCTGCCAGAGGTAAGGCATACCAACCATCTCCTGGCTGTTGACAAGACAGACTGAGGTATTCTTCACTTTCACGAGCTTTGCACTATAAAGGTTGACACTCTTCATAAAGCACAGAAACACTTCGCACTATGACAGGTCGAGTCCAATGAAGTCGTTCTTCTTATGATTGCAGAGTGCTTCCTTGAACACGTATTCTCGAATGGCCTCATCAAGCACCTGGCTGATCCGGTACTCTTCGTCTTCGGGTTTGCACATCCAGTTCATAAACAGGTGTGCTCCAGGATGGCTTTGAACCTTAAATAGGTCCCATAGCCGGTCGAACTGCTTGGGCTACAGCGAGAGGTTCTGGTGGTAGTAGAGCACCGTCTGCAGTAGACTAAACCTCGTGGGAAGCTGCTAAAGGTTCTTCGACTCCCGCAGAATATCATTGACGAGGACCTCGATGAGGTCCAATTTGCCATATGTAGACACGTTGGTCTCCTTTTCGATTCGAAGCAGCAAGCAAACGTGCAAGTAGGAGCTCAATCCCATTCGAATCTTCTCAATGCAGATGTCTCGATATTGTGTCAGTTCGTCGTCAAACGTCTGTAGCCTCAACAGCTCGAAGAATGCATTGAGTGACTTCTCGTCTTGTCGCTTGGTGGCGAATTCGTAGATTAGTTCCAGCCCGAATTTGTTATCGTAGCACTTCCCGGAGCGCACTGCCACATCTGAGTACCTCTTAACCAATTCCAAGTATGAGTCGTCCCAGTTCTTCAGCGGTTGAAGCTTGATGAGGTCAAAGAGGTAACCAACCAGCTCGCTAGGCATTTAGTTGACGAGATCGACAATCGTATCGTCGATTGTCTTGACAACTGCCTCGTGCTTGCCTTCTCTTGCCGCCCAGATCATATCCAGCACCTATTTGGTCAGGATTCGGTGCTCACAGAAGAGCTTGAGCACTTCATATACACGCTTTAATAACTCGGGGTGCATACTCTCCCCAAACACCTATTGCAGAAAGTTGTTTTGCATGGTCCAGTCGAAATAGTCGATTGGGGTGAGCTGTTCCTTTCCCTTTCCGATAAGTTCCAGCTGATCCTTGAGACTGGTGAGCCCCTTAATCTTCTTCTAGAAATATGGCGATTTAAAGTAGCGGTAGCTTAATTCCAGGTCGATGTATTCTAGTTGTGTGACGACCTTATAGTGAGCCCCGTTGGATTTGTAAAGCGGTTTCAGCTGTTGGACGACGTCGCTAATTACAGAACGGTCCAAATCTTTGATTTCTTTGTCTGTCACGCGATCGAAGTTGCGTTTGAAGACTAATATAACAAAGTTGAGTACTTTGAAGGAGAAGTTCGGAATGGGGTCGAACAATCTCGCTGTTCATCAATCGGTCGAGCTGGCAGAACACCGCTGTCAGCACTCTCAAAAAAGTAAAGGGGACAAGGTGTGTTTCATTCATGAGCCTATCCAACAGTTTTTTTAGTTCTTCCCACAATCCGCACTCTTCCATGAAGCTGACATATAGCCTACGTATGAACTCGTCAGTGGGAAGGTTTTCAGCACCCTCTTCCAGCTTGAGACGCTCAGCTAAGAGCCTTCGGTTGTCTTTGTAGAACGCATTCAGTCTCTGGTAGCCTCCGAAGATGCTCACACAACCATCCAAGAGTTCGTAGAAGCAGCAGACCCATGCTGCCTAGCGATCCACCACTATGCTTTCTTCCTTACATTCCTGCGATCGGTAGTACTTGTCAAAGGATGTATCCAATCCTATGAGGAACTGTTGGGTAAGCTGCAGATGGTTCTGCAGGTAACGAATAGCCTCGTCGATCTCCTCTGGAACCTCGAACATGGTGCTCAACAGAAAATCGATGTAGATGTAGTGACTGCCCCGTAACAGCTGTGTCACAGCCAGCGGAGATGTTAGTTGTTGTGGCTCCTGCTGGAACTTGCAGATTCTCTGGTAGTTCTGAATGGGTTGGTGGGTTTACCTCCTCGTGCCGCTTCATGTCGAACTTCCAACCCGGACGGATGGCAGCGTGTACTTTTTGGCCGGTGTAACCAAGCGTCATTGTGCGAAAGTGCCTAAGTTTGGGGCTGCTGAAGAAATAGGTCTGAATCTCAAATGAAATTACTTCGTCCCACTTGGCCTGCCAGCCATCGAAGCGTACCCTAAAGTAGCGTGCTTTTTCGTTTCGTTCGAGTACATAGCCAACTCGCCAATCACCCTCGGCATCCCTCGCATCCAAAAACGAGTGCTCGTGGTAGCTATCACACACTTCCGGAGGCTTCACGGACGGAACCGTGACTGAACGCTGCTTGTCCCCACCCTGCTACAACATTGATTATTAATTATACAGTGGGTAAGGTGCCCGACCTATTCTGTCCAGCATCACTGTTCAATTGCGAGTAATAATAAAGGGGATGTTGCGCAGTGGCAGCATATAACCGCCCAAGACAGAACAAAGGAAACAGTCATACCAGTAGCGGTTGGGATGGGCAGCTTCGCGATCCAACTACTAACGCATGGAAGACTTCGAAATTTAGCAGGAAAACAGGAGGATACTGACCACCTTGCGCGAACTCAATCAGGAGGTGACGATGGAACTGGCTAAGAGCATGCAGCGAGCAGCGAATAGTCCGCAACGCGATCCAAGCAGCTAGCAGATGCTACTGGAATAGCACAGCAAGAATAATACAAAAGTCATGGATCATCTGTCGAAGACCCTGAAAGTGTTGCAGCAGCGGAAGGAGCAACTTCTTTCCGGAAGGGAGGAACGCACTACAGACGAGAAGTATCGGGTGATGGACGAGTTGGCAGTGGGGCGTTCTGAAGTTAAACAGCTCAAACTGGAAATTAAGGAGCTGTAGAGAGATTTGGTGGTCAACGAACAGAGAGATGTACCCTACTGCCAATAACTCGTGGAGAAACTCGAAGAAGAACTGAGGGTATGCTCGAACAAGTACACAAACTACTTGAAGCGGTATCACATCAGTGAGGACCAACTACTCAGCATCGTCCCTGCCCCACCAGTCTACCTGAATACTGGTGCCTTAGACGTCTTAGAGAAGCGGGAAGCCGAGCAGTACAAAGAATACCTGAATATCGTCAAACTGAGCGAGATTCTTTCTCATCGCAATGAAAGCGACCTCAGCAAGTACTCGAGATAGTATGGGATCAAGATTAAGGAACTTGAATTCACCATGGCCAAACTCTCATAGGCGGAGGGTCAACTCGCCAGCCGCTAGCTTGAAGTTCTCGAGACCAAGAAGCAAGTCGAAATCATGAAGGTAAAGCTGGGCGACAGTAACCAACAACCAAGACTCACCCCGGCCGAAGGGATGGTGCGCCGCAACAGTCACTCCGTGAAGAACATTGCAGTGCACTACTAAGAACGAGTCGCCGAGCTCGATGAAATCGACGAAGTGCAACGTCGCTCGTCCAACAAAATCAGTGCGACAGAGCGCTACATCAAACGAGCTTTTCCTCTAAGAAAGAAATCGAACTTGGCGAACCAGAACTACTTCGAACTGGAACCGATCAAGGCTCGGCTGCGCCCTACCAGCATAGTGCAAGAAACACATTGAATTTTGCTGTGCAATGCCAATTCTCATCGGGTCAGAATAATATTTTATGAGAATCCTGTTGGCTGCTGTGCTCATCGGCATAGTAGCCACGCAGTTGGATGCCAACTGTGTCCCGTTTGGGTTGCGGCTGGCCTACGGAGAGTATTACACGCAGCAGGGTGGTCCCAATCAACTCTACGTGATGTTCAACACCTACGTACCAATAGAAATCAACGCAGGGAAATTGTTCCAACAGCTACGTCGGTTTTGGTAGCGTCAGCAACTACAACAAGTTCTCATGCACCACTGCCTTCATCAATTTCACCTGGGCGCCGCAGCCCTACTTCAACTGCACAGTGTATACCTGCCCGGTCAGCGGTATTGACTTTAATCGGGCAGTCCTCTATTCGGTTTACTCGGTGGATGCGACCGGCTTTAGCTATCCCTACCTCGGTCGGAACATCACCACCGTGCTGCGTGACGTCAACGTACTATTTTACTAAGGCAGACGAACCTACCAGTCCAATTCTTGACGTTTGGTGACTGGAGCTACTACAATGCTTCGCAATATCCCCAATTCCCTCCCATCACGAACTGTCTCAATCTCATGAAAAGCTACAATCTTGAAGACATCCAGGGAATGATATTCCTTGGGGACCAGGCCTATAACTTAAACAGCCAAAACGGCACTTACTACTTGCAGCTTCTGACTATGCTCGAGCCCTATGCTTCTGTGTGGCCATTTATCCCCACCCCTGGCAACCATGAATCAGTGGAGAATTCCAACATCTATGTTTACAATCTTACGTACTACGCTCCGAACTGCAACTCTGCTCAGTTATACTACACATTTCAGATGGGCCCAGTTACCTTCGTGTCGTTTGATCCCTAGACCATCGTCTACCAGGATCCTGAGAACGAAACTACCATGCAGTTCCTAGTAGAGAGCCTCACTCAAACTATTGCTAGTGCAAATACCACCTACGTCATACCCTTTTCCCACTATCCCTTCATGTGTAGTGATCCACAACTAACTCCCAGCTGCAGCTATCAATATCAGATTATGTACCCAATCATGCAAGTACTCTACCAGTTCTCTAATATTCCCCTCTACCTCAGCGGTCATGGTCACCTCTATGAAAGGCAGTTTCCAGTAAACCTTGCAGGACAGGTGGTTGACTCTAACCTCTTTGGCTACAATAATCTTAAGGTGCCAGTGATGATCCTTGAAGGAGCTGCAGGCACCAACAATTCGTTCACCACTTAGACCTACCCGCTACAGCCATTCACTGCAGTCTCCAACATTCTCACAGGCTTTGGAATATTCAACGTTTCAAGTGAAGGCATCTTCTATCGGCATATACTGGCAGTTAACTGTACAGTCGCCGACTCATTTACATTAACATATTTCCCACCGTAGCCGGAAGCCAGCAAGTTCCCCATTTGGGCAATCATCCTGCTATCGATTCTCGGAGCCATCGTTATAGGAGTACTCGCATGGTTTATCTGGTGGAAATGCCGGAAATCCAAGAACACCCAAGAGTAATATCGAACCATGGAGGTTGGCTCATATCAAAACTCCGTTTGATGTTTGGACTTTATAAGTATTCTAGCTTCGGAAATTCTCAAGACTTGCACAAACATCATTCAATCTCTTCGTTTTTTCTTGCTCCGGTTTTGTGAATCGCCAGCTCGTTTATCCTTTTCGCTATTTTCCGCTAGCCTCTGGCGAAGTGTTTGAATGTCGAAGTTCACACCATCTTCACCCATCGCCAATCTGTAACCTAAATTATGTCAGTAGCTACTATAGGTCGACAGGAATGATTCCAGGTAGTGATAGTTATCTTTGCGAACCTCGAATATCTTCGTTCTTTTGGAGGCGGGAGCGTGGACATGATGTTGATAGAACTGCTGTTATGGCTTTCGTGGGGCCTGTTGCCGAGATAACTCAAGCGTCTCGTAGATTTGAGGCGGGCGCTTCCTTCGGTTGCGTTTTTCACAGTCTGTGCAATAATAGCGACCACGACCGTCGAAACGGTTGCGTTTACGTTCACACTCCGTGTGGTTCTAAATAGGTGCTGTAGGTACCCATCTGGCGCAAGACTCCTCTTCACACTCTACCCACTCTTCCCCGTCGTCGAGCTCCTCTGTAGAGTAGATCTGCTAGCACGCCTAACAGAACTTCTGGCTTTGGTAGAGGCTGGCACACACTCGGCAAAGGCATAGCAGCCTCCCATCGATGCGGGATTTAATCCGTAGCAGCACCTCCTATGAATGGCAGTGCTTGTTCGAACATTTTTCAGTTCGTGGGGCGACGGGTTGTGGCTCTTAGACCTCCATCTGTCGATCCTCACCAGTCTTGGCCTGTTCTGGCTCCAGCTCTCGGTGCTTCATGGGCAGTTCCTTATCGGCCTTCCCTTCCTCCAGATCTACCGAAGTCGTACAGGAAGGTTCCTGCCGCTCGGTCGTTCCGTTGACCTCGATCTCGTTTGGCGGGTTCTCCACCTCCATCGTCGCCGTCAGACCAAGCTGCCCCTCCGATGTTCTAACCTCAGCTTTTGGAGGTGGGTGTGACAACGTATCATTGGGGACCTCATTGTTCCCGTAACTACCACCACCTCCAAGGGCCATATCGATTCGGACTAAAGGTTGTTCGGTCTGTTAAGTCATAAATGTTAAATTGTATTCTCCGAAGGAATATTTTGGTGGGGGCCAATACAACTGCACCTACAGTTCCGTACCCACGAGTCGACTGTTCGACTGTTCTGCCGTTCATTAGGATTTCAACTTTTCTTCAGCTATCCTGAGTGGGTCATGTTCGAAGATAGACACCGGCTTCTACCGGTAATAAATTAGGCGGCAGCTCGAACCGCTAATTCGTGGTTGGGCACATTAGCTTATGTTTATAATTGCTTATGGAACCATAGCCATCGTGCAACAGCAAGGAGGCAGGGCAGCTACCGCCTTTCCTGGAGACAATGAGGCAACTCGAGCTCCGGTTACAGATCGTGAGGAGATTAGGTTTACCTGCCGAAACAGAAGTATTCAAGCAGAAGAAGCCACAGCCTTGCAGCATAGCAGATCTGTTGCGCTCGCTGAGTCAGTACTCGATTTCGACTGCGGTCGACCCGCATCTCGCTTCCATCTACGCGCCAGCATATGATGACGTGTCGAAGTATATGGTCCTGCCGCTATTTAGTAAGAAACCCTCGTCGTATTCATTTATTTTGCTGCCGCCCAGCGAAGGCGAGGACTCCGTCTGCTCGCAGGATGGACCCTTCGAACCCAGCTTCAACTGGCTGGCGAAGCGCCTGACAGACACCAGCCTCCTCAAGCTCGACCAGCCCGAACCATTCAAGTACAACGGTAACAACGACAACTATTTAGACTACGTACCAGAAGACTGGAAGGGTGTTCGGTAGCTTCTATTGAGCCAACTTACTCCTGGCATTGAATTCGAGCACGACACAGAAACTATCACCAACCAGATAAAGAAAAGATTCAGCAGCTACCCTTGGGTAAAGATCAAGAAGGTCAGGCAAATCTACTTCAAAGGACGCCCAGCAGTCATGGTGCGGTTCATGGATGAACCTAGCGCCATATTCAGTCACTACAACTTCAAGAAGAACCTCGGAGGGCTGAAGTCATTTTTCGGTGAGGACATGCAGGTAAGCCGCTGTACTCAAAACCTCATGAGAGGCCAGCCGAAGAACTGGGTTGCCGTAATGTTCCGTCGACTACCCCGGACTATGTCAAAAGAAGGGCTATTGGCGTTGCTGAAGAAGGAGCAGTTTGCAGTAATTTGGGTGGAGTAGCCAGTGGAAATAAAGGACTTCAAGTATGCGTTGGTAGGTGTCCCTTTCATCGACGACGCCTTCAAGATCTGCCAGCACTTCCGCGTAAATCCACTGCAATTTAAAGTCAACCTGCACCCGAGCAGCAGCAAGATATACCAATAGCAGGCAGTACAGTGATAGGCGAAGTAAATTCACTCGTAAAGGTTCCGGAGCGATCTGAATAGGGAGCTGCATATGCTACAGCTCGGCTGACTTGTCGGCAAGGCTTGGCGGGCTGTATTTACAAAGCCGGTAAGGCAACGGTTCTATTGACGGAGCGTTGCTGCCTCCTCAATCAGAGTGTCTTGCAACTCTTACAGCTCTTTTAGGCGAAGCTCCAGTCCTGAAAATGTTGAAAGCTCGTTGAGCTTCTCGTGTAATTCTTACCTTAATTTGCCTATTTCCCGATCTTTCAGCGACACCTGCGGCCTTAGTTTGGTTGTCTCGTTCTGTAGGTTCAGGTTGGTTAGGGTAAGATGGGCGAGCTGATGTTTTAACAGCTCCATAGCCGAGCTATGTGACAGAGCAGCACTAGTGAGACTGGCAATATGAGACTCCTTGCCAGCAAGGTTCTTCTGCATCTACATCATCAACCTGTCCTTCTGGCGAAGCTGCTGCTCCAACCTGCGAATGGTGCACTGCTGTTCCATAATCACTGATTCCTTTTCTTGGAACACCTTACTCAACACCGAAATTGACACCTCTTATTGCTTACTCTGCTGAACGTTGGATTAACCTTCGCCGTAAAGCTTCCGAAATCGCTATTTCCTGAAGTTGTCTATCTGACTAAACGATCGACTCTCCAATAGATTACTCTCGCAGTTTGGTTGTTCATTTTCCTTGTCGGTCTAGAGCATCACGAACACTGATTCACTGCGGTGGCGGTTTTGAGTGGAATCTTGTGATTGACGGTTGGTTTTTGTGGCCACTCTCACTAAACTACGGTTGGAACCGCACTTGAGTATGCTCCTGTGTTGGGTTGTTGTGCGAACGGGTTCAGGTTAGTCCCCCTGTGTCATGAACCTCGGACTAACTGAGGGTTCCAGCGGCATCCTTCCCCTCATGGTTCGTTATAATCCAGCAGCAAATAAAATTGCGGGTGGGAGTAGTAACCGTAGCCACAAGTCTTAATGTAAGTGAAGTGGCTGTTAATGGTGCATGCACCAATCGATGTTATAATAATGTTCGACCGGATTGACACGGGAGGCCTCCCCGAACGTCGCGGGAAGGGCATAGTGATGACACCAGACTACAACCCAGCTTCGCATTATGAAGCCAGCCACATATCCATTCGCCAGGAGTTGCTGGAAGGGCACGGAAAGGTATGCTCCAGACCAAGAGCGAACACACTGCATCAGTCCCCTAGTAACCAACAGACTAACAAACACAAGATTCGAGTGGGCCGAGGTCGCTTGCCTGAAGACTTCTTCACTAAGGTCGATCTACTTCGTATCAATACTGTGGAGTCCAACCTTAAGCGAAAAGGCGACTACGCCAGCTTAGAAACCCCAACTTTCGCTAGTCGTGCTCAAAAGGTAAAAGAGCAGCGTAGGCTCTTTGTAGACCCGCAAGGAGAATCGGAGCAGCTACCTTACAACGAGAGGGAAACAATGCAGCAGCCAGTTATAAAAAAGACTGCTAATTTCTTCAATGGAGGTGATAGCGTGACTGGCCCAGCAAGGGAGGGCTGGCAGAGCAAAGCCCTCGAGCGCAAACTGAAGGACAAATTGGAAGTACAACAGGTGCATTCCAGTAGAACCAGCGGTCGAGAACCGGTCAGTAGTAGGACCATGCTGGAAGTATAAACGGGTTCTGGGAATCCCAGGAAGGAGGACAGCTGTTCGACAACAGCCAACACCACCCTGGTGATGAAGGAGTCATTGAAAAATCAATCAGCAGAACAGCCGTAACGCCCAAAGCGGAAGCAATCAAAAAGGATGTTGAATTTGATTGAGGGTGGGCCACTGATCTTCGATACCACGGTTCTACGGAAGGACCTACAGGACTTCACGTACAAACGTAAGTTCAAATAGTCAGCAATTCTCAGGGAAGAGCTCTTCGAGGTTCCCGCTCTACGTTTTCCGCAAAGCGACAAGAGTCAATAGACCGTGCTCCGCAGCCTAAAAAGCTCGATGCTCCCGCCCTTGAAGTGACTGTTTTTTCAACCTTAAGCGAATTAGTTGGGTAATATCAAGTAGGGATAGTCAGTGGTGAGGAACTTGCACAGGCGAACCACCATTGCCTTAGAGCTCAACAGAGGATGGTTCGGAGGTGTTGGGCTCACAACTTAGAACTTTGGACTATTCCTGAGACTACTGGGTCTCGTTTATTGTGAAGATAGTTCCAGTGGTGACAGTTGTGGTGGTTATCACAATGGTCTCGGTGGCCTGTGGTTTCGGAGGCGGCTCTTCTCGATTCATATGCTGCTCTGGTTCGGGTTGGTACGACATGAGATCGTGACCTCCTAGGAAGTTGAAGTTAGTGCCTGCCCAATCGTAGAAATCAGTGTTCAATTGTTCGTCTCGATTGTAAGGCTGGATGCTGGAATAGTTTAGTGACAGCATGTCCTCATTCTTACTGAACAGATTCTTAAATGACTCGTCCTTGGAGTAGATAGAATTCCCATCGGCCTCAGGTTGACCTTCGAGATTCAGCATTTCAATAAGGTTGAAGGAACTTGGGTGTTCGTTGGGATGACTGCCTGGCAGTTTCGGGTGTCTCCTTCGAGACAGGTTTCGGAGCTGTTTGTCGGATTCGTGAATGCGCTGTAACTAATGGCTTTCTATAGCAAATCTCAGCTCCATTTCTTCTTACTGGCTGTTGTAAAGGCTGGAGCTGGTCAAACCCTCCAGTGACTGTCGGTACTGCTCATAGAAACAGTGAAATTGTTCTTTTATCCTTTCAATTGGGTCCGTTGTGGGTTGCAGCTCGATGACGAGCTGGTTGGGGTTCGAGAGAATGTCTTCTGAATACTTGGCACGACTTCCGTACAACGATGATTCGAATTTGTTTTGGGTACTCTTTGTTTGGTGCCAGGAAACCCCGGTGAAAGATTGTTACTCCCTATGATGGTTGGTCTCCTCGTGTTGTCTTTCTATCGACATATTCTTTGCGAGGAAGGCAATGCACTTCTCTGTCTACTCCTTCCTATCCTTGTCCTTTGGAATACGCAGCTCACAGGACTTCCCACCCTCAAGATGGAACACTAAGATTATCTAGTTTTCCCGATCCTTCCGATCCATTAAGGCGTTAATTCGAGTCAGCGCAACTTCTTCTTCAACTATTGGCACTTCCATCACTGGCTTTTGCTTGCTAAAGTTTTTGATTTGAAGGTTGGGGCGGTTGCTACTAGAATCATTCTACTCTACTAGAGGTGCTTGCTTGTCCTCGCTTAGAATCTGCACTGGTAGCCTGTCAACCTCATCGTTCGGTTTCCAGAAATCCATGGCAAGGAGCTGAGCTATGGTCGGTCTATCCTTCTATGGGCCGATACAAGCTGTTATTATGGCCTTCAATTCCACATTATTGATTTCCTACAGCGTCATAGGTCGTATCTGGCTATAGATACGCTTGTAAATCTGTGCTTGGTTCACGCATTCATAATACGGTGGCTTCAGTGTCGCCATTTAGAGCATGACCATACCGAAGCAGTAGATGTCAGCAGCAGGACCTATGTGTCCCTATGCAAGCTACGGTATAGGACATTCCAGGCTTCCTACCTAATCGGAGAGGCCTACCGTAGAGAGACTTGCACGAATCAAGCGTGGTGGCGAGGAAGCCCACCTCACCAAGCTTGATTTCGTTGGTATTGGCATTCACGAAGATGTTGTCGCTCTTGATGTTGCTATGCACGATCGGCGGTTTGCAGCTGTGCAGGTATTCTAGACCCTCCATGATCTGCCCGCACCAGCTCTTGATAATCTTAAGTTTTGGCCTCTTGATCTTGTGTAGGTAGCTGCATAAGGTTCGGTGGTGTACCTACTTAGGCTGCCTCCGCTGAAAATCTCCGTAATGAAAATTATCTAGCGCTTCTCCCGGTTCACCCAGGAGTCCACGCAACCCACGATGTTCTTGTGTGAAAGGCCCTTGAGAATGCCGATTTCCCGAAGGATGTTACGTCGGTCGGCTGCGTTACCAACAAGCTACCTTCTGCAATTCTTCCTGCCCTTACAGTATTCCAACTAACCTCCCGCCCAGTCTCGGCGTCATAGGCCCGGTAGATGGTCTTGAACTGTGAGTAGCCGATCTCGTCGTTAAACTATTTTACAGGTGCAAGTACCCGCTGGAACCGGCCCTTAGGACTTACTTCTGCAACGCGCTAGCGGTGCTCTTCGTCCAGGAAAGCCGTATGGCTGAGATCGGCTGCATCGAGAGTGTGTTCCTATGACAGCATTATTAGAAGCTGAGCTTGTTTAAAATTGATGATTCGCTAGCGGGGACATCATTTATTGGCCAGACGAGCGACTTCCTGGGGAAC
>Ga0075152_10000764_pt1 | contig 23414 bp, 17 predicted proteins | sample JI61114C2DNA_FD_70964 | JGI IMG/M metagenome (GOLD analysis project Ga0075152, IMG submission 70964) | Wastewater effluent complex algal communities from Wisconsin, to seasonally profile nutrient transformation and Carbon sequestration -... | ecosystem: Engineered > WWTP > Effluent > Algae...
GCAATGAATAATGCAATCTTGTTTGCAGCAGAAGAATGGTTTTCTCTTCTCAGACGCTTAACTAAATCGCCTGTATTAATATCAACCGGGCAAGCAGTAGCACACAAACCATCCACTGCACAAGTATCCAGTACATCATATTGATATTGAGAAAGCAGCAATTTATAATTTGCATCATCACCTGCATTTTGTAATTGCTTTAATGCCCTTCGAATTACTATCCTTCTTCTCGGTGTTGCTGTAATATCACGGCTTGGGCATTTATGTTCGCAGTAACCACACTCAATACATTTATCTACTTCTTCTTCAACCGGAGGAAGCTCTTTCAGGTTTTTTATATGCACATTTTTATCTTCATTAATAATAACACCGGGGTTTAGCAGCAATTGCGGATCAATGGCCAGCTTTATCTTTTTCATTATCCTGTATGCATCGCCACCCCATTCTGTTTCTACAAACGGAGCCATATTACGCCCTGTTCCATGCTCTGCTTTTAAACTGCCATTATATTTTTCTATAACCAATGTTATTACTTCACGTATGAAGCGGTCATATCTTGTAATTTCTTCCTGCGTATTGAAAGCTTGTGTAATAACAAAATGAATATTTCCATCTTTTGCATGACCGAAAATAATGGCATTGTGATAATTATATTTTTTAAACAGTTGCTGTAAGTCTGAAATAGCATCTCCTAATTTTTCAACAGGGAAAGCAATATCTTCCAGTATTACAGTTGTGCCGCTTGCACGCACCGCACCTACCGCAGGGAATAAGCCTTTACGTACTTTCCACAAAAAATCCTGCTCTGCGGGATCGTTGGTAAATACAGGCGCATTGTATAATGAAAGAGTTGATGTTATTGATAAAAAACTATTCACCCTTTCTTCCAGTTCCCCGATAGTGCTTTCCTGAAATTCAATCAATAATGCAGCCGCAGTTTCTGGTAATGTTTTTACAATGGCAGGCATTCCGGGTAAACCCTCTACTGCATGCAATGAAGCCCTGTCCATTAACTCTACCATTGCGGCGCCTGCATTGGTAAGCGGAACGATTGCCTGACAGGCAGCATATATATCAGTGAAGTATAAGAGCGTTGCTGATTTGTAAGGATAGTCAGGAACCGTTTGCAACACAGCTTCTGCAATAAAAGCAAGCGTACCTTCTGCACCAATCAGTAAATGCGCCAATATATCCAACGGATGTTCATGATCAAGAAAAGCATTCACTGAATAACCTACCGTGTTTTTGGTTTGGTATTTTTTTCTGATCTTATTATACAATATTTCGTTCGATGCTATCTCAGTTTTTATAGCACGAAGGTTATTGTATAAATTGTTGCATTCTTTTTCAAAACGAAAATAATCTTCTCCATTTTCTGTGTTGAATGTTTTGCCATCAGGCAAAATAAAGCGGATATATTTTGTAGTGTGATAAGAATTTAGTTTTACGCCACAACACATACCACTTGCATTGTTTGATAAAATACCACCCATCATTGCAGCACTGATACTGGATGGATCAGGGCCAATTTTTCTTTTGTGTTTTTTTAAATATGCATTTACCATTGCACCGGTAATGCCGGGTTGCACACGCACTGATTCACCACTGTTTTCAATGTGTATTTTATTCCAGTGCTGGCTAAGGTCAACTAAAATACCATCTGTTATGGATTGCCCCGAAAGGCTTGTGCCACCTGTGCGAAAGACCAATGGTATTTTATGTTCTTTTGAAAATTGAAACAATAAAATGATCTCATCTTCATTAACAGGCTGTACAACTGCTTTGGGAATTAAATGATAAAACCCTGCATCAGAAGCAAAAGAAATAAGGTCAATATATCTTGATCTTATACGGCTCTCCGGTAATATTTTTTTTAGGGCTTCTATCATTTTTATTGTAGCTACCATGCGTATTGTATGTATAAAATTAATGCAAGTGTGATTTAGTTATGGTGACTGCATTGTGGCGAATAATAAACAAATGTACAAGAGTGCGACGCAACGGATGAATCATAGTAGTAATAAAGTTTGGCTCAAAAAAAAATACAAAATACCATAATAAATTTTTCAATTAATAAGTTGCCCTGCCACCGGAAAGATCAAAAATAAAACCGGTATTAAAACTTGCTTCTTTCGATACAATCCATGTTGCGATTGATGCAACTTCTTCTACGGTACCCAAACGGCCCATGGGAATTTTAGCAGTCATATAAGCCAATTGCTCAGGTGCTGTATTTTCATTCATCGCGGTTTTTATTACTGCCGGCGCAAGTCCATTTACGGTAATGCCTGTTTGCGCATACTCTTTTCCAATGCCTTTTACAAGCCCGGTAACACCGGCCTTCATACTCGAATAACCTGCCATAAAAGGGTTGCCTTCTTTGCCCGCAATAGAGGCAATTAATAAGATGCGCCCATAATTATTTTTCTCCATTGCTTTTACTGCATGCTTCGTCATTAAGAATGCACCGCGAAGATTTACAGCATAAATTTTATCATATTCTTCCACAGGATAGTCTGTAATTTTTGTATTTGTTGGGCCAATAATACCAGCAGAATTTACCATAATATCTATCTTACCAAAATTCGTTTGCACAAACCCCATTGCACGTTGCACATCATACTCTGCTGATATGTCAACTTTATAACCTTCTGCCCTGTAACTCTTTTCCTTAAAGGTTTTCAAAGCTTTTGCCAACAGCATTTCATTAATATCAAACAATGCAATACTGCCGCCTTCCTGTGCAATACGTTCTGCAATTCCGTAACCCAATCCATCGGCACCACCGGAGATTACGGCTACCTGGTTTTCAAATCTTTTCATTTTATTATTCACATAATTTGAATAAAAGGGAAATACAATTTTTTTGGCCCGGCAACTGAATTACTATGAAGCTTTTCTTGCACAGTTTACCCCGGACTTGATCCGGGGCACTCTTGTACGTTCGATTATATATTGAGCAAGTCAGATGCAGTCACGCTGTATTTTCTCATACATTATTATTCTATAATTAAACCACAAATTCAAATGCAGGCATTCCTTTAAACCCACAATTATGTATCACAAAAAGAGAGCCGGCCAAAGATTGTTGTTTTAATTGTTCCTCAGTAAGCCCAACCCTTGCTGAAGTAATATATAAATCTTCATAATTATCGCCACCAAATGTGCATGACGTAACTTTTGATACAGGCAATTTTATAGAATGTAATTTTTCACCGGTATTGGGGTTCCATCTTGTAAGCTGCCATCCATCCCAATGTGCAACCCAGAGCATGCCTTCATTATCAATTGTCATTCCATCAGGGTTACAGTCTTTCTCATCAATTTTTATCGCCGTTCTTTTATTGCTGATATGGCCGCTGTTTTTATCATAATCGTAAGCCACCACTTCAAATACCGGCGTGTCTATATAATAAAATGTTTGATGGTCTAAGCTCCATGCCATACCATTTGAAATGGTTACAGATTCAATTTTTTTGGTATACGGAAAATTATTTTCCACCATATAAACATTGCCAACCCCAACCTCTTGTGAAAGCGACATAGTGCCTGCCCAAAACCTTCCTGCAGGATCACATTTTCCATCATTGAAACGGTTATTGGGCAAATGATTTTCGGGATCTGCAATCATTTTTATTTCACCGCTTTCCCTGTCAATAAAAGCAAAACCATTTTGCAAGGCTGCAATAAAATTACCATCTGTACAAACAGCCATTGAACCAATCATTTGATGTGCTTCAATTGTTCTGTGCGTTTTTTGTTGCGGTGAATATTCATGAATTGCGCCATTTAAAATATCTACCCAGCAAATCAGTTTTCTTGCAGCATCCCATACCGGACCCTCGCCCAAAAGGCAGGTGTGCTCAACAACAATTTCTAATTGGGTACCGGTTGCTTGTGTCATGCTAATTGATTAAAAAGGTGACGGGCTTATGCATGTCCATCCGCCATCCACAATTAGCGTTTGTCCTGTTATATGTTTTGCTTTATCCGATACCAGGAACAAAGCTGTACCTGCGATATCAGCAACAGTTGCCGGACGGCCCATTGGCGTTATAGTTGACCAGATTTTTGAGTACTCCACATCTTCCAATGTACGCTCTGTTAGTGTGGCGCCGGGTGCAATCGTGTTTACATTTATTTTGTATTGCGACAGCTCTATCACTAAATTTTTTGCCAGCATTTCCAAAGCGGCTTTACTCATTCCATAAGCCGCAAGATCTTTATGCGCCTGGTGACCTGTTACCGAAGAAGTGAATAACAACGAGCCGCCTGCTAATTGTTTTTTCATTTGATTGGCAGCAGCCTGTGCAAGAAAAAAAGTGCCGCCAAGATTCACTTGCATAACCCTGAAAAATGATTCAGGCTTGTAAGTAAAAAAATCACCAAATAAAGTAATGCCAGCATTAGCAATTACAATATCAAGTTGGCCGGTTTGTGCTACTGCTGCATCCACCATTTGCTGAATAAAACTTGTATCACTTGAATCTCCTGCAAGCGCTATGCATTTGCCACCCGTATCTTCTGCAATAAGTTTTACAGCATTATCTGCCAGCGTTTGATCTATATCATTTAAAATAACAGTTGCACCTTGTTTTGCAAGTTGCCGGCATATTTCAAAACCTATGCCCTGCCCTGCTCCTGTTACTATGGCTGTTTTGTTTTCAAAGCCCCCAGCCCCTAAAGGGGAGTTATTGCCCCCGGCCCCTAAAGGGGAGTACTTAAATGCTTTATTATAATTCATTTCAACATAAATTAATATTGATGATTTTATCATTCCCCCCTTAGGGGGTAAGGGGGTTTCCTAATGCGAATCCCTCACCACTTCACTACCCGAAGCTCCTTTTAAGAAATCCATATCAGCACCAAGATGCGCCTGCTCTACATGCGTTTGATACAGGTGAACATAACCACGTGTATGCATCTTCTCTGTTTGTTTCCATGCAGCTCTGCGTATGGATAATTCTTCTTCTGAAACTTCTAATTGCAATGTTCTGTTATGCGCATCAAGACTGATCACATCACCATTCTGTACCAGTGCCAAAGTACCGCCCACAGCGGCTTCCGGTGATACATGCAATACTACAGTGCCAAAACCAGTACCACTCATTCTGCCATCAGAAATGCGTACCATATCAGTTACGCCCTGCTCCAGTAATTTTTTAGGCAATGCCATATTGCCTACTTCTGCCATGCCCGGGTAACCTTTTGGCCCAACATTTTTCAGCACCATAATACTGGTTGCATCAATCTCCAGCGCAGGATCATCAATGCGTGCATGATAGTCTTCTATGTTTTCAAAAACAACTGCTTTGCCGGAATGTTTTAGTAATGCCGGACTCGCAGCGGATGGTTTTATCACTGCACCATTTGGTGCCAAATTTCCTTTTACTACAACGATACCTGATTCTGGTTTAAAAGGCTGTTCCATCGTACTGATCACATTACGGTCATACACTTCTGCGGCAGCACAATTTTCGCCCATCGTTTTTCCATTCACTGTAATCGCATCATTGTGAATAATGGCTTGCATTTCCTTTATAACCGCAGGCAGTCCGCCTGAATAATAAAGATCTTCCATATAATTTTCACCGGAAGGTTGTATGTTGGCAAGCAATGGAATATGCTGCGAGTATTTATCAAAATCATCAATGTTTAAATCAATACCAATGCGGCCTGCAATGGCTAATAAATGAATCACAAAATTGGTTGAGCCGCCAATAGCAGCATTTACCATAATGGCATTTTCAAATGACTGTCGTGTAAGTATTTTACTTAACGTAAGATCTTCTTTTACCATTTCTACAATGCGTCTGCCTGATAATTGAGAGAGCACTTTTCTCCGCGAATCCGCGGCAGGGATTGAAGCGTTGTTGGGCAATGAAAGTCCTAATGCTTCTACCATTACAGCCATTGTTGATGCGGTGCCCATAACCGCGCAATGACCTTGTGTGCGTGCCATACAGGCTTCGGCTTCCACAAATTCCGTTGCAGATATTTGTCCAAGTTTATGTGCCACATCAAAACGCCAGACATCGGATGTGCCGATGTCTTTTCCTTTCCAATGTCCTTTTAACATTGGCCCACCAGAGATAACGAGCGTTGGAATATTTACACTGCATGCACCCATTACCAATGACGGTGTTGTTTTATCACATCCACAAAGCAGCACCACGCCATCAACAGGATTTGCACGGATTGATTCTTCCACATCCATGCTTACCAAATTCCTGTAAAGCATTGCTGTCGGTTTAATTAAAGTTTCACCCAAACTCATCACCGGAAATTCAACAGGAAAGCCACCCGCTTCCAATACACCTTTCTTAACTGCTTCGGCAAGGTCACGGAAATGCGCATTGCAGGGCGTTAGTTCGCTCCATGTATTACAGATACCAATTACAGGTTTCCCCTCAAACATATCTGCCGGTATGCCCTGATTCTTCATCCATGCGCGGTATATAAAACCATCTTTGCCTTTGCGGCCAAACCAGTTGCGGCTTCTTAATTGCTGTTGTTCCATGATTCAAATATATTTTAGTTCTGCGTTTTATTGGAGTGATATTTTGTTCCCAGCTTTAAATCTACTTGAATCTTTCGTTGCGTCGCACGCTTGTACTGAAGAATTTTTTTGAAGCTTTGGCATCACAGGTTTTAAAGCGGTTTTATTACAGAGAGATTTGCACCTCCGTTTTACGGACAAAGCAGGTTATTAATTTGTAATGCTGACTGCGCATTGCCCAATATATAATCCGGACGTACAAGGGAGTGACACAACCAAAGCTTAATAGCAGTAATGCAGTTTAGTTCAAAAAAAAAGTAATGCATAGTATTGTACTGTGTACTGTAAACGTATAATTACATATTATAAAAAACAAACCGCAGGGCCCGGCCACACAATGTGAAAAGGAACCCTGCGGTAAAAGGAATTACAATTCCCTTTTGTTGTAAAACATTGAAAAGAAATGCTGTTACCTTGCTATCACCATTTTTTTGCTGTCAATCATTTTACCGTCAACCACCAATGCATACGCATAAGTGCCTGAACTAAGCCTGGATGTTTCAACATTTACCGTACCATAGCCTTTGCTGCTCAACTGGATTTGCTTTACAGTGTTGCCATTGTTATCAGTTATAATAAGCTGGGCCTTTGAAGCACCTTCGGGTATATTGTAACGGATACTGGTACTGTTTGTAAGCGGGTTGGGAACATTCTGATCTAAAGTAATGCTGCTGATACTTGCATTTTTAGCCGCTTCAGCAGAACCTGCACTTACCGGCTGGCCCTGCAGTTTATTTACAAGTTGCATTAAAGATTCAATTTTAGCGTCCTGTTCCTGCATGCCTTTTATAAGAATAGGAATAAGTTCATCATAATTTACACCCTTAATTTTCATGATCTCTTTTTTTCCGGTTGTCATTTTTGCCGTTTCCTGTTCGCCGGCTAAAGTTGGCTCTTTTCCATCTGTGGATTTTGGTTTTATTGCCTCAGATGCTGTAATACTTAATTCCTGTGCCGTTTCTTTAACGAGATTAGGCAGCACTTCTTCCAATTCCTGGGCTATTAATCCATAATGGGTTCCCTTAGGCAGGTTAAGTGATTTAAATTTTTCATCTGTGCTAAACTCATAGTGTTTTGGTTTAAGCTTATTGATGATGTTCATTGCATTTCCAACATCCTGGATATTTTTCTTTAAATTTTTATCACTTGAAGAATAATAAGCGCCAAAAGCATATACATTGCCATCAAATACGCCTGCATAAAAACCACTGGTTGTGGCAGCCCTTATTCCATAGCTGTTAACAGAAGAAAAATAACCACCATAAGAATCGGTACTGTAACCCTGCACACCACGCCCTGCGGCAGCATAGCCGTAAACCCCATAACTGGTTCCTGAACCATAAACGCCCATATAACCGCTACTGCCATAAACGCCGTAATTACTGCTGCTGTACCCATATACGCCATAATAGCCATCGCCATAAACACCATAAGTAGTACCTGTACCATAAACACCTAAGAAACCACTATTGCCACGAACGCCATAATTAGTGGCGCTGTAACCATAAACACCATTGGCAGTACCGCTGCCATATACACCTATGTTGCCACTGCTGCCATAAACACCATAATTACTGCCGCTGTAGCCATAAACACCATAGGTAGTGCCGCTGCCATATACACCAGTATTACCGGTGCCTACCATACCATAACTTGTGCCGCTGCCATAAATGCCATAAGCTGCACCCGTAACCTGCAGCCTGTAACTGGCATCGGATGTATTGCCGGTACCAATACCTACATTGCCCGTAGTGGCATTAATATACATGCGTGTGGTATTATTGGTTGTTAATCTTAAAGGTATAGCATTTGTAGTACCAAGTATAGAATTTACTGTGGCATTAGCATTGCCAGGTAAGCGCCAGGTGGCTTGTGCATTTGCTGTTTGTAAATTGAAAGTTATGGCCGCAATTACAGCCAAAGCGCAAAAGGTTTTTTTAGTTCTCATTGTAAAAAATTTTGAATAATTGAAATTGTTTAAAAATGAACAGCCTGAGTTTCTCATCAGGCATACAGGAAAGGGGATACCTGCAATTTTGTGTAATTGCTTTTTTGTAATTCCCGTAAATTTTTTGGTTAAAAAATGGTTGCCTGTAGTTTTAATTATGCAGGGCAACATTGCTGCAAGAGTAATGTGTTGTGTTTTTTTTCATACGCGAATATTTTTGGTGAAAAAATAAGGTTGCTGATAATGTATCGCATTACCGGTAAGTAAAGGAAACAGAAGAAACTAAAACACGGAGTATGAAATACGCCGGATTTTTTTGGTACGGGCTGTAGTAATCCTGTTAAGCCCGGTTGTGTCATCTTAATTCCGGTTCATCGGAACTCACTTTTACGTTCTTAACATGAATGAGCTTTTACCAAAGCGAAGGTTGATAGCAGCAACACAATTACAATTTTAGCCCGCACTTAAAATGCATGCATAACACAGGCACAGTAAACTTGTACTTGAAAACCAAATTTCATTCTCTACTTTTATCATTCTAAAGAAATTGCCAATGATAAAACCGCTCATACTTGTTATAGGCAGCTCCAATACCGATATGGTGATAAAAACCCCGCGCCTGCCTGCGCCGGGTGAAACTATTTTAGGCGGTACTTTTTTAATGAATGCCGGTGGCAAAGGCGCCAATCAGGCCGTAGCCGCAGCACGGCTTGGCGGGGCAGTAACTTTTATCTGCAAAACAGGCAACGATATTTTTGGTAAACAATCGGTGCAGCTATTTAAAGCAGAAGGTATTGATACTTCTTTCATTTTTGAAGATCCGCATCAGCCCTCTGGTGTTGCGCTGATTACAGTAGATGATAAAGGCGAAAATTGCATTGCAGTGGCTTCCGGTGCCAATGCACATTTAACCGTACAGAATATTGTGCAGGCCAATGAGTGCATAGAAAATACATCCATCATTTTAATGCAGTTGGAAATACCATTAGAAACAGTTGAATACACAGCATCTGTTGGCGCAGCACTCAATAAAAAAATTATTCTGAACCCCGCACCTGTATGCAAATTAAATGACGGATTGCTGCAGCATATTTCCATCATTACGCCCAATGAAACAGAGGCTTATATGCTTACGGGTATAAAAGTTACAGACGAAACAACTGCAGAACAGGCAGCAAGATATTTATATGCAAAAGGTATTGCCACAGTCATAATAACTTTAGGTGCAAAGGGCGCATTATTATTGCATGAAAACAGATGTGCAGTTATTCACGCACCAGTTGTGCAAGCAGTAGATACAACCGCAGCCGGCGATGTATTCAACGGTGCACTGGCAGTTGCATTATCTGAAAATAAACCGATGCTTACGGCAGTAGATTTTGCCTGTAAAGCAGCGGCTTTATCAGTTACACGTTTGGGCGCACAGGCATCAGCGCCTTATAAACAGGAATTGGATATTTAATTATACTTTAAAAAAATTGCATGAAAAAAATACTGATCACGATTTTTCTCTTTAACTGCTGTATTTCCTTTGCACAAAAACATAAACCTGTGCCCATTATTTTCGATACAGATATTGCACCCGATTATGATGATGTGGGTGCTATGGCTTTATTGCATGCATTTGCAGATATGGGCGAAGCAAAAATACTTGCCACCGTTTCGTGCAATGCTTTTGAAACAACAGTGCCGGCAATAAGCGTTTTAAATACTTATTTTAACAGGCCGCAAATACCAACCGGTATTACTAAAAACATATTGCCCAATAAAGATTGTTCGCAACAATGGGCGCAGGCAATTATTGCAAAGTACCCGCATGCATTGCAGCATAATGACGAAGCAATGGATGCAGTTAAATTGTACAGAAAAATATTATCATCGCAGCCAGATAAAAGTGTAACAGTTGTAAGCGTTGGGTTCTTTACCAATTTAGCCGGTTTGCTAAATTCAACCGCTGATGAATATTCAAAACTTGACGGCACCGCACTTGTAATAAAAAAAGTAAAACAACTTGTTTCCATGGCTGCACGAATTGATAAAGATGGTGTAAGCGGCTACGAATTTAATGTAGTGATTGATGCACCAGCCTCGCAAAAAGTATTTGCAGACTGGCCCACACCGGTTATCATCAGTGGTTTTGAAATTGGTGAAAAAATATTAACGGGGATACCTTTAATAAACAATAAAACTATACAGAACAGCCCGGTGAAAGATGCATTTGAAATTGCATTGTTAAAAGATAATAATACAGTTGGCCGCAACAGTTGGGATGAAACCGCTGTACTTGTTGCCGTGCGTGGCATAGCGCCATATTTTAATTATAGAAAATTGAATTTTGACATAAAAGATGATGGCAAAAATGTATTGATACCTGGTGATAAATTTACTTACTTAACATTTAAACAAACACCGGAAGAAATAGCGAAAGTGATAGAGGATTTAATGATGCATCAGCCGGTGAAGCAATAAGAATTTTTTGCCTGCATGGCAGAATTTTAGTGAAGGTATGAGCCCGGCATTTGATTGAAGTGGCATCGTCTGTTGCGTCGCACTCTTGTACGTTCAAAAGGTGAAGCGGCAAAACAGCCGTTCCAGAAGTTCACAAGTTCCAACGTTCACGGGGGTTCTTTAAGTGTAACAACTTATTAATCTTGCAAATTCGTGAGCCCCAAAACAAATGAACTACGTGAACGTGCAAACTACTGCTGCTTTACGTTCCAAATGTACAAGAGTGCGATGCAAGGAACGATCAAAAATGACTTGCAGATTGGTACATAAAATTTTTACAATATAAACTCAGCCACATGAAAAAATTTGTTTTGTTCTCTTGCTTTCTTTTTGCCGTGCAATATATGCATGCACAAAAAACAATTACGATTTCCAAAGATATTTTGAAAGACAAAATTAAAGGCGGCTGGGCCGGGCAAACCATTGGCGTTACGTTTGGCGGGCCTTATGAATTCCGTTTTCAGGGAACATTCATCGGCGATTATCAGCCACTCGTTTGGAACGATAGTTTGGTGAAACAAAATATGCTGCACAATGCCGGCTTGTATGATGATCTGTACATGGACCTCACCTTTGTTGATGTGTTTGAAAAATACGGTTTAAATACACATACAGATTCTTTTGCAAATGCCTTTGCGCAGGCAGGCTACATGCTGTGGCATGCAAACCAGGCAGGCCGCTATAATATTTTAAATGGCATTAAAGCACCACAAAGCGGTATATGGCAAAACAACCCGCATGCAGATTGCATAGACTACCAGATAGAAAGTGATTTTGCAGGATTGATGAGCCCTGCAATGCCGAATACAGCATCGGCAATAAGTGATAAAATCGGGCATATTATGAACTATGGCGATGGCTGGTATGGTGGCGTGTATGTTGGCGCTATGTATGCGCTTGCATTTACTTCAAACGATATAAATGATGTGGTAAATGAGGCATTAAAAACCGTACCTGCGCAAAGCGAATTTTATCAGTGCATAAACGATGTAATAGAATGGCATAAAAAATACCCAACCGACTGGAAGCAAACCTGGCTTGGCGTTCAGCAGAAATGGGCAAACGATATTGGCTGCCCCGATGGTGTATTTGCACCTTTCAATATTGATGCAAAAGTGAATGCCGCTTACGTGGTAATTGGATTATTATATGGCGGTGGCGATTTTACAAAATCGCTTGAAATTACCACACGCTGCGGTCAGGATGCAGACTGTAACCCATCAACTGTTGGCGGTATTCTTGGAACTGTGCTCGGCTATGAAAAAATACCGGCGTACTGGAGAAAAAGTTTGCAGCAGGCAGAAGATATTGATTTTAAATACACCACAATGAGTTTAAATGATGTGTATGAAACTGGCTACAAACATGCATTGCAAAACATAGAACGTAACGGCGGTAAAGTAAATGGGGACAATGTAGCTATACCGGTTCAACAACCTGTTGCAGTAAAGTTTGAAAAAAGTTTTAACGGTCAATATCCTGTTGCGATGGCCCCTGTAAAATGGAATGAAAATAAAGACGAACTGCGTTTTGATTTTGAGGGGATTGGTTTCGTAATAAAAGGTGATGCATCGCAGTGGGACAGTAAATCAACCTACATTTTTAATACAGAACTCTGGCTTGATGGCAAATTAATTGAAACACCCAAACTGCCTGTAAGCTTTACCACCCGCCGCTACGATCTTGCCTGGAAGTACGAGTTGCCCAAAGGCAAACATTCTGTAAAAATGAAAATTCTCAATCCTTCAAAAGACAATGAGATCAGGGCTTCTGAAGCAATTGTATATTCAGATAAACCTGTTGATGGCATGCAGGTAAACATCAACGCAGCAAAACCATAATTTCAAAACCCAATTAAAAAAAACTGCCATGTATGTAATAGAAAATTATTCCACAGCAATTGTATTCTGCATCATAACCATGTTATGCTGGGGCTCCTGGGCCAATACACAAAAGCTTGCAGCAAACACATGGCGTTTCGAGTTATTTTATTGGGATTATGTATTCGGCATTTTATTACTCTCTTTAATTTCTGCATTTACACTCGGCAGCATTGGTTGCAATGGAAGAAGTTTTACAGAAGATATTGCGCAGGCCAGCAGTACAAATATTTTCTCTGCTGTTATTGGCGGCATCATTTTTAACGCAGCGAACATTTTACTGGTTGCGGCTATAGCAATAGCGGGTATGGCCGTTGCGTTTCCCGTGGGTATTGGTTTGGCATTGGTAATTGGTGTAATTGTAAATTATGTTGATAACCCTGTAGGCAATAAACTGTTTTTATTTAGCGGTGTTGCATTAATTGTGGTTGCCATTGTACTCAATGCTAATGCTTACCGCAAAATGCAGTCGGGTAAAAAAAGCACTTCGTCAAAAGGCTTGTTGCTTTCTGTTATTGCAGGTGTGTTGATGGGCTTTTTTTATAAATATGTTGCCGCATCCATGTTCCCCGATTTTAATGTTCCCGAAGCAGGTAAACTTAGCCCTTACACAGCGGTTGTATTTTTTGCAGCGGGCATTTTGCTCAGTAATTTTTTATTCAATACGCTGCTCATGCGCAAGCCATTTACGGGTACGGCAGTAAGCTATTCAGATTATTTTAAAGGAGGGTTAAAAAACCATATTACAGGCATTCTTGGCGGCGCAATCTGGTGTGTGGGCATGTCGTTCAGTATTATTGCATCAGGCAAAGCCGGGCCTGCTATTTCTTATGGTTTGGGGCAGGGGGCTACGGTTGTAGCCGCTGTTTGGGGCATTTTTATCTGGAAAGAATTCAGCAATGCACCCAAAGGAACATCCACTGTTTTAAATATAATGTTATTGCTTTATCTAGGTGGCTTAAGTTTAATTATTGCAGCGCGGTAATACATTTTTTAGCTTAGCTGCATCGCTGCTATTAAGCATCGTTGTGTCACTCACTTGTACGTTCTGTTGAAAATTGAGCATGGCGAAGACTGTTTAGTGCCTGTCAATTTGCTGTCTGTCTGTTCTGCTTATATACTGTTTTTCAATTCTATTTTCAGGTTTTCTGTCAAATGTATAAAGTGCTAACAGGAAAAACCACTCTAATGGTTTCATTAAAAAATAAATAAAGTCAGAAACAAACTTATTATTAAAAATGTCGTAATAGCGATGAATAAAATCGCCTATTTTGTTATAACCCCGCCTAATAATTTTATGTAAAAAAGGAAACCCATCCTGCATTAAATCTTCAAATGCATTTGCGACGAGTAACTGTCTGTTACAAATTATATTACGCCCGTTTCTAATACCACGTCTTTGCGGTTTTACAATATTAGTATGCCCATTTGCAGCAACTGAACAAAGATAATGTCCTCCACATTCAACGTTATCACATTTGTAATCCCATTGTGAAAACCCGTGTTTGTAAGTGTCAGTAAAGGCTCTAACAATTGAATCAGGCTTTTGTCCTACTAATAAAAGTATTGCAGTAAGTATTATTAAGATTGGCAAACAAAGGATAAAAATAATGGGGAACTTTACAAAGGGTTGCAGATTTAAAATTTTCCAGGCAATGTTTTCAAATTGATTTTTTGGCTTAAACTCTGAATTTTGCGAATATTCAACAAAGATTCTTTGGTTTTTTACAAGAACCAAAATCGATAACATTATAACTGGCATATTACCCCCAATTGCAAGCCAGGGTTCATTCGTATGAATTGCAATAAAAATATTTAAACCAATACCAATAAATTGTAAAGAATTTATAATTATTTCAATGATTGGTGTCGCAAGTTTCTCTCGATAACTGGAATAGAAATAAGCTGTCAAACAGAGTATAATTATTGTTATAATTGTTAGTTGATGATCGGGCGAAAAAACAGCACTATTGTCATCACAACAATCATTTTCAGCACCAAATCCACCATACATTACTGGTAAAACAATTAAAGATGCTATTTCTGTTACATGAAAAATAATTTTATTTACAATTTGATTTCCCGTAACTAAAAATCCAAAAAAGTCAATTAAAACTATTATCGCAGGAAGTCCGATAAGAATAAAAATTATTGTTATCATGTTGTATATATTAATTGAGTACTGTTGAAAAATAAAATAACAAAATGCCTTATCGATAAATTCAATTCTAATCATCAAAATTTTTCTGATAGTTTTTTTACCCAAGTCGCACAATAATCAATTTCCACGGCTGTTAAAAGTTCAATATATAATCAAACTGTATAAGTGTGCGACGCAACAGGAGATACTAAAAAAATCCAATGCCCGGCTCATAAAACCCTTTATGCTGCCTTCATCATTTCGGGTAATTTCTTTATAGTAAAGTACATAAGGCAGAGCAACGCCGCAAACGAAAAAGTAAAACCCCAGAACTGCATATATTGAAAAGGATGCAAAACATTATTGATGGTTGTAAGCAGTATATCGCCGGGTTTTATAAAAATATCCCAACTGTTGTAGCGTAAAAACCTGCCAAGATAAATACCATAACTGCACAGCAAAAGCAATGCAACAGTTGCAGGCATTCGCCACTTTGTTTTTATATGCCGCGCTAAAAAACGCTCCGCCTGCATCAATGATATAAAACCAAATGCAACACCATTCCAGGCACCGCTGGTTACTATTAAAATATCGAACCAGTAAGGCACCGGCGGCCTTTCCTGAAAATGGATAAGATCAGTAATTAAATATGGCGCATTGGGCAGGAACAGCAGCCAGAAAGCCAGTACCAGCAATACTTTCAGGTTAATCTTTTTAAAAATTTGCAATTGCCGGCTCAACAGCAACGGTATACCCGCCAGGAATAAATTCCAGGGGTAAAACAAGTACACTTCATTACGGGTAATTATAAAACGTACTGCCACAAGCAGTAATGTAAACATGGTGGAAAGGAACATCATTTTTTCTATTTCACTGATTTTTTTCATGATAATAATTGAATAATTTTTGGAATAAAAATAATACATGCAATTACTGCACTTACTATTGCACACCACAGTACTGCGGCGGCGCTTACATCTTTAATAATTTTTACAACCGGGTGAAAATTGGCTTCTACCATATCACATAATTTTTCTATTGCGGCATTCATCATTTCAAGCGCAGTTACTATTGCAATACATAATAATACAGTTGCCCATTCGCCGGGCGTTAACTTTAAAACAAATGAAACGGCAATTACAGCAATTGCTGCAGCAAGGTGTATTTTTCCATTGCGGTCGTGCAGAAAAAAATATTTAATACCACTGAATGCGTTATAGAATGATTGTAAAAGGTTTTGTTGTTTGTTCATAACAGTATATTTATTTCGTTGTGTTTCTTAACCATAAATATTGTTTTTTTTTATGAACCCAGCTTTTATATTTCTATTAAACATCCTTGCGTCGCACACTTATACAGTATATTTTTTTTGAACTTTAAACAGCCCGTACAACTGGAATAATATTCGCTTGCTGTTGAAAGCCCATTCATAATTTAAATGTACAAGTGTGCCCCGAAACCAGTTCGGGGTAAACTGTGCAAGGAACGGTGAAAAAAGAACCGCTGTTTGGCTCAAAAAAATCCTGTCTTACAAATACTTAATAAATTGAACAGGTTTTATACCGTTTCAATTGTTGTATTTTGAAATGTTGGGTTGTACCAGTTTATCTTTCTGCTTACATACATTACAATGGCAAGCACTGCGAATAAACCAATACTGCCAACAAGCAGGGCGGTATCTTCAAGCCTTATCAATATAAAAATGAACCCGTACAAACTACCGAGGATACCGGCAAAAACACCGGCAGTTTTCCAGCTTGCAAAATGCCCTTTTGCATAGAGTGCAATAAGCAAAACCGTGGCAGTAGAAGCAATGAGATAAGCAGCATCGAACAAAAGAAACTCGCTGATGGAAAGCAGTAATGTAAAGAAGATAATAAGCGCTATGCCCACCAGCACATACTGCACCGGGTGAAAGGCTTTCTTTTGCATTAACTCTACAATAAAGAACAGGCAAAAGGTAAGGCCAATAAATAAAATTGCATACTTAACGCTGCGCATTGTTTTGGCATACTGATCGGCAGGCTGCACCATGGTAACGCCAAAAGCGAAATCATCTTTTTTAAAATTGAAATCTTTTAATGTGGTGGCAAAAGGAAGGTTTGCTTTGTTGAATGTCCATTTGGCATTGAAGCCATTATCTGTTACTTCCCGTTCGCCGGGTAAAGAATTGCCATCAAATGAAGGATTGCTCCAGGTTGACTGAATATTGAAATTGCTGTTGCCTGCAAGCGGTACAAAATGCAACTGTTCGCTTCCCTTTATTTTTAATGACATATCAAAAGCTGCCGTTTTATTAAAATCATCAGTTGATAAATTGATTGTTGCAGATAACCCGTTGCTGTCAATGTCTTTTGATGGTAAGCCCGGCAACAGGTCAATAATACTTCCATTAAAGTTGATGGCAATTTTCTCTTCGATGCCTTTAAAATCTGTAACACCCATGCATATCCTTGCTTCGTTTAACTGTAAGGACGCTGTATCAATGTCTTTGGGTAACTGCAGTATAAAATTGCCTTTGGCTGTTGCTGTGCTTTTATAGAGCAATACTTTATAAATGGAACGTGGCCGTTCTTCGGGTACCATGTTTGCTGTTACATTTAAGTTTTCGGGCAGTAGTATTAAATGCCTTTGCAGTTTTTCAATTTTACCATCGGTACCTGTTGCATTTATTGTGTAGGAATGTAAAGCCAAGGCCCTGTAACGGTTTGCGGTGTTGCCCATTTGCTGCTTACTTCCTCTACCACTTGTTGTTGCCGTTCTTTTCTTTCGGTAACAAGGTTAGAAACAAAGACTGTGGGAATAAGCATTACAAGGATTAATACGCCGGTTACAATTGCTTTAATCATTGTTTTGTTGTTTGCTGACGGTTGTGGTGCCTGTGGTTGCAAGCTTTGCTGATAAGTGTCCATATTTGTGTTTGTTTGAATTTGAAAAGGGATGTTTTGCGAAAAGTATATTGTTAGTTTTTTATAACTGAGTGCAGTGCCGGCAGCGCTGCTGGCAAATAATGCAGCCGCGGAAAGGCCAACAGTTTGAAGAAAGTTGATCCATGCATTGTCATCATAATTAAAAGATGTTTCTATAATGCCAGCCAGCAAACCGTAACCAATTGTGATAAGCAATTGAAGTAACACAAGCACCATGACTTTATTGGTTACTGTATAAAACCATTTATTAATTAAAGCAAGAGAGAGATACAGAACACCAAAAGCAGGAAGGCTGCCTATTAATGCTGCGATTGGTGCGAATACCAATATTCCAGCTTCCATTAAACCATAGCTCAATAAGCTGTAAACAAATGCACCTGCACCGAAAGACAGTGAAGTTAAAAACCACATTCTTGCTGCTATAGTTATTGACTTCATGGTTTATTATTTAATGGTTTGCGATTTTATTAATGCATTCAATTTTGCAAAAGATTTATACTGATTTAATAAAGAAATATTATTACTCAAAGGGGCTTCGCTTGTTTTATAAAGACTTACTTTAGTTTATTATAGGAACTGCTATCGTCTTCAATTTCAAAGTATCCTATTATTTTACGGTAATTGACTATATATGAAAACAACAGACTTAAAGTCAATAAACATATTGACAGAATAAGATTTTTCTTTGAATTAGATTGAACATAAAAAAGAGCTATAAAAATTTCCAAAACAGCAAGAACAATCATTTTGTATTTTATTGGTATCCGCAAATCTTTAATGCGAAACAATGTGAACAATAAAACGATTAATTCAGGCAGGCTAAAAAAAGTGAATCCTAACCCACGGAGTATTAATTTATACGTTTCATCTTGTCGCTCATCAATAAATGCCCGGGCGGAAGAGCTTATTAAAAACATCAGCCAGCAATAAAACCACAACCGAACTGCAAGAAGCGAATCATTTATTTTATTATTCATTTTAAAAGCACTTTGAAATTCAAAGTATAAGTACAAAAAAAATTATCGCGACGATTTTATCATTGCCTCCAAAGCTTCGAGGTGCGCTTTAAAAGCCTTCTCCCCTGCTTTTGTTGCCGAATAAGTTGTGTTTGTTTTGCGGCCGATAAAGCCTTTATGCACTTTAATATAGCCGTTTTCTTCCAGGGCTTTTATATGGCTGGCAAGGTTACCATCTGTAACCTGTATCAATTCTTTGAGGTCATTAAAATTTACTTCCGCATTCACCATCAGGGCACTCATAATGCCCAGGCGTACACGGCTGTCAAAATATTTATTCAAATTTTCTATCGGATTTTTCATGCCGCACCCACTAAATGGGTTTGTTATTTATAATTTTTAATAATAAAAGCTGCCGCTATTCTCCTTCATGGGATGGGTTCCTCTCATACCGCCACCACATTATTGTACCATACACAATATGAAAAACACCAAAACCAATTGCCCAAAAATAAATACCATATCCAATAAACCAAAGGCTTATTATACCCAGCAGTATTTCGCTGTAACCAAGGTATTTTGTTTCGTGCAATGTGTATTTACTGGCGTTTAAAACTGCCAACCCGTAAAATATAAGGCTGCCCGGTGCAATTAAACCATAAGCCTGGTTCTCCATCAGCTTTAATAAATAGATACCGCCCGCAACCATTGGTATCATTACATTTATCATCAGGCGCTTTGCGGTTGTACCCCATATTGGCGTATTCGTTTTTTTGCTGCGCAGGTAAGTAAAAATAAACGACAGTATAAATGCTGCAACAAATGTTATTGCAGCAATCTGTACCAGTTGGTTGCCCATCCAGTCGCCGATGCTTATATCTGGTGAACCGGGTGCAGTAATATACCGCAGGTTATTTGCTGCACCGCGATTGGGTTCAATTACACCATAAGCAAACCAGGCACCTACCAATGCACAACTGCCCGCAGCTATACCGCTTAAACCACTCAGGCTTATGAAACGGCTGCTGCGTTCCATCATTTGTTTTATATCCTGCAGGGTATCTAAATGATGATTTTGATCATTCATAAAAAGCACTTTGAATTTCAAAGTAAAGGATGAATTATTGATCTGCCAAATAAAGTTTTATGCTTTTTTATTTATTCCCCGCTTTGCGTTCTCTCTGAAATACTTTGTTCACTTTGTGGTGTAAAAAACGTAACACAAAGGACACTAAGAAAAATACTCCACAAAGTTCACAAAGTTGACAGATGCAAATAGCCATTTTAAGTTTTTATCCCCTCCAATTGTATTTCCACTTCCACTAAAGCCTGTATGTTTTTATAAACAGGCTGCACATTGCCCAATATTGTTCAGAACGTACAAGTGAGTGACACAACGGGTGATGCCAGTAGTAATGCAGCCGGTCAACAAAAGATTTTACCAAAATATTTATTTTAAAAACCCTAAAACCACAAGCCTGCATTTTTCGTATTTCTGGCAACTGCAGTTAAAATGTTAAGTCTGGGATAGTAAAAAACCCCGGAGTGTACGCTTATTTATTTCAATCAAAAAAAATCAAAACAATGAGACTCAAAAAAACCAAAACATGGCGCTTATTGCCGGTTGCTGCAATAATTGGCGCGGCAGCAGTACTCATGTCTTCCAGCCACAGGGAGGCACCATTAATTGCCGATGACCCATTGGCAGACAACACGGATGTATATGCATTCCGCTGCCCCAATCAACCAGATAAAATTAGTATTATCGCAAATTACATTCCGGCCCAGTTGCCTTATGGCGGGCCAAATTATTATCATTTTGGAGAAAATATACGCTACGAAATACATATTGATAATGATATAACTACAGCAGGCGATGATATTGTTTACCGTTTTACTTTTAAACGCAAGAATGAAGACCCCAGCACTTTCTTTAATATAAGATTGGGGCTCGAAAATTTGAAGACCACTTATACAATGGAAAAAAGCACCGATGGCGGCGCAACTTTTATGGTGGTTAAAAGAAACGGTTATGTGCCACCATACAATATTGGCCCACGTTCTATTCAGTCGCCGGTTGGTTTGGCAGCTTCATCTTATTCAGAACTTTTTGATAAGGGTGTAAACCAGGTAAGTTCTGGTGAAAGGGTTTTTTGTGGCCCTACCGATGATCCTTTCTTTGTTGACCTCGGAGGTATTTTTGATTTAGGCGATGCGCCAAGACAAGGCGGCACACCATCTGACGGGCTTGCCTGCAAAAATGTTTCAACTATAGCTTTGCAGATACCTATTTCTGAATTACAGAAAGACCATAAATCTGTAAGCCAGGCCAGCAGCATACTAGATGGCGATTTTGTAATTGGTGTATGGGCTTCTGCCAGCAGGCGCAGCATGCGGGTATTAAATGGCGATGGCACAGAAACACATTCAGGCAATTGGGTACAGGTTTCGCGACTTGGTATGCCCTTAACCAACGAAGCAGTTGTACCAGTTGGTTTTAAAGATTACTGGAATTCCCTTACTCCTTACCAGGATCTTGGAGCTATAAGTACATTTGGCAATTTCTTCTATAATCCCGAACTGGCACTTTATATGGATGATGCACAATTTGGTACAGCAGTTCCTGCTTTTGCAAGTTTGCGTGTACAGAAAAATTCACTCGGCGCTTATGGTTTTGGTAACGGACAGGATGGTTTATACCCGCTTAAAGGCAACCCTGCATTGGCCGGCACGGCTTTAGACGATGCTATTTTTGGCACTTTATTATTACCAGCCGCAGGTTCGCCCCGTTCAGTTGACCTTTGGCCTATATTTCATACCGGTGTGCCCAACCTTATACCATATCAACTGGCAACAGGTAAAAATGGCAACCCGCTTGCAAGTGGTAAACCATTTATCAATAATTTTTTACCCAATGGCGGCGATATGCTAAGGCTTAATATGGCGGTGCCCGTTACAAAACGCAACGATCCAAATTTCAGCAGCCTTGGCCTAATACAGGCTGCTGTGCTTGGGTTAACAGATCCTGCTTATAATACAACAACAACTTTACAGAACATCCCCAACATGGATGGTTTCCCCAATGGAAGAAGACTGGAAGATGATGTAACCCGTATTGAACTACAGGCAGTGGGCGGTATAGTACTGGCAGCAGTAGGCTTGCCATTCGATGATTATGTTACTGGAGGTTCTCTAGTTACTCCAAATCTGTTGGCAGAACTGGGTTATTCAACCGGTATTGAAAAGAATGATACCACTTTTAAATCGTATTTCCCTTATGTGCAGGAACCATGGTCTGGCACAAACCCAAGATGTGGTTGCGAAGGATTGGTAAACAGTGGTTTTGCACCGCAGAAAGCCATTCCATCACAAAATGCCGCAGCTATTGGTACAGGCATCTCGGCACCGGATTTTATGGTATCTGCATTTCCTAATCCATTTGAAGGCAGCAGCACCATTAAATACCATGTTACCAAAACATCCACTGTAAACATAAGTGTTTACGATGCTACCGGTAAAAGGGTAAAAGTGCTGGTAAACCAACAGAAAGATCCAGGCACTTACACTATTCAGTGGAATGCCGGCACCACGGCCCGCGGTATTTATTTTGTAAATGCCTTTATTGATGGCAGCCTTAAAAACAGTGTACGTATATCTAAACAATAAACAACACTTACTGTACATTTTCTTTTACAGAAAACAGTAAATATTACAGGCCGTTGCAACTAAAAAAGAAGCTGTTCCATAATATGGGGCAGCTTCTTTTTTTATTACTGTTTTCAAAATATTATTTTCTGCAAAGCCATTTCAAATATGCATTTATTTTATACCAGCGAATATTTTCATGGCATCTTCGTTGCACAGTTTACCCCGGACTTGTTACGGGGCAAGCACTTTATCTTTCTGTTATTAATTAAGCTTCAGCATCCTGTTTTGCTGCATTTATTTACTTTTTAGTTTTTCGCTATGCAAGGTTAACACCGGATAAAAAGGGTATCAATTTGTAAACCTGCTGCACAGTGCACAACAATGATATGCTGTATAAGTGTGCGACGCAAGAAAAGACTCATAGCTGCAATGTTGGCGGGCTCATAAAAATGGCTGAAATAGAATTACACGTATTAAATGGCCGATGCCTAAACAGACATATATTCACAATAGAAAAAATTAACGGGGAAGTTGATGCGTGGCAAATTAACAGAAAAATAAATTGACAGTTCACAAATAAGTAAGCAAGGGTAAACTTGAAAAAACTTTATGCGTCAATGCATGATTAACAAAACAGTAGTTCTTTGTGAATCGTTCTTTCCCGCTGTCACGAAAACATTCTACTTCAGAATATAATTGAACTTTTAACAGCCAATACAACCAACTGCAAAATCCCTGTTTACCGGTGCTGGTCAATTAAGATTACATTTCCGTCCGGGTCAGTTAGCATCATACCTGCAGGTCCTGAAGTTTTCTCATCAGCTTCACTCGTTAATTTAATTCCT
>Ga0075152_10000767_pt1 | contig 23357 bp, 17 predicted proteins | sample JI61114C2DNA_FD_70964 | JGI IMG/M metagenome (GOLD analysis project Ga0075152, IMG submission 70964) | Wastewater effluent complex algal communities from Wisconsin, to seasonally profile nutrient transformation and Carbon sequestration -... | ecosystem: Engineered > WWTP > Effluent > Algae...
ACGGCCGCCGGCCGCCGTCTACATCAACCCGCCCAAGGAGCTGCCGTCGACCCAGATCCTCGATACCGATGCACACTAAACTTCGAACACCCGTGTCTCAAAGTCGTTGACAGGTTCCGCTCGCAGACGTTATTGCACTCGGGGAAGAAGGTGCAGTGATTGCACTCGTCCAGGTTGTCGAGCCTGCAATCCGGCCCCGAGTTCAGGTAGTAGAACTCCTGACCGACCTGGCAGCAGCCGAAGCAGTCGCAGCCGTTGGGGATCAGCGGCACGCAGAAGTCCAGGCAGGCGTCCGGCAGCTCCACGCTGCACATCTTGTGCTTCGGGTCGTAGGCGCAGCCGACGTCCGGCCCCGGGTTCTCCGGGTCGCACTTGAGGTTCCACTCGCACTTGTCCTCGCCGCCGCCGCTGTTGGAGTCCCAGTAGCAGTCCGACTTGCAGTCGGCGTTTTGGCCCGGCAAATTGGTCTGAAACGACTTCTCGGAGTCGTCGCAGGGCGACGTGCACTCCGGGTCCTTCAGGTCGATCTTCCCATCCTTGTCGTCGTCGATGCCGTTGCCGCACTGGTACAGCTTGCCCGCGCACTTGACCTCGGCCACACAGAAGGGCCCGCAGCCGTCTCCTGGCAGCTTGTTGCCGTCGTCGCAGGTCTCGCTCGGCCCGACCAGCTTGTCGCCGCAGACGTCGAGCTCGCAGCTCAGGTGGCAGGCCCCCGTGTTGCTGTTCTTGTCCCCGTGGTCGCATTCCTCCCCCGGACCCTGGTCGCCGTCGCCGCAGACGTTCTTGGCGCAGATGGCGAGGCAGGCCTTGTTCGGCCCGTTATTCGCCCCGTCGTCGCACTCCTCGTTGCCGAGGTACAGCTTGCCGTCGCCGCACTTGTTGAACTTGCACAGCGACGTGCACATCCCGTTGTCCGAGTTCTGCGCCCCCTTGTCGCAGGCCTCGGGCGGCTGCACGAACTCGTCGCCGCACTTCGCCAGCGTGCAGCTGTTGGTGCAGGCGTCGGTGTCGAGCTGGTTGCCGTCGTCGCAGGCCTCACCGGCGTTGAGCTTGCCGTCGCCGCAGGTGCTCAGCGCGCAGTCGTTCCCGCAGGCGTTTTCGTCGACCTGATCGCCGTCGTCGCAGCCCTCGCCCGGGCCCTTGTCCCCGTCGCCGCAGACGTTGGCCGTGCAGCCCGCAAGGCAGGGCATGCCGGGGCCGTTGCCGGCGCCTGCGTCGCACTCCTCGCCCATCTGGGCCACCCCGTCGCCGCACACCGGCAGCTTGCACTCGACCGTACACGCGTCGTCGGGGACATCGTTGCCGTCGTCGCACTGCTCGCCCAGCTGCGGCTGCGTCACGCCGTCGCCGCACACCGGCGACGTGCACAGGACCGTGCAGTCGTCGTCGGCGACCTGGTTGCCGTCGTCGCACTGCTCGTCCATCTGCGGCAAGCCGTCGCCGCAGAACGGCAGCGTGCACGCGGCCGTGCAGCCGTCGTCGGCGACCAGATTCCCGTCGTCGCACTCCTCTCCGTCCTCGAGCACACCGTTGCCGCAGCCGCTGAGGTCCCCGGCGCTGTCCGAGGTCCCGGCCGTCGCGTCGGTGTCGCTGGTGGCGTCGGCCGTCGCGGTCCCCGGCAGCGTCACCATCGAGCCCATCGTCGCGCTGTCGGCCTCGCTGTCACCCACAGTCGTTGTGACGCCGGGCTCGGTGGGTCCCCCGGTCATCGGCTCGCCGGTACTACTCTGGGCGCCAGTGGATACCCCAACGGTGGCAGAGTGGGCGAAGCCGGCAGTGGTGGTTTCCGGGGCGCCCGAGCATGCGAGCAGGAGCACCCCACAGAGCAGGAACAACGGAGATTGTGATCGAGGCATCGGTGGGTTTGGACAGCGACGTGGTCAGAGATTCCGAGGCGATGTCGATCGAGGATCGCCGGAGATTTCGCGCCGCGCGGGGCTTCATATGTCTCTTGAGACATCCCACAAGAGCGGCGATGTGGACGCCTGATAAAAACACCGCGGGCGCGCGCGGCCTGACGCCTGCGTTACACTCCGCCGATGACCCCTTACCGCAGGCCCCAGCTCTCCTTCGTCCTCCTGCTCGCGGCCTGCCCGGCCGGCAAGGGCACCACCACCGCGGGCGAAGCCGGGACCACCGGCACCACCGTCGCCGCCGCCACGGACATCGGTACGACCGGCACCACGGCCAGCTCCGCCACCGCCGTGACGGAGGGCGTGGCGACGCAGGACACCGATCACTGCGAGCCCGTCCCCTGCGACTGCCCCGACGGCTGTACGCCGCATCAGGTGTGCGACGGCTCGCAGGCCAGCTGCCAGTGCGACTGCGAGGATGTCTCGAGCAGCGGTGGCGAGAGCACGAGCACGCCGGGGACCTCGACCAGCACGACCACCAGCGGCGACACCACCAGCGGCGACACCACCAGCGGTACCACCAGCGGTACTACCAGTGGCACGACCGGCGAGCCGGCGATCGCCTGCGGCGGCGACGACCCTTACTTCCCGGAGTTCGACCGCATCTGCGGCGAGACGGCGGACTGCGTGCTCGTCTTCCACCAGCTCGACTGCTGCGGCAGCCTCGCCGCCCTCGGCATCGACGCCGACGCCGCCGAGCTGTTCGCCGAGGCCGAGGCCGAGTGCGTGACGCAGTACCCCCAGTGCGACTGCGCCCCCCAGCCGACCGTCGCCGACGACGGCAGCAACACCCCGGACAACGGCCTGATCGCCGTCACCTGCCTCAACGGCCTGTGCCTCAGCTTCGTGCCGTGACCTGTCCGAAGGGCCAGCTCAGGTCTCGGCCTCCAGTCCGCCGGCCCCGCCCGGCCCGACCCGGTACTCGTTGAGTCGATACTGGATCTTCCGCGGCGAGATCCCGAGGATCTTCGCCGCCTTGCTGGTGCTCCCGCCGACGTGCTCGAGCGTGCGCAGGATCGCGAAACGCTCGAGCTCCCGCAGCGAGGCGCCAGGGATCACCGGCACGGCGTCGTCGCCGCGCATCCGTGCCATCAGCTCCCTCGGCAGATCACGGGGCTCGATCTCCGCGCCGCGGCACATCACCACCGCCCGCTCGACGCAGTTCTCCAGCTGGCGGATGTTGCCCGGCCAGTCGCCGCCCAGCATCACCCCGAGCGCCCGCTCGCTGAAGCCGACCACCTGCTTGCGCGCCCGCGCGGCCGAGCGCCGGAGGAAGTGCATCGCCAGCAGCGGGATGTCGTCCCGGCGCTCGCGCAGCGACGGGGTCCGCAGGCTGACCACCCCGAGCCGATAGTACAGGTCCTCCCGGAAGCGACCGGCCTTGACCAGGCGCTCGAGGTCCTTGCTCGTCGACGCCACCACCCGGGCATCGGCGCTGATGACCTCGCCGTCGCCGATGCGCTCGAAGCGGTGCTCCTGCAGGAAGCGCAGCAGCCGGGCCTGCACGCTCAGCGGCAGCTCGTCGACGTCGAGCAGCACCAGCGTGCCGCCGTCGGCCTCCTTCAGCCGGGCCTCGCGCAGCACCGTGTCGCCATCCTTGTAGCCGAACAGCTCGCGCTCGCAGCTGACCGCGTCGCCGATCGCACCGCACTTGATCGTGACCAGCGGCGCGCTGCGGCGCCCGCTCCACTGGTGGAGCAGACGGCCGAGGAACTGCTTGCCCGTGCCGCTCTCGCCGGCGATGAGCACCGAGACCGGCGCGTCAGCGACCTGCCGGGCGAGGTCGAGGAGGTCGCGCAGCGCCTTGGCCTGACCGACCACGCCGGACGAGGTCCCGTCCTCGCGGGCCGCCAGCGCCGAGCGCAAGCTGCGGGCCTCCTGCTGCAGCGCGCGATGGGCGAGCACCCGGCGCAGGACCACCAGCAGCTGCGGGAGGTGCACCGGCTTGCTCAGGTAATCGTCGGCGCCGAGGTGCATCGCCTCGACCGCGCCCTCGACCGAGCCGTAGGCGGTCATCACCACCACCGCGATGTCGGGGATCCGCTCGCGCAGCTTGGTCATCAGCTCGAGGCCGCCAAGCGCCGGCATCTTGACGTCCGTGATCACGACGTCCGGCTCCCAGCCGTCGACCCGACCCAGCGCCTTGTAGCCGTCCGCCGCGGACTGGACCTCGTAGCCCTCCTCGCGCAACAGCTCGCTCAGCGCCGAGCGGGCGCTCGACTCGTCATCGACGACCAGCACGCGCAACGCCGGCGCTTCCTTACGGGATGGCGGCGGCAGCTCGGCTGCACCCTGGGGGTCGTGGCTCGATCCGTCAGCGGTCAACATGCGAACAGCCTGCGCCCCGCCGAAATCCTGCACCACAAGGACAGGGACTCAGCACCGCGCAACATTTGCGCAATCGCGGTACTGCCGCATGCCCCTCAGTATCCTTCTGTCCCCCCCAGTCCCCAAGCTCAGCCGTGCCGCAGTCTTTTCGCGTCCCGGCCAATGCCCTCGGCGATCGCTCGACCCGCTCAGAGTACCGGCGGCGCCTCGCCCTCGGCCCGCTCAGAGTACCGGCGGAGGCGCCTCGCCCTCGGGCGGCGTGCCCTCCGGCGCGCCTCCCTCCGGCGTCCCGCCCTCCGGCGGCGTCCCGCCCTCCGGCGGCGTCCCGCCCTCCGGCGGCGTCCCTCCCGGCTGCGCGCCGGTCTCGCCGCCGGCCTCACCACCGCCGTCGCCACGGCCCCCAGGCTGCGCCTCCGCCTCGTTGACCGCAGCAGGCGCGTCGCCCTCGACGACGCCGACGGGCTTGCTGTCCTCGGGCACCGCGACCTCCTCACGGCTGTCCTCGGGCTTGCTGTCCTCGACCTTGGCGGGCTCCTCGGCGCGATCGAAGGTGCTGGGCGGCGCTCCGCTCGGCGGATCCTGCACGACCTCGACGGTGTCGGGAACCGCGCTGTCCGGGACGTCGGGCGTGGTCGGACGGTCCTTGGCGGCGGCGTCGCGCTTGTTCTTCTTGGCCTTGCGCTTGGCCTCGCGCTCGAGCGCCTTCTGCCGCCGCTCGCGCTCCTGCTCCTCGCGCGACTTGCTCTTGATGCCGATGAACTTCGGGCGCCCGCCGGTGCCCCGCAGCTTGAAGCCGAGCCAGCCCTCCTCGGGCGGATCGAGCTTGGTCGAGGGCGACGCGGTCTGGACCATGAGCTTGAGCGGCTCGCTGCGATCCTGGAGCGCCGGCGTGACCAACAGCTTGAGGTCGAAGCCGAACTCGGACTTCGAGAACGGATCCGCGAGGGTCATGCCGCCGGAGATCTTGAGGACGATGTCGTCGCTGGAGGTCTCGAACTTCTCCGCGGTGGCCTTGCCCTCCGTGACGATGAGCTGACCGCCGAGGCTGCCGAGGTCGATCGCCGGCAACGTGACGCCCTTGGACATGATGCCGGTCGCGCCAGGCACGAAGAGCAGCGTCTCGCCGTCGCCGATCGTGCAACCCGAGCACTGGATGCTGATCGTCCCCTCGGCCCGCGCGAACAGGTTCTCGGGCATCGTCAGATCGACGTCGAGGCCGAACAGGCCCCCCAGCGGAGCGTTGACCGACTGCTGCAGCTTGGGCACATCGAAGAGCGGCAGCTCGGCGACGTTGATCTTGATCGTCGACTCGCTCGAGCTGCGGGTGTACGCGGCGTGGATCGTCGCGTCGTCGATCCGGGTGTCGAGCTCGATGTCATAGTTGCCGAACAGCAGGCCCAGCAGCGAGACGTCGACGTCCACTTCGAGGAGCTCGAGCTTGCGCGGGATCTGCCCGGCGTGCGAGGGCTGGAAGGTCCAGCGCACGTTGTAGAGCGTGACGCCGCCGAAGGGCGAGATCGAGACGTCCTCGACGTCGACGATGAAGCCGGCGTCACGCGCCGCCTGACCGATGCGCCAGGCGATCGCGCGGGTCGGCAAACACACCCACACGAACACGAAGAACACGGCGATGAACAGGAACACGTAGCCGGCGACGCCGCGCAGGCGGCGGGCCAGGAAGCGCATCCGATCGCCGCGCTCCACCGGGGCGGTGACGGTGCTGGCCGGCGAAAACGGCGGCGGTGGAGGCGGTGCGCCGCGCCCGAAGCGCGGCATGCTGGGCAGCTTGATCTTCACGGCTCATTCCCCTCTGCTGCGGCCTCGCCCTCGACCGGGGGCGGCTTCAACATCTCCCAGGTGGCGAGCTCGACCTCGACGTTGAGCCGGTCCTCGAGCGACGAGGGCGACTTGATCGCCAGGCGCTCGACGATCAGGAAGTGGCCCGGCTCCTGCTCGAGCTTGGTCAAGAAATTCAGCAGCTCCTCGAGGCCGACGCCGCGGACCTCGAAGCCGTACAGCCGCTTCACCAGCACCCCGGGGACCTGCTCGACCGAGGGCTTCTCCTCCTCGCCGCGCACGGTGCCGTTGGTGAGGGTCTTCTGCGCCTCCTCGATCAGGGACGAGTAGATCAGCGGCTGGATGTTGGCGATCCGCGCCTCGCGGGCCGCCTTCTCCTTCTTCTTCAGGTCGTAGACCGTGCCGCGCGTGTACACGAGGTCGAGGCCCTTGCGCAGCTCGTCGATCGCCTCCTGCTTCTCCGTGAACGCGCGGCTGCGCATCACGAACAGCACCGAGACGCTGATGGCGAAGAACACGAGCACGAGCAGCCCGAGCAGCACGCGCTCGCGCTGGCTCAGCCGGGCGATGAAGCCGCCCATCAGGGGCGACGAAGCTGAAATCGGTGCGCTCACGAGTCGCCCTCCATCGGCTTGTAGTAGCAATTGTGCTCGAGGGTCGGGTCGAACACCTTGCGCTGGTTCTCCTCGCGCCCGCGCGCGAGCGGGAAGCCGGTGATGCAGGGCATCGCCTGCATCAGCTTGGCCTTGAGCCGGTCCTGGGCCGACAGGCGGGTGGCCGAGGCGCGCAGCACGATCGCCAGCGGCCGGATCTCGATCTGCGAGATCTGGAAGTCGTCGTCCCAGGCGATGCCCGCGGTCAAATCGACCGCCGGCAGCGGGGCCGCGACCGCAGGGGTCGGCGCCCCCTCGAGCGGCTCGCTCGGCTCCTCGCCCTCGCCCACCAGCGGTGTCGGTGCGACCGGCGCAGGCGGCGGCTTGGGCCCGGCGGGCACGGTCGCCTTGATGAACGCGGCGAGCACCTCGACCGCGCCGCGGTTGGCGATCTGGCTGGTGATGTCCTCGCCGTCGACCTCGTTGAGGCGCGCCTCGATCTTCTCCAGCGAGATCAGCGCCTCGCCGAAGACCTTCGCGCTGGCCTCGCCGAGCTCGTCCTCCCGGGCCTCGCGCTCGGACTCGAGGGCGCTGATCTTGACCATGGTGTCGATCGCGGCGAGGGCGAGGATCGCCACGCCGAGGGCGGCGATCGTCGACATGCGCTCGATCAGCCAGGTGCCGTCGCCGCCGCGCTGGCTGCTGATGTCCTTGCGCAGCTGGATCAGGGGTCGGCGGGCGCAGCCGACCGCGGCCCCGAGTGCGGCCGCGGCCCCGCTCCAGTCCGACTGACCGCGGTAGCCCGCGACGCCGAGGCTGCTGCGCGGCTGCGCGTGGACGACGGGCAGGCCGATCTGCTCGGTGAGGTAGGCGTCGAGGCCGCGAAGACGGGCCCCGCCGCCGCTGATGCGGATCTGCGTGACCTCGGCGCCGAACTCGGCGCGCAGCCACAGACGGGTGTGCTCGACCTCGCGGACGATCGGCTCAATCGCGCGAGCGACCACCGATCCCGACTCGAGCTGGGCCGGGCTCAGCTCGCCGAGGGCGTGGTGCGGCAGGAAGCCGCTCTCGTGCTTGGCTCGCTCCGCCGCGGCCGGATCGAGGCGGTAGTGCTCGGCCAGCGCGCGGGTGACGTGGACGCCGCCGCGGCGCAGCACCCGGGCGGCGAGCGGGCCCTTGGTGCCGAGCGCGACCAGGTCGGTGGTGTGATGACCGATGTCGAGGAGCAGCACCGCGGGGACGCGGGCGTCGGCGGCCTCGGTCTTGACGAGCTCGGGGATCGTCGGGTCGAGCACCTGGGCGGTGGCGATCGCGTCGATCGTGACCAGCTTGAGGTCGATCGTGGCGGCCTTGAACGCGGCGCCGATGCGATCGAGCAGGTCGCGGCGCACCGCGACCATCAGCGCCTGCCCGGTCTGACCGGTGGGCACGGGGATGTGGTCGAACTCGAGGTCCTCGAGCGGGATCGGGAACTGGCCCTCGGCCTCGAAGGCGATCGCCTGGGCGATCCGCCGCGAGTCCGCGAAGGGGAACTTGAGCACGCGAAAGCTGGCGGCCGCGCCCGGCAGCGCCACGCCGACCGGGTAGTGGTTCCAGCCGCGGCGACGAATGATGCCGAGGCCGACCTCGAGCGCCGCGCCGACGGCCTCGTCGCCGCCGGTGACGGCGCGCGAGGCGACCGGCTCGACGATCACCTCGAGGATCTGCACCGCGCGCATCCCGGCGCTGAGGAGCACCGCTTTGACCTCATGGGTCCCGAGGTCGAGACCGACGTACTTCTGGGCCATCGTGACAGTCCTCTCGCCTTCTAATCCTCGCGATAGTAGATCCAGGCGCCCATGCCCTTGGACTGGGCGCGACTAAATTGCATGTCGTACACGGCGGTGAGGCGCTTCTTGACCGCGCCCGCCTCGGCGATGACCTCGACCCGGTAGACGCGCTCGGGGGCGACCGTGGCGAGGTCGGAGACCGAGCCCTCGACGTCCTCGGGCGCCTTCTCCTTGCCCTCCTTGTCGACGTCGCCGCCGGCCTCGAGGCGCAGCTTCAGGCCCTCGGGGATCTTCGGCATGTTGGCGGCCCGCATCGCGTTGGCGTTGGCGCCGCCGCTGCCGAGCATCGCCATCGGGCCCATGACCTTGTCCGGGCTCTCGGCGACCTCGGCGAAGGCCTTCACGTCGGCGAACAGCGCCAGCGCGCGCATATCGACGATGTAGCGGGCCAGCGGGAGGGTCTTGAGCAGGAAGTTGTCGCCCTCGGTCTTGAACTTGTCCTCGGCGATCACCGAGTGGCGCAGCACCAGGGCGATCTGGTCGGCGCTGGCGAAGTTGAGGTTGACCTTGCAGCTGCCGTAGACGGTGAGGTCGGCGGCGAAGGTCATCACGATGTCGTCGTCGACGCCCTCGACGAGGTTCAGCTCCTCGATGCTGTCGAGCGGGGCGTTGCGCGGCTGGTAGGGGTCGAAGATCTCGGTGTAGCGGTAGCGCTCCTGCGAGGAGCCGCTCTGCATGCGGATCATGTCGTAGCTCTTGAGGTCGTCGTCGATGTAGTCGACGATCGACTGGATCACCTGGCTGCGAGCGTAGCGCTGGCCGTCGCCCTTCTCCTCGTCGAAGAGCGGGTCGTAGAGGGTCGGCATCAGCATCGCTATCAAGGTCTCGACGGTGCGCGCCTGGGGGCTGTCCTTGCCCTGGCCGGCCTGGCCGACGCAGTTGATGTTGAGCTTGCCGCTCTCGGCCTCCAGCCGGACCTCGAAGCTGCCGTTCTCGATCGCCAGGTCCTTGAAGGTCGAGTTGTCGAGGCCGACCAGGCCGCTGATGCCCTCGTGGCCGTCCTTGGAGCCGAAGGCCGACATCAGGTAGGGGGCGACCTGGGTGATGTCCCAGGTGCCCATCATCGAGCGAAACTGCTTCTGGTTGAAGACCATGCGCTGGAGCTCGAAGAGCAGCAGCGACAGGCGCAGGCCGCCGCGGCCGAGGTTGCGGGCGGCGACCTCGTCGCGCAGGTTGATCGCCGCCTGCCAGTCGACGCGGGTGGTGTAGCTGAAGGCCGCGGTGAAGGGCATCAGGACCGCGAGGCAGGCCAGGACCATCAGGATGGCCACGCCGTGCTCGCGCCCGCCTGGCGTCGAGCGCTTGCGGGCGCCGGCCGGGCTGGCCTGCTCGTCGCTCGGGCTGGCGGGTGCAGCGGGCGCTGTGTGGTCGAGGTCGGTCATGGCAACACGTGCCTCACTTGGAGAAGTCGAGCTTCTCCTGCATGAAGAGCAGGGTCTGGACGGTGTACTTGATCTCGCGCTCGTTGTTGGGGTCCATGATGCCGAGGGTGATCTTGACGCGCTCGGGCAGGCGGTCCGGGTGCATGTCCTTCTTGGTGGTCCGCCACTCGTCGACCCACTCGAGCTTCTTGATATCCCAGTACTTGACGTCGAAGGTCTTGACGTCCTCGCAGAAGATGTAGGCGGGGAACAGCTCCTGCATCTTCTCGGGGGTGTCCCCCGTCAGGCGCCGGGCCTCGCGGCGGTAGAGGTGGGTGCGGGTGCCGTCGATCGGGTCGCGCTCGACGAAGTACTGGATCACCGACTGATCGCCCTCGTTGGCGTCCTTGCGCATGCGCAGGTGGGCGAAGGCGGAGAAGGTGACGCTGTCGCGGTTGAACTGGTCGCGGCCGTCGAAGAGCGTGAAGTGGCGCTCCTCGTCGGCGGGGCGGTTGAAGGACAGGTACGACATCGACAGCTCGGCGGCGACGCGGCTCAGGCTGTTGCGGACGATCGAGTAGCGCACCTGCAGCTGCTCGGCGAACTTCATGCTCTGCGCGGTGCTGCGAAAGCTGGTCCACACCGACAGGGTCATCATCGTCATCACCGTGATGGCGACGAGGATCTCGATCAGGGTCAGGCCCCGCTGGCGAGGCTCGCGGCGCGCGTGGGTCGACATCGGCTATTTCCTCCCCATTCCGCCGACCTGCATCGTCGAGGCCGGACCGGTGGTGGGGCTGGTCGAGCTCGGCCCGCTGGGCCGTCCGCCTCCGGCGCCCCCGGCTGCAGCGTCCTGGCCCCCGGGGCCCTCTTCGTCGCCCTCCTTGGCCTCGCCGCCGAGGCCCGGCAGGGTCTTGAGCTTCTCGGGGTCGGCCCAGAAGGTGGCGATGGTGTACTCGTTGGCGATGCTGCCGTCCTTCCAGAAGACGGTGCACTTGACCTTGCGGATCGAGCGCTCGATCGCCTGCTTGACCATCGGCCAGACCATCGCCAGGGCGCCGAAGGCCTTGTCGCCGGCGTCCTTGTAATAGAGGCTGCTCTCGCCCTGCTTGGCGCGATCGGACTCGTCCTTCGCGGCGCGCAGCTTGCTGTAGTCGGGCAGCTCGAGGAAGTCGACCACGCACTTGTACTTGATGTCCGACCAGCCCTGGGCGGCGAAGTTGCCCTCGTAGATCTTGTCCTCGAGCACCCAGCCGCCCTCCTTGCGCACGATGTACTCGGTCTCGATCAGCTGGTACTCGGCGAGGAAGGCGATCGCGGTGACCTGCTGGGCGTAGCGGGTCGCGCGGATGCTCGCCGTCTGCGAGGCCAACAGCGAGGTCATCGACATCGCCAGGATCGCCATGGCGACCATGACCTCGAGCAGGGTGAAGCCCTGGTCGCCGCGGCGGCGGGCGAAGCGGCGGGCGGCGGGCATCAGAAGCTCCTCCGCGACTGGCTGCGGCCGAGGTCGTCCTTGACGGTCGTCGGGTCGTCGCTGCGGGCAAGATCGATCTTGCCCTCCTTGACCTCGACGCGGCCGGTCAGCGGGTGGATGACGATCGTGAAGGCGTTGTCCGGGTGCTCGAGGTCCTCGACCTGGATGTGCGCGCGCTGAGTGTGGCCCTGGGGGAAGAAGTAGATGCTGGCCTCGCCCTTGAGGACCGGCTTGGGGTCGTCGACGGTCTGGACGCTGACGACCTTGATCTGCTTGGGCAGCTTGAACGGCTTCTTGAGCTCGGAGAGGCTGTTGTCGTCGTCGAAGGCGCCGAAGATCGGCGGCTTGCGCCGCGGGACCTGCTTGGGCGCCACCGCGTACATGTCGGCGGGCTTCGCTCCGGGGGCGCCGGGCTGGGCCGGCGCACCCGGCTTGGCGGGCACGCCGGGCTGCGCCGGCGCGCCGGGCTTGGCCGCGGGCGGCACGGCCTGGGCGCCCGGCGGCTGGCCGATCGGGGTCGCCGCGTTACGGACCGCCGAGGGGCCGCGGACCGCCGCGAGCACGCGGGCTTGCAGCGAGCGGTTGTAGTTCTCCTCGGCCCGGCGGTCGCGCTCCTCTCGCTCCTTGACGCGGCTCGGGTCGACGGTGACGACGCGGCCGTAGCGGTCGGTGGCGGGCAGGTACATGCGGTCGTCGCCGCGCTGCATCGAGAAGGCGCCGTCGTCGAGGTTGATCAGCAGGCGGTAGTAGCTGCCGGTGACGCGGGCCTTGTTGAAGGCGAAGCGGACGGTGTTGGCCATCTGGTTGGTGGCGCGCGTGACCTCGGCCTGACGGCTCGCGCCGAGGCCACCGATCACGGAGCCGACCACCAGGCCCGCGATCGCCAGGACGATCAGGACCTCGATCAGCGTCATGCCGCGGCTCCGCCTGGCCCTGGGGGCGGCCGCGCCCCTGGCCCCGATCAGGCCCTGCGCGCGCGCCACAGCGACCGCGCCGGCCCGGAGCGGGCGGTGCGGCCGCTGACGCGGCGGCGGGGTGGCGATCGGGGCGGTCATGCGGAGCTCCTCGGCGGCGCTACTTCTCGTCCTTGTTCTTCTTGTCTTCCTTCTCCTTCGGGGACTCCCAGCTGACGATGTCGTCGTCGCCGCCCTGCTTCTTGTCGGGGCCGTAGGACAGGACATCGACGGCGCTGCCGTGCTCGCCGGGGCAAGTGATGACGAAGTCCTCGCCCCACGGGTCCTTCTGGACGCGGGAGACGACGCCGGCGGCCTTGAGGTCCTGCAGGCTCTTCGGGCACTTGTCGTTCTTCTGCAGCATGTACTGCTCACAGGCCTTCTGGACGTTGATGACGTCGGTGTAGCCCTGCTTGACCTTCGACTCGCTGAAGGCGTTGAAGGCGACGACGCTGACGCCGCCGACGATGAGGCCGATGATGGCGAGCACGACGAGGATCTCGATCAGCGTCATGCCCCGGCTGCGGCGGCGGCGGCGGGCGGGACTGGTGGGACGGGCGAGGCTGGTGGTTTGGGTGGTCATGGTGTGTCTCCTGCTTGCGGCCGGCCTCACTGCTGGCCCGCCATCTCGTTGAGCATCATGATCGGCTGCATGATAGAAAAGACGATGAAGCCGACGCTGCCGCCCATGGCGATGATCATCAGGGGCTCGAGCATCGCCGTCATGCGGGTGAGGGCGAGGTTGACCTCGCGGTCGTAGGCGTTGGCCACGTCGTTGAGCATGGCCTCGAGTTGGCCCGAGCGCTCGCCGACCGCGATCATGTGGGTGACGAGCGGGGGAAATTCGCCGCTGCGCTTGAGCGCGGGGGAGATGCCCTCGCCCTCACGGATGTTGTCGCGGGCCTGCGAGACGACCTTCTCGAGCACGTAGTTGCCGAGCAACGCGCGGACGATGTCGAGGGCCTGCAGCAGCTGCACGCCGCTGGCGAGCATGGTCGCCAGCGTGCGGGCGAAGCGGGCGATCGCCAGCTTGCGCGCGAGGTCGCCGACGATCGGGGTCCGCAGCACCAGGGTGTCGACGGCCGCGCGGCCGAGCTCGGTCTTGCGCCAGCGGCGAAACAGCCACACCAGGGCGGAGCCGGCGGCGACGAACAGGAACCACCAGCTGGCGAGCAGGTTGCTGAGCCAGATCAGGAACACGGTGTTCCACGGGAGGTCGGCGTTCATGCCCTCGAACATCTGCGTGATCTGGGGGACCACGTTGATCATCAGCATCATGACGATGCCGCCGCTCAGCAGGGTCATGATCACCGGGTAGATCATCGCCGAGCTGACCTTGCCCTTGAGCTCCTCCTGCTGGTCCATGAAGTCGGCGATGCGCAGCAGCACCGTCTCCAACGCGCCCGAGGCCTCGCCCGCGCGCACCATGTTGATGAAGAGCGGCAAGAACAGGTCGGGGTAGCGCGCGACCGAGTCGGCCAGCGAGCTGCCCTCGTTGACCTTGTTGGCGATGTCGCCGAGGATGCCCTTGAAGCGGCGGCTCTCGACCTGGTCGGTCAGCGCCTGCAGGGCCTCCGGGAGGGTGACACCGGCGCTCAGCAGGGTCGCCAGCAGGCGGGTGTTGCGGGCGACGGTCTTCTGGCTGATGCGATCGAAGAAGGCCGAGAGGTCGACCTCGCGGCCGCCGCTGGCGGCCGCGACCTGGGCGGTGGTCTCGCTGACGCCGGTGAGGAACACGCCGGCGCGCTTGAGGCTCTGCTTGAGCGCGGCGACGTTGTCGGCGGTCTCGATGCCCTTGACGGCCTTGCCGTTCTTGCTGAGGCCGGTGTATGCGAACGCTGGCATGGGCTAGGCCTCCTCGGCCGTGACGCGGGCGACCTCGTCGAGGGTGGTGACGCCGGCGACGACCTTGAGGGCGCCGTCGTCACGCAGGGTCCGCATGCCCTGGGCGAGCGCGGCGGCCTTGATCTGGCCGGAGTCGGCGTTGCGGATGGCGAGGCGGCGGATCTCCTCGGTGACGGTGAGGACCTCGTAGAGGCCCGTTCGACCGCTGTAGCCGCTGCCGTGGCACTTCTCGCAGCCGGCGGCGCGGAAGATGTGACCCGTCGGCGGCAGCTTGCGCCCGCCGATCGCGGTGATGGGGATGACCGCGCCGTGCTCGTCGCGCATCGGGACCTTGAGCGGCTGACCGCCGGCGAAGAAGGCTGCGGCGTCGATGCCGATGTCCTCGATCTCGGCGGAAGTCGGACGGTAGGGCTCTGCGCAGTGCGTGCAGACCCGGCGGACCAGGCGCTGGGCCTGCAGCGCGACCAGCGAGGAGGCGACCAGGAACGGCTGCACGCCCATGTCGACGAGGCGGGTGATGCCGGTCGCCGAGTCGTTGGTGTGGATCGTGGAGAGTACGAGGTGGCCGGTCAGCGACGCCTGGATCGCGATCTCGGCGGTCTCGACGTCGCGGATCTCGCCGACCATGATCACGTCGGGGTCGTGGCGGAGGAACGAGCGCAGGCCGGCGGCGAAGGTCAGGTTGATCTTGCTCTGGACCTGGACCTGCGAGATGCCGGCGAGCTGGTACTCGACGGGGTCCTCGACGGTGAGGATGTTGAGGTCCGGGGTGTTGATCTCCGACAGCGCCGAGTAGAGCGTCGTCGTCTTGCCCGAACCAGTCGGACCGGTGACCAGGAAGATGCCGTGCGGGCGATGGATGACGTCGCGGATGAGGCGCAGGTGGTCGGCGCCGATGCCGATGCTGTCGAGGTTCAGCATCACGGCCGACTTGTCGAGGAGGCGGATCGTCACGCGCTCGCCGTGCGCGGTCGGCACGGTGGCGACGCGCATGTCGACCTCCTTGCCGGCGATCTTGCGGCGGATGCGGCCGTCCTGCGGCAGGCGCTTCTCGGCGATGTTGAGGCCGGCCATGATCTTGACGCGGGCGATGATGCTCGGGAGGTGGGCCTTGGGGGCGCGCTTGACCTCGTGGAGCACGCCGTCGACGCGGTTGCGGACGATGATCTCCTTGTCGCCCGGCTCGATGTGGATGTCGCTCGCCTTCTCCTTCGAGGCGTTGAAGATCAGGCTGTTGACGAAGCGGATGATCGGCGCGTCCTCGGCCGAGGCGTGCAGGATGTCCTCGTCCTCCTCGGCGTAGTCCTCGTCCTTCTTCTCGAGGTCGACGTCCTTGGTGCGGCGGGCATAGACGCGGTTGATCAGGTCGAGGACCGTCGCCCGCGGCATCAGCGTGATCTCGAGGTCGGCGGCGCCGTAGACCTGGCACAGGTCGTCGAGGTCGAGCAGGCGCAGCGGATCGGCGGCGAAGACCTGAAGCAGCCCGAGCTGGCGCTCGAGCTTCCACGGCAGCACGGTGGCGGCGCGGGCGTACTGGATCGGCAGGCGCTCGACCAGTTCGTCCTGGACCTCGCCGATCTCGATGTTCTCGCGGGCGGCGAGGCCGAACTGCTGGGCCAGCGCGCGGCACACGTCCCACTCCGAGCAGTGCTTGAGACGGACCAGGGTCTCGCCGATGCGCTCGCCCTCGAGGTGCTGGGCGGCGAGGCCCTCCGCGAGGGCCTCAACCTGGACGACCCCCATCTCGATCAGGAGCTCGCCGATCGGGCGCCCGCGCGGCCTCAAACCAACAGGCGGGAGCGCTGGCGTGACGGGGGTCTGGAGCTGGGTGTGCATCGGCGTCCTCACTGATCTCGCAGCATAGCCTCAGGGGTCGCGGCGCACCGGGACCGTCATGGTCGGGGCCGCGCCGCCGCCGTCGTCCTCGCCCTCGTCGTCGCCGCCGCCGCCGGCGCGCGGGCTCATTCCGAGCACGCCGGTGATGACCTCGCGGCGCATCTCGTCCTCGGCGCGGCGCAGGTTCAGCTCCTCCTGCTCCATGCGGCGGGCCTCCTTGTCGATGGTCGCCAGCAGGCCGCCCTTCTTGCGGTAGTTGACATTGGAGGGCAGCTCGCGGCGCTTGAAGTTGGTCTCGCGCTCGATGAACTCCAGGCGCTCCTTGTCGCGACGCTCGTGGATGCGCCGGACGTCGTCCGGGCTGTCGATGATGTGCGGGACCATGATCAGCAGGAGGTTGACCTTCTCCTTCGACTTCTGGCGGCTCTTGAACAGCCAGCCGAGCAGCGGGATCGAGCCGAGGCCGGGGACCTGCTTGATGTTCTCGCTCTCGCGGTCGCGGATGAGGCCGCCGAGCACGACCGGCTGGCCGTCGCGGCCGACGATCTTGTCGAGCTTGAAGCGGCGCTTGGTGGTGGTGACGCCGAGGGTCGGGTCGCGGTCGGCGATGTCGCGGTCCTCGACCTCGACGTCCATCGTCACGTTGCGCTCGTCGTTGATGTAGGGCTTGACCTTGATGCGCAGGGTGACGTCCTGGCGCTCGATCGACTGCAGGGGGACCAGGCCGCTGCCGCCACCGGCGCCGCCGAAGGACAGGGCGCCCTGGGTCGGGACGTTGCGGCCGATCTCGATGGTGGCCTCCTGGTTGTCGGCGGCGTACATGTGCGGCTCGCTGACGACGTTGACGTCCGAGTTGCTCTGCAGCGCCTGGATGACGGCGCCGAAGGCGGGCACGTCGCGGCCGGTGCCGAGCAGGGTGCCCGAGCCGGAGACGAGCGGGCCGATGAGGCCGCCGGCGAGGCCCTTGAAGGCGTCGGGGGAGAGGATCAGCGAGTTGAGGGCCGCGGTCGGGGCGCTCCCGACCAGGCCGAGGGTGCCGTTGTCGGTCTTGTAGCCGAAGTGGGCGCCGGCGCCGGTGTCGAGGTCGTGCTTGATGCTGACCTCGAGCATGTAGATCTCGAGGTAGAGCTGGCGGCGCTCCATGTCGAGCTGGGCGATGACGGGCTCGAGGTTCTTGTAGTCGGCGGCGGAGGCGATGATGACGAGCGAGCGGGTCGCCTGGTCGGGGGTGATCTTGACGTCGCCGGAGAACAGGTCGGCGGAGACCGGGCCGGCGGCGGCCTTGTTCTTGTCGCCGGTGCCCTGGGCGGCCTGCTTGGCGCCGGTGGCCAGCGCGGAGAGCACGGTGGCGACCTCCTGGGCGTCGGCGTTCTTGAGCTTGCGGACGTGGATGCGTCCGCCGCCGCCGGGCAGCTTGACGTCGAGGCGCTCGATCAGGCGCCGGATGATGAAGTAGTCGGCCTCGTTGGTGATGACGATCAGGGTGCCGGAGCGCTCGTCGACGATGACGCGGTTGACCGCGGTGGTCGAGGGCGAGGCGGCGCCCTTGCCCTTGGCGCGGCTCGCCCCGGCGTCGCCGCCGGCCTTGGCGTTCTCGCCGAAGATGTCGCGGATGATCTGCGCGACCTCCTCGGCCTTGGCGTACTGCAGCTGATAGAAGAAGATCTTCTCGCTGGCGGTCGGGGTGTCGAGCTCCTGGACGATGCGCTCGAGCTTGCGGATCATCGAGCCCTTGTCGGTCAGGATGATCAGGTTGCCGATGGTGTCGACGCTGCCGTCCTTGGACTTCATCGCGTCGAGCACGGCGGCGATGTCCTTGCCCTGGCCGTGCTTGATCCGCACCAGCTGGGTGACGAAGCGGTCGCTGTTGGGCGCGTTGGCGTCGTCGCCGTAGAGCGGCAGGGTGCGGTTCTTGGCGCCCGCGGTCTCGACGATCTTGAAGTACTTGCCGGAGGGCTCGACGGTCAGGCCCATCGTCTCCAGCGCCGCGTAGAAGGCCGCGTAGGCCTCGTCCACCGTCACCGGCTCGGGCGACAGGATCGTCACCTTGCCGCTGCGGACCTTGCGGTCCCAGATGAACTTCTGACAGGTGATGGCCATCATCCAGTTGACCAGGTCCTCGAGCTCCGTCTCCTTCGGCAGGGTCACCGTGAAGCGCGCGCCGCGGGGCTGCTTGCGGCAGGAGTTGTGAGGCAGCGGGCCGGTGGCCACGCCGACGCCGCCGCCCTCGTCGCCGATGAGCTCGCCGCCGGCGGTGCCGGTCATGCCGCGGCCGCCGGTGACGGTCGAGCCGTCGGGCTGCTGCGCATGGACGGTGGTGGTGGTCGCCAGGATCAGCGAGAGCGAGGCGGGCGCGACAACGAGGGCGCGGAGGGCCATACGGGGGGCCATACGGGAGGTGAGACGCGTGGTCATTGGATGGTGATTTCTTTCGTGATCGTCTCGCCCTTGCGCTCGATGGTGACCGACAGGTTGTTGGCCCGTCGCAGCTTCGCGTAGAGGGACATCGCGCCGTCCATGGACTTGAGGTCGGTGCCGTTGACGGAGGTGATCAGGTCGCCGTTCTTGATGTTCAGGAGCTTGGGCAGGCTGCCTGGTTTGATGCCGTAGAACTTGAAGCCTCGCGTCTCGCCGTCCTTGAGCGAGGGCATGACGCGGGCTTGCCGGGCCAGCGAGGCCGGATTGCTGAGCACGCCCTCGAGCCACGCGCGATCGATGGTGCAGGAGTTCTCGCTCTCGCACTTGATCGCGTTCTCGGCGCCCTCGATCGCGCCGGCGGGCTTGGGCGCGTCCTCGTCGACCTTCTTGGCGGCCGCCGCGACCGGCTTGGGCGCGCCCTTCGGCGGCTCGACGCCGAGCTCGATGTACTCGAGGGCGCCGCTGTTTCGCAGGTGGACCATGCTGCGCTCGACGGACACGAGCACCGCGGTCGGCCGCAGGTTGTCGCCGGGCCAGAACGGGCCGGCGCCGCCGGTCTCCTCGTCGCGGAGGGTGGCGTAGGAGTACTTCGGGTCGCTCGACTCCATGGTCGCGACCAGGCGCAGCGGCAGGCTGCTGGCGACCTCGCCGGGCTGGACGCCGCCGCTGATCGCCTCGGCCTCGCCGGTGATCGGGTTGATCGTGGCGCCGGCCTCGGCGGCGGGGGCGACCTCGACCTTGACGCAGCCGGGGCAGAACAGGTTGTGGGCGAGCACCGCCTGGATCAGCTTGCTGCGGTCTGCGGGGGCGCTGCGCGAGCTCGACGTGCTGGCGCCCCCGCCGATCAGCGGGTTGCCGGCGACCTTGTCGTCGTCGTCATCGTCCTCGACGGCGCCGTCGGTGTCGGTGTCGCCCTGCCCCTCGACCTTGTCGGCGGTCTCGCCGTAGATGTACGAGCTGCCGACGTAGGTCGTGACCACCGAGGCGGCGAGCGCCGCGGTGGTCGCGAGGCCTAGGCCCTTGATGACCCAGAAGTATTGTTTGAAGAGCGCTTCCATCGCGGACCGTCACCCGTCAGTCGTCAGTGGAGAATCTCGTCGTCGATCACGGGGGCCGAGGGGCTCACCGCCGGCTCGGGGTTGGCGCTGCCCGCCTCGAGCTTGCGGTAGATGGTGCGGGTGGCGATGCCGAGGAGGTCGGCCGCCAGTCGCTTGTCGCCGCGGGTGAACTTTAGCGTCTCGGAGATCATCCGACGCTCGACTTCTTCGAGCGGGGTGCCGACCGAGAATGTGATCTGACGCCCATGGCCGGCCTGCGGGTCGCGCAGCTCGGGCGGGAGGTCGAGCTCGTCGACGAGCTCGCCGCGGCAGAGCACGACGGCGCGCTCGACGGCGTTCTCGAACTCGCGGACGTTGCCGGGCCAGCCGTAGTTGCCCATGCGGTGCAGGGCGGCCTCGGTGAAGCCGAGGACCCGCTTGCCGTGCTTGTTGGCGTAGATGCGCAGGAAGTGGTCGGCGAGCAGCGGGACGTCCTCGAGGCGGTCGCGCAGCGGCGGGACGCGGATCGGGATCACGTTGATGCGATAGAACAGGTCCTCGCGGAAGCGGCCGGCCTTGACCTCGTCGACGAGGTCGCGGTTGGTCGCGCAGATCAGGCGAAAGTCGACCTTGGTCATGCGCCCGCCGACCGGCTCGATCTCCCCCTCCTGGACGGCGCGCAGCAGCTTGACCTGGATGTGCAGCGGGATCTCGCCGATCTCGTCGAGGAACAGGGTGCCGGTGTTGGCCTCGACGAAGCGGCCCTCGCGGGTCCGGGTCGCGCCGGTGAAGGCGCCCTTCTCATGGCCGAACAGCTCGCTCTCGAGGATCGACTCCGGGAGGGCGGCGCAGTTGGTGGGCACCAGCGGGCGCGAGGCCCGGCCGCTGTGCTGGTGGATGTAGCGGGCGAACAGCTCCTTGCCGGTGCCGCTCTCGCCGAGCAGCAGCACGGTCGCCGAGGAGCTGGCCGCCTGCCGGGCCATCTCGAGCGCGGCGCGCATGACCTGGCTGTTGCCGACGATCGGCTTGGAGGTTGCCGCGGCCAGCTGGGCCCGCAGCTCGCGGTTTTCGGCGACGAGGGCGTGCTTGTCGAGCGCCTTCTGGACGGCGGCGACGATCGCCGCGCGCTTGAGCGGCTTGGAGATGAAGTCGTAGGCGCCGAGCTTCATCGCGGCGACCGCGTTCTCGACGGTGCCGTAGGCGGTCATCACCAGGACCTCGACCTCGGGCGTGATCGCCTTCGCGGCCTTGAGCAGGTCCTCGCCGGTCATGCCCGGCATTCGCAGGTCGGTGATCATCACCTGGACCGGGTGCAGGCGCAGCACCTCGAGCGCCTGCTGCCCGGAGCCGGCGATGCGCACGTGCATGTTCTCCTTGGTCAGCACCTTCTGCAGGGCGTCGAGGATGCTGGGCTCGTCGTCGACGACGAGCACGGTGGGGAGGACAGCGCGGGGCGACACGGTCATGGCGGCTCGTGATGAAAGCAAGATGCGCTCCCTTGGCAAAAATAAGGAATTTCAAGGACCGATGAGGGGCTGGAGACGCCCTGTCTCGCGCACTTGTCACTGCGTCCGGGGCCGGATGACATTTTGACACGGCGTCATTTGCGCGCGGCCGGAGTGGGCCCGGGCGGGTCCAGGCGCTCAGGCGAAGCTGCGGGCGCTGCCGTGGCGGGCGCGTCGCCTGGTGAACACGAGGAAGTAGCTGTGGTTCTTGCGCGCGTGGACCTGGGTCTTGAGCCGCGAGATCGCCGGGGTGTTGGCGCGCACCAGCACGAACAGGTCCTTGCAGTACAGGCCGAGCGACTCGTAGCCGGTGATCAGCTCGACGTGGGTGAGGCGCTGGGTGTTGGCGCTGACCTCGTCCTGACACTTGACGATCAGCGCGCCGCCCGGACGCAGCACCCGGTGCGCCTCGCGACCGGCGCGCTCGTAGAGGTCGACGACGGCGTCGTGCCAGCGCGGGCCGTCCTCGGTCGGCGCGCTCTGGCTGTAGGCGCGACGAAACGCGGCGTGGGTGCCCGAGCCGGCCATGTGCCCGACCTCGCGGCGGTAGAGGCCCTCCATGTAGGGCGGGTCGAGGACGAGGGCGTCGAGGCTGGCGTCGGCGTGGGGCAGCGCGCGACAGTCGACGCCGGTCTGCAGGCTGAAGCCCTCGGGGGCGCGGACCTCGGGCTTGAGCGCGATGTCGGAGGCGAGCACCCGGTAGGCGCCCGCGGGGACCTTCTTCCAGAACGCGCCGAGCCCGAAGGTCACGTCGGCGACGAGGCTCCCGCGCGGGACGTGGAGCGCGAGGATCTGGGCGAAGAGCTCGGCGTTGTCGCCGACGCGGGCGGAGACGATCACGTCGGCGGTCGCGACCCCGCCCTGGATGCGGGCGGGCTTCGCCATCAGGCCCGGGCGGCGGCGGCGGTGCTCTCGTCGCTCTGCTCGCGCAGCTGGGCGAGCAGGCGATCGCCGCGGGTGGTGATCTCGTCGTGCAGGAAGGTGCAGCGGGGCTCGGCGCGCTCGAGGTAGCGCTCGAGCAGGTCGCGGCGCTCCGGGTGCTTCCTGGCCTGCTCGAGCACGATCTCGCAGATCGCGACGTCGGCCATCAGCCTGGCGAGGCGCTCGGCGTGCAGCATCGCGTAGGCGAAGTCGCGCTTGGGCTCCCAGTTCTGGAAGAACTCCTTCGACCACTCGCGGACCTTGTGCTTGCCGAGGCTGCGCAGCTTGTCGGTGGCGGTGCGCTGGATGAGGTGCTGCTGGGCCGAGAGCGAGAGGGCGCTCAGGCGGGCGACGCGGCGCTCGAGCGGGTCGAGGGCCGAGAGGCTGCGCCAGCGGGCCTGAGCGACCCGCGTCATGAACTTCTGCGGGTTCTTCATGATGCTGCCCATGGCGTCCTTCATCGCCATCAGCGACTGGATCTGGCTGGTGCCCTCGTAGATCGGCATGACGAGGGCGTCGCGCAGCAGCTTCTCGGCGCCGTACTCCTTGATGTAGCCGCTGCCGCCGTGGATCTGCACGCAGCGGCGGGCCATCTCGACGGCCTTCTCGGCGGCGAGGTACTTGAGCAGCGGGGTGACGCGGCGGGCCTTGTGGGCGTGGCGGCGGGCCTCCTTGAGCAGGCGGGCGCGCTCGAGGCTGCCCTCGTCGTGGTCGAGGTTGGCCTGCATGCGGGTGCGCTGGCCGAGCTCCTCGTGCACGCCGGAGTACATGGCGAGGGCGCGCAGGGCCTGGATGTCGGTGCGCATCTCGTCGAGGTAGTCGGCGATCATCTCGTGCTTGTCGATGGTCTTGCCCATGCTGCGGCGCTCGGCGGCGTAGGCTTTGGCGAGGCGCAGGGCGGCCTCGCACAGGCCGATCGACTCGAAGCCGACGCCGATGCGGGCGTTGTTCATGAGCATCAGCATCAGCTTGAAGCCCTCGCCGCGCTTGCCGATCAGGTGGGCGGGGCTGCGGTCGAAGGTGATGGCGGCGGTGGCGGAGCCCTCGTGGCCGAGCTTCTCCTCGAGGCGGTCGAGGGTGGCGATGCGCTTGCGGCGGCCGTCCGGGAGGTCCTCGTAGGCGGGGACCATGAACAGCGAGAGGCCGTCGAGGCCGAGCTTGCCGGGCTCGGGCTTCTCGGTGCGGGCGATGAAGATGTGGTACTTGCCGTGGCCCGAGGTGATGAAGATCTTCTGGCCGGTGACGAACCAGGCGCCGTGCTCGTCCTGCTCGCCCTTGCTCTTGAGGGCGCCCATGTCGCTGCCGGCGTCGGGCTCGGTGATGTCCATGCTGCCGAAGGCGTCGCCGCGCAGGATCTCGGCGATCTCGGCGGCGAAGCGGGTGCCGGTGAGCGCGCGGGTCTGACGGTCGAAGGTCGTGGTGCCCTCATCGACCGAGTACATCAGCAGGCTCAGGGCGATGCCGCTGTGGAAGTTGTAGTGCGCCATCACCGAGACGTCGCCGCGGGCGAGCAGCTCGGTGACCATGAAGTGCACGAGCATCGG
>Ga0075152_10000768_pt1 | contig 23353 bp, 17 predicted proteins | sample JI61114C2DNA_FD_70964 | JGI IMG/M metagenome (GOLD analysis project Ga0075152, IMG submission 70964) | Wastewater effluent complex algal communities from Wisconsin, to seasonally profile nutrient transformation and Carbon sequestration -... | ecosystem: Engineered > WWTP > Effluent > Algae...
CCATACCTCTTGCAGTAGCTTTAAAACCCCTAGATAATGCGGCAAAAATAAAACGAGTAGTAGTTTCCACTTACCAATCAGTTTCTGGAGCTGGGAAAGAAGCTATGGATGAGCTATATCTCCAAACCAAAGCCAAATTTATTTTTGAGAATATACCACCAAAAGTCTTTCCGACACAAATTGCATTTAATTTATTTCCCCATATCGGCGATTTTCATGAAAATGGAATTACTGACGAAGAGTATAAAATAGAGCAGGAGCTAAAAAAAATTATCGGCAGGGATATTAAGGTCAGTGTCACATGTGTGCGAGTTCCTGTTTTTGTTTCCCATTCCATGTCAGTTAATGTAGAATTTGAAAATAAAATAAACGCAAAAGAGGCAGAGGAGATTCTTTCGGAGTTAGACGGAATTATCACTTATAGTTGTAATAATGAAATAAAATATGCAACTCCTGTTGACGTTGTAGAAGAAGATGGAGTATATATCTCTAGAATAAGAGATGACAATTCTTGTAACAACACTATTAATATGTGGGTAACTACTGATAATTTACGTAAAGGTGCTGCGCTAAATGCAGTCCAAATAGCTGAAGAATTAATTTAAAGTTGTATGAAAACAATAAAATTAAAATACAAGGGATTGTAAATGTATTTAACAAATGAAAATTTAACTTTTGTCAAAAAAAATGAATCTTTATTTGTTTCGCTCAAATATCTAGATTCCCAGGGTAATTTAAATCAGGTTGATAGTGCTACTAAAAATGTCTTAACTGACCCCCATAATCACGGGTTTGAGCTAAGTAAAAATATATGTTTACTACCGATTGATTCTAAGGGATTTTGTGATCCATTTCGGTCTTTGCCTACTACTAGTTTTTTGTGCGTTAATCTAGCAGAAGACTTAAACATTAGAAAGTACGCTAGCAAACTTATCTGTGATTTTCTTCCTAATATGGTAGCAACATTTGAAGCTGAAATAAAATTCTGGGTAGAACCTTCGGGAGAAGAAAGTGAGGTGTGGAAGGTAGATCCATTTGATTGCTATAGCAATTTACGTAGTGATATCCTTGAAACACTAGAAAAAATTGATATTAAAACCACTATCCATAGGCCTGGAAATAAAAAAGGTGAATGTATAATAGGATTTAAGGGGGAGAATATTATAGATTTGGCTGATAATTTTATCCTTACAAGATTTGTTATAAATAATATAGCCGCAGACTATGGCTACAGGGTGCTTTTTAACAAAGACAAAGAACAAAACCTTAAGTTGATTTTGGTATGCAATAATAACGACGGGCAAATGTTTCTAGATAATTTTATCGCTAATTACCCATTAATATTAGAATATAACAACCTATTGCAAATGAGCAATTTAAACTCTAAATCTTTATCAAAAAGAATACTTTTTAATGAAGATTGTAAATTGCACGTGAAATTCTCCACCGGAAGCAATTTTATTCCTTATATGAATTTTGCCTTTGTTGTTCTTTGCCTTTCAGAAAATACAGAAATTTTGACAAGATTAAAACAAAAGGAATTTGTAAAATTTATTAAGTATTATAAGGGAAAAGTATTAATAAAAACTAGCTAATATTTAATAAATTATGTATAATACCCATCTAAAAATATGGTCATTAATATTATGAATCAGAAAGAGGCCAAGAAAAAGGATAATCCACTGAAAATTGCTTTAGATAAATGTGAGGCAGCTTTTAAAATTACGTTTGTGTTTGCTTTTATAATCAACTTGTTAATGTTAGTGACTCCTTTATATTCCTTACAAGTACTAGACAGAGTTATAGGAAGCGGTAATTTAGATACTTTATTATTGCTCTCTTTGATTATTGGATCGATATATTTTGTGCATGGTCTCTTACAGATAGCTCGGTCTTTTACTTTAATAAAAGTTGGAGAATGGCTTGATAATACTTTATCTCCAATTATTTTTAGCCACTCAATTTCTGCATCGGCTACTAAAGTTAATCCGGCTTCCAGCCAACTGCTCCGGGACTTTCAGACATTAAAGACTTTTCTAACCAGTACAGGGATTAATACTGTTTTTGATGCCCCTTGGAGTATAGTATATATTGTAATAATTTTCTTGATTCATCCCTATATTGGGTGGATTACAATTGCAGGAGCAGTAATTATTGTTGCTTTTGCATTTTTTAATGCGGTAGCTACCAATAAAACCCTTGGCGAAGCTACTGAATTTTCAATCAAAGGTATGACCCAGGCCGATGTTGCAAATAGAAATGCTGAAGCGGTAGAGGCAATGGGTATGATTAAAAATGTTACCAAGAATTGGGCAAAATTTAATGAAGCCTCTCTTGCTAAGCAATCTGTAGCCAGTTATAGAAACGGTATAATCTCTAATTTTTCCAGATTTATTCGAAATATTATGACGATGGCTGTTACCGGTACCGGTGCTTATGTTGTGGTGAAAACGGGTGGTCAAGATATGACTACCGGCGGTATGATTGCCAGTTCTATTATAGTAGGGAAAGCTTTAGCCCCTTTTGATAACTCTATTGTTATGTGGAAAACTATTAGCAGTGCTATTAAGTCTTATAAAACAATTAACGAATCTTTTAATAACTATCAGGAAAGAGACCAGGCCATGCCGATACCACAGGTGGAAGGTCATTTGACAGTAGAAAATATTTTTTATGTTATACCGACTAAGCCTGGAACTCCTCAGTCTTTAGTACCAAGGTATATTTTAAAAGGAGTGTCTTTTTCTCTGCAACCTGGTGAGATATTAGCTATTATTGGTGCTAGTGCTGCCGGCAAGTCTACTCTTGCAAAAATAATTGTAGGTGTTTGGAATGCTTCTACGGGTTCAGTAAGGCTTGACGGAGGGGATGTATACACTTGGAATAGGCAAAATTTTGGCGAGCATGTCGGTTATTTGCCCCAAGGGATTGAGCTTTTTAGCGGTACGATCAAAGAAAATATAGCAAGGATGGCAGAAGAAGTATCACCGGAGAAAGTAATTGAGACGGCAAAAATGTGTGGTGCTCATGAAATAATACTGCGCTTTCCGGAGGGGTATGATACAGATATAGGTAATGCTGGCTCAAATCTATCTGGCGGCCAGCGGCAAAGGATAGGGTTAGCCAGGGCTTTTTATGGTAATCCGAAGCTTGTGGTTCTCGATGAACCTAATGCTAATTTGGATGAGGCTGGAGAACTTGCTCTTTCAACGGCGCTCAGAGAAGCAAAAAAGAAAGGAATAGGTGTCATCGTTATTTCACACCGGCCGTCTGTATTGTCGGAAGTAGATAAGATAATGGTTTTACAAGATGGAGCTGTAGCAAGTTTTGGTTCAAAAGAAGAAGTTCAAGGGCGGATAAAAATGCTTCAAAATGGTATGATTCATATTAATGAACAGTAATAAATATATTTTCGGTTATGTCAGATAATAAAAAACTAGATCCCGAGAAGCTTAAACAGCTTCAGCAATTAATGGCTAAAAATGGCATGTTGCCTCCGGGTGCAATGGGAGCAGGAGCATTAGCGCAATCTGAAAAAAAGCGAAAATTATCTCTAAAAAATGTTTTTGTAGGGATTCTTCAATCTATGCAATCTGGCGTAAGGTTTATTGATCAATTTACTAATTTTATTATTAATCGCCAGACTGCTAATTCAAATGATGTGATTGAGAGTGCTAAGTCACCTATTATGTTTGGAACTTACGTAACAATTATTTTTGTAGTTTTTGGCTTAATATGGTCTGCAATCGCTCCTCTTGATAGTGCTGCTGTTGCTTCTGGAACAGTTATTAGTAATACTCAACGTAAAAGCTTAAATCATCAAGAAGGGGGGATAATAAAAGCTATTTATGTGAAGGTAGGAGATCATGTAAAAGAAGGAGATCCGCTGCTAGAGTTTGATTCAACTAAAATCAAATCTGAATATGAAATTGCATTGCATCAATACCGAAGTTTCTTAGGATTTGAAACCAGATTACTTGCAGAGATTAATGACCAAGATATTATAGAATATCCTGAATTTTTAACCAAAGATAAAGCAATTCCGGAAGTAGCAAAAATTATTGAAACGCAAAATAATTTATTCAATTCTCAGAAAGATCTTAAGAGAGCTGAACAAGATTCTTTAAAGCAAAAAATTAAACAATCCCAAAAACAAATTGAAGGCTTAGAAGCAAAAAAAGTTTCCTTGATAAAAACGCTGGAGTTTATAAAAGACCGGGTAGGAGCAACAAAAAAATTGAGTGATAAAGGTTTCGCCCAGAAAGCAGCTTTACTTGAATTGGAAGCAAAAGAAGCTTCTGCGCTTAGTGAAATTGCTATGGCTGATAGTGAAATTGCCAGATCAGAACAAGAAATTACAAGAACCGAAATTGAGTTCCTTAATTTAGATAGCAAATTTGTAGCTCACACTTTGAGTGAATTAAAGGATGTACAGATTAATGTATCAGATAAGAAAGAGAGATTTTATGCTCTTAGTGATATGCTAGAACGTGCTGTGCTAAAATCCCCAGTAGATGGTGTGGTCAATAATATCAATTATCATACTGTTGGTAGTGTGATTCCGGGTGGACAAACTATTATGGATATTTCTCCAAGTGGCGATCATTTAATTATTGAAGCAAAAATAGAACCTAAAAATATTGATTCAATTAGGGTAGGGCTTAAGTCTAAAATACGTTTTAGCGCTTTTAAATCCAGAACTACGCCTTTATTTACTGGTACAGTTGTATCCCTTTCTCCTGATATAGTTATTGAGCAGAGGAATCAAATGGATAATCGTTATGCTGGTGGTTATTATTTGGCACGGATAGAGCTAAATATGGATGAATTTAACGAAGTAGCCCGTACGAGGAAGATAGAATTGCATCCTGGTATGCAAGCGGAAGTGCAAATTGTAACTGGTACAAGAACTTTATTAAAATACTTACTTGACCCTGTTATTGATGCGATGTTTAAGGGGTTTAAAGAAAAATAGGTAATGATTCTAATTGATACTGGAATATATAAAAATAAGAAGTTAACTTATATAAAAATTTATTGACTCTAAGGCTATGACAGTATATAAGTTAGCTGACTTAAGAAGCAACAATATCAAATTCCGAAATTAGGGGATGTAGCTCAGTTGGTAGAGCGTCTGCTTTGCAAGCAGAATGTCGGGGGTTCGATTCCCTTCATCTCCACCATATATTTTCTATTTTAATTAGTGCTTGATACCGGAAATAATGGAATAAACCCTCTAACTAGAGGGAAGAGGCTAATAATCAAATTACTAAGTACCAATTAAATTGTAATCTAAACGTTTTTTTCTGCTAGAGCAAAATCATTAGTACATTTTGACTAGCTTAATATAAGCTATACAAACAAGTCATGGTATAACAGAATCTATCAAATGCCCAAGTCTCTACTTTATTTTGATAGTACCGGACTAAAGCTTAACATTTTCTAATTTATCTCTGGTATGAACCTATTAGTATGTTAAAGACATGTTACAGTTGTGTAGAATATGTAATTTAGCAGCAAAAACTCAGTATAGATAAACGATAGGTTTTGAATTAAGAAGCAGATGCAGAATTAAAAAATCCAGGAAAATAGTTTTTAACTGAATTCCTGGATTGATGATAATAGAGGCTAAAAATATATGATTTTATTTTTAACAACTACTTCTATATTTTTTCTAGTATAGACTCTATGAGTCACTCCCTTCTTGACTTGTATCTCCTGCTGTGGAAACTTCTTCTGAAGTTGCACCATCGGAAAGGCTGGAGCTGACAGGTGATGCCAATGAAATTAGGTCCATAGGAGATGCAGAGGAAGAAGATGGACTTGTTTCGGAAGTAGTACTATCAGAAGAACTAGAGCTGCTAGTGGATAAGGAAGAAGGGCTTATTTTTAAGTTCATACTTTCCAACGAACTAGAGCTGCTTGATGAATAAGACGAAGATAAGCTACTAGAGGAGTCAGAGGAAGAAGATGGGTTGCTAGATGGCTCTTGTTGAGGCGTCAAAACTTGCTCGGAGTGACTTATTTCATCCAGAAGGTGTTTTATTCTTTTCTCAATATTTTTTTGTACTTTTTCTACTGCTTCTCTTTCTTCTTCGGTTGTCGCTAAGCTAAGCTCTTCCGATAAAATTTTTTGGGATTTTAATTTTTTTCCTAATTCCAGCTTAAAATTCTCAATCTCTAGCTTGTGCTCTTTCTCGACACGCTCTCCTTCAATTTTGCTGATTTTTTCTCTGGTAGTAAGATCTCTTTCCCACATTTTACTATAAAGTTCTCGTTTTTGTATATCAAGTTCTTGTTTTTGTATATCAACTTTCTGAAGTTGGTCTTCTAGTTTCAAGTATACAGGATCTTTAGGGAAGGCAATTTTTGCTGATTCTAATCTTGATTCTATTTCTAAGGATTCCTTTTTTGCGCTTTCCAATTGTACCCTACTAGCATAAAGCTTCTCTTTATACCTCTCAATATCTTTTGGGGTTTCTTCGGCACGTTTTTTTAAATTTTTTTCGTATTCATGAAAAGATGCTAACTCTAATAATCCCCTAGTAGCAATTTGTGAGGGAGTCATCGGATTCAAAGGATTATTAGGATCAAATTCCATCTCTGGCGTTTGAAGGAAGCTTTTCATAGGATCGCTTAAGTCTCTTTTAATTGCTGATAATCTTTCCTGGGATTCTTGGTATAATCTTTCATAGAGTTGGACATCATTTGATAATTTTTCCACCAGTTCTCGGGCTTTTTTAAGGTTTTCTTCTGGTTCTTTAAAGTATGCTTTTCTAAGCTCTTCTAGCTCTGTTTTTAATTTTCTACTTGCTTCAGAATTGTCGTGCTCCAAATTTTTTAGCTTAAGCTTTTCACGTTCCCACTGTTCTCGTATAGGCTTTTCCTGCTCTTCGAGTTCTCTGTCTCGTGCTTCTACTTCCTTGCGTTGTTGACTTAACTCCTCTAATTCTTTTTTTAGTGTTTCTATTTTCTCTTTTGACACTTTCTGCCTCCGTATTTTAAATTTTTATAACGTACCTGCTATAGTGGTAAACCAGGAATCGTGGGAAATTTAAGTTTTGCCGCGAATCGAATATATTTATCGCCATAACCTGACTGCACTATAAATTAAAAATTTCATTAGTCAATAACTATAGGTTTATCTGAAAAAGGGAGGTTATTTTCAGGCTAACTGAAGTAGGGGTTAGATTATCAAGAGCTTTGTTGCCTAAATTCTGATTTTGGTTATAGTATGTATAAAATCAGTAGTTGGTATTTAACATAATAGGTTATGAGATATTCCAGATCCATAGTTATTGCCTTAGTTATTATAGGTGCCTTATTCCTATCATATTATTTATATACCAGGCATTTTTCACATGTTAATGGCAAGGATATAATTATTGGTGAAGAACAGGAAGAGTTCAAAAGAAGACCTATTGACCCGGGAGGAATTATTATTCCACATTCAAATAGCCTAATTTATGAGAAATTAAAACCTGTTAATGCTCCTGAAGCAGAGATTAATTTATCCTCTGATCCAGAAGAACCGCTAGAGCTTGGTTTCCGATCACGTGCAAATGATGTTGCGGAATATGATTCAATAGACGATATTTTAGCTAAAATTGACTTAGATGGAGAGGATAAATCTGCTGCAAATGTTTCTTCTGCGGCAGTTGATAATACCCTTAATGCTGTGCCAACTAGTATTATAGATGATGGTGGGAATGTTGATAACAGTACAGAGGAGAATATGGGGCAAGCTGAATCCAATATACCTCAATTAAAAATTACAAGGCTCTCAGGAGAGAATAATAAATTATATAAACTTAATAAAAATTCTGCAGATTCCGGATATAAAATTCAACTATCTTCAGCCTGGTCAGAAAAAGAAGCAAACAATGAGTGGGAAAGAATACAAATGCGGCACATTAAATATTTAAAAAATGCCCAATTGGTTATAAAAAAAGTAAAAACTAATAATGATAGAATAATTTATTTAGTTATGGCAGGTAATTATCCTTCTCTAAACCAGGCAAAATTGGTTTGTAAAAAACTTGTTTCAAGTAAACAGAACTGTATAGTGACAAAATAATAGTCTTAAAAGTAAAATAGAGGAAAAGCTGAAAGGGCTTTTGGCAATCTTTACTGGGGCGAATGACGGGGCTCGAACCCGCGACCCTCAGATCCACAATCTGATGCTCTAACCAGCTGAGCTACACCCGCCGTAATAATTGCTATAAATACTCTGACAAACTAATTTAATTTGTTGTGCGAGTCAATCATATTTTTATGTTAAACATCTCTTATAGGTATAAATTTGAAGCGATCTTTTTTAGAGCTGAATTTTGCAAGAATGGATTGGAGAATTGTTGGCTTATAAAAATTATAGTTTCTTTTATATTTGGTATTAGTATATAACTCATAATTTTTAATTAACGACGGTATAACCTCACTATAATAGACTTTGTATAAATCATGCATGGTAGATCTTGTAGTTAAGTACCCCCACTTCATAACTTGTTGAGGGACTCTTGCTAGTGCTTCCACGCACGCTATTGCTTCTTCTGCTTCTGGGTCAGCCCGTTTATAAACATCCGCTGCCGGTGAGAGATTTGACTGCATATCTAGAATCATGGTTTTTATCATTATTGCCATATATTTTTCATTTGAAAATTTTTTGACAAATATACAATTATTATTGATAGCAAGTTTGCTAAACCTATACTTATGGTATTGAATTAATATCCGAATCCACAGTACCTTGAAGCCAGAAATTTTTTGTTTGTTGTAAAATTTTAGCTTTTCTTCTAAAGATAGCATTTTATCCATGCCCCAAGATAGAAGATTTTTATATAAATTGTGACATCTTTTTATATCTTTTCTTCTACCTTCCTTGACATGTGGCTTAGCCCTGGTACAAGAAAAGTTAGCAGAGTGTCTACCTATTTGTTGCCCCTGAGTATTGCGAATTATGTCAGCATAATGGCCCAGTTCCTGACCTGCAATAATTTGCATTCTTGCAGCTGCAGCCCAGCCGTCGCCATAAAATGGATTAGAAGTATTGTTAGGTGCAAAAGGGTCTCCCCCGCAAGAAACATAAATACATACATTACTGCCGTCAGTACTTTGCATGCCGCTATTTGTTCCCGACGTTTTCCAGCTTGAAATATCCATAACGTCACCAATATTGTGGGAGTAGGTTATAAATATTTGAGTGCGATCAAGTAGTAGCCATTTAATTACTATTGGATGAGCAGATTGCACAAGAATCCTAGCAAGTTGCATTTGGATGTTAAAATCTACTGATAGTAATTTTTTTGTCTGATTAAGCAGTTCCGTTATTATTTTTGTAATTTGGTCGTTTGTCAGGTTTTTGTTTTTTTGTAAATATAAATTCTTAATAGTCTTTCTGGTTAATTCAAGTAATTTAGGGTTAGTTAATTCTTCCTTGGTCATCATCAAAGTTATGCCAGAACTAGGGTCCGTGAACCTTGAAAAATTACAGTAATAATCTGTGTCCACCCGCATTCTACCAGAAGAAAGTAAATCTTTTGCTAAATTTTCATATTCAATTTGCATCTCCTCTTGGTAAATTCCAGGAATTTTGTCAAGAATATGATATACTAAACTCATCCTGTAACCCAAAAATTGAGAGTAATATTGTCAGTAAATATTTGTTATATTCTACAAATATAGATCGGTAACTTTTGTTTTTTACGAGAACGATATGTGGTACTATCGCTCCTCTAGGGAGGTAGCGAGTAGTCTCATATATTGCACGCGGCATTTCTTCGGCTAGAGTAACTAACCTAATTGAAGAAATTCCGTACTTTTTAAGGAGTAAGTAAGTATTGGTGGGATAATGCTTATTACCGCGCAGAATTTCGGGATCTAAAATCACCTGATATTCTGGTACTCCTTGTTCTTTCAAATAATTTTTATAGGAGGTAGGGTTTTCATCATTTGTAAGTAAAATAAGTGGTGCATAACCAAGCTTTAACAGTGCCGCAGCCGTATAAAGTTTCTGTTTATTATCGCCAAAAATTACAATTGCTTCCGCCCGTGTGCTGGTATCCAATTCGTAATTACCTATCACATAGATAAAACCAAAGAATCCTAATACCCACGATAGTAATATTACGCTAAAAGTTATAGCTGTTGATCTCATTAAAATATTTCTATAAATTTTTTCTTTAATATTATATCAAATTCTGTTATGGAAATGTTGATACCCATATCTTCTAGTGAGGTTATAGGAAAATCATTTATCCCACAAGGGATTATCCCAGAATAATTATCAAGATTTGGGCTGATGTTGACTGCTATACCATGATAAGTAACCCATTTCCTTACTCTGATTCCTATAGCACCGATTTTAGATTCTATATTTCTGCTGTTTTTAACCCAGATGCCTACTTTACCTTGAATTGTAAAAGCATTCACATCCAGTTCTGCAAGAGTTAATATTATCCATTTTTCGAGTTGTGTAATATATAGTTTTAAATCTTTAACCTTATCTGTATTATTCAAATTTATTATAGGATAAATGATTCTTTGTCCCGGGCCATGATAAGTAAATTTTCCTCCTCGGCCGGTATAAATAACTGGAAATAAATCAGGTTTTAGCAATTCCTCTACATTATGACTTGTTCCGGCAGTGTATACTTCCTTATGCTCTAGCAAAAAGATAGTATCGGGCTGCATAGAGTTTATAACTCTATCTAGTTGATCTTCCATTATTTTTATCCCCTCTTGATAATCAACAAGACCGGGTAGGGTGATCCATTTTACCAATGTTTATTTCCTGCCGAATAATTTTTCTATATCTTTAAGTTTCAGCTCAACATATGTTGGTCTGCCGTGGTTACATTGAGCGGAAAAAGGTGTAGATTCCATTTGTCTTAATAATTCATTCATCTCTAGGGTAGAAAGAACTCTACCAGCCCGAATGGAATAATGACAGGCATAAGTTTCTGTAACATGTTCTATTAACTCAGTGAGTGCAATATTTTCACCGAGTGCAAGCAAATGGTCAGCTAGATCGTTGATTAGCTTAACAATATTAATATCACCAAGAATGCTCGGCATTTCAGAGACAATTATTGATTTTTCTCCAAATTTTTCTACTGATAAACCAAGATCGGATAAAGAAGCTTTATTATCATCTATGATTTCAGCTTTTTCTCTTGATGATAATTCAATTATTTCAGGTATTAGCAGTCTTTGTTTAATTATGCCTTTTTGCTTTATTTGCTCTTTGATTTTTTCATAACCAAGACGCTCATGGGCGGCGTGTTGATCAGTAATAATTATACTATCTTCAGTTTGAGAAATTATATAAGTGTTATGAAGTTGAGCCTTGGCAGCACCTAGATAGTATTGTGGATCGCTAATAAAAGTATTTGCTAATTCCTGATCGGTTTGATCTTCAGTTTTAGCAGTCGGCAATTGTATAGAATCTAAGGTTGTTTGAAAACTATAATCAGAGTTTTGTTGTTTGCTTAGTGCATAATCAATACGGAAATTAGTTTTTACGTTTTTGTTTTGTGGTAACCAACCATTATTTCTGGAGAAAGTTTTTTGGGTTGGTATTTGAAAATTATTATTAGGATGATTGTTTTCTGCCAAATAGGGCGAATCATTTTGAGGCTTCATGTAATTTATCGCTGATTCGGATAAAGTACTAGATACTCTTTGCCCTTCAGAGTTTAAGGCTTCTTTAATGGCACTAATAACAATTGACCTAATAAAATTTGGATCATGAAAACGTACCTCAGTTTTAGCAGGATGGACGTTAACGTCAACTAAATGAGGGTCTAATTTTAAAAATAAAGTAGAAACTGCATGGCGGTCTCTCGCTAAAAAATCCTGATAAGCGACTTTTAAAGCCACATTTAATATCTTATCCTTTACCGGTCTGTTATTAATGAATAGGAATTGTTCTTCAGCGGCCGCTTTATTATAGGTCGGGATACTTGTATAACCGTAAAGTGATATATCATTGCGCTTAAAATCTACCAAAGCAGAATTTGTTAAGAATTCCATGCCCATTATTTCCGCAATTCGTGAATTTAATGTCTCTTCGAAATTCCCTTCTTTTTTGCGTACTTTAACCAAATCTTTTCCTTCGTGGGTAAGAGTAAAGCCAATATGAGGATGGCTAAGGGCAATTTTTTTAACCAATGCTATGGTAGCCATCAATTCTGTTTTATCTGTTCTTAAAAATTTCAGTCTGGCTGGAGTCGCAAAAAATAAATCTCTAACTTCAATAACTGTTCCTTCGTCAAGAGCAGCCTGCTCGGTTTTTTCTTGGATGCCGCCATTTATGCTTAAGCTATAGGCAGTATCTGTATATTTTTTTTTGGAAGTAATTTTAAATTTGCTGATTGCACCAATTGATGGTAATGCTTCTCCTCTAAAACCAAAACTATTAATGTTTAGCAAATCTTCTTCATCTAATTTTGATGTAGCATGCCTTTGAATAGCAAGTTCCAGATCTTCCTGCGACATACCAAAACCATTATCTTTTACAATGATTAGGTTTTTCCCAGCTTCCTCTAAAATAATGTCAATTTTTGTAGCTCCTGCATCTATTGCATTCTCTACTAGTTCCTTTACTACCGAAGCTGGTCTTTCTATAACTTCACCGGCAGAAATTTTGTTAATAGTACTCGGAGAGAGGATTTTAATACTCATTTGGGTGGGATAGAAGCTTAAATTTATACAAATGCAAATGATACCATTAAAACGATAGGAATAAAATAATAAAAAAGTGAATAATGCTATTGTTGCGATGAATTAGCCCTTTCTGATCCATCGTACCCAGGCTTGCCAGTCTCTGAGGCCTAAATCCTTTTCGAAATTCAGCAGATCATAATTAGCTTGCTGGCAAATTTTTTTATCCGGAATTATTAACTCTACACCAGATGATAGAGCAGCTATTTGGGTTTTGCAGGCAAGTTCCAGATGATAACAATAAAACATTGCCTCATGAATAGTAGTGCCGCAAGTGATCATTCCGTGATTTCTAAGGAGCATGATTTTTTTATCTGCTAAATCATCAACTAGATTAACCCCATGAGAGTTGTTATCTAAGGCAAGAGAATTGTACTCATGATAATTAATCTGATCGTAAAAGTGCAACGCCCATTGACTAAGTGGCATTAAACCGTTTTTCATGCAAGATACCGCAACAGAGGCCACTGTATGTAAATGAAATATGGCTTCAAGATCAGCTCTTTCTTTGTAAATATTTCCGTGAATAACATAACCGGTTTTATTGTATTGGAATTCTTCTCCCTCGATAATTTCACCATCGAAACTCACCTTTAAAAGGTTATTTTCTGTAACCTCTTCGAACCTTAACCCAAAAGGATTGATATAATAATAATTTGCACTCTGAGGTCTTGCTGAGAGATGAGTATAGGTATGATCATCCATACCCAATTTTGCTAAAATCTGGTAAGCGTAAGCTAAGTTCTTTTTAATTGACATAATGCTAAAATTATCTATCTAATGAAGTTGTCTCTGGGCTGGTAAAATTCAGTTTCCGGTAACTAATGCTTTCAGCCACGTGAATTTTTTTTACGTAATCCGAACCGTCTAAATCGGCAATTGTCCGAGCCACTCTTAAAACCCTGTTATATCCCCGCATCGAAAGTTTGAATTTTTGGGCTGCCTCATTTAACAAATTCCGTCCTTCATCGACAGGCATAGCATAATCCGTAAGTAACTGGCCGTCTAGATTATTATTAAGCGCAATACCATAACCTTCGTAGCGTTTTGCCTGGAATTCTCTTGCGGCAAATATTCTCGCTGCTACAGTTTCAGAACTTTCTGAATTAGCTTTTATAGTATAATCAAAATCGTAAAACTCGTCACTACCTACTTCAATATGTAAATCAAATCGGTCCAGAATAGGTCCTGAAATTTTACTTTGATAATTGCTTCCGCACAAGGGAGCTTTATTACACTCCTTGCTTGGATTCCCTAAATAACCACACTTGCAAGGGTTCATGGCGGCAATTAACTGAAACCTAGCTGGATATTTTACTTGTGTTCCTGATCGAGAAATTAAAACCTCTCCTGTTTCAATAGGTTGCCTTAATGATTCTATTACTCCTGCTGGAAATTCCGGTAATTCGTCTAAAAACAGCACTCCGTTGTGAGCTAAAGATATCTCCCCGGGTTTTACCTTTCTGCCCATTCCACCGCCTACCATTGCTGGTATAGAACAATTATGATGGGGCGCCCTAAATGGTCTTTCGTTAGTTAAGCATCCCTCTTTAAGGTTACCGGCAATGCTTGCGATCATACTGACTTCTAAAATTTCCTGAGGAGCGAGTTTTGGCAAAATACCAGGTAATCGGGATGCAAGCATGGATTTACCAGTCCCTGGTGGTCCGTACATTAACATATTATGACCGCCTGCGGCTGCTATTTCGAGTGCTCTTTTAGCTATTTTTTGGCCTTTTATATCTTTTAAATCCGGATAAGTAGCTGATTTGTTACTAACGGCTGCTTCCGGCCTTGCTAAGACTTGTATCCCGCTAAAATGATTAATTAAGCTAAGCAAGTTATCGGCAGCTATTATTCTCTCATTACCTGACCAAGCAACTTCAGATCCATTATATTTTGAACAGATGATGCCTTTATTTTTGCTACTTGCTCCGATAGCAGCAGGCAGGGCTCCGTTTACAGGTAGAATTGAGCCGTCTAAAGATAATTCACCAAAAACTAGATAATCTATCATTTCCTCACTAGGTAGTACTTTCATTGCTGATAATATTGCTGCAGCAATTGCTAAATCAAAATGGCTTCCTTCTTTAACAAGATCTGCTGGGGCCAAATTAACTACTATTCTTTTTGCTGGAAGGGCAAGTCCAATAGATGATAGAGCAGCTCTTACTCTTTCTTTTGATTCGGCAATAGTTTTATCGGCTAAGCCAACGATGACAAAATTTGGTACTCCCGACGATATCTGCACCTGGACATCTACATCTGTTATATCTACACCACTAAAGGTTAGGCTGCAAATTTTGGTAATCATAAATAGGATGAGTTTAAGGTTATTATTTTTTTGTGTATTTTAATTGTATTTTAAAAGTTCACCTGCTGCCTAGTAGGAATTTTTGTAGGTAACTTATGGAAACTATAGGGAAAAGTCAAGGACAACTTCAGATAGACGTTATAGTAAGCTATTCAACCAAACAGTAGAATCAGATACTACCTAAAAAAGCACCTTACTTTTATTTGCCAATGCAAAAATTGCTAAAGATTTCGCCTAAGATCTCATCCACTGTTATAACGCCCGTGATATTACTAAGGTATCTTATAGTCATTCTAATATCTTCTGCTGCTAAAACCAAATCACTTTCAAGATTTAAATTGCTTAAAGCTTCTAAAGCATAAGAGAGCTGAGTTCTGTGGCGTTCTCTAGTAATTTGGGGATTTTCTGAGGGGCTAGCTATTTGTTCCGCAATCTGGCAGATATGATCCATTAATTTCTCTATATTTTTGCCTGTTTTAGCTGAGATATAGAGTATATGCTTAGGTATGTGTGGCGTAAACATGCTCAAATGATTATAATCGTGGGCTGATACCTCATCTATTTTATTGAAAACAACTATCGTATTATCATCGATGAAATCTACAAAAGGTGTTATGTCTTTTTCATTGAATTCTTGTACATCATACATGATAATTTTGATGTCAGAATGCTTGAGGGTTTCCCTAGATTTTTTTATGCCGATTTGTTCGATTTCATCTACGCTGTTATCTCTAATTCCAGCCGTATCTTGAAGAATAATCGGATATCCTCCTATATCAAGGTGACCTTCAATAACGTCCCTCGTAGTACCGGCAATATTTGAAACAATAGCTATTTCTCTTTTAAGCAGCAAATTCATCAAACTTGACTTACCGACATTAGGTTTTCCTACTATCGTAAGTTTTAAACCGTTCCGAAGGCGTTCCCCTCTGTTATTATCCTTTAAATGATTAGATATTTCACGGCATAAATTACTAATATTATCTTTGGTACTGGCCAGCACTTGAGCAGGAATCTCTTCATCAGGAAAATCAATATAAGCTTCAATTAAAGACATGATTTTAAGGAGTTGCTGACGCCAATTCGTGTATATTGCTTCTAATCCTCCGCCGAGTTGTCTTATGGCCTGTTTATGCTGTAATTCTGTTTCTGCATCGATAAGATCTGCAAGACCTTCCGCAGCCGTTAAATCAAATTTACCGTTTAAAAAAGCTCTTTTGGCAAATTCTCCGGCTTCTGCAAGTCTTAAATCTTCTATCACACCTAATGCTTGATTAAGTAATTTTATTACTGCTATACTGCCGTGGACGTGTATTTCAGCTGATTCCTCCCCTGTAAAACTGGAATTTGCATTAAAATAAACGACCATGGCTTTATCTATCTGGATTCCAGTTTGTGGATGAAAAATTTTGCGTAAATACATTTTTCGTGGCTGTAATGCGGTTATTTGACCACCAATTAGCCGTTCCAGTGCTGCTACACTACTTGAACCCGATATCCTATAAACGGTTACCCCAGCTTTTCCCATTCCTGAACATTGAGCAAAAATTGTATTCATTAACCGTCCTTAATTGTTGATAGAGATTTACATTTCTTATATTATACCGTTAACTTGCATATTTTAAAGTTATTTAAAGGGTATTAGGTAGACTATGGATGACAATGAGAACAATAATTATCTATCTTTGAGCAAACTTAATTGCACAATTGAAGATTTTACTCCTGATATACTTAATTTAGTAAAAGCAAAGAAAAAAGGTGAGTTATATAGAAAATTTGCTCAGAAATTTTTAACTTATATTCCTGTTGATTACAGATTAAAAGATAAAATCTCATTGTTTGGTGATTTTACTGATGAAGCTTTTGAATTTTTTAAACAAAGAAAAAATGAAGAAAGAAAAATTGAAATTTCAAAAGTTAAATTTCAAAACAACAATTCCATTACAATATTAATAATTATTGAAAATCGGCCGTTTATTATTGATTCGTTGAATTGTTTAATATCAAGACTGGGACTACAAACTATTTTTACGTTTCATCCTGTGGTTTTTTCTAAAAGAGATAAAAATGGCAACTTAGTTGATATTGTTTCGACAGGTGAAGAAGCTTCAAGAGAATCATTAGTGTTTATTAAAGCTCTTGGAAATTTTAATGAAGAAACCATACAAATCTTAAAAAAAGAAATAAATAAAATTATCGATTTAGTCGATTATACCTATAACTCTTGGCAAAGCTTGCTAAATAAATTAATTGCTGTAACTACTGAGATAGTAAGCCATAAAGATGTCTATGAGGAAAGAGGATTACCTACTGAAGAGGCTCTTGATTTCCTAAATTGGTTACAGAAAGATAATTTTACTTTCCTTGGCATGGTTGAATTTGATACTTCCTCCATGCAAATAACCCATGAAGATGGAGTAAAAGATATTTGGCAAGATAATAAGGAGGAATTAAAGGTTATAATAGAGTTTTCTAAAAGGGATTATTACTCTAATAAACTTGCCATGCTTGGCAAACTTAATAAAGTATCGCCGGTGCATCGTAATGCCCTTGTAGATTATATTCTAATTAAGTATCTAGATGAAAATGGGGGATATAAATCAGGTAGTATAATTTTTGGACTTTATGGAATGGCAGTTTATTACCAATCCATAAAAAGTGTACCTATTTTGCGGGGAAAGATGAATTATGTGCTTGATGAATCAGGATTTCCTTTAAACAGTTACAATTCTAAAAAGCTAAAAAATATTATCGAATCTTTACCTCGTGATACTTTAATCCAAATTGATGAAACCGATTTGTATTGTATGTGCCTTCATATGCTTTCAAGCATGCGTAGCAAAAAATTAAAATTGTTTATTCAGCAAGATTGGGCCGGTTCCTTTATTAATATTATCATTTTTATGCCAAGGAATCGTCTCACGCCAGATGTGTATAATACAATTAGCAACTATCTGTCTGAAAAGTTTGATAGTGAAATTATTACTGATAATATAACAGTATTAGCTCAGGATTTTTCTCACCTTTTTGCTACTATTCCTGTAAAAGATAAAAGGAAGCTCAACTTTATCCCTCAGGAATTAGAGGAAGATTTGATAAAAATCACTACCAATTGGTCCGACTCTTTATTAGATAAATTATGCGAAAAATATGGAGAATACGAAGGGGGGCTTAAACATAAGCAGCTAGAATTTGCTTTTCCTCCTGAGTATAAGCATAAATTTAATGCAAGTGCTACAATTGAGGATATTAACAACCTGAAAAAAGCTTCAGATTTAAACAAAACCGTTTTTAACCTCTTACAAAAATCACCTTCGGAGTTTATTTTGAAAATTTACAGCCCGTCGGTATTTTTAACTCTTTCTGATACTTTGCCTGCTATTGAGAATTTAGGTTTTATAGCCATTGACGAGCAAAGTTTTATAATTAAAGAGACAGCTCAAATTAAACAGAGTTGGATTTATGAATTTATTTTAGCAAGCCATATGGAAATAGAAATTCCATTTAGCGTGTTAAAGGAAAATATCGAAGTAGCTCTTGAGAAAATAAACGAGGGTATATTCTCAAGCGACTCTTTAAGTAAGCTACTTGTTATTTCCGGTATGGATTGGCAAAAAATTTATTTATTGAAGGCCTTAACAACATATTTACATCAAACCGGTATTTCTTATGGAAAGGCATATGCTCAGCTAACTTTAATAAAACATTATAAATTTACAGAATTGCTCGTGAAGCTTTTTAGTGCATTATTTGATCCTGAATTATATTCAAAAAAACTTGCAAAATCTATTGGTAAGGACTTAGAAAATTACCTTGATGTAGTTTCAAATAGTACGGAGGATAAAGTCCTGCGTAATATGTATCAAATCATTAAGGCGATTACTAGAACTAATTTTTATCAAACCAGAGATGATGCGGTAAAACCTTATATTTCTTTTAAATTTGATTCGCATAAAGTGCCAGACCTACAGCTGCCAAGACCTTATGCTGAAATTTTTATTTATTCTAATGAATTTGAAGGTATCCACCTTAGGGGTGGGAAGGTTGCACGGGGAGGAATTAGGTGGTCAGATAGGGGAGAAGATTATAGATTAGAAGTACTGGGCTTGATGAAGGCTCAGATGGCTAAGAATGCTGTTATAGTACCGGTTGGCTCTAAAGGGTGTTTCTTTGTTAAATTTGAGCAAGGACACTTTTCTCGCACGGAATATATGGTAAAAGTTGTTGAATGTTATCAAAATTTCTTGAGAGGTCTTTTAGACCTTACTGATAACTTGGTTAATGGTGAAATAGTTCGGCCGGCAAAAACCGTAATTTACGATCATGACGATCCATATTTAGTAGTAGCGGCTGATAAAGGAACCGCATCTTTTTCTGATTATGCAAATCACGTTTCACTGGAGTATAATTTCTGGCTTGGTGATGCTTTTGCATCCGGTGGATCAGTGGGTTATGATCATAAAAAGATGGGTATTACAGCTAAAGGAGCGTGGATTTCAGCTCGCTCTCATTTTTATGATATGGGCAGGGATATTCAGTCCGAGCAATTTACAGTAATTGGTATTGGAGATATGTCAGGAGATGTATTCGGTAACGGTATGTTGCTCTCCAAATATATAAAATTGGTAGCGGCATTTAATCATATGCATATTTTTATAGATCCAAATCCAGACTTCAAGACAAGCTATAAAGAAAGGCAACGGTTGTTTAATATGCCAGGTAGTAAATGGTCGGATTATAATCCTGAATTAATTTCTAAAGGTGGAAGGGTTTTCGAGAGATCGGCAAAAATCATTGATATATCTAAGGAAATACAAAGCCTTCTTGGTTTAGAAAGTAATTCTGTTACTCCTAATGATTTAATTAAGGCGATTCTAAAAGCTGATGTGGATTTATTATGGAATGGTGGGATAGGCACTTATATTAAAGCATTATCAGAAAATAATGCAGATATTGGTGATAAATCCAATGATAATTTACGCTGTGATGCGAGAGATATACGCGCTAAAGTAATCTGTGAGGGGGGGAATCTTGGAGTTTCCCAGCTCGGTAGAATTGAGTATGCTCTTTGTGGCGGACATATAAATACTGATTTTATTGATAATTCTGCCGGGGTTGATTGTTCTGACCACGAAGTAAATATTAAAATTGCTTTGAATATGTCTACTTCTTCTGGTAGCTTTCCTGTAGAAGAACGTAACTATTTGTTACAGCAAATGACCGGGCAAGTCGAGGAATTAGTATTAACTGATAATTATGATCAGAATCAAGCAATTACTATTGCGCAAAGAACACCAGTTTTAAATATTGAAAATTTTGGGCAGTTAATACGTAACCTAGAACAAGAAGGTTTACTAAACAGAGAAGTTGAATTCTTGCCTGCTTTGTCAGAACTTTCGCGCCGAGCAATTGCGAGAGAAAAAATAACACGCCCAGAACTTGCAGTATTATTGTCGTATAGCAAAATGTTAGTGGAAAAGCAGCTGATGTGCTCGAATATTGCAGAAGATAAATACTTTCAGAAATATTTGTTTAATTATTTTCCTCATTTAATGAGAGATAAGTTTAGCAACGAAATTCTAAATCATCCTTTAAAAAAAGAAATTATAATTACTGTTATAGCTAATAAATTAGTTAATCAACTGGGGGGATCATTAATTACTGATATCGAAAAAGAAACAGGTGGAGTTTTATGTGATATTGCAAGAGCCCACAGTGTCATTTGCGAATTGTTTGATTTAGACGGTTTATGGAAAAAAGTAGAGAACCTGGATAAGACAATTACTACAGAAATAAAAGTGGATATGTTTACTGACCTTGCCAAAATAATGCGCCGGGGTATTAGCTGGTTTATAAAAAATACCAAATCTCCGATCAATATTTTAGAGACTATAGAAGATTATAAAGAGCAAATACACCGGATAACTAGCTTAATGGGAAAACTTCTAGTTGGAGAAACTAAAACAAAATTTTATAATAAAATCAATATTTATAAACAAGCAGGAGTTCAAGAAAGTCTAGCAAAAGCTGTAGCTTCTTTAGAATCGTTAGTATCAGCTTTTGATATTATTTATGTTGCTAAAGTTACTAATTCTAAAGACGAAGATGTTGCAAACTTATACTTTGAAAGTGGAGAGTTATTGAATATTGATTGGCTTAGAAAATCATGCGATGCGCAGATAGACGATTCTTATTGGAATAGACTATCTATCCAATCCCTAAAAGATGATTTTTATGATAAACAGAGGCGTTTTGTTACGGAAATAATAAAAAAACAACAAAATAGAGTTGATTTATTAAGTTGGATTAATAACAATAATCAAAGTGCTGGTATTTTTACCAATTTTGTAACAGAACTTAAATTCCAGGAAACCGTTAACTTAAATATGCTTATATTAGCTAATAAAAAATTCGAATTATTCTTAAGACAACTTAGTGGGTAACTATGAGTTCTAAATTGAAAGAAGCAAGAGAAGCAGCGGGGTATAGCATTGATTATGTTGCAGAAAAACTAAATATTCGCAAACAATATTTACTTGCTCTTGAAGAAGGGAATTACGATATAATGCCTGGGAAAGTTTATACTGAAGGATACAAAAAAATGTATTATGAGTTTCTTGGAATTAATCCCCAGAATGAGCGGGATGATGAGTTAGAGACAACGCAAGTATTAAACAGTTCTGAGATACCTGTTATTACTAAAAAATATACAAAATATATAATTATTTGTTCTGTTATTTTACTGGCTTTGGTGATAGCATTATATGATTTTTTAAAGGTACAACCTGAAGACTTACTTATAACAACTCAATCAGATGATGTAAACGATGGAAGTAGACAACAAAGCTCTGATATACCTTATAAAACAGATTAATCGCAGTGTGGATAAACTTATCTTCGAACTAAATTTGAAAGATAAGCAAATTGAAGATTTAAAAATACAGAATCAGGAGTTAAAAAATAGCAGTGCAGTAATTCTTAATCAAATTAAAGAGTATATTAAAGAACTAGAACAAATAAGAAATCATTATGTCGATAGTAACAATAACTCTAAGCAATAGAGACTTTAAATTATACTGTCCGGAAGAAAGCCATGCGGAACTTCATTCTCTTGCTATAAAACTGGACGTTGAAATAAATAAAGTAAGACAAGCTAACCCTTCTGCTTCTTTTGAACTCCTGCTTGTTATGGTTGCACTTAATCTTTTGGATAATAAGCAAAAGCAAGCAAACTTAGAAGCTGAAGGTGTAGCAAAAGAGGTTAATGAAGACTTCAAAATACTATTATCTTCTATATTTAATGAACTGAAAGTAGTTGCAGAAAAATTAGAAAGATGATAAAAGTAACTTAAGGGCTGCGTAGTGCGTCAGAATAGATAAAAAACCCCCAGGACATAAGCATTTTCAAGGGATTGGTCACTTACATCATCGTGGTGGTGTAATTACTAAGCCCACCTTATCGAAAGTTCTCTGATGGTGGACTTTATTCAACGGCTAAGGTGGTTCTTTCTTAATATTTTAACTGAATCTATATGCACGGAAGTTTATATCCGGCAGAATCCTAGAGTTATTAGTTTTTTCATGCTCTTTCTAATAAAATTAGTAGCACGTATAATATAAATCTGTATAATGGCAGCGGTAAAAAGGGAAAGACCATGTCAAAATTGAGCAAGCCTCTAGATATTCCATTGCGAGGCAGTAAAAAAAGCTTTGTTGGAATAGGGCAAAATATATTATCTGATGAAGAAAATAGCGTTGAGTTAGTTGTCGGTAAACCGGTTATCTACTCTAAATCAGTTAAGAAAGAAATAGAAATCGATGCAATTTATAGTTTATCTCCTTCGCCGGTGTCTAATAGCTTTACGTCTATGTCCTCTTTACAAAGCTTGCCATTGGAAGAAGAGGTTTCTGCTCCAGAGCGATTCAAATCTGAAGATGTTTTTCTACCTTTAGCCCCACTATCTGGTTCGGCTGAAAAAAATACTACTTCAGTATCCCTGGTATCGGTTACAACTTCAGAATCCACAAAAGAAAGTCCGTCTATTTCACTACATGCTATATCTGAGCCTATCCCTATTCCTTTTTCGTCAAAATCGATTGGATCAATGGTATCGGAATCATTTCCTGATGATACTTCTCTCCTAATAACTGGTAGTGATAAAAATTCAGATTTAGGTATTTCTTTGCAACGTACTGATTTAGAAATTAATCAAAAACCGTCAGAATTAGATCCGGGGCTTATGCAGGAAGAACAAGGGATAAAAGCATTTGGAGATGGATATTTTATTTTTCAACTTGACGAAGAATAATCTTATGACT
>Ga0075152_10000771_pt1 | contig 23325 bp, 15 predicted proteins | sample JI61114C2DNA_FD_70964 | JGI IMG/M metagenome (GOLD analysis project Ga0075152, IMG submission 70964) | Wastewater effluent complex algal communities from Wisconsin, to seasonally profile nutrient transformation and Carbon sequestration -... | ecosystem: Engineered > WWTP > Effluent > Algae...
GGCAACGTCGTCAACCCCGACGACGTGATCGGCCAGTACGGCGCCGACACCATGCGCCTCTACGAGATGTTCATGGGCCCGCTCGAGCACAGCGCGCCGTGGCAGACGGAGGGCGTGGCCGGCTGCCACCGCTTCCTGCAGCGGGCTTATCGCCTGGCCTTCGAGACATCCGACGACGAGGCCGTGCCCGACCGCCTGCGCGAGCTGCCGGCGGGGGAGGGCAGCGACCGCCAGCGCCGCCTGCTGCACCGAACGATCCACGCGGTCAGCGAGCGCATCGATCGGCTGGCCTTCAACACGGCGATCAGCGCCATGATGGTGTTCGTGCGGGACATCGTCGCCGAGGGTGAGCCGCTGCATCGCGAGGCGCTGGCCCAGTTCAGCCTGATCCTCGCGCCCTTCGCCCCGCACCTCGCGGAGGAGATCTGGGGGGCGCTCGGCCAGCGCCGGTCGCTGGCCCATGAGCTGTGGCCGGCCGCCGACGAGGCCTTGCTGGTCGACGCGACCTTCCCGCTGGTCGTCCAGATCCAGGGCAAGCGCCGCGCCGAGCTGGCGATCCCCCAGGGGGCCAGCGAGGAGGACATCAAGGCCACCGCCCTCGCGCACCCCGACGTCCAGCGCCACCTCGACGGCAAGGCCCCGCGCCGCGTCATCTACGTGCCGGGCAAGCTGCTCAACATCGTGGTTTGAGGGCTGTTCTGAGGGAAGGCGACCCGGCGGACCCCGGGCGCCTCGGGCCAGGCGCTGCTCGCATGGCCCGTGTCCCGTGCAGTTGCAACTAGAGCCGTGAGTTGACTCGCGCATCGACCGCCTGAAACCTGTACGGACTGTACGGACTGTACGGACCGCGGACGTGGGCCCCACGCGCCGGCTTCGACGCCCGGCGCTCACTTCTCGCTTTTGTCGGCTGGCCGGGCTGTGCGACGATGCCGACGAGCTTGTGCGGGTGAGGCCCTGCGGCCCGCCGCGGAGATTCCGACATGTCGAGCACTACCCCCTTCCATTCTCATCGAATCCTCCTCTCTCTGGGTCTCTGCGTCGGGCTGCTCGGCGCCTGCAAGGACAGCGGCGAAGATGGCGACAGCGCCGCGACGACGACCGGGATGACCGGCCTGACGTTGAACCCGACCGCGTCGGAGTCGGAGGCGGTCAGCATCACGATCGAGCCGACGACCGACGGTCCGAAGCTCGACCTGGCGACGAACGACACGGAGTCGGTCCCGGACTGTAACGCCGACGGCACCTGCAACCTGCTCGACGTTCTGTTCGTGATCGACAACTCGGGCTCGATGGGCGAGGAGCAGAAGAACCTCGCCCAGAATTTCCCGTACCTGATCGAGAAGATCCGGGCGCTGACCGACAAGAAGGGCAACCCGGTCAACGCCGACGTCAACATCATGGTGACCACCAGCGACTTCGGTCACCCGCTGTGTTCGCCGTACTACAAGCTCGACTACGAGCCGGCCAAGGGCGGCCCGATCAACACCGCCTGCACCGACCGCCTCGAGCGCTTCTCCGGCGTCGGCGCCGGCGCACCCGTCATCGAAGAGGCCTGCACCGCCGGCTGCACCCCCGGCGCGGCCGCGGTCCCCAACGGCCCCTTCCTCAACTTCAACCCGGACACCCACAACGTCGTCGGCTTCGACGGCGTCGGTGACCCGGTCGCCGACGCGCTGTCCTGCATCGGCCCGCAGGGCATCGACGGCTGCGGCATGGAGGCCGACCTCGAGACGATGCTCCAGGCCCTCGACCCGAGCAAGCCCTGGAACCAGGGCGCCAAGCCGTTCCTGCGCAACGGCGCGGTGCTGGCGGTCGTCATCGTCACCGACGAGGAGGACTGCGCGACCAAGGACTACCGCTACTTCGACCCGGCCAACAAGGCCGACCCCGAGTTCAACCAGTTCTGGGAGGACCTGCCGGGCATGCCCGGGGTCAAGGGCGACCCGACCAGCGCGGTGTGCTGGAACGCCGGCACCGAGTGCGTCGACAACAACGCCGACGGCATCTACGACGGCGGCTGCATGTCGGCCGACAAGGGCCTGCCCACCGACATCAACGGCAAGTCGCCCAACAGCGTGCTGCAGCCGATCAGCCGCTACGTCAACTACCTGAAGAAGGAGCTGATCGAGAAGCGCAACAAGCAGGTCATCATGCTCGGCATCCTCGGGGTGCCGCCGGTCACCGCGCATAACCTCGAGGCGCCCTTCGAGCCGACCGAGGGCGGGGTCAAGACCCTCGTGTACCGCGACTGGCTGCCCTCCGACATCCTCCCGGGCGACGTGAAGACCGCCCCGCAGAAGCAGTACGACTTCGGCATCGGGCCGGGCTGCTCGAACGCCGCGACCGGCCAGGCGGTCCCGCCGGTGCGCATCAAGGAGGTCTGCGAGAGCCTCAACGTCCCCGACGATCCGGACAAGGGCGGCGACCAGAGCAAGCTGCGCTGCTGCATCGAGTCGATCTGCGACCAGGACTTCTCGCCGGCGATCAACTGCCTCGCCGGCATCCTCCAGCAGGAGCTGCAGCCCCAGGGCTGAGGCCCGGTCGAGCTCGGGGCCGCCGAATGGGGCGGTCCCCGGGCCGAACGCCTCCGACGTGGCGCTCCTCCGGGCGCCGCGCCGTCGCGCGTCGAATCGCGGGTGCGCCGATCGGCGCCCGAATCAGCGTGACGATCGGTTTGGTGGCACGATGCGCGGCTAATGTTCGTACTCTGCCCGGTGTCGGTAGGACGGCGAGCGTCAGGGCCAGCTGGTCTCGCGCATCGGGATTATCATCAACTCCGGGATGACCGACTCGGCCGGCATGGTGAGCAGGAATCGCACGGTCTCCGCGACGTTCTTCGGGTCCTGGAGGTTCTCGAGCGGGGTGTCGGGGAAGCGGTCGAGGACGAAGGGCGTGCGCATGCCCCCGGCGAGCAGCGCCGTCACCCGGATCCCGTAGGGGCGCGCCTCGACGTGCAAGGCGTGGCTGAGGCCCAGCAGGCCCCACTTGCTCGCGTGATAGGCGCTGGCGTTGGCCCAGGCCCGCTTCGCGGCGGTCGAGACGACGTTGACGATGTAGCCGCCGCCCTGCGTGTGCATGACCGCGAGGGCGGCCTTGCTGAGCACGAAGGGGCCGCGCAGGTTCACGCCGAGCACGTGGTCGATGTCGGCGACGCTCAGCGCCTCGATGCCGCGCGTCCGGTCGGTGCCCGCGTTGTTGATCAAGACGTCGAGGCGACCGCGGCGGCCGCGGATGCCGTGCACGAGCGCCTCACAGGCGTCGGCGTCGAGCACGTCCAGGCGGGCCGCCTCGATGCTGCCGCCCGTCCCCTGGACCTCGTCCGCGAGCGCGTCCAGCAGGCCCATCTGAATGTCCGCAGCGACCACGTGCATGCCGGCGCCGGCGAGCGTGCGGCACAGGTCGGCACCGAGGCCGCTGCCGGCCCCGGTGACGAGCACCGTCTGACCCTGGAGGGGCGACGTTCGGGAGAGATGCGGGGTCATATGGCGTGGTCGCAGTTCGTAGCATCGCCCGTGCACTCGGCAAGCGAGCGAGGCCGGCCGCGACCGCGTGATTGCGGCTCTGCGGGCGCCGCGACGGCGCGCAGGCGGCATGTTCAGGGCGAGCGGCGGAGGAGTACACTTCGGGTCGTGCGCAGCCTCGCCGTCGCCCTCACCGCGCTGTCTCTGTGGTCATGCCGCCCCGCGAGGAACCCCCCGGTCGCGCCGACCGCCGCCGAGCTGGCGGGCGGCGGCGTCTGGGTCGCCTACAACCTCGGCTGCGCCTCCGGCTGCGAGCGGATCCACCGCGGTGACCGCATCCTCGCGGTCGACGGGCGTCCGGTGATGAGCGGCGCCGAGTTCGACGCGGCCAACGTGACCCGGGGTGCGCCGGTCCGCGTGACGGTCGCGCCCCACGGCGGCGGCGCGCCCGTGGAGGTCGACATCGTGGCCACGCCGGGCGACGACCTGCCGCCGCTGACGGCCACGCCGCCGCTGTTCACCGTCGGGGCCGCTGCGCTCGACCGGGCGCCCGAGTGGGCGCGCCTGCGGCTGTTCGGGCACGCGATCCCGGCCATGCGGCTGTACCGCGGCGATGAACCGCGCGGCTACATCAACGGCCGCGAATTGTATGGCCGTGGCGCGGTGATCCTGGTCTGGGAGCTGCCGTGGTTGCTCGCCCAGACGCGCGCGCTGTGGGCCGAGCTGCCGGGCTTCTACGCCCAGCTGCAGCGCCATCACCCGGCGTTGCAGGCGGCGGGCGTCGATACGTACTTCGTGTTCCCCTCGGTCGAGGAGTCGCGGGCCTGGCGCCCCGAGGCCGACCCGCAGGTCATGAACCGCGACTCCGGGCTGGCGGGCGCCGAGGGCGTGCGCCACGCGGTCCCCCGGGAGACTCGTACGCACATTCGCAGCCTGGTCGCGCCGGACACGCCGAACCAGATCCCGCTGTTTTTGCTCGAGTCCGCGCGGGACGACCCGAACAACCTCGGCATCGAGCACCCCGCCTCGGACATCCGCGAGTGGCTGTTCGACCGCGTCTACGCGCCGGTGATCCTGGTGATCGACCACCGCGGCGTCGTCCGCTTCCACGCCCGCGACTTCCCGATCGGCCCGGCGGAGACGATCGAGGCCGCGGTGCAGTTCGCGCTGCGCGAGCTCGTCGACGCGCCGCGCCCGTGAGGTCACCAGGGAGTACAGGCATCGCGCGGGCGCATCGGCGTGCCCTCGGCGCAGGCGAAGGCGGACGCGAAGCCCGGATATAGCCGCAGTGGTTGATTGACCCGCAGGGGCGCCGGCGGGGCATCGATCTGCGTCATCATCACGAGCGCGTCCGGCGTGAAATGGGTGCACATGAGCTGGGCCCAGGCGACGAAGAATTGCCGCTCTGCTGCCGGGCCGCCGCTGCCGCCGCGCACCAGGGCGTGGGCGAGGCGCAGGCCGAGGTTGTCGGCGAACACCTCTCTGGCCACGGCGTCGCCGTCGACGTGCAGGCCGGGGCCGACCTCGGCCCGGGCGTAGCTGTCGCGGATGCAGCGCAGGCGCTCGTCGTGGGCCGCGGCGGTGGCGGGCGCCGGCGTCCAGGCGATCTCGCTCGAGAGCGTCTCCGGGTCGAGCACATGGCCGAACTCGTGCGCGAGGATCTGGCCGATCGCCCCGAGCAGGACCGGCTCGGGCAGATCGGGCGCGTAGAACGGGGGCTGGATGATCCCGGCGAAGAGCTCGAGCTTCTCTCCGAGCATCGCGGCGTTGACCGCCGTCCCGGGCAGCGCAGCGGCCTCGGCGGCGCCGGCGAGCTCACGGGCGACGCGGGCTCTTCGTAGCGCGAGCGAGGCGGCGAGGAAGCCCTCCGGCAGGCTCGGCGTCGGCGGCGTCGGCCCGCTCTCGGCGACCTCGATCTTCAGGCTGTCGATGCGCCCCAGCACGAGCCTGCGCGCGGCGGGGTCGATCCACGCGGCGCGCTCGACCTCCGCGTGGAGGGCCGTCCGCAGCCGCTCGGCGAGCGCGCGCAGGCGGCCGCGATCTTCGGCGGAGACGTGCTGCTCGGCGTAGGTGCGACCGAGCGCCGGGCCGAAGGCGGAGGCGACCGCCGCGGTGCAGCCGGGCGCGAGTCCTTCGCCGGCGTGTTCGGGATCGAAGAGCGACGCGTGCTCGGCGGCGAGGGCTGGCCCGGCGAAGGGCGCGGCCGAGTGCAGGGTTTGCCAGCGCAGGTAGTCCTGCAAGACCGCGATATCGGTGCGCTGCAGCAATGCGGCGAGTTTGACGAGGCCGTCCGCGGGCGAGACGGCGATCTGCTCGGGCAGCGCCTGCTCGAGCCCCGCGAAATAGCGGTCCCAGTCGATCGTCGGGGTCGCCCGCCGCAGGGCGGTCAGCGACTGCGGCGCGGGGGGCTGGGTCTGCTCGGCGATCAGCTGCGGCATCGTCGACTGCAACCCGACGAGCGTCGATTCGAAGGCGAGGACCGCATCGGCGCGCCGGGCGGGCTCATCGCGGCCCGCCAGGCGGAAGACCTCCGCGACGTGGCGCCGATAGGCCGCGAGCCCCGCGGAAGATTGCTCGGGGTCGTACTGCGAGGGCGGTCCGAGGGCGGTGCCGGCGAGCCACAGCGCCAGCGTGCGCGTGGAAGGACCGGTCCGGTGGTGGACCCCGAACAGCGCCGGTACGCGAGCGGCGTGGAGCGTCCCGACGACCGCCCAGACGTCCCGACGGCGCATGCGATCGATCGCGGTCAGCATCGGGCCGATCGCGTCCAGGCCGGCGGCGGTGCGGCCGTCCGTGTCCATGCATGCCTGCCAGTGGCGGCCGAGCTGGCGCTGCGCCGGATCGCTCGCGCTCGCCGAGGTCGCGAGGATCGCGCGGAGCCGCTCATCGGTCCGCTGCTCCGCCACGCTGAAGCTGCGGGCCCACACGGGCGCCTCCGCGGGTCGCGGGTGCGCGGCGAGCCACGGCCCGCACGCATATTGATAAAAGTCGACGCAGGGGTCGCCGGCGGCGTCGACGGGCTCGAGCCCGGGCGCGGGTGGGACCGCGGCCACGTCCGGGGGCTCGGACACGGGGGCCACGACGGGGGCGGGGGCGGGCGCCGGTCGGCAGCCCAGGGTGGCGAGGGCGAGGGCGAGGGCGGCGCGAGTGGTCATGTCGGGAGTTCCAGGGCGTAGCATCGCCCGGAGCCCGAAGAACGGCAACGTGTCCTCTGGATGTGCGGCAAGGCGCGGTCGGAATAATTGGCTTCGGTGGCCGCGATCGTTCTCGCCGCGGCGAACACTCTTTCTCGGCAGAAGATGACCGAACGAATTCTGATCACGGGCGCGACCGGCAACACCGGGCGGGTCGTCGCCGCGGAGCTGCTCGGCCGCGTCGGGCCTGAACTGTCGATCGTGGCGATGGCCCGCGGCGAGGCCAGCCGGGCCCGGCTCGCGGCGCGGGGGCTCCCGACGGTGCACGGCGACTTCGACGATCCGGCGAGTTTGGTCCGCGCGCTGGCCGGCGTGACCCGGGCGTATCTGGTCTGCACGCCCGACGAGCGGCTGATCGCCCGCGAGACCGCGTTCATCACCGCAGCCCGGGCCGCAGGGGTTCGGCACATCGTCAAGTGTTCGGCCTATATGGCGGACATCGACGGCGAGACGCAAAATCTCCGATCGCACGGCGTCATCGAGCGGGCCCTGCGCGACTCGGGGCTGGAATACACGGTGCTGCGGCCGCACGGCTTCATGCAGACCTTCACGCTGTTCGCCTGGGACATGATCGAGCGGGCCGGCGTGATCAGCAATCCGACCGGCGACGGGGGCCTGCCGCTGGTCGACGTGCGCGACGTGGCGAGGGTGGCGGTCAAGGCGCTCACCGAGCCCGGGCACAGCGGCAAGGTCTACGACCTCACGGGCCCCGAGGCGCTCACCGGCGCTCGCATGGCCGAACTGCTCGAGCGTGTGCTCGGGCGACCGATCTCGTACCTCCCCGCGGCGCCGGCCCCCTTCGCCGTGATCATGCGCCTGCTGGGCGTGCCACCGACGCCGCGCGAGCACGTCGTCAAGATCATGCGAATGACGCGGGAGCACCGATTGGAGCGGGTGCACGGGACGCTGGCCGAGCTCGGGGTCGGCCCGACCTGCTACGAGGAGTTCCTGCGCGACCTGGTCGCCGGTCGCACCGGCGGCGGCAATTCGTTCGAGGCGCCCGCCTCGGCAGTGTTCACGGTGCTGAGCGCGGTCATGCCCGTGCTGATGCGCCTGCGCTTCCGGGTGTTCGGTCGACCGCGGCGGTCGGCGGCGTAGCATTGCTCGTCGAGCACGCGGGCGCTCAGCCGCGCCGCGGTGACAGCCCGCGCAGCTGGAGCGCGAGCGACGAGCGGAGCAGGGGATCGAGGGCGCCCTCGAGGGTCGTCAGCCGCGAGAGCCAGGCGAGGACGGCCATGAAGTACAGCGCGAAGGTGTTCTGCGCGAGCAGCATCGGCGGCACGTCGACCGCGATCTCGCCCTTCGCCTGGGCGCGCTGGATCAGGCCGCCGATATGGGTGATCAGGGACATCGTCAGCTGGTTGACGACCTGGGCGTTGGGGCCGTCGGCGCCCGGCAGCTCCTTGACGAAGGCGCGGGCGACGTCCGGCGCGGCCGCGTAGACGCGGAAGAAGCCGGCGTAGAGGTGCATCAGCTGCTCGAGCAGCGGCCCCTCGGTCGGCAGCGTGCGCAGGCCCTCGTCGACCGCGCTCGAGAGCCGCTCGTGAAACACGAGGAACAGCAGGTCGGCCTTGTCGCGGGCGTACAGAAACAAGGTCCCGCTGGCGACGCCCGCCTGTTCGGCGACCGCCTTGGTGGTCGTCGCGTCGTAGCCGGCGGTGGTGAACAGCGTCCACGCGGCGTCGCGGAGGCGCGCGCGCTTCTCCTCCTTGCGGGCCTCGCGGGAGCGCGGCGCGGGGGGCAGCGGCGCGCGGTTTCGACTGACCATGGTCACCCATAGAGGCTAAGCAGGCGCGAAGTGGGCCGCAAGTGGGGCTGAAAGAAACTTCCTTGACAACAATGACCGTGGTCATTATGACTGTGGTCATAAGCAGGAGCCATCATGACCGCTGTCGCCGCCCATGTCGTTCGTTCCTCGGCCCTCCACCATGACGCGTGGGATCCCGCGCTGACGCTCGCGCAGGCGCGGGCGGAGTACTTCCGCTTCAACGGCTTCGGCGACGACGGTGGCTACAGCGCGAAGTGGGTCGACTTCAAGCTCGGGCCGATCCCGTTCCCGTTCCCCAACACGAAGCAGCGGATCGACGCGGTCCGCTATCACGACCTCCACCACGTGATGACCGGCTATCAGACCGACCTCCTCGGCGAGTTCGAGATCTCGGGCTGGGAGCTCGGCAGCGGCTGCGCCGACAAGACCGCGGCGTGGATCCTGAACCTCGGCGGCTTCGCCGGCGGCATGCTGGTCGCGCCCCGACGGACCCTGCGTGCCTTCGTCCGCGGCCGGCACTCGCGCAACCTGTACCGCCGCCGCTTCGACGACGCGCTGCTCTCGCGGACCGTCGGCGACATGCGCCGCGAGCTCGGCCTCACGGAGCAGCCGCGGGCGACCGCCGCCGACCTGCAGCTCGCCGCCGTCGCGTCGGTCGTCGGTGCGGTGATCGGTGGGCTCACCTTCGCGCTCCTGCTGCCGCTCGCGCCGTTCGGGTACCTCGCGGGGCGGCTGTTCAAGAAGTGACCCGGAGGACGAGGAGCTATCGCAGCCGTTCGCCTCGTAGGAGCCGCCTTGATCTCGGATTCACCGCGGAGGTCTCCACCGTCAGGGCGTGGTATCGTCGGCCGTATGAGGCATCGACTGCGCGATGTGGGCGGGACCCCGGGGGGCCTGCCGCTGTTCGCTCTGGGGCTCGGGATGGCGGCCGGCGGCGCCTATCTGCTGACGAATCAGGTGCAGGTGCACAGCGGCTACTGGCGCTTCTGGGGCGACCAGACCTTCGGGCTGACCCTGCTGCCGTTATTGTTCGGGATCGGGTTCCTGTTCTGGAACGGGCGCTCCTGGATCGGCTGGGTGCTGACGGGGCTCGGGGCGGTGTTCATCTTCGCCGGGATCCTCGCCAACCTGCAGATCCACTTTCAGCAGACGACGCTGTTCAACACGCTGATCATCCTGACGCTGCTGGTCGGCGGGCTCGGGCTGATCGCCCGCTCATTGCGGCCCGTGCGCGCCGGCTGAGCGGATCATCAGCGATGCCCCGCGACATCGCCCATGGCGGCGGTCAGCGGGTGTTGAGAGCCGCGTCGAGCTGGCTGGTCAGGAAGGCCTCGACGCTGGTGGCGAGCGCCTCGAAGGTCTCGAAGTCGGCCCGGCAGACGCGGGTGCGCACGGAGCCGTCCTTTCGCGCCGGTCCCGACCACAGGAAGTGGAGCTCGCCGCTGTCGCTGTCGGCGGCGATGAAATTGCCCTGACGCAGGCCGACCCGCGCGGCTCGGGGATAGTCATCGATGGGCACCCAGCGGAAGAGCGGATGATCGTCCTCGGCGGGTCCTTCGGTCGCTAGCGCCCGTTGGTCCTGGCCACGAAATGCCTGCTGGGCGACGAGGCGGCGGAACAAGGTCCCCTCCGGGAGCCAGGCCAGGACCGCGTCGTGTGTGAAGAATTGCTCGAGCGTCTCGACCGCGGCGGTGAAGTAGCTCCACGGTCCGAGGTCGCTCAGGCGGATCCGGTCGAGGTCGGCCTGGACCGCGGCGGGGTCGAGGTCCGCGAGGCTGGCCAGCTGCCGGAACAGCGCGTCGATGGCGGGCTTGAACGCGGGGATGACCCGGGGGGCGACGGGTCGACCGACGAGACCGGCAGCGAGGAGGCGCTCGCGGCAGGCGCTGCGGCGCTCGAGGCTGGCCGCTCGCCGGCTGCGGTCCTCCGGGTCGAGGCGCTTGCCGAACTCGGTCAGAGTGCCGGCGGCGAGCTCGAGGACCCGGTCGAGGAGCTCGATCGCGGTGAGGCCCGCCTCATAGGCGACGGTGGGGACCAGCCCTCCGCTCGGGGGTACGCCCTCACGAACGCCCACCTCGCCGGCGGTGCTGGTCACGACCGCGGGGTCTCGAGTGCACTCCAAGATCCGCGTCAAGACCTCGGGCGGGCAGTACACCGCGGCGACATGCACGGCGGCCAGGCCACGACGGCCCGTGCCGCTGGCGTCGCCCGTGAGCCAGCCGAGCACCGCCTCGAAGGTCTCGGGCTGCTGGTCGTGACGCTCGAGGGCCAGGATGAGGCCATTGAGCCAGCCGTCGCGCGTCGCCTTGCCGGCCAGGGCGCGCAGCACTCGCGGCTCGTGGGCGTGCGAGCTCACCGCGGCGTCGATGGCACTCGTTCGATACATACCGCTCGCAATGTTGGGGTCGGCCTGGTCGAGGAGCCTGGCGATGAGCTTGAGCTTGGGGGGCCCCGACAGCCAGCTCGAGCCGACGATCGCGGCGAAGGGCGTGGGGTGCCGAGGGCCCGTGCGATTCAGGTCGGCCTCGAGCCCGAGGAGGCGCTGGAGGAAGTTCAGGCGGGTGGATTCGCTGAGGTCGAGGTCGGTGTGGTAGGTGGCCACCCGCGCGATCGCATCACAGTGCTCGAGCGCCTCGCGGGCGCCGGGCTCGCGCAAGAATGCATCGAGCGCCCGGAGCTCGTACTGCTCGAGGAGCTGGTCGACTCGGGCGACGAGGGCCGCGGGGAGCCTTATTGCGCGGGCCGTCATGAGGCGCGAGCATATGCCGTTCGGGGAGCCCCGGGTCAAGGGTCATCGAATCCAGCCGTACGTGCGAGCCGGCATTTTGCGCAATCGCTGGAGGTGCGCGTGCAAAGCTTAGCGAACCTCGGCGTCTGCGCGCTGCCCGGTCGCGGAGCTGGTGGTGCTGGTGACTCGCGGCGACCGCGTGGTACATTCGCCGCCCGGCATGCGCGCGAACTGGTTCTTGAAGCTCGGAGTCATCCTCGGTGGGCTCGCTTCATGTCGGTCGCCGACGGTCGCTCCACCGCCCTCGTCGGCGCGAGCCGAGGCGGCCGAGGCGGTCGCGGATGCCGGCGAGCTCCGGCCCGTGCTGCAATCCTCGGTGTGCCAGCCGATCTTTGGCAGCAGCATCTTCCTGGCGCCCGATGGTCGCCTGCTCGCGGCGCAGTGCTCCTCGCATCTCCGGTTCTGGGACCTCGGGCGGGACGGTCTTTACCTCGGGGACGTGGGGCTTGCTCCGCTCGCCACCTTCGCGCTGACGGCGGATCTCGAGACGGTCGCCGTGCTCGACGACTGGAGAGGCGTCGTCGAGCGCCGTTCGATCACCGGGCGTCGGCTGGGCGAGACCCCGATCGGGGTGGTCGTCAAGGCGTTCACGGTGCGCGGCGATGGCGGCCAGATCGCGTTCGTGTCCGCCGGAGACGCCGGCTCGCAGCTGAGTATCGTCGATCTGTCGGGCGCATTGCAGGCGCGGGTCGACCTGCCGGGGATAGGCGGCGCACAAATGCTGCGATGGTCGGCCGGAGGCGAGGCGATCGCCGTGAGCGACGATCGCGGGCAGCTCTGGGTGTACGATGTCGCGACGGGGGTCGTCACGCGCCCGTCCGTCCTCGTCCGCATGGACCGCTGGTCGCTCCGCGCCGACGGCAAGGAGATCGCCGCGATCGACCCGAGCACGCCGACCCGGATCTTCGTGACGCAGGTCGTCGATTCCGGGTGGTCCTCGCCGCGCGGGTTATTCTTGTACGCCGAGGGGCTCGCGCTGCAGTTTCTGACGAGCGGTGAGCTCGCGGCGATCGACAGCAACGGGAACGCCTATCGCTGGGACGCCCGCCGGTCGGGGAACGGGGGGGCCCGGCCGATCACCGGGATCGAGCCGCACGAGCGCGTGGCGATCGGCGTGATCGCGGCGTCCACGGGCGCCCTGGCCCTACGGACAGGTGACCTGATGATTCGAAGGATCCTCGCGCAGGCACCCGGGGAGGCGCAGCTCCGACCGCTGCCGGGATTCGAAGCGTCGCCGGTGGTGGGGAGCAGCTTCCATCCGACGCAGCGGGCGCTGTGCCTCACGCATGGCGACGGCCTGGTCAGCTTGTGGGAGTTCGGGCGCGAGCCGCGAGCCCTGTGGGCCGGTACGAGCGTGATGCAGAGAGAGCCGACGATATGGTCGAGGTCGGGGGAGCTGCTGTTCGTCGCCAGCGCGTATCCCGAGGAGTTCGTCGCCTGGGATCCGCTGGTCGGCGAGGGCAGGGCCCGCAGGTCGATCCCCGGGACGACGTCGTTGCACCGCCTGCCGGATGAGCGGATCCTCGGCGTCGCGGGGCGAGAGCTCCTGGTGCTTCGGCCCGATGGATCGGTCGCGGGGCGGGTCGATGCGGGAGGCTCGATCGACGCCGCGAGCGTCGACCCGACCGACGGCACGGTGTATTTCATCCGCGATCGGAGGCTCTCGGCGTGGGATGGGGCGGGTGACGGCGCGGGCGTGCGCGCGCTCGCCGACGCCGTCTGGTCGCCGCTCGCGGCGTGGGGCGGCGCGCTGGCGGTGGTCGACGGCGGCCTCGTTCGGGTGACGAAGGATGGCTCGCGGGAGGACCTCAAGGCGTTGAGCCCGGGTCCGACGATCTCCGCGTTGACGATCTCCGCGGACGGTGCATCGATCGGGCTCGGCTACGACGATGGGCAGATCGCGCTGTCGAGCCTCGAGCATGGGCGTAACCTGTGGATCAAGCCGGGCCGGCCGGCGAGGATCATCACGCTGAGCATCTCGGCCGACGGGGGTCTGCTCGTCAGCGGAGACGTGGAGGGCATCATCCAGCTGTGGGAGGTCGCGACCGGCGGACTTCAGGCGACGCTCCTCGTCCAGCGTCCCGCGCCGGAGGCCGAGGCGGATCCAGAGGGCGCGCTGCAATGGTTGGTCCTGTCGTCGGACGGCCGCATCGACGGGACATCGATCGCACGCACGATGGTGCGGTGGCGATCGGGTGAAGACGTCGTGACGACGGATCGACCGTGGCGCGAGCGTCGCGACCGCGGGATCCTCGATCGGATCCTGGGGCCCGGAGCGCCGCCCGGGAAGTAGGTATCACGGCGTGGCGACCCCCGGGAGCGGCACCACGGGCGGATCCCCGAACATCGCGCGGTGGGCGACCTGCGGGTTTTGGCGCCCGTCGGTCTGCTGTACGACCCGGCGCGTGGTCGCGTCGACGATCTCGGACAGCGCGAGCCAGCCGTCGTTGTTCGTGTCGGTCTCCGCGGAGGCCATCGACGCGACGAGCGCCCCGGTGAACACGCCGTTCGATGGGCCCTCCTCGCTCCGCTCCTCCTTGCGGGAGGCGGCGAATACGACGACGCCGGCGCGCCTCGCAGCCAGCAGCTCGGCGGCGAGGGCGTCGTTCGCTGCGGTGCTGGTGCCATGAATTCCGCCGGCGTGACAGAGGTCGAGGAGCACGACGACGCGACCTCGCGCGTGTTTGAGGCCGTCGACGATCTGGGCCCAGCGGACGCCGCCGCTGCGGATCGACGCGGCGGTCTCACCGACCTTGCCGGTCAAGTAGAACAGCTCGCCGTCGAGGAGGACCCCGTGACCGGCGAGCAGCACGAACCCGAGGTCTTGCGGCTGCATCGCCTCCAGGCCCTTCAGGGCGTCGCGGATGCTGGGGGCGCTGACGTCCTCGTTGAGCAGGACGCTCCGGTTCAGCTGCTTGTAAGGGCGTCCCGGGCCGGCGTGGCGCTGCAGCGCCTGTCCGAGGAGCAGGACATCGTCGTCGGCGACGCGGAGCTGGGAGGATTCGGGCAGGGCGGGGTATCGGCCGGTGCCGATCCCGACGAGCCATAGCTTCGGCTCGCCGACCTCGGCGGTGCCGGAGGGGGCGTCGAGCGGGATGGGGCGGGTGCCGACGCCGAACTCGTCGAAGGCCTGCACGGTCACGCGATTCATGCCGCGGGGCATCGGCACGTCGAGCGCGAGGGACCCGGATTGTTTCAGCGCGCGCTCGTGCACGGGGACGCCGTTGCGAAACACGAAGACCCTGGCGGTGTGGCCCGGGGAGAGCGTGACCTCGATGGCGATGTGCGAGGACGACGGCGTGCTCTGCTCGGCGACGCGGCGCACGGAGAGCCGGGGCAGGGGCGCGGTGATGCGGGCGGCCCGGTGCGGGGCGCCGACGGCGGCGGCCGCGACGGCGACCTCGTCGAGGAGCCGCGGGAGCTCGGTGCGTGTGAGCAAGCCGCCGGACCGGACCCGCCAGGCGATCCGCCCCTCGGCGCCGGGGCTGCTGGTATAGCGACCGGTGGCGGCGACGGCCATCCACGCCCCGTCGTCGAAGTCGATCAGGTCGAGGCGAGGTCTCCCGTCCTTGTGGCCCCACAGGGTCACGCCGCCGGTGGAGTCGACGGTCGCCACGGTCGCCAGCGCCGGATCCTCGCGAATGTGCACGATATGGGCGCCGTGCGTCGCCGAGACGATGGGGCCGCGGCTGTTCATTCGCGTGAGCGTCCCGGTCGACGTCCCGACCCACACCTCGTCGTCACGCGACGGGAGGACCGCGGAGATGAGACCGCCGCTGAAGGGCATCCGCCAGATCCGCCGGACGGCGTCGAGGTCGGAGGTGTCGTGGACCTCGACGCGGCCCGGCCGGCCGATGGCAAGGCGCTGGCCGTCGGGCGACAGGCCGTAGGCGAACACGCCATCGACCGCGCGCGCGGCGGTGATCTCGAGCGACCACCGCTTGCGTCCATCGGGGAGCGACCACAGGCTGGCCGACACCGGGGGGAACCGCGGACCTTGCATCGGCGTATGACCGACGAGCAGCAGCGTGCCATCGGCCGAGAGCTGGGCGCCCGCGGAGTCGGCGTGGAACATCTTCATGTTCTCGCTGGTCAGGAACAGCGGCGCGCTGTCGGCGAGGACGGTGGTCTTCGAGTCAGCGAGCGAATAGACGAACCATGGCGAGCTCGGGTCGGGCGTGTAGATCGGGAAGTCGTCGTGGCGGCGCGCGCGGCGGAGGATCAGCTTGCCGGCGGCGGCGAGCTCGGGATGCCCCGAATACTCGTCCCCGAGAGATTCAGCGGTGGCGGTGGTGATGCAGGTGCCCTGGCCCTTGCCGAGGATCGGGAGCGTCGTGGTCACTTCGGGCCGGGACGGGCTGGTCGGCGCGCCGCGGCTCGTCCGCGTCGCCGAGCCCGCCGCCACATCGGGGAAGGTCCATGATTCGCGGGCGACGCCGTCCGGGTAATAGGGGCACTGGGCGGGGGTCCTGCGCAGCGCGTTGAATCCTCCGCCGGGCCGGGGCCCGACGCCGATCAGCCCCGGCACCGGTCGTTGTCCGGTGCGCCGGCCGGTGGCCAGGTCCCAGGTCGATACGCTGTCGCGGTGGCGAACGAGCAGCCGGCGGCCGTCGAGGAACGTGACGTCCTGGGCGACCTTTCGGCGGTGGCCGAGGACCCCGAGGGACACCTGCGAGGCCGAGTCGAACAGCAGGATCCGCCCGGTGGTGGTGGCGACTGCGATGCGGTCCCCGGTCGGGGAGGTGGTGGCGACCGAGAACTTCTCGCCCTCGGCGGCGAGCGCCACGTTGTCGCTCGAGCCGCGAAAGTGGATCTGCAGGGGCGCGCCGGTCGTCATGTCGAGCGGCGCGAAGGCCTCGGGTCGCGACTGGACGCCTGAGTGGACCGTCGCCCACAGCTTGCCCCGGGCGGCCGCGACCGGCCATTCGAAGCGTGCGTCCTCGGGGAATGTGTGGATAATATCCCCTGATCTGGAGTCGCGGAGCTCCGTTGTGGATCGCCAGGTGTTCGGTACGGCGACGCGAACGAGCAGGCGCGCGTCATCGAGGATGATGAACTCGCTGACGGTATCGGCGATCTTCAGGTCCGGGCCGCCGGGGTCCATGGCGAGGATCCAAAGCGGGCCATTATACTTCTCCTGCAGCGCCACCCGACCGTCGGGGAACAGGGCGAAGCGCGTGGAGACGTCGAGCTTGAGCCCCGACGGCGCAGCACGCGATTGCACCGGCTTGAACTCGGCGTCGAGCCAGCGGAGCTGGTCGTCGCTGCTCCGCATGAAGTGCGGCGTCGACGGGGGGCCCCCGCCGAGCACCAGGGCGAACGCGGGATAGCGGTCGCGTCGCAGCTCGCCCGCCTTGGGGAGGAACAGCGCCTCGGCGCCGCCCGGACTGCTCACGAACAGCGCGCGGTCGCTCCTGACCCACGCCAGCGCCTGGATATTCGTGTCGATCGCGGCGTCCAGCACGGCGGAGCGCGTGGGGAGATCCCAGAATACGACCCTGCCGTCGTTCGAGGCGGAGGCGAGGCTTGACCCGTCCGAGGAGAACGCGAGGGCGCCCACCTCGGCGGCGTGGGCGAGCTGAACGACGGGATCGAGGACGATGTCCCCGAGGTCCGTCGGGTCGAGCGGGTCGAGCGGGTCGAGCGGGTCGGGCGCGGCGACGCGGGGATCGGCCTGGGCCTCCGGCGCGGTCGGGGGCGGGGAGGCGGGTCGCTGGGGGGTGCAGGCGAGTGCGCCGACGAGCGCGCCGACGAGCGCGCGGGGACCTGGACGAACGCTCATTGATCGCGGGGGGTCGGGTTGACCTCGATCGCCCCGCCGGGCAGGAGCGGCTCGCCCTTGAGCGTGAAGGAGCGGGTGTTCGGCTGCGGATCGACGACCGCCATCATTCGCATGTCGTGAATTCCCCAGTAGAGCGCGTCGCCCTGGACGGTGGTCTCGGTGGCGGTCTGGCTGCGGGCGCCGAGCTCGGCGGCGAGGCCGGCGATGGTGGCGGACTGCGCCTTGGCCTCGGCGCCCGCCTGGCGGTCGAATTCGAAGGAATAGTGGACATCGGCCTCGAGCACTCTGGTGATCATGGCGATGCTCTTCTCGGCCTCGACGAGGGTGTCGATCGCCCGCTTGCAGCCTTCGGTGCGCTGCTCGGCGCGCTCCATCGCCTGGTCGAGCGCGAGCTCGCTGACCTTCACGTTGCTCAAGCTGATATGAATGGCCTGGATCTTCGAGTATTCGACGTTGGCGCGGATCCTGGTCAGGAAGTCGCCGGCGAGGCCGAATCCGCGGCCCAGGGCCGACTGGGCCTCCTGGCTCACGGTGGCGGAGCTCAAGACCGGGAGGTCGGCCCCGAGGGCGTTCTGCGCGGTGCAGACGATGCCGACGCGCAGCGGCGACTCCGACTCGATATAGATGATCGTCCCGGGCGCGAGCAGCTTGCTCGGCGGCTGGAGCTCCGTGAACCCGAGCTGCTTGATCACCTGACCCAGCGAGTGGATCTCGGTCGGCGGCCGCGGCTCGCTCGGGTGACAGGCGAGCAGCGCGGCCGCGACCTGCGATACCGTGACCACGCGTGCGACGAATCTTCGATTCATTACACGGATGATCACGCGAGGAACGAGGCCTGTCAAGGGTGCCGGTGGAGGCTCGGGGGAGCATGCGCATATGCGCACCAGGGGCGCGTCGCGGGGGGCCCCGGGTCAAGGGTCGTGGCGGCGAGCAGGCGGGGAGTGCTCGTCAACCCAGCCGTATGATCGAGCCCGGCATTTTGCGCAATCGCTGGAGATGCGCGTCGATCGCGGCTCGCGCGGCGGCCGGGAGCGGCCACGCCGGGGCGTCGCTCCAGGCCGTCCAGCAGCGTTCGACATCCTCGGTCACCCAGGCGACGAGCGCGGTCGGGTCCAGTCCGAGCTTTCGCGCCATGCGTTCGAAGCCCGCGACCGTGACCGCGGAGAAGTCACGCTGGCCCGCGAACTTGAGCGCGAGCTTCTCGTTCTCGATGTAGTGCACCGTGCTCACGAGGTCGTAGGCCGGGCTGAGACGCGGATTCAGGCGGTCTGGATAGAGGAGCGACCAGTTCTTGTGATGCGCGTCGCCGTTGCCCGACATGACCATGAACACGAGTCGACGGACATAGGCTCGCAGGTCGTCGAGCCCGCACAGGCGATAGATGACGTTCCCGATCGACTCGAAGTTGTGAACGTCATACTTCTGGGATCCGTAGATCCCGAAGACCTGGGCGAAGTCCTCCATGTGCACGCGCCCGTGCGGCGCGCGGTCGAAGCGTTCGATGGCGTAACAGAGGCGCTCCGTGCCGTTCAAGAATTGCTGCGGGATACCCTCGAGGCGGTTCAGGGGCACGAGCTCGAAGTTCGGGATCTCGATCCCCGCGGCGCGGGCCCAGGTCATGGTCGACCACTCGGTCTCGGGCACCTGCGCATAGCGCTGATCCGGCAACTTGACGATCCAGTGGCCCGTCTGCCCGTGCATGGGGAGGACCAGCTTGTCGTCCGTGCGCATCATCGAGAACTTGAGCTGGACGCCAGCCAGCGAGAATCGCAGGTTGTCGTGCTCGCGCCGGGCGAGGGTGTCCAGCGCCGGCTCCTCGATCGCGTCGAGCGCGGTCAGCGGGCGAACGACCACGGCTCCGGGGAGATCGAGGCCGAGGTGCGCCAGGAGGAACAGCTCGCGGTCGCGGTGAACACCGACCTTGTCGGCGATGTACTCGCGGAGCATGCCCTCCGGTAGGAGGTTCGAGAAGAAGGGCGGCAACAGTTGGGTCGCGCCCCAGACCTCGTCGAGGTGGTCCTCGTATACCTGACCCAGCACCGGCCGATCCACCAGCGCCTTGTAGCTGTCGTAGAAGCGGAACCGCGTGGCATCACCGCGGTCGGAGCTGCGGCTCAGGACGCCCACCGGCGTTTCGCCGAGGCGAACTTCGAGGTCCATTTCAGTCCTCCTCTCCGACCACGAGCGCTTCCAGGGGAGGACGATCGGACTGGTCCCAGCGGGCGCGGTGAGCCACGAATGCGCTGATGTGCGCGCTCTGGTCCGCGGCCCGCGCGGCGAAGAAGCCGTCATCGTCGCCGTCGCGCAGGCGCTGCAGGGCGTGAGGCGAGATCAGGTGCGTGGCCAGCAATGCTGGGTCCTGCACGCCGAGCAAGGCGGCACGGAACCCTCGCCGCAGCGTGGGATGAATGATGCGGTTCGCCAGGTGACTCTGCCAGGGCGCCGAGGCGTCGGGCAGCAGGTTGCGGGTCACCTCCGTGATATTGGTTTCGAAGGCCACAGGAGCCCCGGTCACGAGGTGGCGCGGGCCAAGGTGCATCTGCGCCAGCAGCTGGATACGACAGCGCGGCGAGTCGAGCGCGAAGGGATGTAACTCGAGCGTATCACCCGGCGCGCGGGGGACCGAGGCCAGCAGGCGCTGGATCGTCTCATGTTCGGCGCCCGGGACGATAGCGACGAGGGCTCGCCGCATGTGTAGAGGGTTATTCTGGTGCGCTGCAGTGAGCGCGCCGCGCCAGACCCATCGCGACAGCAATTCGCGCGACCTCGGGTGGATCGCCGGGAAGTGCTGGAAGAACGCTGTCAGTACGATCAGGGGGAGATCGTAGGGCAGCAGCGAGTGGTGCGGCACGCCGACGTCCTGGCGCAGAAACTCGATCGCCGCACGGGCGGCTCGGTCGAGGGCTGTGAGGTGCTCGGGAGAATCCGCGGTGCTGAGCGCCGGTACCCCTGGCTCGAACACGTCGCGGCCGAGCATCGCGCGCATCATCTTGAGCAGCAGGTCCCCGTCGAGCTCGCCGAAGCCAAGGCTGCGCATGGACTCCGCGATCTCGCGGAGGCCGGCGGGGCGTCGACCGCTCCGTGCAACATGGATGGCCTCGAAGACCTCGCTGTCCTGCATACTGCGCCCGGCCCTGTTGACGCGGCGGTAGATCTCCCGCACGGCGTCCTCCTCCGGGGTACGAACGATGTATACAGGGATCTGATACTCGCGGATGCGCCTTTCGAGGTGGATCGCCCGCGTCGGGTCGATCTCGGGCCATGTCTTGAGAAGCCGGCGCATAAGGCGCTCGGAGCTCAGGACCTCGATCATCGGTACGTGGTGCGCCGATACCTGTGATGTACGGACGAGGCGAACGAAGCGCTCATCCTTCAGGTCAAAGTAGAGCGTGAAGGTGTCGGCTCCGAGGCCCTTCCCGAGCAGCACCCGAGCGAGCGAATGGATGCGCTGTTGGCCGTCGACGACCCACAGCGCGTCGGTCATCGCCTGCGCGCCGACCTCGACCGAGCCATATCGCAGCGTCTCGGCCTCGCCCGGCTGTTGCCACAACACCAGCGTCCCGATCGGATATCCCCGATAGATGCTGTCGAGCAGCTTGAGCGCGTCATGGACGGTCCATTTGAGCGCGCGCTGAAACTGGGGCACCCGCATCCGTCCCTCGAGGACCAGGCGCATCAGGACGTCGATGCTCAGCGCGTGGACCTCCGGAAGCCGCTCCAGACCGGGCGGCCGCGCTGTTTCGCCGTCGAGGGAGCGACTGGCCATGGGGGAGGGTAACCGAACTCCGCGAGCGCGCCAAGCCTGAACCTCGCAGGGATCAGGCGTGCAGCGCCTGATGCGCTCGCGTCTGCTTTGCCCACAATCCGGGGCGAGTGCGTGATCGGCGAAATACCGATCATGCGAACAGGCGGGCGAGGAGCGCGTCGAGCAGGGCACGCAGGCCGCCGGCTTCGCCGACCGCGAAGCTGTCGTCGCCGAGCTGCCAGCGGGGCTGGCCGACGCGGACCCACGCGATGGCCCCGGCGCGCGGGTCCTCGCTCTGGGTGGCGAACACGACGCGGCCGCGGGATGGGGCCTCGTCCCACGCGGTGATCGTGCCCAGGGTGACGCGGCGGTGGGCGAGCTCGTCGGCGAGGGTGAGGGCCATCAGGCGCGCCTCCTCGTCGGCGGCCTCGCGGTCGGCGACGGCGGCGGCTCGCCAGCGCAGGTGCAGCTCGGCGCCGGCGGGCCCGAAGATCTGGACCATGTCGGCTTGCAGGCGCAGGGCGGCGGCGTCGACGAGCACGAGGGTCTGCGCGGCCAGCTCGGGGTGCTTGTGGCGCTGCTCGAGCGGGCGCTCGATCACCAGGGCGATGCTGCGCCGTTGATCGAAGAGCGGGCTCTCGTCGCGGGTGTAGAACAGCAGCTCGCCCTGCGCGTAGCGGACGTCGAACAGGTCGATGGCGCCGAGCTCGTCGCGGGCCTCGTCGACGCCCTCGTCGACGTAGGCGACCTCGCTGCGGACCAGGTTCTCGAAGCGGCCGCGGGTGCTCAATGCATCGAAGCCGCCCGCGGGGTAGTGGCTGGCGTCGTGGTCGTCGACGGCGACCTCCTGGGCCCGGCGGCGGACCAGCAGGGCCACGCCGGGGCCGACCGGGCCGATCGCCGCGCTGGCGGAGTGGAGCTCGCGCAGGGCCACGCGGGTCGACTCGCTGGGCAGGGCGGCGAGGTGGCGCAGCTCCCAGAGGTCCTCGGGCGCGAACAGCCGGCCGTCGCCGGGCCGCGCGGCGAGCTGGGCGAGGAGCTCGGCGCGTTGCTCGAGCGCCCAGTCGCGCCAGGCGGGGTCGATGGGCTCGCCCGCGCCGAAGTTTGGTGGCCAGGCGGCGAGCAGCGCGAGGGCCTCGTGCCAGCACGAGCGCAGCAGGGCCGGGTTGCCGACGCCGAGTCCGGCTCGCCGCGCGGCTGTCCCGAGGGCCAGGTTGATCGCGTGCACGATCGCCGGCGTGCGCAGCTCGGCGGGCGTCGCGGCGATCGCCAGGTGGGCGTCGGCGACGCTCGGGTCCTGCGCCCAGGGTCCGAGCACGCGGTCCTCGTGGGCCAGCCGGGCGGCGCGCTCGTCCTCGGGCCAGGCGCCGAGGTCGTCGCTCGAGGCGAAGCGGAAGCCGCGACCCTCGACCAAGAGCGTGCCGAGGTCGTGCACGAGGTCGAGGGGCAGCGCGTCGTGGCCCTCCTCCCACAGCGCGCGCAGCCAGCCGAGCGCGTCCTGCAGCGACCCGGCCAATTCGCCGCCGTGGCCGCTCAGGTAGGCCCAGGCGCGCAGGGCGGGCAGCAGCTCCTCGCGGGTGAGTCGGCGGGCCATGATGAATCAGCGGATCAGTGAATCGAGCGAATCAGTGGATCCGTGAATCGAGCGAATCGAGTGGCTCGAGTGGTTCATCCGCTGGAGAGGCCGAGCAGGGCCTTGACCTTGGCGGAGACGACGGCGAGCTCGTCGCGGCGGTTGCCGACGTAGGCGAGCAGGCCGAGGTCGGCGTGCTGGACGGGGCCGCCGTGGTTGAGGAAGGCCTGGGTGCGGATGACCTTGTAGAGCTTGACGAGCTTGCGGTCGCTGACGAGGACCTTGTCCTCGGTCTCGAGGGCGCGGACGATGCGACGGAGCTCGGCGAAGACGGGGCGCGGGAACCACAGCTCGCGGTCACGACCTGGCTCACGGGACATACCGAAGCTGAGGTCCATGAAGCGTTTGAGCTTGAGGAAGTCGTCGAGGGAGGCGGCGCCGCGGGTCCAGGGTTTTTGGCCGGAGGCGCGGTAGGCCTCGTTCATGACGCCGGCGTCGATGAGCGCGGAGAAGTGGCGGTCCTTGACGGGTTTGGTCTCGATCTTGAGGATGAAGCGGTCGGCCATCGCTTCGAGCTCGGTCTGGTCGGGGATGTCGTTGGTGGCCGCGAACAGCATGATCAGGCGGACGGGGGTCGGCTGGCCGTCCTGGTAGAACTTGCGCTCGTTCAAGATCGTGAGGAGCGTGTTGAGGATCGCGGAGTTCGACTTGAAGATCTCGTCGAGGAAGGCGACGCGGCAGTCGGGCAGCATGCCGCGGGTGCGCCGGAGGTAGCGGCCCTCCTTGAGCACCTGAATGTCGATAGGGCCGAGGATCTCGCTCGGCTCGGTGAACTTGGTCAGCATGTACTCGAAGTAGTCGCCCTGGCCGAGGCCGAGGCTCTCGGTCAGCTTGACGACCAGGTCGCTCTTGGCGGTGCCCGGCGGGCCGACCAGCAGCAGCGGCTCCTGGGCGACCGCGCACAGGATCGCCAGGTCGATCTCCTCGTCGCGGGCGACGAAGTACTCCTTGAGG
>Ga0075152_10000773_pt1 | contig 23315 bp, 16 predicted proteins | sample JI61114C2DNA_FD_70964 | JGI IMG/M metagenome (GOLD analysis project Ga0075152, IMG submission 70964) | Wastewater effluent complex algal communities from Wisconsin, to seasonally profile nutrient transformation and Carbon sequestration -... | ecosystem: Engineered > WWTP > Effluent > Algae...
CGTGTCATGGGGCCCGCCGTGTCTTGCCAATGAGTGATGGGGATGATGCCCGTGCGGCTGACTTTGCCGACCGTGGGCTTCAGCCCGACGATGCCGCAAGCGCTCGCCGGACTGACAATGCTGCCATTCGTCTCCGTGCCGATGGCCGCCGCGCAGAGATCCGCCGCGACCGCCGCCGCCGATCCACTGCTGGAGCCGCTGGCATTGTGCGTGGGGCGGTGCGGATTGCGCGTGAGCCCGCCGCGCGCACTCCAGCCGCTGGTGGACTCATGGCTGCGGATGTTCGCCCACTCACTGAGGTTCGTTTTGCCAAAGATGAGCGCACCCGCTTCACGCAGCCGCCTGACGATAAAGGCATCCCGCCCCGGCAGCGGTGCATCGACGAGCGCGAGCGATCCAGCGGTGGTGAGCATGCCATCCGCTGTTTCGATGTTGTCTTTGATCAAAATCGGCGCGCCATGCAGCGAGCCCGCGCTGGGCTTCGGAAGTTGAGAAAGCAGCTCGATGACCGCACGCAACTCCGGCCCGGCGCGATCCATGGTGCCGATGCGCTGATGGTAGCCTTCGATAAACGATTCCGCCGTCGCATCTCCCGAGCGGATGAAATCGATGATCTCCGCCATGGAACGCGGCAACTTTGACGGTGGGATCAGGGTCTGCTTTTTGCACGCGCCGAGAGTCGCCATGACGGCACTGCTTTGAAGGAGATGACGACGGCGCATGATGGTGCGGGGAGGTTATTTCAATCCACCGATCTTGCAGCCCTGAGCTGGCTCCTGGGGTGCTGGGATCGGCTTCCCAGTAAGGATGGCCTCCAACGCATCCCGCAGATCCTTGGTGGTCGCAGCGCGCTGACGCTTCGTGGAGCCGAGGTAGAGGTCGTTGATGCGGCCTTTGTAGAGAACCTCTCCTGCTGGCGTGACGATGAAGGCCTCGGGCGTGATCGTGGCACCGAGGTGTTTGGCGAGGAGTTGCTCCTTGTCGATCAGCACGCGGGCCTTCACCTGCTCCATGTCGGCATGTTGAAAGGCGGTCTCGACGGTGACCTCCGAGTCTGAATGAATGAGTGCGATGGCCGCACGATCTGCGTAGTCGGCAGAGATGGCATTGATCTCCTTCATGAAAGGTCGCGTGGTGGAGCAGAAAGGTGAGACGAAGAACAGGACGACGGCCTTCTTTCCACCGGCATCCAGTGGCGCATAGGTCTTGCCATCGGTGGCTGGAAGCTCGGCGAGCGGAGCCGCGTGAAGGAGACTGGTGAAGACGAGGAAGAGCAGTGCGCGGGGCATGAAAAAACCTGACCTCACGACAGTGATGTCGCAAGGTCAGGTTTGGGAAAGTCAACTCAAGGTGAGCCACTCAGTCAGCGGCAATTAGGCGCGCTGGTAGTACTGCTGGTACACGCTTTCGTTCAGCTTCAGCTTCGCGCGGACGGCGTCCAGAGCGCTGCTCTCGGCATTGACGTGGAACTTCACATAGTAGCCGCTGGTGACGTGGCGAGGGCTGTAGGGGAAGTCGCGTTTGCCCATGCGGTCGATCTGCTCGAGCTTGGCGCCGGCTTTCTCGAAGTCTTTGCCAATGTTGGCGACGAGGGTTTCGACGGACTCGTCCTTGCCTTTGAGGTCGAGGATGATGAGGGCTTCGTAGTTGTTTTTCATCTGGGTGCGGGTTGTTGGGGTTTCTTTAAAGAGAAAGGGGACGGTTGAACTTGTTCATGGCGGCATCGAGGCCAGTTTGCAAGGCGCTGATGAGGGCATCGGCGGCGGTTTGAATCACGAGATTCAGCGTGGGGGCTTCTTCTTCGCGAAATTTGCCCAGCACATGACCGACAAGACGATCACCGGATGGACGGCCATTTTCAGCGGCAATGCCCAGCTTGAAGCGTGGGAAGGCGTCTGTGCCGAGGCTGCTGATCATGGACTTGATGCCATTGTGGCCACCAGCGGAGCCAGCGAGTCTCATGCGGACGCGGCCAAGTGGCAGATCGACGTCATCATAGACGGCGAGGGTCTCGGCGGGCGTGAGTTTATAAAACTGACTGACTGCGCGGACGCTGCGCCCGGAATCATTCATGTAAGTCAGCGGCTTCAGGAGCCAACCGGTGCTGAGCTTGGCGACGAGTCCGTGCCAGCGCTTCTCCTCGGTGAAGGTGACTCCAAATCTGCGGGCTAGCTCATCCACGACCATGAATCCGATATTGTGGCGGGTGTCGCGGTATTCGAGTCCAGGGTTGCCGAGGCCGACGATGAGTCTTGGGATCACGCCGCCTGCGTCTCGTGTGGATGGAGCATCAACAGACACCGCAGGCGGCAGGGATCAGACGATTTATTTCTTGGCGGCAGGCTTGGCGGCGGCGGCAGGAGCTTTCGCACCAGCGGCGGCAGCAGCAGGAGCCTTGGCGCCAGCGGCAGATTTGGCGGCAGCAGCCGCGGCGGCTGGCTCGGGCTCAGCTTCGACCTTCGGCTCGACGCACATGACGATGACGACATCAGCGGCCAGTGTGGCGCGGACGCCTTCTGGGAGCTTGATTTCGCCGACATGAACGGACTCACCGATGTTGAGATGGGAAACGTCGATGGCGATGTGCTCAGGGAGATCTTTGGGAAGGCAGCGCACTTCCAGATTGTGATGGATGGCTTCGATCAGACCGCCGAGTTTGATACCAGGGGCTACGCCGACGACTTCGACTGGCACTTCGGCATGGATCTCTTCATCGAAGGCAATGGCGTGGAAATCGATATGGGTGATACCGCCTTTGAGGTGATCGTGCTGCACTTCCTGGACCAGCGCGAGCTGCTCACCGGTGCCGAGTTTCAAGCTGACGAGGATGTTGTCCGAGGCGCTGCCTTGAAGGATCTTGGTGAAGATCTTGGTGTCCACCTGCACGTTCGCTGGGGCGACTTTACGACCATAGACGACGGCTGGGGTGGTGCCGGTCTTGCGCAGGCGTTTGACAGCACCGGTGCCGGTGATGGTGCGGGGTTGAGCGACGAGGTCGATGATCTTAGCCATGGTGCGTGAGTTCTACTGAACAGTTTAGGTGGGGGAAAAGGGGCGCGAGACTACATGCCGATCTCTAGATGTCAAAGAGAGATGTGACGGACTCGTCGTTGTGGATGCGCAGAATGGCCTTCGCCATCAGCCCGGAAATGTCCAGCGCGGTGACTTTCTCCCCATGCGCCTGGGGCACGGAATTCGTGGCAAAGAGCTCGATGATCGGAGATTTGGCGATACGCCCGCGTCCCCGCTCGCCCAGCACGCCGTGGGAAACACCGGCGTAGATGTTCTTGGCACCATGTTTCATGAGCAGGTCGGCAGCGGCGGTCAGCGTGCCAGCGGTCTCGGTGAGGTCATCCACGAGCAGGACGTTCTTGCCCGCGACATCGCCGATGACATTCAGAGCCTCGACCTCATCCGCACTGACGCGATTTTTTGCCACGATGGCCATCGGGGCCTTGAGAGCCTTGGCATAAGCGTGGGTCATTTTGATGCCACCGACATCGGGGGAGACGACGACGAGATCCTGAATGTTCCGTTCTTTAATAGCATTGATCAAAACCGGCCCGGCATAGAGATGATCCACCGGGATGTCGAAAAAGCCCTGAATCTGCCCGGCGTGCAGGTCCATGGTAAGTACACGGTTCACACCGGAGGCCACGAGCAAGTTTGCCACGAGCTTCGCAGTGATGGGCACGCGGGGGCGGTCTTTACGATCCTGGCGTGCATAACCGAAGAAGGGCAGCACGGCGGTGATGCGAGCCGCGCTGGCACGGCGGACGGCATCCACCATGATGAGCAGCTCCATGAGGTTTTGATTCGTCGGCGGGCAGGTGGGCTGCACGATGAAGATGTCGCGCCCGCGGATGTTTTCCTGGATCTGCACAAAGGTCTCTCCGTCTGGGAAGGTGGTGAGCTCGGCGGCGCAGAGTTGGATGCCAAGATTTTGGCAGATGAGTTTGGCTAGCTCGGGATGCGCGCTGCCGCTGAGTACCTTGTAGGAGTCGATCATGGGGAGAAGGGGGGCGAGATTGGCGAGTCTGTCACATAAATCAACCCGCGCTCTGCAAGTTGCGTCGGCTCACCTGCTACGGCATGACTAAAACCTCCCGTCCATGCTGCCTTACTCTGCCCCTTCGACCTCACCAAACGCCCCTCAGGCGTCCGGGGCTGTGGTGACTGCGGGAAAGTTTTTCCGCCTTGATGGCGAGAAAATGACTCTTCGAGGCATCAGCTATGGGCCATTTTGCCCGAATTCCCGAGGTGAGAGCTTCCCCGAGGACGGTCAGCTCGCCGCTGACCTCGCTCACATTCGCCAGCTCGGGTTTAACACGGTGCGGATTTATGGTGAACCTTCAGCGAGTCTGCTCAGCAAGGTTTCTGAACTCGGCTTGTGGCTCATCGTTGGCATTTCCTGGACGGATCACGTCGATTTTATGCGCAGCCGGACGCAGCGGCAGCAGGTTTTGGAAATCGTGCGCTCGTTGACGAAGCGGCTGCGTGATCACCCCAGCGTTATCGCCTTTCTCGTCGGCAACGAAATCGAAAAGACCCTCGTTCGCTGGATGGGGCCACGTCGGGTGCAACGCTTTTTGGAGCTGCTCATCGACACGGGCCGCGCCTGTGCCCCGAATCAGCTCTTCAGCTACGCCACCTACCCTAGCACCGAGTATCTCATCCCGAGGAATGCCGACTTCCTCGCCGTGAATGTCTATCTGGAGCAGCGGGAAGCCTTCACTGCCTATCTGCAAAGGCTGCATCACCTGGCTGGCAACAAGCCTCTCGTCATTACGGAGTTTGGTCTTGATGTCGCCGTTCATGGTGAGGCGAAGCAGGCAGAGACCTTTTCCTGGTTTGAAGAGGAATGCCGACGCGCCGCCCTCGCTGGCACCGTGTGGTTCAGTTACACGGACGAATGGTTTCGTGGTGGCGAGGAGATCACGAACTGGCGGTTTGGGATCGTGGATGCAGAAAGGTGTTCGCGGTTCGCCATTCGCGGTTCGCAGTTACCCAACCGAGAACTGCGAACCGAGAACTGCGATCTCATCTCCATCATCGTCTGCACCTACAATGGCAGTGCCACGCTGCGGGCGTGCTTGGAGTCGCTGCAAAAGCTGCGTTATTCCAACTTCGAGGTGCTGGTGATCGATGATGGTTCAACAGAAGACATCGCTGCTATTACAGCGGCTTTCCCGGAGGTGCGTTACCTGCGGCAGGAGCATGCCGGCTTGAGTGCGGCACGGAATCTGGGCGCACGCGAGGCAGACGGTGACATCCTGGCTTACACAGATGATGACTGTCTGGCAGATGAAGACTGGCTAATTCATATCGCGGCGGGCTTTGATGATCCGAAATGGGTGGCCTGCGGAGGTCCCAACATTCCGCCTGCACCGCGCCATGAGGTCGAGGCCATTGTCGCTGCTGCTCCCGGTGCTCCGGCGCATGTGATGCTGAATGACGCAGAGGCTGAGCATCTCCCCGGCTGCAATCTGGCAATCCGAAAAGCCGCACTGAATGCCATCGGCGGCTTCCGCGAGCACTACCGCACGGCTGGTGATGACGTGGACATTTGCTGGCGCCTGCGTGATTCAGGCGGGCATCTGCGATTCATGCCGGGCGCGATGGTCTGGCATCATCGCCGCCGAACTTTTGGTGCTTATCTCAGGCAGCAACGTGGCTACGGCCATGCTGAGGCACTGCTGATGAAGGACCACCCGCAGCACTTTGGCCCGATTGGTGGCGCACGCTGGCGGGGCGCGATTTATGGCGATGCTTCACCAGCCCAAGATCTTGCCGAGGGAAGCATCTTCCACGGCCCCTTGGGTACAGGACTTTTCCAAGGCATCTATCAGCATTCGCGCCGCTGCACCTTGGACTGGTTCAGCGGTGTGCTTTGGATCGCGTTATTCGTGGTCGCTATGTTACTGGGCTGGTGGTGGGTTGCAGGCTTTGTGCTCGCCTTGTCGCTGCTTGCCGCATGGTGCCTGTGTTGTTCTCTGCCTCCGCCGCCACACCCTCTTTCATGGATTAACCGACTTCAATTGCTCTCGCTCTGCTGGCTGCATCCCATCGTTCGCGAAAGTGCCCGGCTGAGCGGCATGATCAGCCTCGGTGCCCGCCCAAGCTGGCATCCGACTTTGAAAGAGGTCTTCGAAGCTCCGGTCCCACGGAAAATCAGCTTTCCGATTGGGGAGTGGGCTTTCTGGAGTGAGGTGGGTGTGGGACGTGAGGCATTCCTTCAGCATGTCACTGAGGCACTCAAAGAATCAGGCCACGAAACGATTCTAGATGCTGGTTGGCTTCGCCATGATCTGGAGTCACCGCCAAGCCTTTACCTCTCGAATGCTCTACTCACTGTGACTGAATACCATGGCGGGCAAAAAATGCTGACTCGCGTTCGATGCCTGATGAGACTTCATTGGTGGACTTGGCTTGTTCTGATTCCGACGGTTCATATTCTCCGCCAAATGATGAAGCGAAGAGTCTTCAAAGCCGCTAAGTACTGTGGTATGAAGGAAACCAGATAAGCTAAAAGCTCTCAAAATCACATTCCCTCACGCTGCTCCACCCATTGCACGGCATAGCGGACGAGCGCGGCACCATCAGTGATGGCCAGCTTGTCTTTGATGTGAGCGCGGTGAGCTTCGACAGTGCGGGCGCTGATATTCAGCTTGGCGGCGATGTTTTTCGTCGCGACGCCGCGCCCGATCATCTCCAGGACTTCGAGTTCGCGATCCGTCAGTGTGTCGATGCCGGCGAGCGCTTTGGGGCGTTGCCCGGCGACTTGCTCCAGCATCCGACTGGCCATGGAATCGCTGACATAGATGCCGCCACCGAGCACTTTTCTCACCGCCGTGACGAGATGATCCGCCGCGACCTCTTTCATGATGTAACCACGCGCGCCAGCACGCAGGGAGCGCTCTCCATACATGTCTTCATCATGCATGGAGAGCACGAGGCAGAGTGTGCCCGGATGCATGGCCTGGATGTCTTTGAGCAGTTCGAGACCGTTTTTATCCGGCAGCGTGAGATCAATCACTACCAAGTCAGGCTGATGTTCCCCCACAGCGATGAGGCCGTCGCGTGCATTGCCAGCCTCAGCACAAACATCGAGTCCTGGCTCGCTGCGGATGAGCTGTGCCAGCCCGTGCCGCATGATGGGGTGGTCATCCACCAGCAGGAGCCGCTTCACTTGCGGGTTCGACGCGGGAGATTGGGTTGGGAGGTTGGAACGGGGATTTGACATCTCACGACGGTGCCGCCGAAGTCATCGTGCTCCACGGCGAGCGTTCCGCCCATCATTCGAGCGCGATGACTCATCGTCAAGAGTCCCATGCCCGTGCTCTTGCCAGAGATGTTGTCGGGAATACCAATGCCATTGTCGCGGATGGTCAGGATGATCTCACCTTCACCTTCAGCGAGCCCAAGCTCGATTCGATCCGCACGACTGTGCTTGATCGCGTTTGCTACCGCTTCCTGGGCGATGCGATAAAGCTGTGTCGCGAGTTTATTGTCCGGCACCTCCACAGGCCGCTCGCAGCGGAAGGGACAACTGACACGGAAGACGCGCTCCGTACTCTGCGCTAGATCAGCCAATGCGGCCATGAGGCCGGCGGAATCCAGCACCACAGGCATGAGCCCACGTGACATCTCCCGCGCTCGCGTGTTCGCCTGGGTGACGAGACGTACGATCTCGTCCAAATTCTCCGCCTGGGCGGAGCCTGTCTTGGAAAGCTGCTGGTGAGCGACTTTCGCCAAACATCCGATGGCGGCGAGCTGCTGACAGAGATCGTCATGGATGTCCTGGCCGATGCGGTGCTGCTCCTCTTCACTGATATGGAGGATTTTCTCCTCCAGCATTTTCCTGTCGGAGAGATCGCGGATGATGCCGGTGAATACACGGCGACCATCCGACAGGATGACTTCCCCCACGGAGAGGTCGATGGGGAAAATGGAGCCATCTTTCCGCTGCGCCACGACCTCTCGGCCGATGCCGATGATCTTCTTCACACCAGTGTTGAGGTAGTTTTGCACATAGCTGTCGTGCTTGGCCCGATACGGCTGCGGCATGAGCATGCGGATGTTTTTCCCCACGATCTCCTCCCGCTTATAGCCAAAGATGCGCTCGGTGGCGGAGTTCACCGTCTCGATCATGCAGGTCTCGCTCATCGTGATGATGGCATTCACGGCTGTCTCGACGATGGCGCGGCTCTGCTTTTCAGACGTCAGCAACGCCACACGCGCGGCCAGCAACTCGGTCACATCACGTCCCACACAAAGAATGCCTGTGATGTTACCCTGGTCGTCTTTGATGTCAGAGTGGACCCACTCGACATGACGGATGCCGCCGTCTTTGCAGATGATTGGTTTCAAATGGCTCTGCGCCCGGTTCTGGCCGATGCGGCCGCGGCAGTGTTTGGCGGCGTCTTCCTGATGCTCAGGAGGAATAAAGGTGGCGATCCAATCACGCCCTTTGATTTCCTCATAGGTGTATCCCGTGAGCTGCTCAAAGCCGCGACTGACCCACATCACGCAGCCGGCGGTATCCACGCCCATGACCAACATGCCGGGATGATCGACGAGGCTGTCAAAGAGGGCGGGATCGGAGACGGGACACATGCTGCGGCGGGGGCGCAGATGGTTGGCCCCTCGACCTTCACTGTCAACCGCGCCCGTCCCTCCGCCGTCACATTGCGGAGAATCGTCAGCAGCGCGCTGGAGGGTGTCGTGCATGGATCGTGCCGATGGGGATCATTCGTCGCCCGTGGGGGCGCTGTCTGGCTTCACCGCCAGGATCGAGCAGGGAGCATTCGCCACGATTTTTTCTGCCGTGGTGCCGATCAGCATTTCTCGAAGCCCTGTTTTGCCGCGAGTGCCGAGCACCACAAGGTCTGCATGAGTTTCCTTCACATGATCCAGAATGGCTTCACGGATGTTGATGCGCTCGATGACGTTTGTTTTGACCTCAGTGCCTGGAGCCTCCGCTGCGATCGGTTCAGCAAAAGCAGCCAGCTCACTCTTCCAATGCCCGAGCGTCACATCGTCTGCTCCGACACCCATCGGAGCCATCATGCCACCGTAGTCGAGCGACATGGCCAGCGCCGACTGATAGACATAGAGGCAATCAACCTTCGCGCCTTCCAGTGCAGCGATCTGCACAGCACGGCGCGCCGCCTTCGCTGAATTATCTGAGAAGTCCACGCAGGTGGCGACATGCTTGAAAGCACCCCAGGCATCTTCACGAACGAGTAGCACATCCAGGGGTGCCTTACGAACGCACTTGGTGGCGATGACCCCAACGCGATGTGGGTCAAGACGTGAACCTTTCACACCCATCACCAAAAGGTCTGCTCCATCGGATTTACAGGCCTCCATCAACTCGGTGAACGGATGCCCGATCCGCACTTCCACATTCACATGGGGGACGCCGAGTTCGGCATCATCGACGAATTTCTTCAGCTTCGCCTGCCAGTCAGCACGAATGGTGGCCTGATCGGTGGAGAGGGCGCGCTTGAGTTCATGGACGAGGAATTCATCCATGACATGCACCACCGTGAGTCGGGCATTGACAGGCGCTGCCAGACGAACGGCCTGACGCAGGGCGTTCAGGCAGGAGGGGGTGAAATCGACAGCCGCGATGAGGTGTGAGTAAGGCTTCATAATTGAGGTGAGACTACCCCAAACGCCGCCTTCACTGCGCTCCCATCCTTGTTTTCCACTGAGCCGCGATTGTTCAGCCACTTTATGGCGTTCCCGCTTTGGGTGTGGCAGCCGGAGTTGTTGGAACTGTGGTCGTGGGGGCTACGGCGGGAGTTGTGGCAGGTGTGGTGGGAACTGCGGAAGAAGTAGCGGGTGCTGGAACGCCAGGTGTCGTGCTAGCTGGAGTCGTTGCGGGGATGGTGGGCGGCTCTGGCTTTTTGAAAGGGTCCTCCCAGCGGTGCAGCGCGCCCGCAGAGCTAGAAGTCCCGAGTTCGGTCAGGTATGCGCTGCACTTCTCATGCCAGTGATCGAGGTTCGGTGGCGCATTCGGCTTCTCGGCGGTGCCGGGGAAGATGAGGTAGGTCACTTTCAAATCGCTCTCAGGGCGGCGATACGGTGTGGCTTTGTCATTGATGGTCTTGGCGATGAAGAGGGATGCCTCTCCCATCTTCTGCGTGGGGCCGTAGTCGCCACAGATGGCGGGATACATCTTGTCACCATAGATAACGACGGCGTAGTCGCCCATCTGCGGCGTGTGTTTGTTCGTGGCGGCATAGCCGCGAAACACGAGCGAAAGGACGACGAAAGGGTCCTTCTCCGCGATGAGACTGCTGCGCGCTTTCATCTCGTTGATCTCGACCTTGAGAGTATCGATCAGCGCTTTCAGTTCTCGGTTCTTTTCGGCGGAGAGCCCCTTCACATTGTAGGCTTCATTGGCATTCTTGAGCCGCTCTTCCCACCGCGCGAGCAGCGGGTTTGGCGTCTTTGTCTTCTTTGCCCAGGCATAGCTGGTGAAGGGCTGGTAATAGTCAGACATGAAGATGTATTCATCCAGCGTCGCCATGCGGTCGCCATCGGAGCCATCACACACCACATCCATTTCAGACTGGATGAGCATGGCTTTCCGCTTCGAGATCGGGTGAGTCATCTCCAGGATCGTCTCGCAGTCGAAGAAGTTGTGGCGGTCGAGGATTTTGTTCAGCCTTGTGATGTCGCGCTGGATTCCGTTTGTCTTGTTTTCGTAGAGCTTGTGGTAAAAACCGGAGACCTTCGCTGTCGGCAGCATGGCTTTGAGATCCGGCAGCAGCGATGGCAGCGCTGGATTGATCCGCGAGAGTTCCTCGATGGTTTGATTCGCCTTCGGAACCCGCACGCTGAGCTGGAATTCCGCCTTGTAGGCCTCCGGGTCCAGTCGCTCTAGGCTGGCATAGGTCCCCTGCTCCATTTGCAGCTTTGTCTTGATGGTGATGCCGTTGTAAAAAGTCGCCACGTCCGCTTCTTTGCGCGGGATGAAACCGTCTGGCAGCGGCGGTGGCGGCGCGGGCACTTCCTTGATCACCTCTTTGATGACTTCCTTCGGCACTTCGACTCGGCGCTCAATCTCTTTCGTCACGATCTGAGTCGTGGTGCGCCCTGCGCTGACGATCTCTTTGAGCCCGCGTTTAATTTTGCTCGCAAACGGTGTGAATGGAATCACCAGCAGCAGCGCGATGATGACGAGCACGAGCAGTCGGATCAGCGAACTGAAGAACCCGCGCTGCGGCGGCTTCGACCAGGGCGACGGGCCGTGGTTTTCGGTCAATGGAGTGGTCTCGGGGGGCGGAAGATTCATGAGTGGTCAAACTTTGCCGCTAGCATGACGGCGGCGCAAGAACCACCGCATCACTCGACGCGGCAGATGGCGGAAAAGTGGCCCGGCGATGGAGACGCCCAGCCCTGGGAAAACACAGGTCTTTCCCACACGCAACCCCGCCAGCGTCTCCGCCACTACCTGGCTCGAAGGGATACGCAGCAGCCCCTGCCCGTCGCGGTTCGTGTCCGTGCCATCCTCGCGCTTCGCCGTCTTGCTGAAGTTTGTCGGCGTCGGCCCAGGGCAAACATAGGTCACCTGAATGCCGCGTGGCTCCAATTCGATGGCGATGCCCTCGCTGAAGCTCGTCACAAAGGCCTTCGATGCGGCATACACCGCCAAGTCTGGCATTGGCAGCGTGCTGGCCAGCGAGCTCACATTCACGATACCCGCAGGAGCATTGGTTCGTAAATCAGGGAGAAGCGCGTGAGTCAAAAGCACCACCGCGCTCACATTCACCTCGATCTGCATCCGCAGCTTGTCCGCCGTGGCATCTTCCAGTGCGCCATAGTCGCCGAGACCCGCGTTGTTGATCAGTAAATTAGGCTTCACCTGCGACTGCCGCACCCACTCCACCAGCACTGCGCGCCCAGCCTCGCTCCCGAGATCAGCCACGACCAGAGGCACCTCCAGATTCGGCTTCAAAACAAGCAGTTCCGCCTTCACCACCTCCATTGCCTCCAGCCGCCGAGCCACGAGCACAAGGCAGCGCGCCGACGGTGCGAGCTGTCGCGCAAACTCCGCACCGAGACCGGAAGAAGCGCCTGTGATGATGGCGGTGCAGTCGTGAGTATCAAAATTCATGTGGGCTTATCTCTTGAAGAAACTCCCCGACCCTGCCAGACAGCCCTATGACCATCAACCAGCTTTCCGCACAAACTGCCTTCGCCACGAAAGACGGCAGCACCATCCGCAGCATCCTCGACCGCACAAACGCCCCCGTGCAGAACCAATCCCTCGCCGAGGCCACCGTCCCTGTCGGCAGACCCACCGAGCGCCACTATCACAAGCTCAGCGAGGAGTTTTATTTCATCCTCGAAGGGCAGGGGACCATGGAGATCGATGGCGAAGAACGCGTCGTCACTCCCGGCGATGCCATTTTGATTCCTCCAGGAGCCTGGCACCAAATCACCGCGTCACAAACACTGAGGTTTTTGTGTGCATGTGCCCCGCCCTACTCGCACGATGACACTTACTTCACCTGAGGCTGATACACCGCCGCCAGTTCTCGTAGCAAGCCTTCCACCTCGTTGTAGTAGCGCACCTCCTCCATCTCTGTGCGCTTCGCTTTCAGCGCTTCGAGTTTTCGTTCCAGTTCATCGCGCTTGGCGCGCTGCGCGTCCGTGAGTTTCATTTCTTCTTCGCTCAAAACGAGCACCACTTGAGCGGCTCGTGCCCCGTCTTTGAGGTCCTTCGCCTCTTTACTGAAAACCTCGGATCGTGTGCCCACGCCATCACCATTGTCTTCGATGAGTGAGTGCTCGGTGGAGATGCGCTCTTCCTTCTCGTAAAACTCAGCCGCCAGTTTGCTAGCATGACGAAAGGCTTCGAGGATCGACACCTGCTTGTCCTGATCCATGTCCGCCGCCAGATCACCGGCGATGGCTGGCGCGAAGAACTCACCAAAGCGCGTGTAGTAGATCTCATCCGCGCTCTTCGTGCCGGTAACGATGATCCGATTCTTCCCCGCCAGCGGCGTCAGAAAGCCAGCACTCGATGAACCACCGTCGATGAAGATCAGCTCACCTTTGATGGGCTGACACCACGCGGCGAGCTGCTTCGCTGAAACATCCGGCCCGCGCAGATTAAACTTCACCTCGCGGTTATCAAACGTCCCATGCCCGATCAGCACGAGCCAAAGCTGGCCGGTGGTTTTCGTGGCTGCCTTTTTCAAAGCTGCTTCTAGTGCCTCTGCATCATGCTCATCTTTCCCGATGACCGAGACTGTGATGCCCGACTTCTCACAAGCGGCTTTCCAAGTCGTCACCTGCTTCTCGAAACGCTCGGCATACTCGTCCTCACCGGGTGCGCCCGTGACGATGAGGACTTCGACATCACGCTGTGCGGCACTAACCAAAGTGCCAAAGAGCATAAAGGCCACCACTGGCCAGCAAAGCCTCACGAGCCTGCGCCAACCTTCGTCATTCGTCATTCGGATTTCGTCATTCATGATCACGCCATCCCCCCTTTCCTTCTCAAATACCACTCCGTGCCCAGCAGCCCGAGAACCACGGCAAACACCCAGGCTTCATGCCAGAAGGGTGTCGTAATCGTCTCTTCCACCGGCACTCGGATGTCCTTCAAAATCTCCGGCAGGTTTGGCAAGTCGGCCAAGCTCAGCACACGCCCGCCCGATGCCTTCGCCACCCGCTCAGCCCATTCACGCCCCAGCTTGAGCGAAGCAAACTCCCCTGCCAGAGGATCATGCACCCAGCCCGTGGCTTTAGTTTCAGCCTTTGCGATCTCTGCCTTCTCTGCGCCCAAAGAAACCGTCGTCACAGCCCGATACGCCCCCGTCTCGCGCGAATAAAACTCCGCTTCAAACAGTCCCGCTTCCTTCAAGCTCGGCTCGGCAAACAGCTCGCTCTTCTTTCCGCCGGGGCCAGTGACCTCGATCTTCACCACAGCATCGTCCTGCGCTCGGAAGGACGCATCGCGCACCCGCACCTCCAGCTTCATCCGCTCAGCATCCGGCACCGCGGTGAACTGAATCTTATCCGGCACATCCACCACCAGCCAGCGCATGAGCTGACGCCATGCCTTGTCGAGATCCTTGCGGGCGTCTTCATCACGCATCCCCCAGCGCCAGAGGTCGCCGATCATCACCGAGGCCACACGACCTTCACCGAATCTTTGCGCAGCGAGAGCGGGATACGTTGTCGCCTCTTCGCCTGCTTTGATCGTCGCCAGCACACTTGCGCCCGGCTTGATGGAGAAGGTCTGATTCACGGCAAAAAAGCCCGGCATTTCGGCCAACCGCTTTTCATCCTCTTCACGACCCGCACGCACTCGCGTCCATGGTTCCAGCCAGCCTTCGCGAGTCAGATCGAAGCGCCCATTTTCAATCGCAGGCGATGGCGAGACACGATCCAGATACACCGGCAGCATTCGCCCCACGGGCGTGTGATCATAGCCGCCCTGCTGATAGCTCTCCTGCCCGCCGAGCATTAGCAAGGCACCGCCGCGCTCGCTGACGAAACGCTCCATGAGATTCATCTGCTCCTGCGTGAAGAACGCCGCCTCGATGTCATCCAGAATGATGGCGCGATATTCCCCCATCAGCTCTTCCACTGTCTTCGGAAAGCCGGTGCTGAGTTCCTTCGCGTCTTTTGTGCCCAACCTCGTGAGCACCGGCTGATCATAGCGCTGCGCCACACCTTGATCACCAAAGCCACGAAACAGCGGGTTGCTCGTCTCACCCGTGCGGCCACGCCATTCGAACTTCGGCTCACGTTTTGCGATGCGGATCAGCGAGGGGATCTGCACCTCCGTGTCACCCGCCAGCGCACGTCTCATGAACTTGTATTCCCAGTTCGGCCGCCCTGAAACATACAGCACCCGATAAGGCCCAGCCCCACGATCCACGGCGATGTGGCGCTCGTTGTTCGCCAGTGTGGCTTCTTTCGAAACGGTCTTCCACGCGTCCTTCTCCATCTGTTTCAAGAGCGCCGCATCCAGCGTCACCAATCGGAAGAACGAGATGCCCGGCTTCACCGCAGGCACCTTCAACCGCAGCGTTTGAGCTTCGCCATCCTTCGCGAGTTTGAGCTTCTCCGTCACGACAACTTTCCCTGCTTCATCAAGCACGACCGCCGCCACTTCTTTGCCAACAAAGCCCGTTCCCGCGATGCGCGCCGTGATCGTCACAGGAGTGTCTTCAAATGAAGTCTGCGTGACCGAATGCTCCACGATGCGCAGATCAGGCGAGGGTTCGTCTTTGCCGACGAGCACAGGAAAGACAGGCACATTGCTTGTCTTTCGATCTGTCGGATCTGACTTATCCGTCGGATTACCATCCGTGATCAGCACCACCGCCGCCGTGCGACTTCCTGCACCGCCACGCAGAGTCTTCAGCGCACGCTCCTGCTCCGACTTTGTGCCGTTGAAGTCCAGTTTTGTGAAGTCGGGCGCGTTTTGCAGCCGCTCATCCACGATTTGGGTCTTCACGCGGAACATGCGCCCGAGTTCATCCAGCCAGGATGGAGGAGACTTCGCATCCTTGCCGAGCGCCTCATGCATGGATTCAGCGCGCGTCAGGCCGCCAGCAGTTTCAGCCACTTGCAATGAGGCGCTGTTGTCCGCCACGATCACGACTTCATTCTCGCCGGTCTTCGGCTGCTTGCGCGACCACACGGGGTCCGTCAGACAGAAGACCAGCAGTCCCCACGCGCCGAGTTTGCAGGCCATCGCCACCCATTTGGTGACACCACGCAGCGGCGACTTCCGATACCCCCACAACAAGACCACCGCCGCCACCGCGAGGATCGCAGCGACGAGCCACAGTCGTTCAGGATGTTGGAGGGTGAGGGTCATGCGGGAGCGCACGCGTCCTCGCGTGCTGATTCACGCGTCCTCGCGGGAATCCGTTCGATGAGTTGGTTCCTTCCAAAATCGGCGATTATGGGCTTCGGTGTAGATTGTGGAACGGTGTTCCGCGAGGACGCGAAACACGGCACGCGAGACGCGCGCGCTCCAGCTATCTTTCGTGGATCAATTCCCATTCCCGAGCTCCTGATAATAGCGTTTCACCAGCTCGCGGAAGGCGGGCGGCACGGGGTCGCGGTCCACGGGGACCATGGGGTTCTTCGTGTCTCGTTTGGCGAGTTCTTCAGCGACTCGATCACGCAGTTCGACGAGTGGATTCAAGATGCGCATCTGAAGATGATCCACCTGCGGAGCCGCATCATTGCGTTCGTGGTCGATCCGCATCGCACGAGCATTGTCGAGCACCTTGGCGGCTTCGTTGCGGAGTTCGGGCTGGTTCAAAAGCTCCTCCACATTGCGCAGGCGATCCGTCCAGCGGTCGTAGCCTTCGCCCGTGAAGGGTCGGTCATTCGTGACTTCCGCGCCTTGGTCGAAGAAGAAGGCTCCACCTTCATTGCCACCACCTCCGCCGCCGCCAGCCGTGTTGCGTTCACGACCACCGGGCTGCTGTTGAGGCGAACGATTGGCCGAGAGCTGCTGGGGGGCTTTCTCGGATGACTCTGAAGAAGGCTGACCACCTTGTCCTCCCTGCCCGGCTTCACCAGGCTTGCCACCCGTGCCTTGTTTGCCCCCAGCGCCTTCCTTGCCTTCGCCTTGGGCCATCTGGGGAGATTCTCCGGGCTGCGAACCTTTCGATTCACCGGGAGACTCTCCAGGTTTCTGCCCTTCTTGACCCTTTTGACCGCCTTGGCCTTGTTGACCTGAATCAGCCTTCGCCTGCTGCTGCCCTGGCTGTTCGCCTGGCTGCTTGCCTTCGCCTGGGGCTTGGCCGGGCTGCTCGCCCTTTGACTCACCGGGCTTCTGCCCTTGGGCCATCTGCCCGGGCTTTGGCTCGCCTTGACCTTCCTGACCGGGCTTTCCATCTCCGGGCTCTTTGCCAGCCATGTCAGTAGGCTTGTCTCCAGGCTGCTGCCCAGCGGCTTTTGATTCACCTTTGGCTTTATCCGAAGGCTTACCGCCCTCCTTGGGTTCGTTGGCTGAGGCTTGGGCACTCCGCGTCTCCGCGTCTCCCTTCTCCGCATCTGGCTTGTCTTGACCAGCTTGCCCCTGCTGACCTTCCTGACCCGCCTCCTTGATTAGCTTGTCCAATTCCGTGCGCGCCATCCGCAGCGCTTCCGTCTCACTGCCGAGCACACTTTCAGCCGCCTTCTCCACACCTTGCTGGAGCTGATCCACGAGGGTGTTGGCTTTGCGTTCGGCGTCCTGGGCATCGGCACGGTTGCCATAGCGGGCCTGCATCCGCGCTTCGTCGAGATTCTCTTCGAGTCCGCCTGTCTTGGCTTCGCGGACGGCTTCGTAAAGACGGCGGTGAAGCAGTGGATTGTTGCCTTCAGCCTGCTCGCTCACGCGCTTCATGTTTTCGAGCAAGTCGGCCACCATTTCCTGCTGATCCTGGATCTGGCGTGAGGCATCACCGCCTTTGAGCATCTTGTCGAGATCGGCGCTGGTGTCTTCTTTGGCTGCATCAGGCGTCTTTTGATTCTCCAGCGACTCGGCGATCTGCTTCTGCTTTTCAGCCACCTCGCGGGCCTGCTGGCGCATCTGCTTCATTTCATCACTGAAGCGCTTCGCCGTCTTCTCTTTAAAATCCTCCTGCATCTTTTCGAGTTCACGCTGGGCGCGGGTGGCGGCATTTGCGGCATCGGCGAGCTGCTGTTCCTTGAGCTTTTCAGCAGCTTCGTTGACCTGCTCGCGGGTTTGTTCGAGCTGCTGCTTGGCCTCCGCCATGTTGGCGGCGTTCTCGGGCTTCTCCATGCGCTCGTTCAAGTCATCGAGATCACTTAGAAGCTGCTTTTGCTCATCTTCGAGACGCTTGAGCTGGTTTTGCAGTTCCTCCTTCTCTGCCTCCGTCTTGGCCTGATCGAGCTGCTTTTGTAGTTCCTTCATCTTCTCAGCCAGAGCCTCCTGACGTCGGGCGAGTTCCTTCAGGCGGTTCAGCACTTGCAGATTCTCCTCCTGCTCGGCGGTCTGCTCTTCGCTAGCTTGCTTCTCTTCCTCGTAGCGCTGTTCTTCCTGCTTCATCTCCAGCTCCATGAGATGGTTCTGCATCTGCTTCTGCTTGCCGCTGCTTTTGCTCTTGGACTTCGACCGCATGATCATGTGCTCGCGACTCTGCGCCTGATGCAGCCACTCCAGCGCGCTTTGCTCATAGGTCAGCGCTTGATTCAAAGAGGCACGCTTTTTATCCACCGCTGCCATGCCGAGCGGGTCGAGCGCGTCCTTCATGCTCTTCCAGGCTTCGGTGAGAGCGGTTTTGATCTGGGCGTCCTCGGCTTTCTCCATCGCCTCTTTCGTCTGCTCGAGAGCCATTGCCTGTGACTCCTGCACGACGCCGGCATCCGGTGCTGCCACATCCATGGTCTTGCCAGCATTCGTATCGCGGACGAGCCGCCAGGTGGCATTCACGATCTGTTTCTCCAACTCGACCAGCTTGTCCGCCTCGCCCTTTTTCGGCTCCTTGCCTTCCTCTCCGGGAGGCGATTCACCTTCGCGGAAGATGTCTTCAAAGTGGCGCACCTCGGCGAAGAACATATCGCTCATCGCTCGACGCACTTCGCCCTGCGGGCCGGTGTCTTCAGCCCAGAAGTGATAGCTCACGAGCTGCCGCGGCGAGGTGTCTTCGGTTTCCAGCGCGAGCAATTCCTTCACTTCCTGCTTCTTCGAAGGCTCGGTGATGCCGTGCTTGAAAATGACGTCCTTCGTCTTGCCCGCGATGCTGAAACTCGCACCGCTCTTCGTCACGCCGAGATCATCCCAGACCTTCGCCTCGACCGGCAGTTCCTGTATCTGTGAAACCTGCACATCGCGCTTCGGGAAGACGACCTCGATCTTGGCGAGTTGATTCGACTGCACCGTCACGCTGATCCACGGCGGATTCTTGTTTGCCCGCTCCTTGTCATCGATGAGATGCACGCGCCACTTCTGCGTCTTCTCGGCCTTCATCGTGGTCTTGAGGATCGTCGGATCATTCGCCGATGGCTTGAGCGGTAGCGACGTTTTGTCTTCGCCGAAAAGCTCCGCCTCTTTGAGCGGCTTGTTGATCTTCAGACTGAAGTCGATGGAGCTGCCTTCCATCGCCGAGATCTTCATCGTGTTCTTGATCTCTTTTGGAGGCAGCTTCGTGTAGGCCGGCGGTGTGATCTTCACATCCACCTGCTCCAGTTTCGGATACACAAAGGTCGTGATGCTGTGCTGCTTCGATTTGCCTTCACCAAACTCGACATGATAGCGCGCATCCTTGTCCACCTTCGCGATCATGCCGCCGAAGACTTTTTCATCCACGGTGAGCTTCATCGGCAGACGGTCACGCTCCTTGCCATCGAGTTCCGAGATGATGAGCGTGGCGTCGGCAGGCACGTCTTTGGCAAAGGTGGCCTCGACGACGAGCCGCGTGCCTTTTTCGATCTCTACATCTCCGGGAGTGATGGTGGCGGAGAAGTCGGGGGCTGGAGTTTTGATTTCGACAGTCTTCTGTTCAGCCACCTTCCGAAGATCTTTGTTCCTCCATAAAGCGCGGTTGACCAGAATGACACTGCTGATGAGCAGCACGGTGGCAGTAATGAGGCTGCGAGATCCCCACAAAATATTCCGCCAGCCGATGATCATCTTGGTCCAATCCTGCGTGGCGGCATAGTCGGTGAACTGAGAAATGACGCGACGATCCAAAAATGAAGGTTCAGGCTTCTGTAGTAGCTCCGTCGCAGTCACTGCGAGACCATTAAGTTTCGGATCTTTGATCTCCAAATGCCGTGCGATGTCCAACGCCGATGCCCGGCGTCGATAGAGCAACCAAGAGAACAGAGCGCTGGAGGCCACGGTGATGGCAACTCCTTGGATGAAACGAACCCGCCAGGCTTTGGGCAGCAAGTCAGGGTGACTGGCGAGGGCCAATAAAATTGAGCCAAGGACCAGAAAGATCAGTATGACAAAGCGCTGCCGCTTCAGCGTGCGCATCTTGTCAGTGACGACGCGGAACTTTTCCTTGAGGATTTCAGCTTCGATCATGGGGTGCTCCTTTCGTGGTGAGATGGTGCGCGAAGCGCTTTGGACTGCGGCAGCCTGCTGCCGCTTTCTCCAGGCGGCCTGCCGCCGTCGGTGGCCGAGAGACATGATCTCTCAGCTAAAGTTGGCGTTGGGGACTCCGACGCCAGCAGGGCTGGCTCGGAAAAGCGGCAGCAGGCTGCCGTAGTCCAAGGGCTGCGCCGTTCGTCGTGAGTCTTCATGCGGGAGTAAACGCGGGTTGCGGCTGAGACTGTCTGATTCTTCCGGCCAGCCAGGTTTCCCAGGCGAGGATGGCGAGCAAGGTGCCGAGCAGCCAGATCCACGCACGCTGCCGGGCCTCTTGCTCGGTGATGGCGAGACGCTCTTTGTCCTCGGCTTTGGCGCTGGCGGTGGGGTCGAGGTCACCTTCCTCGACACGCACGCCGAGTTCGCGGAGCTTGGCGATGTCCATCGGGGTGACACGGCCTTCTTCGGGCGCGAGATTGACGGCGATGAGGCGATCTTTGCCCAAGGTGTAAATGCCCGGCATATCCGCACGAATCGTGTCGCCGGTTTTGGGGGTGAGCTTTTGGCCGTCGGGAGTCATGATCGAGGTAGCTGCCTCCAGAGGAAGCACATCTCCCACCAACAACGACGCGGTCTGTTCGTTGCGGAATCCTGCCGCTTCCAGCCAGCCGTAGAGCAGCGGGACAAACTTCGTGCTGAGGGCAAGCTGGCTGTCTGCCGGATGCCAGCCGCTGGTGAGCAAAACGACACGGCCCTTGCCAAGCGACTGCGCGACGATGGCGGCATCGCCCTGATCAAAACGGGCGAGCACTTCCACAGGAGACTCTTTCGGCAAAGTGAGCTTCCGATGCTTCCAGAAACGCAGCTTCGTGAAGTCGCGCAGGCGCTCATCGGCGAAGGGTCGGAGGAGTGGGTGAGTGGTCTGCACATCAGCGAGCATCTGATACTCGTCAGACGAGTCCAACTTGTCCGACACGTCTGACTGAATGCCGGTAACACCCGTGAGTGCCTCCAGCTCCTGCGCCTTCATTTCAGGCGTGACCACTGCGATAACCAAGCCGCCGTTCTCTGCCAATGCGCGCACGTTTTGCATGAGCGGAGCGCTGAGTTTTGCACCCGAGATGAAGACAAGCTCGGTGCCTGCGGGGACACTCGCAGCGCTCTCCGAAACGACAGTCAGGTCAGGCAGCAAACTCGGCGTCGGCTGCAAAGCACGGCTCAGATAAAAGAGTGGTGAGGCAGCCTCACTGCGGGTCTTTTCATCGCCGATGAAGACGATCTTTACCGGCTTTGGCTGCGCTGGGGCGATGTAGATTCGGTTGTCGAAGTCCCAGGCATCGCCGGTCACTGTAGCCGCGCTCGCAAGAGCGTGGTCTTGGGAGGTCGCCACGCTACCAACCGCCTCCTTGCGGAGGCTGCTACTCAGGCTGAGCACGCGACTGGCTCCAGGTGGTAGATAGCCCGTGGTCGGTGGTTCGGTGCTGTTGTCCCAGGTGAGTTTGAAGTCACTGGCTCTGGAGTCGCGTGTGTTGCTGAGGCGGACTCTGTAGAACGAGTTTTCCAACTCGTCGGCTTGGGAGTTTGCGGAGGCTCCCGATGAACGAGTTGGAAAACTCGTTCTACTGCTCGCAGCGAGGGAGAGCGTGAAGTTATCCGAGTTCGGCGCATCCACGCGCACCACCTCGACGGCGATGTTTTCCGGCCAGACCATGCCGCGTAGGGCATTGAGACGCGCGCCTTCCTGGAAGTCGGTGATGACGACTAGACGCTTCTTCAATCCGCTCAAACCTTGCGTGCGGCCAAACCAACCTGCGGCATCCACGAGCGCCTGCCCGAGATCGGTCGCGGCCCAGCCGGGTTTCATCGCGGCGAGTTGTGGCTTCAAAGTGGCGAGGCGGGTGCTGGCGGAGGTCTTGTCTTGATCGAAGGACCAGAGCAGTTTTGTTTCTCGATCCAAGGTCGCCACGGCGAGACGATCCGTGAGGGCGATCTTCTCTAGTCGTTGGGTTGCGGCAGTGATGGCTTGTTTCCAAAGATCACCGCGCTGCATGGATGCGCTGCGATCCAGCAGCAGGACGGTGGCTTGATTCTGCGAGACGGCGTCTTCATTCTCCGAGCGCCAGAGAGGACGCGCAAACATGAGCGCCAGCAGCAGCAGCGCGAGACAGCGCAGCAAAAGCAGCAGCCAGTTTTCCAGACGACGCTTGCTCACGGGCATCGGCGTCTGCGCATCGAGAAACATCAACGAGCTGAACTCCACCCGATCCTGTGGCGGACGCCGACGCAGATGCATCAGGATCGGCCCGATGATCGCGGCTCCGCCGAGGAGATAGAGTGGGAAGAGCCAGGTCATGAGATGAAATGACGAAATCCGAATGACGAATGACGAAGGAATGACGAAATCCGAATGACGAATGCAGGACGGATTGCCAGACGTGCAAAGCGGATTGGACTCTGTGAATGCCAAAGGCCTTCGGCATCATAGCGAAGGGTTGGCGCAGCGGCGCCTACCCTGGAAATGGGGGACACGAAAACGCGATGAGAACCAAACCCCAACGGGGTTCCGTATCGGCGGGCGCTGGACGAGATGCGCGGCTCTAACGATTCGGAACCCCGTTGGGGTTCGGTGTTAATGACGGCTATGAACGTTCGAGGACCAGGGTAGGCCCTCGAACGGGCCAACCCTTCGCTATGATGCGAAAGCCCGTTGGGCTTGGCAGAAACGGAAAGCATGATCATCGGCGTGCCACGCCTCCTTTCTTTCTCAGGCGGGCGGAGAGGAAGTCGAAGAGAACATGCTCGATGGGAGTGTCCGTCGGGGTCCAGTGATACTCGATGCCTTGGCGCTCGCAGGCGCGGCGGATGAAGTCGCGGTGGACGTTCAGGCGGTTCAAATAGACCTCGCGAGCGGAGGCGGGGTCGATGAAGCGCTCGGTGCCGGTTTCGGCATCGCGGAAGTGCGCGGCTTTGTCGAAGCTGAAGTCGATCTCGGCGCGATCCATGACGTGGAAGAGCACGACATCATGGCCCATAGCACCGAGCAGGCCGAGCTGGCGCTCTAGTTTCTCCACAGGTGCGAGCAGATCCGACACGAGACAAATCAAGCCGCGTTTGCGGACGAGATCGGCGAGCTGGCTGACACTGAGATCGAGCGATGTGGCACCCGCAGGCGCGGGCTTTTCCAGCTCCAGCATGAGTCGCCGCAGATGACCGGGGCGATTCCGCGCGGGGATGTGTTCCTGCAGGGTCTGACCAAAGGTGGTTACGCCCACAGCAT
>Ga0075152_10000775_pt1 | contig 23288 bp, 8 predicted proteins | sample JI61114C2DNA_FD_70964 | JGI IMG/M metagenome (GOLD analysis project Ga0075152, IMG submission 70964) | Wastewater effluent complex algal communities from Wisconsin, to seasonally profile nutrient transformation and Carbon sequestration -... | ecosystem: Engineered > WWTP > Effluent > Algae...
AGTTCCCATTGGCGAATGGTAAACTCCGTGATAAATTTATTTCCGTTCTGCAGGTAATTGATACCCACCCAAAGACCTGTTACAAACAAAGCAGTACTTCCAAATACAATCAATTGCGGCCAACTGATAAACATCCTGAACTTTTGCATGGCCCAATACACGAAAAAAGTAAGGCCGGTTACCAGCAATGCCACAGGACCTTTAGTCAAAATGGCAAGCCCGAGAAAAGCTCCACCAGCAATCAGCATCAGTATATTGGACTCGCTTGCTTGTTTTTTCCAGGATGCCTGAATGAGACAGTAAATAGAAGTGAAAATGAAAAAATTAAACCATGGATCGATGATGCCGGATTTAAAATACAAATGCGGCAATATGGTTCCAAAGTACACTAACGTAAATAAGAACCCGAATTGCTGGTTTTTTATTTTCTTACCAATAGTATACAAAAAAGGAAGTACCAGCAAGCCCAGCAAGGCATTGGGAAAACGGGCGGCAAACTCATTGATGCCAAATATTTTCATGCTGGCCGCTTGCAGCCAAAAAAACAGCGGAGGCTTTTCTGTAAAAGACTGGAAGTTGATCTGAGGTTCACCATAGTTTCCGCTCACCACCATTTCACGGGCTATCTCTGCAAAATTTATTTCATCCCAGTCAAATAAATGCACATTACCCAAAAAGGGAATGAAAAATAAAGCGGCAATGATGATCCAGATAAAATTGGCAGCCCGGTAGGACATCGTAGTTATATAGGTTTTAGGAGCGAAAGTAACTACTTTGAAGAAAATAAAATGATCGCCACATCAGAACAATTGAATATAGTGTTATTCAAAAAATCAAAAACAAACAATTTATTGGGAGAATATTCTGTTTTCAAACGGAGGTCTGATCAATAATTCAGGCCTGTCAACCAGGTACTAACTGCTTTTTGCACAGACATTAGTAATCTACATGCAGCAAAAACCAAGGGTGGAAGAAATCAAATACTATCAATGGCACTTTTAACACTGGATTAAACAGCATTATCAAAAAACTCCGAACTTTAGCGTAAATGATAAAAGCAATTAAAAAGAACAGTCCTAAACGATGGACTCTGCAATACGACCCACCAGTGTGCATAGCTGGCACATTCAGGCAAATGATAATTATATCTGCAACCGGGTCTGGCGCAACAAAGGAGGGCATATTCCCTTTTACCAATAAAGTAAAGAAATAGTTTTACTTTCCTGCATCAGTCAACATATGGATACATCTAACAACGCCACTCCAAAAAAATCAGAATATGTTCCCAGTCTTGATGGCGTTCGTGGCTATGCCGTATTATTAGTTTTGCTGGTGCATGGAGCCAACAGGTTTTGTAAAGGCGGCTGGATTGGTGTTGATCTTTTTTTTGTCATTAGTGGCTATCTTATAACTTCATTATTGATTGGTGAATATGAAAAACACCACACCATATCCCTTAAGAAATTCTATGCCCGCCGTTTTTTAAGACTGTTTCCTGTATTGATCGCAGGGATTTTATTGGCAAACATTTTATGGAATTATAGCGGCTTCACCCCGGAAGGTCGTATCAAAGCAACCCTTTCGGCATTATTTTACTATATTAATTTTCAGCAGGATACTTACAGTAATCTCCGTCACCTGTGGTCGCTTGCTGTAGAAGAGCATTTTTATATGTTTTGGCCACTAACCTGTTTATATTTTTTATTCCGCATTGACTATAAAAAAAAGCTGTGGTTTGTTATTGGGGTATTGCTGGCTGTTACAGCATTTAGATTATACCTGAGTTATTTTCCAATTGACTGGGGATGGTTGCATATGGACAGTTACCGTTCTACATTCTCCAGAATTGATTGCATATTATTAGGTGTTATAATGGCGATTGTATTTGCAGAAGCGAAGAAAAGGAACCGCCATTTCATCCGGCACCAGAATGATAATGCCTTATTAATAATATACGTCAGCTTATTTATGGCAGTATTGTTTTGGGTACGTGATACTTCAGTCTATTTATTAAGTGGCGGTTTTATTTTAACCAACCTGTTGTGCGGCTTCGCAGTTTTATTTGCAGTACAACACCCCGAACACTCTTTTTTTTCAAACAAAACGATCGGATGGATTGGGCGAAGGTCATATGGTATCTATGTATATCATTACCCCATCTTCTTCCTGTTCAATTTTAAAAATGGCGGACATGACATAAAAAGTTATGTATTGATCACACTGCTGCGATTGGGACTTACATTTATTATAGCGGCCCTCTCATTTAAGTATATTGAGCAACCGGTACTCAATTATAAGAAGCGCTTCGAGGTGAATTAGGAAGACGCAGTTCGCCCCTTCCTGTGTAGGTTATATAAAAAGTGCCAGTTGTTAAATCAGCGCCTGTTGCAAAAGGTATAGGAGGAATGACTGACCTGCCACAGGCAGGAAAATACAGCCTACATCACTGGCTGACGTTACTTTAATACAGTATGGTTACCGAAAAATGTATATAGGTGCATACAGGAACACAGATAAAATACTACCGGTTAACTCTCTTGATGCAGTATACTTTTTCGACATAAACATTAGTAATGCCTGCATTCTAATATGTAGTTGGATATGATAAATTGAAATAGCAGAAGAAATTAAATAAGGCGGAATGTGGACTACATATGTATTTTTAAAAAAGTAAAATAGATTGTAGTTACATAAAAACTATCATGTTACACTCACCAGCATTTCACGGGCTATCTCTGCAAAATTTATTTCATCCCAGTCGAAGAGGTGTACATTACTGAGTAAGGGAATAAAAAAGATGGCTGCAATGATGATCAAGATAAAATTGGTTGGCCGGGGGGATGTTGTCATTGATAAACCTGTTGTTAAACAAGGTTGTAATGTAAAATAAAAAAAGGGTAACTATTTTTCAAAAGTTACCCTGATAATATTTTCGGGGAGTTTTGGGAAATCCAATCGAACTTTTACTGTGCTTCTTATCGTTTATAAAAACTCGCCGTAGGCTTAGAATGATGTTACACTATCAGTTCCGCTATCACTCCATAGGTCAATCACACAAAAGCTGGCCGCTGCAGCGTTTCTAAATAAAGCTCCCAAAGATTACTAAAATCAGATTTGTTTAGCATAATAATGCTAATTATCTTAGCATTCAGTTTAAACCCTTCAGATATTTATTATGTGAAGTTTGGTAAAAATGATAATTTTATGCTAAACTGGCATCTTTGAATTGACTGTGTAATGGTTTTCTAAATAAGGTTAAATGTAACAGCCTCCGTTTTTTCAACGAGTAAGTTTGCAAAAGCCCCTGGCACACCTTCTGTGAGCACATCTTTTTGGGTTAAAGCTTTCCCCTTTTTTAAAACGTCAAACAGATCATTTGCTTTTATACGTCTTTTATCATCAGCAGTGGGAACTGTTATAGCCGATGAAACGCCTGTGCTGTCATTTATATCACGAAGTACAGTTTCATTATCGCCTTTATTAAAACCAAAGTGTATTGAATCAGGTTTTTGATAAAAACTTACAGCCTGTATCAAATCAGTAAACAAACAAACAAGTATATTTTTCGACAGCTTACTCCTTCTTACAGGAAGTGCTGTGGCGTCATCAGGCAATTTAAGCAGTTCATCAGTTTTTTCAACTGTTACCGGGCTGCCTTTAATAACCAAACCAGGCCAGCCTGCCACCGCCACTGAATGCAGCAGAAAACCATAATAGGCATTTGCAGGCAGTTGTAAAAAATCAACATCATCATACAACTCTTTATCGCATGCTTTATCTCTATCAGATATTCTGCCGATGCTAAGTGCGCCATCAATCAAATGCTTCAGCCAATTATTATCAATAATAAAAAAACGGATTGATTCAAATGGCAGCATACCAGGGTTGGGCACCATGTAATTGTATGGAATGTTTTTAAGCTGCTTTATATCATTGAACCAGTCTATTACTAATGGCGGTGCAGATGGATAATCAGTTTCTGGCGCTGCTCCCGGCAAATGTTTATGCTGTTTGTTGTTCCGTAATTTATATACATGATAACAGGAACGCTTCCATTGAAACAATGCAACAGAAAAATTTTTGTTCTGTAAAGCCAGCATCCTGCCAAGTTCCCACGCAGCAGCATAAGAACAATCCAGCAAATCAAACGCATCAAGATAACGCATTGCTTTGTCTGCACTTTCAAGAGGGATTGTGTTTTCAGCAGACGGTGATGCAATAATGTCTGCAGCCGTATTTAATAAAGGCCCCCTGTAAAGTGCATTTATCTGTTTGCCTGTATCAAGTGTATATGGCAATTGTATGTAACCCTCTGTTGCAAATGCATTAGCATTATTTAATTTAAGGTAAGATGGCTGCCTGTTAAGATGTTTTAATATATACGGCAAATGACCTGTTCTGAAGGTATTGTAAATATCATAGGGCTGCCCGGCTGGAAAAACAAAACTTTTATCAAGCTTTGATTTCAAATCATTCAACAAACTCTCTTCATCAAAATATTCTTTATCAACAATCTTATACAAAGCAGCAGTGATTAGGGAACCGTCAGGAAGAGTGACAGCATATTTATCAAGCACTTCTTTTGTAATAATAAAATGGTCGTTGCAAAAAAATGACCAGCTTTTTAAAGAAACAAGCGTGGTAAAATCCCCTGTAACGCCGGGAAACTGCGTGTTTGAATATAAATTTTTAGGTCCGTTAAAACAATTTTCAAAAGAAACGAGGTGAAGAATATTTTTGCAATCCATTTTAGGAAGCCGGTTGCAAACTATAACAGCCTTTTCTGTTTTATCAGCATTTACAGCACGTACATGGCTCAGCAAACGCAGGTCGTCAAACTGCGGAAGTACTTTTTCAATCAGGTTTTTTCCAATTTTAATTACAGAAACCAGATCATTTTTTTCACTATCGGGAACCGTAAGCCCAAGAGCGCTTTTAGCAATATTTACCTGCGAAAATTTATCAAGGGCAGGATCACCGGATTGTTCATCTTCTGAAAAAAGCAGTAAGCCAAGCCAGGGATGGGTGCTTTTGTCATCTGCCGCATATCTTTCCCAGGGAAGTGTGCTCCTGTTTAAAATAACATGCGGCAGCACCAATGAAAAATCACCCATTGCATTTGACGGAGGAAATACAGAATTAATTTGCTGCTCATCAAGGGAATATTGTTCGCCCTGCACTCTGAATATTACATCAGCGAGGCTGACAGGCAAAGAACCTGCACCAGCATTTAATATTTGCGTTACCTGAATTCTATATTCGCCATCATCAAGCGCCGGTATGTGGCTGTCGTATAATGTAATGTTCGCCATAATTTTTTTTTAAGAATAAACAGGAACAGCATTTACACCAAGCAGCACACATAAACTGTCCGGGTTTTTGCTGTCATATTTAAGTACACTTTTTTTATTTAAAGTTTTAGTACCTGAAAAAACATTTGCCACACCAATTGGGTCATTTTCAAGCAGCTGATCAAGTTCTAAAAAATCAGTTGCGCCGGTTTCCTTGGGTTCTTTAGTGGTGATGGTCACACCGGTAACAAGTTCAATTGTTTTTTTATCAGTATTCAGATCTTGTAAAAAATGGTTACCCCACAGCGCCGCAGGTACTTTTTTCTTTACAGGACTGAAAAAAATATTTTTAAATTCTTCATCAGGCAGGGGATTATTATTACGCAACACAGTAATCGACATCTCGCTTTTACTTACTACTGCTGCACCCATTGGTGCTATATTAAAACCAACCGAAGTAAAAGAATTATTAAACTGAAAGCCGGTAAAACTGTAAACCGGGATTTCTGAATTAATAGCAACTGTAAGTTCCTTTGCATTTACAATGGCTGTTTTGTTTTTATCTTCGCCATGCTGGCCTTGTGTAATGGCACCTGAAATAATTTTATTTGCACCCGGCAGACATTTTTCTGTAAACTCATCAAAGCTGATGGGCTGTGGAGAAGTATTGCCTGGATTGCCAAATGAAACATCCACATCAAATATCCAGATATGCAGCGTTGCGGTTCCTGCAAGATCAGGCCCCCACAAATGAACATCGGCACCTAAATCTATAGTAAGATGATGTGTGCCAAAAAAATGATAAGTGTATGATGCACCAATATCAAGGTACATTCTTGCATCATAATGATAAGGCTGCCATGTAAGTAAAAAATCTGCACCGGCACGGAACCATGCTTTCAACGGGCCATCTTCAAACAATGCCTCCAGATGACCGCCCGCCATAAAAGCATGAGCACATAAAGCAAAATACATATCGCCTTTAATGCTGATAGTGGAATCAACCTGCCAGCTAAATCCAACCCGTGGCACCTGCGGATAATGTGCCGGCACATTGAATGAAGGATGATAACCGCCAATCGTCATTACAAAATCACCTTCATGTTCTCCTTTGAACCAACTGTAGAAGGCAGCGCCGCCGGTGAGATGACAGTCGGGAGAAAAAATATAAGAATCATTCGTTACTTGCGCCATCACAGAAAGAAAACCTTCATCAGGCAGGAACTTTGCCATCAATTGAATTTTTACCTGTGCAAGCGGCGGCACATTTGGCGGCAGCACACTTGGTACAATAATATTTGATTGCCCCAATACATCCACTTCCACATAACGGCCAAATGAAATGGCCAGCAAAACAAATGAATCAATCAATTTAAAAGAGTTGAACTTGATACCAATTGCAAAAAACATTTGCCCCGGCGATACAGGAACATATTTGGCAATAGCATCAAGCTGCTGTGTAAGCAAATCTGCCCTTGAAATATTTGGATCAGGTTGCTGTGTTTCCATCACCTGACGTACCAATGGGAAACTGCTTACTTCATTAATAGCGGGCATTATCAACGAACGGTTATAACCAATAGCTGCTGCTAGCCCTTCTACAAAAAAGAAACTGGGGCCGCCCAATGCCTGGTTTAAATATGCATAAATAAATAACGAAGGATTGCCTTTGTAATAAGCATAAGAACCCAATGCAGATAAAGAAAGTTTTGCTGTTTTGATAATTGCCATACCATCAAACTCATCCACATCTTCGCCATCAATTTGAATTGTACGTCGCAGGAAAGAAGCGCCGATTTCTATAGCTCCATTAGTATAATCAAGCCCAAGGCCTTTTAAATGAAAGCTGGGTTTAAATTCAGTAAGCGGTGATGAAACAGAAAGACCATCCAATGTAAATGTGAGGCCATTCATTTCTAATGCCGCATCGGGATAAACATTTATTAAACTGTCTTTATAATTTATACCAAGCCTATTGAATATAACGGGGCCAAATTTTTTACCAATTTTTATCCAGGTAACATCGCCATTGGGAGAAGGCGCTGCAGGAAGATTGCTATTAACTGCCGGTGTTGTGCTTTCCTGAATTTGTTTTGGAGCTTTGTTGCTGTCAAATTGTACTGGCACATTTAACTGAAGTGCCTCGTTGCCGATTTTTATTTCTGACAATAAAGTGAAACTCTTTTTATCATTTGTTTTATCCGGCACTGCAATTTTAATGATGCCATCTGGTAATAATTTATTTACATCAGCAAGCCCCCAGGCATAAGCGGCACTGGCATAAATAATTCTTAATGCCAATGAAACTGTTGCGTCCCGCGGCAGCACTTTGCCAATGAGCGGCAGTCCCGAAAGGTTCATGCCTGCACCAACATCTGCCATAAAGAGATCAAATGGGCTATTTGACCCGGAGCTGTCAACATCTCTAAAGAACAATGCATCTTTAAGCCCGATACTTATTGCAGGACCGCCGCTTATTCCGAGTGCATCAGTTATTATTTTCAAACTAACATCAGCGCCGTTTTCCTGGTGGTAAGATGCCAGCAGGAGTTTTCCGTTTCCTGAATTTAGTTTTACAATATCAAAAATATATTTCGGTTTTTCATTGGTAACCGGGTCTGTATTTCCCTTTTTATCAGTGGCAGAAAGATGCCCGGAGAAATCTATGTTTTCTCCATCACTATTGTAAGTCACATTAAGTTTTAAATCAATTTCTACCGATACAGCACTTGTTTCATCAGTCAATGAGATAAGAAAATGTTTGTCTGCATTTTTTGGTTTTGTTCCATCAGGCACCAGAACAGATTGAAATGAAACAGCGATATCTTTAATAGTAAGGTTTGAAATAAAATCCGGAAGAGAAGGATTGCCAAATCCAAAAGCATTGGCAAGATTTTCTATAGACAAATCTTCCGTGGTATTTTCTTTATCAAGACTGGCATTAAATGACCAGCCATCGTTGTATTCAGCAGCGACACTGAATGCAAATCTTTTTACAGCAAAATTTGCTTCGGCTTTAAATTTAATTGACGCTGTACGTTCAACAGCAAGCTTTATATTTTTTAATTCAATGTTTGTATCTCCTGATGATAAAAGTTCAGGACTATTGGCATCTCTTGGGGTAATTTCAAAATTGTCTCCATAATTTTTTGTTTCAGAAATTTCAATACCGGCTTTAAAAGAGAACTCATTTGTGGTGTCAATTTCAAGATTGATGTTTTGTGCAACCAAATGAGAAATGCCGGCAGGTATTTTATGTTCAGTACCAGGCGAAAGATAATCCCATAAAATTTCTATATACTCACCAAATGGTATTTGCTGATCGGGCCCGGTGCTTCCTTTAAATATCCAGCCATCGGCATATTGTGCAGATATTGAAATTTCAACAGAGCCAACGGCAAACACACCTCCTAAAAAAAACTGGTAAGCTGTTGCGTCATTCGCAATTTTAAAATCTATTTGTTCAATGGAGAATGCAGGATTGTTAAAAGGTATTGGTATATCGCCCGCCAGTTCAATTTCAAACGACCAGGATTTGTCGGAACTGTCCCAATAAAATTCAAGTTCATGCACTGATATTTCAGGAAGCTTTACATCCTTTTCTGTAAAGGCTTCCAGTATTTCAGAAAGGATGATCTCTTTCTTTTCTTTCTGTGCACCAAATATTTTAAAGTTTGTGGCTGGAGAATGATCTTTTAATACTGACAATTGAACTTCAATTACACCATTGGTTCCAACACCAACATCGCCTATAATATCTATTTCGAGGTTTGTGTTACCGTTATAATTTGTCCTGCTAAATTTGAATGCCGTTATCCCTGCACTCAAATTTTTGCCTGCTTTGGGAAAATCTTTCACAATGTCTATTGCGGCATTCTTCTGATCAAAAGAAACACTGCCATAGCTGCGTACTGCTGTCCCTGAAGAAAGATTAAAATAAAACCCAAACTCTTCTAATTTGAAAATATCAGAGATGCCGTCAATGGCAGGCATATTTTTTTTCAAATCTCCAGGACTTAAACTTAAAAAGCTTTCCAGCAATGCTTCACCAAAAGGGATGGCCTCAGACAGATCTGCCTTAAAATGAAGATCGGAGCTGAGGTTATGAATATCAATTTCAAGCGGAACAGAATATGTTTTGCCATCACTTCCTTTGATGCTTACAGCAGCAGACATGGTAAGAAAAGGAACGGCGATATTTTCATTTTGAATCATACTGAAAATACAATCATCCATTATTCCAAAGTCATACACAGTAACATTGAATGGCCCGAGTTGTTTTGAAAAATTTATATCCGAAAAAAGACGGATACCATAAAAGAGTGAACCGCCGCCAGCAAACCAAGTAAATCCTTTTACTGTAATTATGCTTGATGCAAGCCCCAGCAAATCACTCAAGCCAATCATAATTTTATTAAGATCAAGTGTGGTGTTTATTCTACATACACTTTCTGTATCTGGTTCAGCAACAGGAACGCTGCCGAGTTGTATTTCTATTGATGTAAGCGGAAGTGTATCTGCAAGCGAAGAAGTGAAAACCGGGAAATAATCAGACAGCACAGGGTTGTCTTTTTTTGCCGAAATGTTTATTGAAGTAACTCCGGTAGCAAGGCTTGCAGTGACAACAAGAGGAAGCCCTCTGAAAGGGTAATCAACTCCCGTTACTTCAAATGAAATATCTGCATCGCCTGGTTTATTAATTGCGTCTGTAACTGTTGTCAGCGGCGTGCCGCCTGGTAAACTAAAAGTAAGTTTGCCGTTTGGGAAATAATCACCGGCCATTTTTGTAACACTATTGTCCCATCCTGCTGACATGTCAAGATAAAACAGACCGGGTTGTTTTGTATCAGCAGAAATGCAATTGAGCAGCAGTTGTTTTAGTTGTTGCTGTGTCATTTGTTTTTAAAATTTTGTTATGCCAGTTGTATTGGAAAGAGTGAACCTGGTAGCGCTTACTAAATTGAATACATTATTAAAAAGCTCATCGTCACTTACAATTACATAGTTGCCCGGACCAGGAATTCTGCCAGTTAAATATGCATTCAACTGATTGGAGCCATTGGTGGCAATTGACTTCCTTGTTTTTTGAATTACAAAATAGTAGTCAATATTTCCTCCCCTGGTAACTGCTTTTTTGGAGCCAAGTAATAAAAGATTGGAAGAGCTGTCGGCGTTAGTTCTGGCCGAGGCTACACCAGGTTTTAAACTAAATAACGCATGCTGATTTGATAATAAAGGAGGTTGTGCTGGAGGAAATTGAATAAAATAACCGTTATTCCCGGCATTGTTAAGAAGGAAATTTCCAAACTGAATATTAATACGTTTATTTAGCAGCTCATTTTTTGTTATCCAATAGCCAATATAATGGTCTTTTGTTGCGGCTGTATCCAGTATAGTAAATCCTTTTTGTTTCCAGTTTGCAAGCGTTGTCCATTTAGGCAGCCGGTGAAAACCGTTTCTGAACTTCACACTTGTAATTACATGCTGCGGCTTTGTTCTTTGAACAAATAATAGATCGTTGGTTCCATGCGTATCGCTGCCATGATGCGGAACCTGCAATAAGGAATATAAAAACGGCCCGGCTGCAGGAGCAGCAGGTGGGAAATATGCATTGCCTTGGGGAAAATCATTTAACAGGTATCGAAATGTGGCACCGGTGGAATCTCCCGTAAATATGGCTTTAAAATTACCAGCTTCCAATACAGTTACCAGGCTGGCGGCATTCATATAAACTGTTTTTTCCCCTTCATTAATACCTGCTTCTACCTGTGCAGCTATAATTTTTACACCCCAGTTTGCGTCTTGATATAAAGGGAGAACACCATTGACAATGGAACCGGTTTGGTCCTGGTATACAAAATTTTGGGCACCAGGTGTTCTTGTAAAATTTTTTACATTACCATAAAACACAGGGATATTAGGCGGTACCGGCTCCACAGTATTCCTGTTTGAGTTTAATGTTACTCCCACCAATTTTGTTACGCCACAGTTGTTCAGAAGCATATCAAGAGATGACCGGCCCCCCGAAGGATATTTTCTTTTCCACATATTGATATAGTCAGCAGTATTTGTTGCAGGGTTTGGTATTCTTGCCTGGCAGGATGCCCTGGTTGCAGAATAATCAGCAGCAGCAATTGTACCACTTGCTAAAATTTTAAAATGAACATCAGGCCATTCCAGGTTTCCAACAACTAAATTATTAACAGTGATGTTTGCCCTAGACAGCAACTCCACCTTATTGTGATGGTCAGCATCGGAGTGTGTAATTATCAATGTGTCAATAATGCCGAGCGGTAACAAAAGTTGAAGTTGCTGAATAACAACGTTATCATTAACCTTAGTGAAAGTGCTCCCACAGTCAATCATAACAAATCTTCCATCTGGGCACTGAATAAGAAAGCAATCGCCCTGGCCAATATAAAGACAGGTAATATTAAAAACAGATGGTGGCGCAATAACGGGCGCTGGTGGCGGCAGTGGCATTGGCAACGGCATCACTACCGGCGCAAATGCATGGGCTGTTTTTAATTTTTTAGTTGGTCTCGGGTTGCCGGTAAGATGATCCATAGTTGTATGTTGTTTAAATATTAACCAAGTTCTAAATCCTGTATATTCTATTCACAGTTCTATTTTGCCTGCTGCTTTTTCATAGCTTTCAATTCTTTTATCGCATCATACTATTGACTACGTTTTGATAATATAATTCAAGGCAACATAAGGCGGCCTGTTTTCATGCAGTCCCCCCCCGCCACTTTCACCTGTATTTCCATTGACAGAATGTGTATGTGTACCGGCACCCCAAGTGCTTTGCACATTGTCACCATCTGTTGACCCATCGGCTCCAGGGTTACGTTCTTTTCCTGCAGCGACTATGTCAGTTAAAAAACCTCTGGTTCCATAATTATGTTGATGGTGCCCATCTTGTGAAGTTGTAAGACTAACCGGGTGACTATGTGGTGGCAAATGTGCTGCTTCAAGTTTTACAGCATTGGCGCCGCCTTTATTGCCAAGCTGGTAACCTGCATCATTGGCAGACCCGGCGATAAACCGGGAGCGGAGGTCGGGCACAAGAAAACTATTGGCATCACCACCATACGTATTACCAATTACAGCATACAGGTCGGGCATATTTACCACAGGGTATGTGGCACCATTACACATCAACCACCCGTCAGGCGCTGTTTTGCCTGCATAAGGAATAACGGAACCTACCGGCATGACAAAGCCTGAACTGTCTTTTACTCTTCCTCTTGCATTTAAATCTCCATTATCACCCAGCGTTAAAACTACCTTTTCATCAGTTGAGTTTTCCAAACGGGAAAGCCATTGAAACAAAGGCGATCCGTTTCTTGTATCAATCCTGAAAGCAGCACCCCGGTTAATAGTTGTCTTATTACTCTCCCTGAAATTGACACTCATGTTTAGTAATGGTGTTTTACCTCCCACTTCTGTCATCAGACCCATTGGAATATCAGCATTTGAAATTTGTATGTTGCCTTTTACGTCCAGTCTTTCTTTGGGATTGTTTACACCAATGCCGATGTTTTTATCTTTAATCACCAATGGCTGCTTCACTATTGGTATAGCATAAGTGTGATCCCAATAGCCAGGTATATTTTCAAGCCGCAGAAACAAATGTGTAACACCGTTAAAAAAATCTGTGATAATGCCAGTGAGTATAATATCAAACGAATCAGATTTTGCAGGAACAGAAAGGTGCGGCTGCAAAACAACATCACCATCTTCAGGATAAATTTCCCACACAGGCGTATCACCCTCGAACAGCAGTTCATGCACTAAGTAACTGTCATTTTTTTGATGTGGTATCCGGCTGGTATCTAAATCTATTGCAGACACGTTGCTTACAGTGCCCAGTGCATAGTCACTTTTTTCAAGCTCTGTATCAGTAACAAAATATAAATACATCCTTGAATGTTTACGATGGCTGAAAATAATTTTGCCATCATGCTCCGGTGTTTTCTTCTGCAGGTTGGTAATCCGCAGCGTAAGGCTGTTAGGTGATCTATCATTTAATATCGTATCAATATCTGTGAAACCAACATGAATTGGAATATGCGGATTGCCACGGTGGTTTATAATAGTAAGGCTGAAGTGGCGGGTAAAATTTGCAATAGGAAATAAATATTCTTTATCCACACTAAAATTGCTACAGTTAAGTTCCACCTGTGTCACCTGTGTGCCTTCTTTGCAATCCATCACAATATTTTTTATGGGCAGCAGCAATGCTTTTGAATCTTTTTTGTATGTATGAAGTTTTGCATTATTGCGGTTTATAAAATAAAACACTGCTGTCATTTCATTTATATTATTCTCCAGCGGCTCTTCAGCAATGGTAAGCGACCATCCTTTTACCAACAGTTCATTTATTTTATGTGCCAGCGCTTTCCCTGTTTTTATTACTCCAGGTCTGAACTGCAGGCGCAAATGATAACTCTCCGGGCCGGGCACAGTATCTGGTGGCAGCGGAATAAAATAAAGGGGATTGCTGCTGATGTTAGAAAGTTCCAGCGCTGCATCAGAAGGTTTATTTTCTAAGTAAATTTTTTCTTCAAGTTTGTCATTCAGTATCCTGAAGTTTACATGGACCGCTGCCTGGTAAGGTTTTTCCAGGCTGAGCATGCCCGATGATGTTGCTGTTGCCATATTGCTTTATTTAAAAAAATATTATTTTATAGGCGATAGTTTAAGCCAGCCTTCTTTTATTTCATTGCTGCCGCTTAGCTGTGCCTGTGCGTCAGCATCAATAATATGTCCGCTGTCAAGTATCCACTGTATTTTATCCTGCTGTGCTTTTATGTTATCAGTCGGTTCCGGCTTTTTGCGGCGGCTGTTGGGTACCACTTGTGCTTTGTTATTTATCGTCTCTTCTATCCACCCGTTATCTGCAAGGTCTTTCCATATTGCTTCGCCGTTTTTAAATGCGTTTGTAAAATCATCCTTGTGCACAATCCCGGTAGTGGATACTTCTTTCCACAGGTTGTTTGATCGTGTAAGCCACGACCATTGATAGCCCGTTTCTGCAGGCAGCGGTATAGCAATTTTTCCCGAAGGCATGAGCAAAGGCCTTGTATAAAAAGTAAAACTCATTTTTTTGAGCGATGGCTTATATTGGTCATCTGGTATATCAATAATTTTTGCAGGCAGTGCGCCGCAGGCAGCATGTGCTTTTCCCCTTGGGTCCATCAGCACCGTTATATTAACAGCATTATCAGCTGGTGATAAAGTGATGGCAGGTCTTTGTGCATCATAGCCAGCGGTATTAGTTGCAGTTCCAAAAAAGCTTTTTGTATCCGTATCATCTACCTGTACTGATGAATGGAGTATTGCAGGATTATCATCAATCCAGTAACCCAGCACTCCATCATTCAATTGTCCATGCTCACCAATACGCACAGGGAACTTTACATTCTCCCATCCGTTTGTTTGGCGTGAGTTGTTATAGCCTGTTCCGGTAAGCACATTGTTTAAGTCTGTTTCAAAAGATTCCCAGCTTTGGTTTATTGCATAGTTCCCTTTTACTTCCAGGTTTACCGAAGCCCTTACAATGGCAATGGGTCTTCCCATCAATATAGCAAGGTCTGTATGCTGTGCAAAATTTTCAGGGTCTATCTGGTCAAGTGTTTCATCAAGCAGTTCAATAAAAGAATCCAGCACAGGAATTTTCAACAGCCAGTTGATAACATTTATTAGATGCTGGTTTGATAACTGCTCAATAACGATTGGGTGAATTGTTCCCGGTGCACTACGCCATTGGTTTGGCAAAAGCTTAGTTGTATCATCACCAACTGCTTTATTGATGGAGCCAACAGCGTTGCCTTCAGCATCAAACACCAAAATATTTTTATCAATATTATCAGGTACCAGCCATCCGCATACAGGATTGGCCGCAGGATGTTCATTCATTTCTACTTCATCATCGGCAGCAGAAAGCCAGCGGAAATTAACACGGGCAGGCTGAGCTATCCGTGGCGGCAAGTCACCATTGTTTAATGTGTGTGCAAATACAGGTTCACTTGTTGGCTGATAAATATTTTCATCGTACCTGTTTTCATTTGTTATTACTGTATCAATATTTTTAAGCTGCGATGGATACACAGGCTTTATCTGCCCAAAGCTGTCAATAACATTTAACTCAAGCAACTTCAGTTTGCCTGTTCTTAAAGGATCAAATTCAAACACAGGCACCGGTGCATATTTTGATTGTCTTTCCACTCTCTGTAATACTTCATCAGCAAAATCCTGGTCATCAGCAAAGCCAAGCGGATCGGCAATGGGCAATTGGAATGTTTGATGCAGCATTTGCAGCGCTTCATTAAAACCTCCCAATGATTGCGAAAGAAAATTATTTTTATTCAGCACATCCTGTGCCTGCAGCACAACGGTATTAAAATCTTTCAGTTCATCGCTGGAGGCATCCGGTGTCTGCAAATATTTTTCAATCACATGCAGTATCCTGTCCTTGGCCTGAGGTGTAAGAATAGAGAAGCCGCTTAAAATTTTTTGTGCATCATACTGCGGTTTTGTCTGCAATATCAAATCAGGTTTATCATCAGCAAGCGAATAATTGTATGTGATAATATCCGCCGGTATTGTATAGTTTTCTATAACTGAATTATCAGTAATGGGCGTGATGCCAACTTTCCATTCAAGCAGCAAAGGGTTCCAAGGATTTGAAACAGTTTTGTTGCTGCCAATTACAAATACAGATACAGTATTGGTAAACCATTCTTTAAACCGGGGATAAATATTTGACAATGTATTTATATTGGCAAGCAATGTTGCAAACTCACTGAACTTGTCTGCATCAATTTTCTTTTGTATTTCATCAATGCTTGCAAGCTTACTATTCATTTCTCTTTTTGTTGCTTCGGCTGCAGCAAAAATATCACTTATACTTTTTTCAAGCCCGTCTGTTGGCGGCAACTGCTGTAGGTTTATTTGTGCCGCCCCTGCCAATGCTTCATTCTGCAGCAGATTATCGTTGCTGTTTTTGAGTGCAGCAGCAGCCTGCTGTAAATTTATAAACGCATTATCAGCTCTAGTTGTAAGAGAGCTACTGGCTGATTTAAGTGTGCTTAATACAGTATTCAGCCGTACAATTTCAGCTTCTGCAATCCCCAACGGAACCTGCAAAGATGCTTTCTTGAGCATATCGGAAAGACTGCTGCCTAAGGAACTTATTTGCGTCCTTACATTTTCTTTTTTTGTTTCATTGTCTGCAATTTCTTTATTTGTACTGTCCAAGAGTTTATTGTTTGTATCCACATCACCCCTTGATTTGTTATATGCAGCTTCTGCTTCCAGCAGTTGTTTTTTCAGTTTTAAATTTTCATTTTTTGCGATATTTAAATTAGCAAAAGCATCATTTACCTGCCTTTGTGCACTTGCAAAAAAACCTTGCCGGACGGTTAATTCACTAATGAGAAATGAATGACTGATGTTCTGGCTTGTCAACTGCTTCTCCATATCAGCAAGTTTTGTTTTTTCCTCCAGCAATAAACTAACCTGCTGTTTATTCTCCATCATCATGCAGGGAAGCTCTTTGTCAAAACCATTTCTTTCACTTGGTTTTGCAATGTTTCCTTTAATCAATACTACTGGTTCTGTTGGCTGCCAATAGCGTGGGCCTTTGCCTGCAGAAAGTTTCAATTGCTTCTGCCCTATCATGTTCATGTCATAAAACAACTCTGTTGAATCAAGCCCTGCTTTAAAAATCCGTATCATGGCCATGCTGCCTTTTATCCATTGCATCAAATTTATTTCGCATGGCTGGCTTATGCTGTAAGTACCCTGCAGATAAATATGCACCCACTGGTCTTTAGGAATATCTTCCCATTTAAATACTTCATAAGGATCGGGCATTTCTCCATTGATATAAATATTTTGCCAGTAAATGCCGGCATCATCTGTATTTAATGATGTACCGTCTATTTCATTTCCGGCCGAAGTAATTTGTATGAAAATGCCCGGACCTGTTTGCGTAACAGTACCGTCTTTATTTACCATTTGATTTCCCTCTGCGGGCTGGCTGCTGCTGATATTAACCCAAAATGAAATTGAATTAAACGCCTGACCTGCTATTTGCAAAATTTCCTTGTCAGTATCAATTGCACCACTGTAGTTTTTTACATATCTGTTATTTAGTGAAGGGTCTTTTGTTGTCGTCAGCGCTGCAGAATCATCCATATTAGGGTTAAACTGTTTTTGCAAAATAACTTTATCCTTTATATCTGAATTGTTGAATTTGTCAGCGAGCGCATTTAAAGAAATTGTTGCAGCATTGATTTTTTCTTTAAAAGCTGACAGGTCATTTTTCTTTTTATCAATTTGCTTAAATGATGTGCCTTTAATAAAAAAACTTACCTCATCCATTGGCGGCAGGCTTTGTTCTATATCAGGATGATAAGCCGCCGTCATGTATTTGCACCAGTCGGCATACAACTGCTGCTGCAATGATACCAGCTCATCACTTGCCCTGTCGTACTGCTGTTGCAGAATATTAAGTTCATTCAACTGCATTGCTATCATATCAGGCAATGTAATTTCAACTCCGGCAGATACTTTATTTGTGCCATCAAGTACATGCTGTGTATTTACGTCCGTTAGTTTTAGTGACCAGGTGCTTCCCCCATCCACCTGCAAAAAACCTTTTTCATGAAATGCTTCTTTAAATGCCGGGCCAGTATCCAATTTTTTTCCGGCCATTTTTGAAAGAATCTGCAGCGCTTCTATCTGTTCTTCAATTTTGTTATCAGTGCCATTCAATTGTTTGTTAAGCCATGCTGATAAAGCCTCTGTGCCGGTGTTGCCAATCACCACTTCCGCAGGGCTGTTATCGACCACAGGTAAAGTTGTTTCTTCATTAAAAAGAACACGGCTAAAACAGAAAGATGACGTTGGCAATACAGCATTATTAAAATTGGCCGCTGTATTTTGCAAAACAAAACTGAATTGCTGATTAAGGATATTTTGCAGCTGCTGCATTTTTACGGGAGCACTTACCATCCAGTTAGAACTATTCCCTGCAAGAAAAAAATTGTTTAATACACCATGATACTGGTGTGGCGAACTGTCTGTAAGCCGGGCTTTATTAGTATTATCAGCACCAGCAACGCCGTCATTGAATTTGTAATAAGCCAAAGGCGCTTTACTTTCTAAATCAATTTCATCAAGCATGTATTTCTTTATCTCCTCCTGTGTTCTTGCAACATCCCAAAACCGGACATTGCTTAATAAACCAGAGAAAAACATGTCTTTGTTTATTTCATAAAACTGCGACCTGCCAAGCCAGTTATTGTTTGTGTCACCCAAAAGAGAAAGATTGTATTTTAAATCATTACGTTTACCGCTTTGTTCCCCATTTATATAAATGATAACTTCATCGCCGGATAAAGTAACCGCTATATGGTGCCATTGATTAAGGGTAATTTCTTTGGTGGCATCTAAGGAATATTCTCCATCTGTGAGACGGGGCTTAAAACCAAATCTCGGTCTCAAGGAAGTATCATAGAAACTTAAAAACAAATACTGACTAGCGGAGTTTCCAAAATCAAAAATACGCTGCCACTTGTTGTTTGTATTTACAAAAACCCATGCTTCAAAAGTGAAGGCAGTGGCATTAGTTAAACAATTGGGTATCACCACAAAATCATCTTTGCCATCAAAATGCAAAGCGCTGCTGCTCATGTCTACATCATTAACCAATTCATTCACCGGATCTTTTACAGGATTATTGTACCAGCCAAATATTTCGTATTGCAGGGATGACAAATCACCTGCACTTTTTACGTCTTTATCGTAAAAGCCAAACACACTGTGGCAATTGGGATAAAATGCAGCAAATGTGTGCTCACCATAGCCAACTGCTGTAAGGCCATCTAAATATTCAGGTACAGCACTGCCCGTTTTATTATTTATTGCAGGTGGTTTATCAGCTTCGTAGCTCCGGCCCATATACCGAAAAGGCTGTCCCAGTTTTTCTTTGCCGTTTATTGGATAAGCAATGGAATGATATTTATTATCCTGTTCCTCAGGATGCAGGTAATTGCTTTCAATCACCCATCTTTTTATAATGTTTTTTGTGGTGCTGTCGCTCTTAATAATTATCCACCTGTCGGGCACCGGGTAGTGCTCCACATGTTTTCCTTCATCACCATTGTCTTTTACTTTTCCTTTTGTAAAAGCATCGGGCAGTGCCCAGTGCAGGTGCAAGCCTGGCTGCAGCAATAAATTATTATTTTGAAAAGGGTGTGATAAAAAGTTCTCGCTGAGAAATGCAAATTCTGAATTGACATCTTCCTTGCCGTCGTTGTATGGCAGGTTTTCAAAATTTGCTTTGGCTTCTGCCATCGTGGTTTCTTTATCAAGAAAAAGCACATCGGTTTTTACCGGAATAATCAGGGTGTTTTCTTTCATAAAAAGCTGAATGTTTTTAGGGCTGCATGCTATCTTTATTTTTCTGCTGCGTAAACAGTAAAACGGTTTTACATTTTAAGAACAGCCTGCTGCATATTACCATGGGTTTCAAAAGGGAAGATTATTTCTGTTTTGTTTTCTGTAAAGCACAAACACAACAAGCTCATAAATGAAACCTTCAAGAATGTAACAAAAGATGTATATCTAGTAGTGACGAATAGGCTTGAAAAAAAGGTAACACAAAAGAAAACCTTTCTAAGGATTTTTATAAGATGAGATTTGCATCTAACATACAGTGGTATCCTGAAATAAGCAAGAAATAATTGAAAAATATTTTTTTCTTAAGAATTGTTGTTTCGCATAACCTGAAAGGACAGTAAAAATACTGTGCAATTATCCTCTTCATATTTCTTTAAATTATCTAAAAAGCTGTTCAAGTTGGATTTGCAAATAGAAAATGGAAATTTTACTTTCTAACATAAGCATTTTCTTGAAAACCTAAGTAATGTTGATTAAACGTTGATAAAAAAGAAGTTCCAGTTAGTAAAATGAAACAGCTATCAATCGCAAGAACCAGGTAAGAATCCTTTCAGGATTCAAACCTAAAACCTTCTGATCCATAGTCAGATATAAGAGACGTGAAATCGCAAGTGGAAATTAAATGTGTGAAAATGTGGACTAAATATGGACTATCAAAAGTAAAAATGGATTGCAACATCTTATAAAATAATTAGTTGCAATCCATTATTGTGGAGCTGCAGGGAGTCGAACCCTGGTCCAAACATATCCGTCACAAGCCTTCTACATGTTTATTTGGTTATTAATTTTTGTGAAACAGCAGGAACCCAACCAACCAACTGTATCCTTAGATGAATCGTCTTAAGCAGCAGTCACATCATTCCGCTGCAGCAGCCTGTTTTTGTTTTGAGTCGGCGGGAGGACATGGTAACCGGCCAACCTGTCCAACGGCCCTAATGGATGTTAATCTATCGATTAAGCAGCCATGGCATACTGAGTATTGCCATTTGAAGTTTTGAATATTCAGATTAAAGTGCTAATTATCCAACGCACTACATGCTTATACTTGCAAAGAACTATGCTGTCAATACCGGTCAGCCCCAGGAAATACTTTTTGATTGAATATGTACAATGTAATATTTAATCAAATGCAAATTTACGGGTTTACTATGCAATGATTTGTCAAAATTCTAAAAGGGCTATCACAACGCATCACTAGTTACTGATAACTGTTCATTTGCATTATCACTCCCTGTAATTCCCCGCTACCTGGTTCAGCTGGTTTATTTTTTCCTTGACCTTGCGGTTGATAGCTGCATTACCGGATACGGACAGGTTCGTAAGCATATCGGATGCTTCATTGAGCAATTGCCTTCTTTGCTTTGCATTGGAGATGATCTGCGTGGCATCCACCCTGTTGAGGTTGCAATCCACTTTTACCAATTGTATCTCGGCATTCAAATCATCAATACGCTGCTGCAGTGAGGTATTTTTTTCCTTTAACTGCTGTTCAGCACTGGTGGCAGTTTTACTCATGTTGTTCTGCATTAGCTGCAACCGGTCATTGTCCTGTTTCAAACCGCTATTGAGTGTATTTAATGCATCCACTTTAGTTTCCAAAGCGGTGATTTGATGCAGTAATTCAGCATTGTTACTGTTACTATTTTCCGTCAGCATCACCGGCTTTGCATTTTTCATTTGCATCAATGTCATTTCCAGCGAGGTAATGCGGTTGCTTTTTTCCACCAGGTCATTCTGCAGGTGGAGTAATTGCTTTTCGTCCGGGGCAAGACTGCTGCTGTTTAATGTCGCTACATTTCTCAACATGCCTGAAGATTGCCTGCTCTCCAACAACAACAGGTAAGCAGCAACCATTTTATCAAAATTTGCTTTACTATTTCCATCCGGTAAATTACCCCCCATCTCTCCTGCAGCTTCCACTGCATTCTTAAACCTGCTTTCTTCAGCCAGTATCAATTTATTCAGCGAATCTGCTTTGATTGCAAAAGCTGTATCGGTAATAGAAGTTGCAAATTGCCCGTCGAGCTGCTGAAGCGCTGCCAGTTGCTGTTGCAGGTTTGCATTGGTATTTATCAACATATCAGCTTCTGTTGACACAGCAGCTATTTGAGCGGATGCAACAGCATTCGTATCGGCCCCATCCTTTAATGAGGACGCCAATAAAAACACCAACGCCATCACAGCCACCAGTGCTATGCTGAACAGAACCAGTTTTTTTGCCTTTTCTTTTGCGAATAAAGATTTCATTGTAGTAAGTTTATGGATAGCCAGTTTACTGAAGGGATCTTTTTACCATCAGCAGGTCATTTGCATCGATGCCATTTTCAATGAGTGTTTTGCCGGGATCCAGTGCCTTTATTCCATACCACCTTTTTACATAAAAGAACCAGCCATATGGCAGCGCTTTTCCGTTGCTGGTTTCTATTGCACCGTGCTGGTCGTATAAAAAGCGGCAAAACATATTTCCCAGCTCTAGCTTGCCCGTGAGCGTTACAATAAACACTATTTCTGCTGTATCTGTCTCCCTTACTTTCATTTTTATCTTGAAAGGAATACTGTTCAGTAACAAAGACATTTTTGTTTGTGGTTCCATATCGGCCGGCAGGTACCATGCCTGGTATAATTGTAGAGGATAAACTACCAAATAGCAATGCCAGCAAAGATGAACAGCGTAAGGCAGCATAAATGCAGCACCAGCTGTAAAGGGCAGCATGCCACCATCGAAAGACGACAGCATAAAAACAATAAACACTGCAAGACTTATTACAGATGATAGCAGCAGCATGTATATAAATCCCGCCATATCATCCAGGTAAGGCAACCATTTAGGGAAAATAAAAATATGGGATATACTTCCTGAAAGAAAAAACAAAACGAAAATATATTTAAGCGTTGCATAGCCAACAACTGCTGCGATACTTGAAAAAAGGTATGCGGCAGCGATAGTGATGGCAACAACAGAAATCAACCATGCCAATGTTGTTTTTATTTTTTGTGCAATGGCCCATTGATGACCTGTAATAGAAATTTTTGGCTGTTGAAGATTGGCTGATTGCATAACGAATTTAACTTTATAATTGTAAACAGATACCTGCCTGCAAACCGATATAGCTGATAGGTATCCGCTGCACGATGGTTTGTGATGGCATGTTGGGATCATTATTGCTGTCTGATGAAAAAGAAGGCACGAACTCTATTTCCCTTACACTTCTTGGCAAACTGTTTTCCATGCTTTTGTTGTCCACTTTAAACTCCGTGAGCGTCCTTTTCTTTATTACAAATACAATATGTGAGTATTGTATTTCAGCGTACAGCCTCAGGTTGTTTTTCAGTTTTACCTGGCCGCCAAAAGCGCCCATGAAACCAAAGGCAGGATTGCGGATACCCCATTCATATTTTTTTACGGTGCTGCTGGAAGAATCACGGTAAAATCCCTGCCAGCCCATCCTTGTTTTTACATCTGTCCTGTCTTCCTGCAGACTGTTGGGCCGGAAAGTAATAACTGCCCCCAGCTTATTGTAT